>MPMA02085838.1_pt1 | contig 36555 bp, 32 predicted proteins | sample 1617361 | NCBI WGS metagenome assembly MPMA02 (sample SAMN05944807, study PRJNA350692) | marine metagenome | biome: marine; feature: ODZ; material: water; isolation source: 180 m water sample filtered on 0.2 um supor filter | place: Pacific Ocean | collected 2012-04-08 | depth 180m m | reverse complement strand
TCCATGACTCCATCGACGATGGCCTTTGAGACCAGCATTCCGTCGTAGGGAGTTCTCCTCAGCGCTTCGTGGGCGTACAAGTCATCGCGTTGGCGAACCCGATGTACCGGATGCTCTTCCGACTCGAAGTTGAAGAACGGACCGATCTGGTCCTGGGAGTCAGGAAAGAAGAACCTCATCGACAGTTCCCTGCGATGACCTCATCGTAGAGTCCTGCGAATCGGCGCTGCTCGCAGGCAAACCCCGTGTCGCGAAGTTCTCTCAACAACGAACTACGCGAGAAGGCGCCAACGTTAAGCCGAGTCCGGATCCAGTGTTGAATTTCGAAGTCCGTCTGCTTGCGGCGGTCGTACCGGAGGATGTCCTTCGAGCGGTCGAGATCCTTCTGGAGAAGGTTCCTCACCTTTGCTGAATCAAACTCGTGCCGATCAGAAGTTGCGATGATGCGGTCTGCGACCCGAGCGTTCAGGGAGGTCCGGCTTCCACCCAGGGAGGTAAGGAACCGGGCGTCACAGGGAAGTTGCACTTCTTCAAGACCGTCTGGCGGGGTTCCGGTACTAACCAACAAGAGGTCTGCCTTCTTACCCATCGCCTCAGCAGCGTCTGCTAGGTCGTGGAGAACAGCCTGAAGGTAGGTCTTTGACAGAGCGACGATCATTGGTGATGAAGTGTCCTGGAGTGCCAATTCGGTGAGGTTTCGAGGACCCTGAAGGTCACGATTCCGCCAAGAGGCGAGGAGGCCCCACCAAGCCTGGTTATCCCTCTGGCCGGATTTGCTCTGGGCCACCGAGTCAGCGGACCCTGGAGAGAAGGTCGCGCTGTAGGACTCCAGGTTTGCTGAAATTGGTACGAGGCCGTAGCCAGCGGAAACGATCCAGACTTCAGCGATGCAACCGAAGTCACCTGCCCGATCGACCATTCGCTTCACGACCGACCAGTGCTCTCCTTGGTACAGGTGTCTTGCTTCGAGGCGATCTGATCTTGGGGAGTCGAGTCGCCTTGTCCATTTGTTTGCACGAGCACGCAGGCCCGTCGGGTAGTCGCCGAGTCTGAGGTCATGCGACGGCACTGTCACTTTGCGGTTAGCGCATGTAACGACTACTCGGACCAGTTGGTTTGATCGGCTCAAGTCATGATCCGGGGGTTCGGCAAAGTGGTCTTGAAGAGATCATGAGACAATAGCTGAGGAATGAACGGATTTGCTGTTCAGAGGAAGAGCGTCACACCCCAGCCCTACCCAGTACGTGCAACTCATCCAGAGGACCCGAGGGGCCTGGCCCGTTGACGGTCCGCCAACCGGCCGCCTGCTCTGCAGGACGGCAGCGGTGGCAACGCCGGGAACGATGAGGAGGAAACATGGATACCCCCAACCCCAACGTCTGCCCGACCTGCGGCTCCCGCAACACCGGCGCCACCTTCGGATGGAAACCCCAGCGCGTCAACGAAAATGAGACGATCCTGACCGGCGTCGGGTTCGCCTGTGGGGACTGCGATGGCGAGTGGATGGCCCACGGCTTCGTGATGATCGCCAACAGGAAGGGCGGGGCACCGTCCGAAGAGGCCCAGGCGGCCTTCCTCGAGGCCATGTCCGAGGCCGGCGAGCTCCGCATCGAGCCGATCGAGGACTAGGAAGACGAGCGGTGAACAGCGTCTCCCCGGGCACGCTCCTGACGGCGGTAGTAGGTTCGGGCGGATGAACGGACAGACTGAACGTGACTGGGTCGTGCTGCTCGATACCGGCCAAAAGCGTCTCACAATCACCGCGGCGAGTTCTGAGTATGGGGCTCGGTGCGAGTTGGAGGCTGACCGCAATCCGCATGCAAAGGGGTATTACCGAGTTCTGGCCGACGATCAGGACCAGCCGCTCGTCCTGGTGCTCGAACTCGACAAGTCCGGACTTCCGAAGGGCGCCCCCGCTGGTCTCAATCTGGAGCTCATCCGCGACGCCATCGAGCCGCAGACCATCTGGGACCTCCAGGGGCGCAAGAGGCAGCAGTCGATCTGGTGGTTCCGGGCCGAGCCACTGTTCAACGACCGGTTCACGTACGAACAGGTGAACGGGGAGATCGACCGTCGTCGGCGAGAGGTCGAGGCATGGGCGCACCGTTAGTGCTCGAGGACTGACCCGCCGACACCCGGTGTCACAGGTGGGGGAGACTCGGGAGGTATGAGAGAAGCGTCGCGCTGATGGCCACCCGACTCGAGAAGGTGGTCGTCTCCGGCCCCAATAGGAAGGACGAGTGGTTCTGGCGGCCCGCCGACGGGGGCGAGACGCTGCCGGTTCCCGAACACCTCGTCAATCTGGGCTGGGTGAACGCACAGACCGTCGAGATGCAGGTCCGTCGAAAGGGCTCCACGATCGAACTGGTCGGCCCACCCGAGCCGGAGCCCGAGCCGCTGGTCCTCGTCGACGGCGAGCCCTACATCCCGCCCGACACGCTCAACCTCGAACCCGGCGTGGTCGTCTGGGCGCTGGTGTCATTCGGCGCACGTGACGAAGCCCTCGGACCGGACCGTTCCTCCAAGCGCCGGCCGGCCGTCGTCACCCAGGTCCACGACGACTACGTGGTCATCCGCCCCGCCTTCGGCAACAACGCCAAGGGCCGCGGCCGCCGCCTCCAGGACCCCGAGCCCGCCGGCCTCACCGGCAACTCGATCGTCGGCGACGACGAGGTGGTCGTCGACCGGAAGCACCTCGGAAGGCTCGTCGGCACCCTCTCCGAGTTCGACAGGAAGTGGGTCCTCCGATGAGCACCTTCCGTTCCCTCGGCCTGGCCCTGGCCCTTCTGGCCGGCACCGTCGCCTGCGGTTCCAGCGACGAGGACCGAGCCGTCGCGGCGACCACTTCCACGACCTCCACTTCGACCACCACTTCGACCTCCACTTCGACCACCACCACGACCACCACCACGCTCGACGTGGCCGCTGCGATCGAGGACGAACTCGTCAACCTCTACGAGACCCGGGGGCTCGAACCGGACGAGGCCGAAGCGGCTGCCGCCGAGGCACTCGACAATGGCCTGAGCGCAGAAACCGTCGATGCACTGAAGGAGTTCGCCGACCGCTTCGTCGAGAACCGCCAGGAAATCCCCGTCTACGGCCCCTACCTGAGCGAAGACGAGGCACTCTGCATCGTCACCGAGATGATGGTCGCGATGGGATTCGGTGCGACGATCGACTTCATCGGCGACATCTGGCTGCCGATGAGCGTCGAGGACGCACACGCCGTCGTCGATCCGGTCGCCACCTGCGCCGACCTCGTCGAAAAGGTCTGGATGCAGGGCAACGCATACGGGATCGGGAACGTCGACTGCTTCACCGATGGCCTCACCGAAGCAGACGTCGTCCGCTTCGAGGTCTTGAGGCTGACCGGCCCCCGAGAGAACTACTTCGACGTCGACATCATGGAGCGCTGCATCCCCGGATACGACGACTGAACCAGCCCCCGCCTACTGCTGTTGCTGTTGCTGTTGTGACGGAACAAGCGGGCGGTCGAACCGGGTCATCGTGACCGGCGGCTGCACCACCGCCGCCTGCTGGGTCGGGTCCATGCGACGGATCTCGACGCTCGTCTCCGCCTCCGCCTCAGCGGCCCCTGCGATCGAACCCCGCAGCGGCGGCACGTCGTCGTAGTCGCGGCCGTGGCCGATCTTGACGTGGCGCGCCCCGACCTCCCGGCCGTTCGTCGGATCCAAAGCCAGCCAGCCCCACCCCGGCACCGCCGCTTCGAACCAGGCATGCGTCTGCACGTGCACGATGTCTCCCACGACGTCCTCGCCGGTGCGGTCCGACGACGTGAACAGGTAGCCCGACACATACCGGGCCGGCACCCCGACCGACCGGCACAACGCCACCGCCAGATGGGCGAAGTCCTGGCACACACCCGTGCCCGCCGACAGCACGTCCTCGACAGCGATCCCGATGTGGGTCGACCCCGCCTCGTACCCGAGTCGCTCCCGCACCAGGTCGTGCACCCCGACGATCGTGGCCACCACGTCGTCGGCCACCACAGCTTCCCGGCCCGCAGCCTCGACCTCAGATCCCCACTCGACGTGCGGCGTCCGCTCCAGGTACTCGTGGTGCCGGTCCCTGAACCACGGCTCCGCCAACGCCTCCCATGCACACGGGTCCGGCCGGGGTGGCGCCTCGAACGTGTCGACCGCCGCCTCTGCCACGATCTCGAGCGACAGGTGCGGCTCACGAACACCGAAGGCGTCGACCCGGTTGCCCCAGTAGTCGCTGTAGGCCAGCGCCTGCGACGCCGGCGACACGCTCAATCGGTAGGCGACCAGGTTCTGGCGGTGGTCCGAGACCGGACACGCCCGCACCTCGTTGTGCGACTCTGCAACCGGAGCGTCGTACCGGAACAGCGTGCGGTTGCGGATGTCCAGTCTCATGGCAGCTACCTCCGGCCGACGATCGGCACGGTCGACGCCTGTGGGTGCGTGTCAAACGGAACACCGCTGCGGAAGTACTGCTCGCCCATCGCGTCGGCCACGCTGCGGATCCCGTCGTCCAACTCGGCACAGAAAGCCGGCACGTCTACCAACCCGGCATCGAGGTCGGCGAACTCGAGGGTCGACCGCACCCGCCCCAGAACCGTCTCGGTGCTGCCCCGCCCCGGCGCCCGGTCCACCACGTTCTCCAGCAACTTCTCGGCCCGCGTCAGGCAGTAGAGCACCGACCGGGGGAACAATGCATCGCGCAACAGGAACGACGAGATCCGCACCGGATCGGTCGTGGGCTGGTGCGCCCGCCGGAACGCCTCCACCGCCGACACCGACGACAACGTCAGCAGCGCATCGTCCCAACTCCGCGACGCCAGGTGACCCCAACGGATGCTCAACAACCGCGACGTCATCAGGGCACGCTCGAGTTGCACGCCCACGTTGAGGAACCGGTAGCCGTCGCTCCGCGGCATGTTCTGCTCGATCGTGCCCGCCACCGCCTCGCAGCGGTTCTTCACCAACTGGAACAGCGTGTACGGCTCGCCCGCCAACTCGTCGACCAGGTCACGCTCAACCAACTCGAGGTGGAACCGGTTGGTCGTCTCCCACACCTCCGACGGGATCTGCTCACGCACGCTGCGCAGGTTCTCCCGGGCCGTCCGCACCGCCGAGACCACCGATCCGCGGTTGTCGGAATCGGCGACCAGGAACCCGCTCACCTCCTGCCATCCCACCGGGCGGTCCGTCTCGGCGAACTCCTCCGCCACCCGCAGCACCGTCAGCAGGTCGCCCCACTGCTCGGCGGCATCCGGGCGGATGATCGTGGCGTGCTGCGTCGCATCGAGGATGCGCGCCGTGTCCTCGGCCCGCTCCAGGTAGCGGCCGGCCCAGAACAGGTTCTCGGCGTGACGGGCCAGCATCAGAAGCCACCTGCTCCCGGATCGTGCGAGCCCGGCTGATCCTCGAGCACCCAGGTGTCCTTCGACCCACCGCCCTGCGACGAGTTCACGATCAGCGACCCCTTGCGCATCGCCACCCGGGTCAGGCCACCCGGCAGCACCTCGATCGACGCACCCGTCAGCACGAACGGACGCAGGTCGACGTGGCGACCCTCGAGCCCACCCTCGACGCACGACGGCACCCGGCTGAGCTGCACCACCTCCTGGGCGATCCACCCCCGCGGGTCGGCCTCGACCTTCGCCAGGACGTCCGTCAACTCCTCGTCCGACGCCGCCGGCCCGATCACGATCCCGTAGCCGCCCGACTCCGCCACCGGCTTCCACACCAACTCGTCGGCCCGGGCCACCGACTCCGCCCGCTGGTCGGCGTCCCACAGCACATAGGTGGGGGCGTTGTCGATCAGCGGCTCCTCGCCCAGGTAGTAGCGGATCATCTCGGGCACGTACGGGTAGACGGCCTTGTCGTCGGCCGCCCCGTTGCCCACGGCGTTGGCGAGCGTCACCGTGCCGGCCCGCACCGCAGCCATCATCCCCGGCACCCCCAGCGTCGACGACTTCTCGAACACCACCGGGTCGAGGAACTGGTCGTCGATGCGCCGGTAGATCACGTCGACCCGACGCAGCCCACCGGTGGTGCGCATCGCCACCACGTTGTCGTCGACCACCAGGTCCCGGCCCTCGACGAGCTCGACCCCCATCTGCCGGGCCAGGAACGCATGCTCGAAGTACGCCGAGTTGAAGATGCCCGGCGTCAGCACCACCACCACAGGGTCGTCGCCGGCCGAAGGAGGGGCGGCGTTGCGCAGCGCCGACAGCAGCGACCGCCCGTAGTCGTCGACCGAGCGGATCCCCATCTCGGCGAACGCACCGGTCAGCACCCGGGCCATCGTCGCCCGGTTCTCCAGCACGTAGCTCACGCCCGACGGGTTCCGCAGGTTGTCCTCGAGCACCAGGAACCGGCCGTCGTCGCCCCGCACGATGTCGATCCCCGACACAAGGCAGCGGGCCCCGTTCGGCACCGCGATGTTGAACGCCTCCCGCTCGAACCCGTCCGACGACATCACCAGCCAGCGCGGCACCACACCGTCCTCGAGGATCGCCTGCTCGCCGACGTAGAGGTCCTCGAGGAACCGGTTCACGGCGTTCACGCGCTGCGCCAGGCCCCGCTCGAGGTGCGCCCACTCGTCGGCCGGGATGATCCTCGGGAACAGGTCCATCGGCCACGTGCGCTCGATGCCCGACGACTCGCCGTAGACGGTGAACGTGATGCCCCGGGTACGCAGCACGTCGTCGCGCAGCGAGGCGTGGTAGCCGAGGTTCTCGGGCGTCAGGTCGTCGAACCAGTCGACGACCGGCCCGTAGCCGTGGCGGGCGTGTCCGTCGTCGTCGATGGCCTCGTCGAAGAACCCGCCCCGGTCGTAGTCGGAGAAGAGCCCGCCGGTCATCCGTCGACCGTACCCCAGCGGGAAACCGACCGTTCGGGAAACTCCGGGTCCGGGAACCCCCCGCCGGAGGAGCGGCTCACCTCCGGAGGGACTCGAGGTCGAAGCAGGCGAGGGTGTGCCGCACCACGTCCATCTCGCCGGTCACCACGATCGCATCCGAGGCGACCGCCTCCGAGAAGGCGACCCGGTCCGACAGCAGGTCGGCCAGCGCCTCGTGCGACATCGCCACCTCCAGGTCGGCCCCCGACCCGTCGGTCGGTACCGCAACCTGGTTGCGGACCCACAGGCCGGTCGTCAGCCCGTCGGCGAAGCGCCACCTGACATGCGCATCGACCCCGACGGCACGATCCGGGTCGAGCAGGACCCGCAGCGTGTGCACGAACGTCGCCGGCGAGCCGGCCAACACCTGACGTCGCCCGAACCGGTGCCCCCTGTGGCGGGCGACGTCCGCCGCCCCCTCCAACTCGAGCGCCCGGGTCAGGCACCAGCCCCGTACGTTCGCAGAAGTCGTCCGCTGCCCGATCGTCCGCAGCACCGAAGCCAGCAGTGCCCGGTCCTCGTCGGGCCCACCGTCGCAGCGGCCGTCCCCGTCGACCTCGCTGCGCACCAGCCAGGAGGCCAGCTCGAGTGCCCAGCGGACATCGTCGGCGTCCAGCGCCTCGGACGCCTGCCGGGCCACCTCCGCCCGCCCACCGAAGCCGTCGACCAGCCGTCGGCACCGCTCCGCCGTCGGTACCGGGAACAGGCGTGCCTCGTCGCCATCGAACCAGCCCAACAGGCCGCTCCGCACCTGCCGAACGTGGTGCTCCGCGAGCCCGTAGTTCTGCTGCGTCAGGTGGCTGCGCTCGAACCGGTCCGGGAGTTGGACGAACTCGATCAGTTCGCCGTCGGTCAACCCCCGGTTCAGGCCCCGCACGGTCTGGTCCCAGATGAACTGCAGGGCGTCGCGTGCGTCGGTCACGGCGGAGGCGATCTCGGCGGCGCCGTTGATCGGCGGCCCGTGGGCGCCGACGAGGTGCTCAGGGCCGAACCCGAGGATCGCATCAAGGCCCTCGATGACGACCCTCGGGTCCCGGTAGGGCTCGCCACGGATTGCGAACACGTTGAACAGCGCCGGCCAGGCCAGGTTGTTGATGCACACCCCCAGTTCCGGGAGGAAGATGGTGATGTTGTCGTCGGCATCCGACGGCGCCGGCACCAGGTCGACCCGGAGGCCGGCAAGGGTCGTCGAAGTCGGCACGGCGACCGTGTCGGACGGCGGGATGAAACCCGGCGTGAACGGGGCGTGCTCCGGTCGCCGGTAGCCGAGCCCGAGCCCGACATGGATCGCAGCGTCGGGTCCCACGGCAGGCAGCAGCATCGACATCTGGTGCACGAGCCCCCGGGTGGCGCTGGGTGCCACCTCGGCGCTCATGGCGACCAGATTGGCGACCACCCGCTCGTGCGCCCAGACCGGCACGGCGCCACCCGCCTCGTCGAACACTGCCCGGGTGCCGCTGCAGTAGTGGAAGTGCGTGTAGACGACGGCAGCGACCGGCGCCGACGTGTGGGCCCGCACGGCCCGAAGGGCGGCGGCCATCTCCTCGACCGACTCGCCGGTGTCGACGACGATCAGGCCCTCGGGACCCTCCACGAACGTCTGGTTCGACAGGCCGTTCCCGACGAAACACCAGACGCCGTCGGTGACCTCGTGGAGTCGGGTCTCGAGCCGTTCCAGGTGCTCGAACTGTCGCTGGTGGGCGCGCTGGCCGGACGGGCCGGTGGCCACCACCGATTCGTCGTCGCCGAAGCTGGCCGGAACGGGGTTGCGGGTCATGCCCCCGCCACCCCGGGCGCCGTGGCAGCAACGACGGAAGGACGGAACACGGGCGGGCTCGTCATGCCGCTGAGGATCGCACAGAAACCGTCGCCGAGGACGGGTCCGCCGCCGCCTCGTGGGCCTACTGGCCGGCCAGGCCGGCCCGCAACTCACCGGCCTTGATCGCCGCCAATGTCTCGGCATCGAGTTCGTCGAGCAACTCGATGGTCACGTCCAGGATGCCGGCCGTGCACGGGAACAGGTGTGGGTACGGACCGACCGGCGCCCCGGTGTCGACCCCCACGTCGAACGTCTCGCCGCTCGCCGAGAACACCACCGGCACCGTCTGCTCGATCCGACCGGTCGCCGCCAGCCCCCCGTCCACGAACAGGTGCGCCGTACCGCCCTTCCCGAAGCCACCGTCGTAGTCGAACAGCACCCGAACCTCATGGCCGCCCGGCGACAACGGCGCCTCGCCGGCAACCGTCCAACGCTCGTGGCCGAAGAGGTTGTAGTGGTAGGTCGGCCGGCCGCCATCGAGGTACAGGGTCCAGCCGTTGAGGTTGCCGCCCTGGCAGACCACGACACCTTCGGGCGGACAGCCGTCGTCGGACACCTCCAACCGGGCCACCATTTCGAACGAACGGTTCTTCACGTTGATGACGGAACGCTCCGGCATCCGGACATGGTCGGTGGTGTAGGTCACCTTCCGGACCCCGCCCAGCGGTGACGGCGGCCGGGTGCCCGGACCCAGGCGGTCCCCGGGGTCGCGCATCGGGTACACGCCGTTGCGGCGCGCCTCGGCATCGAACAGGTCCTGTAGTGCTGCAAGTCGCTCGGGCTGCTCGTCCGCCAGGTCCACACCCTGGGAGAAATCCGTCCGCAGGTCGTAGAGCTCCCAGTTCTCCTGCGGACCGTCGAAGGGCTGGCTCTCCATCCGGATCCACGGTGGCCGACCGTGGTAGCAGGACGCCAGGAAGCCGTCGTGGTAGATGCCGCGGTTGCCGAGGATCTCGAAGTACTGGGTCCCGTGGGTGCTCGGCGCATCCGGATCGTCGAACGAATACGCCATCGACGTGCCGTCGAAGGGCGCCTGCGGCACGCCGCCGACCTCGACCGGAGGGGCGATCCCGGCGACCTCGAGGATCGTCGGCGCGATGTCGGTCACGTGGTGGAACTGGGTTCGCAGGCCGCCGGCGTCGAGGATCCGACGCGGCCACGAGACCGCCATCCCGTTCCTGGTCCCGCCCAGGTGCGACGCCACCTGCTTCATCCACTGGAACGGCGCATCCTGGGCCCACGCCCAACCGACGTTGTAGTGGCACTCGCAGCGGACGGTCCCGAAGTCGTCGATGTGCTCGAGCAGCCATTCGGGATCCTCGTGGACGCCGTTCTGGAACGACGGCGCCGACCATGCCCCGTGGATCGTCCCCTCGGCCGACGCCCCGTTGTCGCCGGTGATGTACACGAACAGCGTGTCGTCCCATTCGCCCAAGGCCTGCAACGCATCGACGAGACGTCCCACCTGGTGGTCGGTGTGCGCGAGGAAGGCGCAGAAGACCTCCATGAGGCGGCTGGCCACCGGCTTGTACCGGTCGGGGTAGTCGTCCCACGAAGGGATCTCGTCGGGTCGACGCGTGTTGATGGTGCCGGGAGGGATGACGCCGAGTTCCAGTTGACGCTCGTAGATCTCGTCCCGGAGCGCATCCCAGCCGGCGTCGAAGCGGCCGACGAACCGGTCCCGCCAGTCGTCGGGGACCTGCAGCGGCGTGTGGACCGCGCCGGGCGCCAGGTAGCAGAGGAACGGTCGGTCGGGCCGGTGGGCCTTCACCCGATGCACCCACTCGATGGCCCGGTCCACGAGGTCTTCGGTCAGGTGGTAGTCGTCGCGGCCGACGTACGGCTCGATCGGCGTGGTCTGGTCGTAGAGGGCCGGTTCGAACTGTGATGCCTCGGCACCGGGGAAGCCGTAGAACCTCTCGAAGCCGAGGCCCGTCGGCCACCGGTCGAAGGGCCCGGACGGTCCGAGTTCCCAGACCGGCGTGAGGTGACCCTTGCCGAACATGCCGGTCGCATAGCCGTTGCGCCGCAGTACCTCGGCGATCGTCGCCGCCTCGTCGGGGAGCACCGAGTCGTAGCCGGGGAACGAGCTGGCCACCTCGGTGATGGAGCCCATGTGGACGCTGTGGTGGTTGCGTCCGGTCAGCAGCGACGCCCGGGTCGGGGCGCACAGCGCCGTCGTGTGGAACTGGTTGTAGCGCAGGCCGGCGTCGGCCACCCGATCGCAGGTCGGGGTCGGAACCGGGCCGCCGAAGGTCGCAAACGATCCGAAGCCGACGTCGTCGAGCAGCACGAGGACCACGTTGGGTGCGCCCTCCGGTGCGCTTCCCATGCTGAGGGGCGCCCCGGTCGAGTCGGAGAAGAGCCGTTCGATCCGGCGATCGGCAGGTGACGGGTCGGTGGGGGACATCGGGTCAGTCCACCACGGATCCGGGCCGGTTCCCAAGGCGCCGGTCAGCGGTCGTCCACGGTCGGCCTCGCCCACGGCTACCGACCCCGTCGAAGCCCGGAACCCCGACGCCGCGGCGTGGTCGTGGGTCTCCACATGGAAGCAGTGGATTCCCTCGCTGGCCATGCCATGCCTCCCGGCCGGTGGTCGGCGGCGGTCGCTGTTCCCGGTCGGTGCGCCTCCGGGGAAACGGCGGGTACTCCGGGGTCGGGGAGTGTCGGGCCGGAAACGCGGCGATCGCCGATAGGCAGGCGCCCGTGAGCCCCTACGTCGCCGGCCTGCCGATGTACGACTGGCCGGAGGTCCGCGACGAGATCGATGCCCTCTGGACGGCCATCGCCGCCCGGCTGTGCGACGCCGGGATCGAGGCCCCGCAGTCGCTCAGCCGACCCGACCGGTTAGAGGACCTCTGGACCGTCCCCGACCTGCTGCTCGGACAGGCCTGCGGCCTGGACGTGGTCGACGGCCTGCGCGGCCGGGTCGAGGTGCTCGGCTCCCTCGACTACGGGATCGGGGGCTGCGAACCGGGCGACTACCGGTCGGTGCTGATCTGCCGCGCGGACGACGGCGGCGACGACCTGGCAGCCTTCCGGGGCGGGAGGGTGGCGTGCAATGGCCGCAGGTCGTGGTCGGGCCACGGCGCGCTCGTGTCCGCGGTCGCGCCCCTGGCCGAGGACGGCCGGTTCTTCGGCGGATACGTCGAGACCGGTACCCACCGGGAGTCGATCCGCCGGGTCGCCGACCGTGGGGCGGACATAGCGGCCATCGACGCCGTCGTCTGGCCCCTCGCCCTCGACCACGAGCCCGCCGTCGACGAGGTGCGGATCCTGGCCTGGACCGACCCCACGCCCGCCCCACCGCTGGTCGTCGGTTGGGCCCACGCCCACCTCGCCGGGGTGATCAACGAGGCCGTTTCGGGTGCCGTCGCCTCACTGGGTCCCGACGTGCGTCGGCCCCTCGACCTCTACGGCTACCGGATCCGACCCGGCGCCGACTATGAGGTCATCGCCGAACGCCTCGCCGCCGCCGAAGCAGCCGGCTACCCCACGGTCGCCTGACCCCGGCTCCGGGCAGCGCCCTACACTCGGCGAGCCATGGACCCGAACGTTTCCGACGCCCTCGTCGCCGAAATCCAGACTGCCCTGGGGCCGAGGGGATGGCTCGATCCGGCCGACGCCGGGCCTGTGCTCACCGGCTGGCGTGGCACCTACTCGGGCACCCCGGTGCTCGTCGCCCGACCCGACACGGTCGACGGCGTCCAGGAGGTGGTGCGCTCGTGTGTACGGCATGGCGCTGTCGTCGTCACCCAGGGCGGCAACACCGGCCTCGCCGGCGGGTCTGTCCCGATCGATGCAGCACCCGACGGCCGCCCGTCGGTGCTGCTGCTCACCACCCGCCTCAACCGGATCACCTCCGTCGACCCCGCCCGGTTCACCGTCACCGCCGAGGCCGGCTGCACCGTCGAGCAGGTCCAGCAGGCCGCCGCCGCCGTCGACCGGCAGTTGACGATGGACTGGGGCGCCCGCGGCACCGCCACGGTCGGCGGTGCCATCTCCACCAATGCCGGCGGCCTCAACGTGCTGCGCTACGGCAACACCCGCCACCACGTGCTGGGCATCGAGGCGGTGCTTGCCGATGGCCGCGTCTTCGACGGACTGCGGGCCCTGCGCAAGGACAACACCGGCTACGACCTCAAGCACCTCTTCATCGGCGCCGAGGGCACGCTCGGCGTGGTCACCAGGGCGGTGCTCGAGCTCCAACCGGCGATGCCACACCACAGGTCGCTCTTCGCCGCCCTCGCCGACCTCGACAACGTCACCGACCTCTACGGCCTGGCCCGCTCGATCGACCCCGGCGGCCTGACCGCCTTCGAACTGGTCCCCGAGATGGGCGTGGGCGTGGCCGTCGACGTCCTCGACGTGGTCCGACCGATCGACACCCGGGCCGAGTGGTACCTGCTGGCCCGGTTCAGCGGCAGCGAGCCCGTCACCGACACGGTCACCCGCTTCCTCACCGAGGCCGTCGAGAGCGGCTACGCCACCGACGCCGTCGTCGCCGAGACCGCCTCGCAGGAGTCCAACCTCTGGAAGCTGCGCGACGAACTCCCGCCCGAGATGCTCCTCGACAGCCGGGGCGCCAAGTTCGACACCGCCGTCCCCATCGACCGGATCCCCGAGTTCCAGCGCTCGGTCGAGGCCATCGCCGCCCGGCTCTGCGGCCCCGAGGCGGTCACCTTCTCGTTCGGCCACCTCGGCGACGGCAACCTCCACGTCTACGTACTGCCCTCCCTCGAACACGGCGGGCGCCTGGCCCCGGACCTGGTCGGGTCCGTCACCGCCGCCGTCGACGAGGTGATCTGGGAACTGGGCGGCACGATCAGTGCCGAGCACGGCATCGGCCAGGACCTGCTCGCCCGCCTCCCCGGTCAGAAGTCGCAGGTCGAGTTCGACCTCCTGCGGGCCGTCAAGGCCGCCCTCGACCCCACCGACATCTTCAACCCCGGCAAGGGCGCCCAGACCATCGAACGCAGCACGCGCAGCGCAGGTCGTTCAGGCCAGGACGAGGTCGAGGCTTGACCGGCTGAGGCGTTCGCACCCGGTGTCGGTCACGACCACCGAGTGCCCGAGCGTCATGGCCTTCTGGTCCCTGTGGTTCAGCAGGATCATGTGCAGGAAGAAGGTGTGGTTCGCCTCGAACTCGAGCGGGTTGCCCTCGTAGAGCATCGGCGGATCGGTCCAGACCGGGGCGTAGACAGCGCCCATGCCGTAGCCGCAGGCGTTGAGCCGGTGCTCCCGGTAGCCGGCGGCGTCGAGCACCCCGGCGTGTACGCCGAAGACGTCGCCCAGGGTTGCGCCCGGGCGGACGGTGTCCTCGCAGGCCAGCAGTGCCTCCTCGCACGCCCGGTGCATGTCGACCTGCACCGGGTCGGGCTCGCCTACGAGGATCGTGCGCATCATCGCCGCGTGGTACCGGCGCTGTACTCCGCACCACTCGAGCGTGAGTTGGTCGTCGTCGTCGAGCCGCCGCCGTCCCGTCGTGTAGCGAACCATGAGCGCACCCGGGCCCGACCCGATGATCAGTTCGTTGCCGGCGTAGTCGCCGCCCCCGAGGAACACCGCCCCCTGCATCGCCGCCAGGATCTCGCCCTCGTCGACGCCCGGTCCGGCCAGGCGCACCGCCTCGTCCCAGGCGTCGTCGGCCAACTCGGCGGCCCGCCGCACGTACGCCAACTCCTGAGGGCTCTTCGTGCGGCGCACCTCCTGGATCAGCGTCGAGGCGTCGGTCCAGGCGAGGAACCCGTCGAGCTCCGCCTCCAGCAGCAGCCAGTTCGAGGCCTTGAGGCCGTACGAGTCGATCTCGATGCCGACCCGGCTGCCTGCGAGGCCCATGTCGTCGAGCACGGCCCGCAGGTCCACCGCCGGGTTCACGCCCTCGACGTCGACCCAGGTCCGGACATCGGTGATGTCGGACGTGTAGAGCGCCGTCCCGTAGTCGGGGGCCCGGTTGAGCAGTGCGATCCGACCGTCGGCGGTCATCACCAGGCACTGGAACATGGCGAAGCCGAACGTGTCGTAGCCGGTCAGCCAGTACATCGACTCCTGCTTGAACATGAGCAGGGCATCGAGGCCTGCACCGCCGATCGCCGTGGCGGCCCGGTCCTTGCGGCCCTGCATCTCGTCGGGGGTGAAGTGGATCGGCATCGAATACCTCGTTCAGGCAGTGCGGGCAGCTGGAGCGGCGACAGCGTGCCCCGGCAACGGCAACCGGTCAACTCCCGGGGGTCAGAGCCGGCGCCGGACCTCTGCGCCCTCGTACAGGATGTCGGCGAAGGCGTCGTTGACGATGCGGCGGGTGGAGCGGGCCTCCGGCGTGGACGTCGTCGGGGAAGTCGGCCTCGGCCGCCTCGAGGTCGGCAGGTGCGTCTGCCGCCTCGTCAGCGGTCAGTACGTCGATCGGTGCCAGCCAGCCCTGCTCGCGGTACTGCGCCACCTGGGAGTCGGTGAGCCCAGCCATGGTGCGGACGCTGTTGCCTCCGGGCCATTCCGCCCGCATGGCACGACCACTACGTTGTGTCGATGCCGGACGTCGAGCTCCCGTTCAGCCGCGAGGAGTACGCCACACGACTCGCCAAGGTCCGGGTGGCAATGGACGCCGCCGGCGTCGACGTCATGGTCGCCGCCGACCCGTCGAACATGTCCTGGCTGACCGGCTACGACGGCTGGTCCTTCTACACGCCCCAGGCGGTGGTCGTCGGGCCCGACGGTGAGCCGTGGTGGTGGGGTCGACGCATGGACGCCAACGGCGCCCGCCGAACCGTCTACATGGACGGGTCCCACATCCTCGACTACTCCGACGACCACGTCATGTCGACCGAGCGCCACGCCTTCGGCCAGTTGGGCGGGTTGTTGTGTGATCTGGGCCTCGGGTCCGGCCGGGTCGGCGTGGAACTCGACAACTACTACTACTCGGCCGCCGCCCACCAGAACCTCGTGGCGGCCCTGCCCGACGTCGAGGTGGTGGATGCCACGGGCCTCGTCAACTGGCAGCGGGGCGTCAAGTCCGAGCAGGAACTCACCTACATGCGGCGCGCAGCCCGCATCGTCGAACTCATGCACGACCGGGTCCGCGAGCTGATCGAACCCGGCATGCGCAAGTGCGACCTGGTCGGCGAGATCTACCGCACCGCCATGACGGGCACCGACGAGTTCGGCGGCGACTACGCCGCATTCGTGCCGATACTCGCGACCGGTGCCGACGCCTCTGCTCCGCACCTCACCTGGGACGACAAGCCGTTCGAGCGCGACGCCGGCACCTTCTTCGAGATCGCCGGCGCCCACCGCCGCTACCAGCTGCCGCTGTGCCGGTCCGTGTACCTCGGTGAACCTCCGCCCGCCATGCTCGAGGCCGAAAGGGCGCTCATCGAGGGGCTCGAGGCCGGGCTCGAGGCCGCCCGGGCCGGCAACCGGGCCTGCGACGTGGCCAACGCCCTCTACGACACGATGGAGCGTTACGGCATCCACAAGGAGGGCCGTTGCGGCTACCCGATCGGGATCAGCTACCCACCCGACTGGGGTGAGCGCACCATCTCGTTCCGACCGACCGACGAGTCGATCCTCGTGCCCGGCATGACCTTCCACTTCATGCCCGGCCTCTGGATGGACGACTGGGGCCTCGAGATCACCGAGAGCCTCGTCATCACCGACGAGGGTCCGGCCGAGACCCTGGCGAACTATCCGCGCGAACTGTTCGTCAAGCCGTGAGTGGTCACCCGCTGTTGGACGACGCCCTCGGGATCCTCGACGACCTGGTGGCGTTTCCGTCGGTGGCGCTCACTCCCAACGTCGACCTCATCGCCTGGGTGGTCGACCGCCTCGACGGCGTGGCCTCCGACATCCGGCTCAGCCACGACGCCACCGGCACCAGGGCCAACCTGTTCGCCACGATCGGCCCGGTGGTCGACGGCGGGATCATGCTGGCCGGCCACAGCGACGTCGTGCCCGTCGATCCCGACGACTGGACGTCGCCGCCGTTCGTCGCCACCCGTCGCGAGGATCGCATCTACGGGCGGGGCACGGCCGACATGAAGGGGTTCGTGGCCTGCGTGCTGGCCCTCGCCCCCCGGTGGGCGGCCCTCGACCTGGCCCTACCGGTACACCTCGCCCTCACCTACGACGAGGAGGACGGCTTCCACGGCGCCCCGGTGCTGATCGACTCGTTGGCCGGTGCCCCCCGGCCGGCCGCCGCCATCGTCGGCGAGCCCACCGGCCTGCAGGTAGTCGGCGCCCACAAGGGCTGCTACGAGTACACGACCACCGTCACCGGCATGGACGGGCACAGCTCACACCCGGCCGAGGCCGTGAGCGCCGTGCACCACGCCACCCGCTGGATCGGCGGACTGTTGGGCCTGGCCGAGGACCTGGCCGACCGTGCACCCATCGACAGCCGCTTCGAGCCCGTCCACACCACGACGAACGTCGGCGTCGTGGCCGGGGGGCTGGCCCGCTGCACCGTCGCCGGGGAGTGCTCGTTCGAGTGGGAGATGCGCCCGGTGCAGCGCAGCGATGCCGGGTTCGTCAGGGGCCGCATGGCCGAGGTCGAAGCGGAACTGCTGGCCGAGATGCGCACGGTGCACCCGGAGGCGTCGATCGAGACCGAGGTCGTGTGCGAGATCGACGGCCTCGAATGGGATGACACCTCCCCGGCCGTCGACCTGATGCGGTCGCTGCTGGGCGGCGACCCGCCGGTGGGCGTGGTCGCCTACGGCACCGAGGCGGGCCTCTACCAGGCGGCAGGAATCCCATCTGTCGTGTGGGGCCCCGGCGACATCGGCGTCGCCCACCGCCCCGACGAGTTCGTCGAGGTCGTCGACCTGGTCGCCTGCCTCGAGGTGCTGGAGCGCCTCCCGGAGCGGCTCGTCGCCGGGTAGGCGCTGACCGGCCCGACCGTTAGCATCTTCGCTGCGGGGTGGAGCAGTCTGGTAGCTCGTCGGGCTCATAACCCGAAGGTCGCAAGTTCAAATCTTGCCCCCGCCACCAAGAAGCCGCAGGTCAGGGTCGGTCTTTCGAGGCCGGCCCTCTGCATTGGCGGCGGAGTAATGCACGCCAATGCACTTTCGTGCCATCCCGGCCAAGGTGTCCGTCCTGTCCTCGCCGGTACGTTCGAATCTATGCGCGGACACGGCTACATCGGAGAACTAGAACCAGGACGGTTCCTTGTCAGGATCAGAGCCCATTTGCAATAGGCCTGTTATCGAATGGAACCACCTCGGCGCTCAGGGGCTCCACGTCACCCTCTGCTAGGAAGAAGCGGAAGAACAGAGTGCCAGAAGCCCGACCCTCGGTGTCGATCCAGTTGGGGACGCCGGGGTCGGCGTGGGCCACGACCATGCGGAAGGAGCCGTCGGCTTCAAGGGTCGTGGTGGCTCTGTTCCGGCTGACCGGCCGATTCAGGTAGTCAAGGGTCTGTTGGAACCGGTTCCAGGCGCAAACGCTCGCGAAACGGCACTCGGGCCACCGGCCGGTGATGACCAGCGCCTCATCCGGCCCAAGCAGCCACCGACCCAGCGAATAGTGAGCATCGGCAGCCGCCAGGGCGAAATCACCCGGTTCCTGGGGCACCGGGAATTCATTGGGGATTCGGCCCACCCAGTCGGGCCGCGCAGCGTGATCGGCCGGGCGCAGACCGTCGATGGTCTTGCTTCGTACATGGGTGGTGACCCGTCCGATGGCAGCAGCCACCAGGTCGTCGTCCCACGGCGGCGGCGGGCCATCAGGTGGGTCGAGGTTCGAGATGGTCAGCGGTACATGGACATCGGCGGCAGCAGCCGAGGACTCCCACTCGAAGTAGTGGCGGCTGGTAAGGCGACCGGCATCGGCTGACAGTTTCAACCAGTTCCGGTCCCGGGGCTTACCTCCGAGGATGATCTCATAGGAGCCGTCGGCGGCAACGTCGAACTGCGTGTCGTTGAGCATCCCGTCGGTGCGATCCGGGTAGGAGCCGTTGTTCGCTCCGGCCTCCACGGTGAACGCCGTGTACACCGCTTGGGCCAGGTTGCCAGTGATCCGGTAGGTGCGGTCGCCCCGGATGGGGGCCTCAAAGTAGATGGCGTCGGCATTGTCACCGCTGAACTTGCGGGTCGGCGTCACGATACGACGCCACACTGGACGTTCCGGATCGAACTCGGCGTGGCTCACCAGCCCCGACTGGAGAATGTGGGCGATTGTGCGGTGTGCCTCGGCGACGTCGCGGTCATCGACCACCATCCACTCCTCACCGGCGAACCGCTCACCGGCCTCGGTCAGCACCTCGATCAAGCCGGCCCACGCAACACGCGTCTCGGACATCTGCTTCCTCTCTATCCGGACCTTTCGATTCGAGAGCGAGTGTGGCCCATGACCCGATTGGTGACCCAATCCGGCTGGCACTGAGCGCCCATTTCGAGCGGCGCCGGGCCGCCCGTTTGCTCTTGATGACCTCAGCTCTGCGGACTGGGGGGTGATTTTCAGGTTTTGGTGGTGCGCCCCCTAGAGAGCGGCACTAAACCCGGACCGTTCATTCAGGCTTTGATGGTGCGCCCCCTAGAGCGGACCATCACTCCAGGGACCCTCTCTCTGATTTGAACAACCACTCGAAAAGACCCACACCCCGCCGGGATGGGCATGGGGCAGACCTACCTCCGGGGGCCTCAACGGATACCACCGAACTGCATGTGTGAGGTCTCGCTTGTGCTCCCGAGCACCACTTCACCTCGAGGCGAGTCAATGGTGACGGATAGTGCCGGTGGCCCTGCAGACACCGCGATGTCGAGATCGATGGCTCGCAGGGTGCCTGCGAGATCATCGGCGTCGGGCGTCGTGATGGTCAACGCCCTGAACTCACCCCCGATGGGATTGGTGTCTTTCGGATTGGCGCACTCAAGCCAATCGATGAAAAACGGCATGCGCCCACCGTGCCGACTCCCGATGGGGAACAACAGATCCCACACGAGGAGGTCACCTGATTCCGTCTTGCGCTGGGTGCGATTGGGACCCTGAGTCGATACGCCAGCCGATTCCAGTGCCGGGGCAATGGCGTCGAGATCGCCTTCAGCCGCCCAGGTGACCATGCCACCGCTCGTCAAGCTGGCGAACTGTGCGCCGGCGTTACCTTCCCGGGACTGCGCCGGGTCGGGTGCGATGATCTCGAGATAGGTGGAGCCGAGGGACAGAAGTGCGTTCCGTGTGCCGAGACCTACATGCTCTCCGCCATAAGCGGCTGGTGTCCCGAACGTGTCCGCTGCCCATTCCATGCCTTCGTCCAGCGAAGCCACGGCGTACATGAAGTGATCGATCCGCGTGGTCAGGATGTGTCCCCCTGGTTATGGAGTCGGACCATGACTTCACGGTAATCCTCATCCTCCCCACGATTGGACTCACCTGATCTGGTCGAACCGTTCCGAGGGTTGTGGGCACCGTCTCGTCCCGGCGGGTTGATCGACAATTTCGCCGTACGTGAGTGCCTGATTCGGGTAGCCCGATCAACTGTCGGGAGTCCAGCGCAACGGGCCGAATACCAGGTCGGTCATCAGGTCGCCGAAGTACAACTTCCACGCGACGGCCATGGTGAAGGGGGCGGATTGCAACGCGGATCGAAACGGTTGCCCGGGGTGCCCCGGGGCCCGTCCCGGGTCGACGTCCGTTCCGGCCTATTCGGCGGTTCGTCCACCGGCTATTCAAGCGATTCGTGGATGTGCTCTACTCTCCGTCTGGTCGTCTCAGTGGGGGTCGGCACCGAAAAGGGGGAACCGGAATGCTCTTTCACATCACACACCACCACGACGAGACCACGTGCCCGGCACATGACGATGCAGTAGTTGCCAGCACCTTCGGAGTGGTTCTCGACACGCTCACGGAGAACGTGAACGAGGTGATCGGAGCCTGGGTCGACCCGCCCGGTCACGACTTCTTCTTCGTGGTCGACGCCGACGACGCCTCCCAGATCTTCCTGGGCCTCGGCCCGATCGTCTCCGCCGGCACGGCGAAGATCCAACCCGTCGGTGACTACGCCGTCATGATCGAAACGCGTAAGCAACTGAACTCCTAGCCCCAATGTGGTAGCAGGACCCTTGTCGCCCACCTGTGCGGATCAGGCAGAGGGTGGGTGCGGAGGGGAGTCTCGCCACCTCGGCGGAGCAGCAGGTCCTCAGGTCGTGATGTCACAACCCGTGTCACGAGAATCAACGCTACGGACGGGACACCTTCTATTTCCCTACGAGGTGACCACGGTCTTCAGCGGGTGCTGTTGGCAGCTCCGAGGTACCCATCGAAACCGAGCGTGGCCCGCGCGTCGACGGTGGCGGCCAGTACCGCGTCGTCGAGCGGTATCCCGATGCCGTCAGCAGAACGGACCAGGCCGTTGAAGACGGCCACGATCACCGCGGCATCTACCAGCCCGTCCTCCCCAACGGCGGCGATTACCTCGTCGTCCAGGGCCCGGGCGGCTGCCGGGTCACGGTTGGCCGCCTCGGCGTAGGACACGAGCAACCCCCCGTGGGGGATGCTCCCCGTGGCCCCTCCCACCGCTCCGCGCAGGTCGGCGTCCGTGTCGATGGCATCGCTACTCGAACCGAGCAGCAGTACGTGGGACGATGCTCAATAGAAGCACTCGTTGATGGCCGACGTGCGGGCGGCGATCAGTTCGACCTGGGGGCGACTGAGGGGCCGGTGCTGCCACACCATCTCCCCGAAGTGTTGGCCGCCGCTGTACATGCTCATCACTACTTCCATGCGGCGTGCATTGTCGTCAGGCACGTAGGACAGCGCCCGGGCCACGTTGGGTCCGAACCAGGCGCCGACGGCCCACGGGACGAACGCCCCTTCCTGGCCGAGCCCGTCGGGAACAACCTGCGACGGATCACCCGCTCTGGGAGTCGGCAGATCCTGGTGGGGCCGACCCAAAAGGTCGCAGAGCAGGTCGATGGGCACCGTCTGGACGACCAGGGCGACCATCTCCACATAGCGGCCCGGACCCAGCCGGTCGACGACAACGGCGGCCCAGTCCCCTGTGATGCGTCCGGCGTCGACCGCCAGGCGTCGGACCACCTCGCGTGTCAGCGCCGACAGGCCGTCGGGACCGACAATGTCGGAGAGCCCATCGGGACCTGGGGCGACCTCCCCCAACGGGAGCGGCACCGACGTCCGGGTTGCCGCGACGATTGCCACCCGTTCGGCGGCCGTCCACCACGTGCCGGGACCTGCGAGCCCGTCCCACACATTGTCGAAGGCGGTGAGGATCTCCGGGTCGACCGGTCGAGGGAACGTCTCGGGAGCAAACGGGGCCATGGGGTTCACGGTACATACACCACCGCTGTAGGGCCGCCCTGGCGGTCGTCTTCCGGTCGCCACGGCCGGGCCCTTGCAGCTTCCGAGGCTCAGCCCATGCCCATCCCGGTCAACCGACGGGGAGCATCGGGAACCAGTCCTCGCGGAGGCGCTGGCCGTCCACCATGTCGTGGCCGTCGAACGGCGGAGAGGTGCGGCCCCGGCGTTGCACGTAGCGGGCGTCGTCACCCACGACCCGCAGGGAGAATGCCCGCCGCAGGTTCGTCGAACCCCGGGCGCCGTGCACGGTGTCGAAGTGGAACGCCACTGCGTCGCCCGGTTCCACCGCCCACTCGAGGATGTCGTACCGCTCGGGCTCGGCATCCGGATCGGGTGCCGGTTGGAAGTCCCCGCTGTCGGTCGTCTCGTCGTCACCGTAGAAGCCGTCGCCGGTCGTCCAACTCACCGGATGGACCGCTGCGTCCCAGAGGTGCGAGCCGCGGATGAACCGCAGGGTCGACTCCAGGGGCACCGGGTCGAGTGGGATCCAGATGCTGACCGTCTGCGGGCCCTCGACGAAGTAGTACGGGGAGTCACTGTGCCAGGGCGTGTGGCGCGGCGCCCCCGGTTCCTTGACCAGCACGTGCTCATGGAACAGCTGCACCGTCCCGGACCGCATCAACTCGGCGGCAATCGCTCCCGCCTCGGATTCGAAGGCGAAGCGCTCGTACTCCGGGATGCGCTGCCAGTTGCAGTAGTCGTCCCAGAACCGACCGGGGTCGTCGGCAGTGCCGTTGTCGTCGAAGAACTCGCTCGGCTCGGCCTCGTTGCGGGCCACCCCTGCGGCCAGCACGTCCACCCAGCCGGCGAACAGCCCACGCAGGCACACCGCCCCGTCGGCAGCGAAAGCAGCGATCACTTCCTCGTCGATCCGTCCGGAAGGCACGGGCTGAGAATAAGCGCGGGCCGGGCCCCGTTCGGCCTCGTGGGCTGGCGCATCGCCCCCCGGGTTGTTAGCAACTGACCGTGGACCAAGGCGACGAGGGTGCCAACTGGCAGGCAATGACCCCAGCCGAGCGGGAGGTGGCCTACTCGCCCAGCTCCTGCATCGGCGGCGACTACAGCACCCATATTGCCGAATACCGGGACCGCAGCGCTGTGGCGCGGGCAACGGTCGACCGCTGGCAGGAGTACGCCTACGGTCCGGCACGGTCCAATCACCTCGACCTGTTCCTGCCGGCGGGTACCGGTGAGCCGCCACCGCTGCTGGTGTTCATCCACGGCGGCTACTGGCAGGAACTCTCGAAGGAAGACTCCGCCTTCGCCGCCCCGGCATGGGTCGACCGGGGCGTCGCATTCGCCGCCATCGGATACACGCTCGCTCCGAAGGCGACACTCTACGAGATCGTCGCTGAATGCCGAAAGGCCGTCGGCTGGCTCCACGAACACGCCGACGAAGTCGGCATAGATCGCCGCCGCATCGTCGTGGCCGGCAGCTCGGCGGGAGCGCATCTGGCCGCCCTGGTCGCCCTTTCCGAAAGCCCGGCCAGTGCAACCGTGCTGATCTCGGGGGTCTTCGACCTGCGCCCCCTGGTCGGGACCTCCATCGTCGAGGCCCTCGACCTCACCACAGCCGATGCCAATGCCCTCAGCCCCGCACTCGCATCCATACACGGGTTCCCCCCGAGCCTCGTGTGCTGGGGCGAGGTCGAGACCGACGAATTCAAGGAGCAGGGCCGGCGGTTCGCCGAGTTCCTGAACGCCGCGGGGACCACCTGCACCTCGTTCGAGGTCGGGGCACGCAACCACTTCGACGTGGTCCTCGACCTCGCCGACCCCTCCTCGAAGATCGGACGAGCAGTAGCGTCGTTCCTTGACGGATCGATGTCCGGTTCGTCCTAGGAGGCGGAAGTGCCCACGTTCAAGCCACAGACCCCGACCATCGTCGACCCGACCGGGGTTCCGCCAGGCAACGAGCCGCGGCCGATGGGAACCACGACCGACACCAGCCGGGCCGAGATCGTCGAAGAGACCGGTGGCACGCCCAGGGTCGACTTCGACAACACCAGCAACCCGTACATCGACTACCAGAGCATCGACCTGCTGCTCACCCTCCAGCACCCCCGCAGCGACGCCTATGACGAGACGTGCTTCTTCATCATGGGGCAGGTCAAGGAGCTGTTGTTCAAGTCGCTCCACTTCGAACTCCACAACGCCCGCCACCTCATCCGCGGCGATCAGGTCCACGACGCCCTGCTGGTGCTCGACCGTTCGCTCGAGATCACCAAGCTCCTGATCAACACCTGGGACGTGGTCGCCACCGTGTCCGCCGAAGGCTTCAACCAGTTCCGCAACCACCTCGACCAGGCATCCGGCCAACTGTCGTTCATGTTCCGCCACGTCGAGTTCATCCTCGGCAACAAGGACCGTCACCTGGCCAGCGCACACCGCAACGTCCCCCACGTGTGGCCCCACATCAAGGAGGCCCTCGAGAGCCCCAGCCTCTACGACGAGGTCATCACCATGCTCGACCGCCGGGGGTTCGCCATCGATCCCGGAGCGCTCGACCGCGACTGGTCCGATCCCTATCCCCCCGACCAGAGCGTCGAACAGGCCTGGTTCGACATCTACGACGACCCGAGGACCGGCAACGACCTCTACCGGCTCGCCGAAACCCTGGTCGCCCTCGACGAACAGATGACCCTGTACCGGTGGCGCCACTTCGTGCTGGTGTCGCGCATCATCGGCTACAAGCCGGGTACCGGCGGATCCACTGGCGTCGAATGGCTGCGCCACACCACAGAGTTCCGCTACTTCCCCGAACTGTGGTCGCTGCGCACCCGCCTCGAGACCTGAGCGGTTGGCTCCTCAGTCGTAGACGAGGGCGCCGTCGTCGAGGTCGGCAACGGGGATCGTGTCCCTGTCGGCCCAGTAGTCCTGCGACATGCGCCACGGATCGTGCACCCCCTGCCGCGGCATCAGGTGCATGGAGCGCATCAGGTAGCCGGGATTGAAGTCCTCCGGGTCGACCCACGGCAGCAGGTCCATGCCGGCGTCCTCGTCGCGCAACGCGGGTGTCACCATCGAGGCACCCCGGTCGTCCAGGTGGTGCAGCAGTCGGCACACGAAGTCGGCGACCAGGTCGGCACGCAGCGTCCAACTGGCCCGGAAGTAGCCGAACACCCACACCATGTTCGGAATGCCCGTGAACATCATCCCCCGGTAGCCCACGGTGTCGGAGAAGACGAGCGGCTCGTCGTCGACGCAGAAGTCGATGTCGCCCAGCACGTTGAGCTCGAACCCCGTGGCGGTGATGATGATGTCGGCCTCGAGGTGGTCGCCCGACACCAACCGGATGCCCGTCTCGGTGAACTCCTCGATCTCGTCGGTCACCACCGAGGCGTCGCCGTCGGCGATGCTGTGGAACAGGTCGCCGTCGGGGATCAGGGCCAGGCGTTGCCGCCACGGCGGGTACGACGGCGTGAAGTGGGGGCTCACGTCGAAGTCCTCGCCGAGGACCTCCCGGATGCCCTTGAACAACTCCTCGCGGACCAGGTCGGGGTACTCGGCGGAGAGCCGCACGACCTGCTCCTGGTCGTGGAGGATCTTCCGGCGCACGATCTCGTGTGTCCACTCCTCGGGGACGTCGAGTTCCCGGAGGGTGTCGGCCAACTCGTTGCTGTTCGGCCGGGCGACGAAGTAGGTCGGCGAACGCTGCAGCATCGTGACGTGCCCGCAGTCGGCCGCCATCGCCGGGATCAGGGTTGCGGCCGTGGCCCCCGACCCGATCACAACCACCTGCTTTCCCGCATAGTCGAGGTCCTCGGGCCACGTCTGGGGGTGCACGATCTCACCACCGAAGCGGTCCACGCCCTCCCACTCGGGGGTGTAGCCGGCGCTGTGCCGGTAGTACCCCTGGCACATCCACAGGAAGTCGCCGGTGAACCGGACCTGCTCCCCGGTGTCGGTGCGGGTCACCTCGAGGGTCCAGCGCCGGTCCCCGGTCGACCAGGAGGCCGACGAGATCGTGTGGCAGTAGCGGATGTGGCGGTCGATGTCGTTGTCGTCGATCACCTCGCCCATGTACGTGAGGATCTCGTCGGCGGTGGCGATCGGCGGCCCGGTCCAGGGCTTGAACCGGTACCCGAAGGTGTAGAGGTCGCTGTCGGACCGGATGCCCGGATACGTGTGGGTCTTCCAGGTACCACCGAATCCGTCCATGGTCTCGAGGATCGTGAACGTCTTGTCGGGGCACTGCTGCAGGAGGTGGTAGGCGCCGCCGATGCCGGAGATGCCGGCGCCCACGATCAGCACGTCGAAGTGCTCGACCGTCGATCCGGAGTCCACCGCCTCAGCCTGCGCCATGCCGGAATCGTCCACCACCGGGCACGCAGGTGCCACATCCGAGGCGCAATCTGAGCTGTCAGCGACCGAGTGAGCCGAGGGCGTAGTCGCTTTCCGAGGGCAGCTCGTCCGGCCAGTTGGTGCGCCATACCTCGTTGGTCAACTCGCCGACCGGCATGGACGCTGCCTCGAAGCCGGGCCTGGGCAGCACCAGCGGTTCCACGACCACGTCGTGGTCCGGGACCATGAAGTAGGGGAACGAATAGCGGTCGGGTCCCAGGTTGACCACCCGGTGAGGGGTGGCGACGAAGTGCCCGCCGGAGAGGAGTTCGAGCATCTCTCCGACGTTCACGACCATCGCGTCGGGTGGACAGGCGACCGTGATCCATTCACCGTCACGGTCCTGCACCTGGAGCCCACCGACCGGATCGGGATGAAGGAGGGTGAAGATGTTGGTGTCCCTGTGGGGGTGGATGCCGAAGTCGGCCCCGGGCGGCATGGCCGGGTAGTGCATCAGCGTCATGTTGGTGAGCGGAGCATCGAACATGGCGTGCAGGGTGGTGCCGTGTACGCCGAGCGACGATGCCACTGCGTCGAGGAGCGTCCTGCCGAGTGAGTCGCATGCCGACCAGTACCGGGAGACGACCTCTGCCATCCGGTCGACCTCCGGTACCCACCGGTTCCGGCCGTAGAGGGGGCAGGCCGTGAGAGCCGGGTGGCCGTCGGGGCACTCCCAGTGCAACTTGAAGGCCTCGTACGCGTCAGGCGTCGTACCGGTCACCTCGCCACGGTTGGGGGTGAAGAAGCCGAGCGGGATGAAACCCCGGTAGTTGTCGGGTGTGATCCTGTAGCGCCGCTTCACCTCATCGTCGAGGGCGAAGAGCTCTACGAGGAGCGAGCGCATCTCCTCGAAGTGGGACTGCCCGATCCCGTGCCCCACGACGGACACGAACCCGACGTTTCGCCAGGCATGGTCGAGATCCGTTGTGGCCGTCTCGCCACGGAGGTCCACGACGGGAATCTGAACGGCAGATTCGGTCACCGTCTCAACCTAGTCGTGACCTGTGTCACCCCTCCGTGGTCAGGACTTTTGTCCCTACTCCCGCCACCCCTCTACCCCGATGATGGGGCTGACGTAGAAGACGGGGCCGACTGCACTCACCAACCGAGGAGGGTGACACAGGTGAAGTGGACGGCTACAAGCAGCGCAGGTCGTTGTCTGGGATTGCCTGCGGTCATCCTCGCCTTCTCCGCAGGCTTGTGGTTGGTCGTGCTGACCCCTGCGGCCGCTCAGACGGCCGATCAGGGCGAGGCCGTCTTCAGCGCGAAGTGCGCTGCTTGCCACACGATCGGTGGCGGAACCCTGGTCGGCCCCGACCTTGACGGGGTCAGCACCAGGCGGGATACAGCCTGGTTGACCCGGTGGATTGCCGAACCGGACCTGATGCTGGAGGAGGGTGACCCGATCGCCGTCGACATGCTCGCCGAGTTCAACGACATCCCGATGCCAAACCTCAGCCTCACCGATCTCGAGGTAGCGAGCCTCGTCGCATATATGGATGCACAGTCCGGTGCCGCCCCTGGGGTCGACCCGGACCCGGTGCAGCCCGTTGCCGGTCCAATCCAGCCGAATGCCGCCACCGGCAAGAGCCTCTTCGAGGGTTCGAATCGTTTTGACAATGGCGGCCCAGCGTGCCTGGCCTGCCACAGCATCGCCGGTATCGGCGCCCTGGGTGGGGGTGCCCTCGGGCCGGACCTGACCGGTGCGTACGGCAAGTTCGGCGAAGCCGGCATGGCCTCGATCCTTGCCACCACCCCCTTCGAGACCATGAGTCCGATCTTCGACGATCACCCCTTGACCGACGAGGAACAGGTCCACCTTTCGCTGTTCCTCAGCCAGGCTGCCGTCAGCAAGCGGACAGCGGCCTCGGTTGGCCAACTGGCCCTGCTGGGCATGGCAGGCGCGGCATTCCTCCTGTTGGGGATGCAGTTCCTCTGGAGGCGGCGACTCAGGGAGGTGCGTCGGCCGATGGTGGCCCGATCGCGTGCTCGGATCGAACGTTTCAAGCAGGCAGAAGACGAGCGACGGGGTTCAACGCCCGGGACGGAAGGTAGGTAGGCACGTGGGTTGGATCCAGGACCTGGTTAACCCCGAAGCGCGCAACTGGGAGGACTTCTACCGGAACCGCTGGCAGCACGACAACGTCATTCGCACCACCCACGGCGTCAACTGCACCGGTGGTTGCTCCTGGGCCGTCTATGTGAAGGACGGGATCATCACCTGGGAGATGCAGCAGACCGACTATCCGCTCCTCTGCGACGAACTCCCGCCCTACGAGCCACGCGGATGCCAGAGGGGCATGTCGGCCTCCTGGTACGTCTACAGCCCGATCCGGGTCAAGTATCCGTATGTCCGCGGAGCGCTCCTCGACCTGTGGCACGAGGCCATGGCCACCCATGCCAGCCCGGTCGAGGCATGGGAGTCGATCGCGACGGACGACGAGAAGCGCTCACGAATCCAGCGGGCCCGCGGCAAGGGTGGCTTCAGGCGATCCACCTGGGACGAGGTGCTCGAGATAGTCGCGGCAGCCTGCCTCTTCACCGCCAAGGAGTACGGACCCGACCGCGTATTCGGGTTCTCGCCGATTCCCGCAATGTCGTACCTGTCGTACGCGGCCGGTTCGCGCTTCCTGCAACTCTTCGGCGGCGTCAACATGAGCTTCTACGACTGGTACGCCGACCTTCCCAACGCCTTCCCCGAGATCTGGGGCGACCAGACCGACGTTGCCGAGAGCGCCGACTGGTACCACTCCAAGTACATCGTCTCGATGGGCTCCAACCTCAGCATGACCCGGACACCTGACGTCCACTTCATCTCCGAGGCACGCCACGAGGGAGCCAAGTTCGTGGTGATCGCCCCCGACCTGAACCAGGTCGCCAAGTACGCCGACTGGTGGATTCCCGTCGAGGCGGGCCAGGACACCGCACTGTGGATGGCGGTCAACCACGTGATCCTCAAGGAGTTCCACGCCGACCGGCAGGTGCCGTACTTCATCGACTACGTCAAGCGCTTCACCGACTCGTCGTTCCTGGTGGAGTTGACGCCTGAAGGCGGCTCGCTCAAGGCCGGCCAGTTCCTGCGTGCCGACCGGGTGGACCGGTACACGGGTGTGGAGAACGGTGACTGGAAGATGCTGGTCCACGACCGCAACTCCGGGGCCCTGCGGATGCCCAAGGGCACCGTCGGGTTCCGCTGGCAGGAGGAAATGGGCCAGTGGAACATCAAGATGGAGGACGGCCTGGACCACCAGCCGATCGACCCCGACCTGACCTTCATCGACGAGCACGACGAGGTCAAGATGGTCTCGTTCCACGAGTTCGCCGAGGGCGGGGTCTACGAACGCGAGGTACCGGTCAGGTATGTGGAGACCACCGACGGAAGGGTCGCCGTCACCACCGTGTACGACCTGTTGATGGCCCAGTTCGGAGTCAGCCGGGGCCTCGCGGGTGACTACCCGGTCGACTACGACGACGAGCGCCCCTACACCCCGGCATGGCAGGAGAAGCTCACCGGCATCGGTCGGGACACGGTCACACGCCTGGCACGCGAGTTCGCGGGCAACGCCGAAGCCACCAACGGCAAGTCGATGGTCATCATCGGCGCCTCCATCAACCACTGGTACAACAACAACCAGTCCTACCGGGCACCGATCACCGCGTTGATCATGACCGGATGTCCGGGTCGAAACGGCGGCGGCATGAACCACTATGTGGGCCAGGAAAAGCTCTCGCTGGTGGCACCGTGGACGAGCGTGGCCCTTGGCCTGGACTGGTCCAAGCCCCCCCGCCTCCAGCAGACACCGATCTGGCACTACATCCACAGCGACCAGTGGCGCTACGAGGGTGATTTCACCGACTACGCCCGCGTTCCTCCGGAAACCAAGTGGGCCAAGGGCCATGCAGTCGACCTGGCGGCCGCGTCGGTCCGGATGGGGTGGATGCCCTTCTTCCCCCAGTTCGGCAACAACCCGCTTGAACTGGTGAGCGAAGCCGAGGCTGCAGGGGCCGGGACCGACGAGGAGATAGTTGAACGCGTCGCCGACCAGTTGAGCAGCGGTGATGTCAAGTTGTCCGTCGAGGATCCCGACGCCGAGGAGAACTGGCCCAGGGTCTGGTTCGTGTGGCGGGGCAACGCCATGCAGTCCAGCGCCAAGGGCGCCGAGTTCTTCCTTCGCCACTACCTGGGCACCCACGACAACATCGAGGCGATGGAACACGCCGCAGGGAAGACCGACACGGTCGAGTTCCGTGAGGAGGCACCCAGGGGGAAGATGGACCTGGTCGTGGACCTCAACTTCCGCATGGACTCGACGGCCCTCTACTCCGACATCGTGCTTCCAGCCGCCTTCTGGTACGAGAAGAACGACCTCAACACCACCGACCTCCATTCCTTCGTCCACCCGTTGGGTGAGGCCGTGCCGCCGGTCTGGGAGTCCAAGACGGACTTCGAGATCTTCAAGGCGTTCGCCAAGAAGGTCAGCGAGATGGCGCCGTCGGTGTTCCCCGAGCCGTTCAAGGACATCGTCACCTCTCCGCTCAAGCACGACACTCCCGACGAGTTGGCCCAACCGCAGGTCCTGGACTGGGGCAAGGGCGAGTGCGACCTGGTCCCCGGGGTGACGGCGCCACACCTGAACGTGGTCGAACGCGACTACGCGAACCTCTACAACCGCTTCATATCCCTGGGCCCGCGGCTTCGCGAGGATGGCGTGAGCGGCCATGGGGTGCACATCCCCGTGGCAGAGGCCTACGACGAGCTCCTGGAGAGTCCGATCGGCACCGCTCCGGACCCACGCCGCACCCGTGCGGTCGAGTGGGGCGGTCAGAAGTACCCGGGTCTGGAGGACTCCCTCGACGCTGCCAACATCCTTTTGCGCCTGGCTCCCGAGACCAACGGCGAGCAGGCGTATGCGGCGTTCAAGGCCGAGGAGGAGAGGGTCGGGGTTCCCCTCACGGACCTGGCCGATGACACGCGTGCGGTCAGGATGACCTTCCATGACATAACGAGGCAGGTGAGGCGCACCCTCACCAGCCCGTGCTGGTCGGGTGACGTCAGGGACGGTCGCACCTACTCGGCGTGGACCCTCAACGTCGAGCGGCTGGTTCCGTGGCGAACGCTCACCGGTAGGCAGCAGCTCTACAACGACCACCCCTACTACATCGACTTCGGTGAGCACCTTCCGACGTACAAGCCCAAGTTGGATCCGGTGGCGACGGGAGACATCGTCCTCAGCCCGGTCGACGACCAGTCGCTGGTCCTCAACTACATCACGCCCCATGGCAAGTGGAACATCCACTCCACCTACAAGGACAACCTCCGGATGTTGACCTTGTCGCGCGGGATGGATCCGGTCTGGATCAACGACAAGGAGGCCGCAAGGGTCGGGATCGTCGACAACGACTGGGTCGAGGTCTACAACGACAACGGGGTCGTGGTGACGAGGGCTGCGGTGAGTTCCAGGATCCCTGCCGGGATCTGCCTCTACTACCACGCCGTCGAGAGGACCATCTACATCCCCAAGTCGCAGGTTCGTGGGGGAAGGCGGGCCGGAGGCCACAACAGCCTCACCCGCACCCGGATCAATCCGCTGCTGCTGGCCGGCGGCTATGCCCAGTTCACCTACGGCTTCAACTACTGGGGCCCGATCGGCATCTTCACCCGTGACACGTACGTGGTGGTCCGGAAGATGGAGAAGTTGGAATGGTGATGCACGAAGCGAACGGGAGCACCTGAGATGGACATCAGAGCCCAGGTATCGATGGTCTTCCACCTGGACAAGTGCATCGGTTGCCATACATGCAGCGTCGCGTGCAAGAACATCTGGACCGACCGCGAAGGCGTCGAGTACCAGTGGTGGAACAACGTGGAGACCAAGCCCGGTACGGGCTACCCCACCCTCTGGGAGAACCAGGAGGAGTACAGAGGAGGCTGGGAGGTAGAGGACGACCGGCTGCAACTCAAGTTGCAGAGCAAGGTCGGCACACTCGGCAACATCTTCTACAACCGTCGACTGCCCACGATCAACGACTACTACGAGCCCTGGACCTACGACTACGAGCACCTCTTCAACGCACCCGAGGGAGATGACCAGCCGACCGCTCGACCCATCTCGCTGATCACCGGTGAGTTCATGGAGATCGAGTCCGGACCCAACTGGGATGACGACCTGGGTGGCTCTCCCGTCTACGCCTCAAACGATCCGAACGTGGGTGTCCTCACCGACGAGGAGAGGGCCCAGCTGAACGAGATCCAGAGGGTGGTGTTCTTCTACCTGCCCCGGATCTGCAACCACTGCATCAACCCTGGTTGTGTCGCCGCCTGTCCGGCAGGGGCTGCCTACAAGCGCGGTGAGGACGGCATCGTGCTCGTCAACCAGGACAAGTGCCGTGCATGGCGGATGTGCATCTCAGGCTGTCCGTACAAGAAGGTGTACTACAACTGGTCCACGGGCAAGTCGGAGAAGTGTGTCCTCTGCTTCCCACGCCTGGAAAGCGGCCAGGCACCGGCCTGCTTCCACTCCTGTGTCGGTCGAATCCGCTACCTGGGCGTGTTGCTCTACGACGCGGACCGGATCGAGGAGGTCGCCAGTTCACCCGCAGCCGACCTGGTCGAGGCGCAGCGGGGAATCATCCAGGATCCGTTCGACCCCGACGTGATCGCCGCCGCGAAGGCCAACGGGGTGCCGGACGGGATGTTGGAGGCTGCGAAGAACTCACCCGTGTACAAGTTCGTGAAGGAGTGGGAGTTGGCCCTGCCGCTTCACCCGGACTTCCGGACGGTGCCGATGCTCTACTACGTGCCCCCCATGTTGCCTGTTCTGGCCAAGATGAAAGACGGCAAGTACGACGTTGCCGGAGCCGAGACCGAGGGCCTGAAACCGCTGTTGACATCGTTGGAACATGCCAGGGTCCCGCTGCGCTACATGGCGGAACTGTTCTCGGCGGGCAACGAGGAAGTCGTGGCCGAGGTCTACAGGAAGCTCATAGCGGTCCGTGTCTACAAGCGTGCCGAAAAGGTGGGCGACCTGTCCCAGGAGGAGGCGCAGGAGGCGCTCGACGTCGGGAACCTGACGGCCGAGGAGGCAGAGGCCATATTCCGTCTTACTGCCCTGCCCTCGTTCGAGGAGCGCTTTGTCGTACCCCCGTTGGCCCGCGAAGTGGCCATCGAGCAGATCGAGAGCCCCTACGACCGGAAGCGCGAGGGTGGGTTCGGCAGCCGTACTGCTCCGGAGCGGAGGTGGTGACCGTGGAAGACCGGTCCACCGTGAAGCGCGTCTGGGGGTTCTTTGCCGGGCTGCTCGACTACCCGACCGAGAGCCCCCTGGAAGCCATCGGGGAGTGTCGGCGGCTGGTCGCAGGGGTGTCACCGGATGCCGACGCCCTGCTGGCCCGGTTCCAGGGGTTCGTCGAGGGATCAACCCTTGGTCGCCTACAGGAGGAGTACACCCGGGCGTTCGACATGGACGAATCCCACAGCCTGTACGTGGGCTACCACTTGTTGGGCGAGAGCTACAAGAGGAGCGCGATGCTCCTCGAGTTCATGGAGCGGTACCGGGCGCACGGGGTCGAAGTGGCCGGGGAGCTGGCCGACCACCTGCCGGTGGTCCTGCGATTCCTGACCGTCTGCGACGACCGCGACCTGGTCGACGAGATCATCTGCGACGCGGTCTGGCCCTCCCTCGAGATGATCTCGGGGGACGGCGACGAGACCGACGCCCCGGACCCGGAAGAAGAGGGACCGCCGGTAGCAGCCGCCCTGCCCTACCACGAGTTGTTGGATTCCCTTCTGTTCTTTGTACGGGCTTCCACATCCGGAAGCACGCAACCGCTCGCAGTGACCAGTGCTGTGGGGTGGCCGACAACGTGAGGAGAGGCTGACCATGTTGGATGATGTGCTGTTCGTGGCCTTCCCGTACCTGGCGTTCATCACCGCCGTCTGGGTCGGGATCTACCGCTTCCGAAACGACCGCTTCTCCTATTCCACCCAGTCATCCCAGTTCCTGGAGAACCGGATGCTCAGTTGGGGGTCGGCACCATGGCACTACGCCATCCTGACGATCCTGATGGCACACCTCGTGGCCCTTCTGGTTCCGTCAATCTGGGCCTCTGTGATCTCAGCGCCGATCCGCCTCTACACCCTTGAGGTGACCGGGCTGTCGTTGGCGCTGATGGCAATCTTCGCTCTCTGCGTGCTCGTCTATCGGCGCCTGACGACACACCGTGTGCGGACCGTGACGACACCGGCCGACTGGCTGTTGTTCTCCCTGCTGCTGGCCCAGGTGGTGCTCGGGTTCTGGGTGTCCCTCTTCTTCCGCTGGGGCGCCGACTGGTACCTGCACACGACGGTGCCGTGGATCGGCTCCCTCGTGAAGTTCCAGCCCGACACAGCGACGGTCACCACGCTTCCGTGGGTGGTCAAGTTCCACATCCTGGGCGGATTCGCCATCATTGCCGTCTTCCCGTTCACCCGCCTGGTGCACGCGGTGATCTGGCCCATCACCTACCTCTGGAGGCCGCACCAGGTGGTCATCTGGAACAGGAATAGGACCGGTACGGGAAGAAAGGCCCCACGGTAACCACGGTCAGAGAAGCGGGGAGACAGGATCAAATGGCTGTGAATAGCCAGATGGAACCCGAAGATCGATCCCGTGGGGCGAACCGGATCCTTGCCATCGCCACCATCGGATTCACTCTCTGTTTCGCGGTCTGGGTGGTCTTCGCGATCATCGGACTACCAGCGCGACAGGAACTCGGGTTATCCGACTCCCAGTTCGCGTTGCTTGTCGCCACCCCCATCCTCACCGGATCGCTACTGAGGATTCCCCTCGGCATCTTGGCCGACATGTTCGGCGGTCGTCGGGTGTTCACGGTGTTGCTACTGGTTACCGCCGTTCCCGTCTACCTGGTGAGCAAGGCTGATTCCTATGTCGAACTGCTCATCGCCGCGCTCTTCATAGGCCTGTCGGGAGCCGCGTTCGCTGTCGGGATCGCCTGGGTATCCGCCTGGTATCCCCACGAGCGAAAGGGCTACGCCCTGGGGATGTTCGGTGCCGGCAACGTGGGCGCCTCCATCACCAAGCTCCTGGCCCCCACCCTGGTCACTGCTGTCTCCGTCGGTGGCCTGGCCGGCGGTCACATTCCCGGTGGGTGGAGGTTCGTGCCGTTCTTCTATGCCGTGTTGCTGGCTGTCATGGCGGTGTTGCTCTGGACCCTCACCCCATCACACGACATCAAGCCCGGCCGGGGGCGACCCCTGGGGGAGTTGCTGATGCCGTTGAGACACATCCGCGTCTGGCGATTCGGCTACTACTACGTCGTGGTCTTCGGCGCCTACGTGGCGCTGGCCCTGTGGCTCCCCAAGTACTACGTGGATGTGTTCGGAGTTGACCTCAAGGTCGCCGGCGCGCTCACCGCACTGTTCATATTCCCCGCCAGCCTGCTTCGACCCGTGGGAGGCCATCTGGCCGACCGAATTGGTGCTCGCCGGGTCATGCACTGGGTCTTCGCAATGATTGCCGTCGCCTCCTTGTTGTTGTCATTTCCAAACGGGCACCTCACCCTTCACCAAACCAAGACGGCAGAGGTCCGGGAAATACTGCCCTTCGATCAGAACATCTGGCTTTTCACCATGCTCGTGTTCATCATCGGGGTCGCCATGGGCATAGGGAAGGCCGCTGTCTACAGGTACATCCCCGACTATTTCGAAAATGATGTCGGTTCCGTGGGCGGGCTGGTGGGTGCGGTCGGCGGCCTCGGTGGCTTCTACCTACCTCTCCTGTTCGCAGGAGCACTGTTTCTCACCAACCTCCCCACGAGCACCTTCTTCGTGCTGTTCCTGTTCTCATCAGCAGCCTGGGTGTGGTTGCACCTGACGGTCTTGCGGATCCTTCGAAGCGCGGCTCCCCATCTCGACCATGAGTTCGAACAGCGCGAGCACCCGGTGGGGACACCATGAGCAGCGGGCCAACCAGTGACGAAGGGTGATACGTCCCCTGGGGCCAACCGGAAGTCCCTTGATCTCTAGACCGACCCTGAGCCAGGAAGTGAGGAACAGGAATGGCTGACTTGTACGAATGGGAAGTCGAGGACGACGACTTCTGGGAGAGCACAGGTAAGAAGGTAGCTACCCGGAATCTCTGGATCTCGATACCGAGCCTGCTCTGCGGGTTCGCGGTGTGGCTCTACTGGAGCGT
>MPMA02269359.1_pt1 | contig 37115 bp, 23 predicted proteins | sample 1617361 | NCBI WGS metagenome assembly MPMA02 (sample SAMN05944807, study PRJNA350692) | marine metagenome | biome: marine; feature: ODZ; material: water; isolation source: 180 m water sample filtered on 0.2 um supor filter | place: Pacific Ocean | collected 2012-04-08 | depth 180m m | reverse complement strand
GGCAACAACGACATCGATAGCTGGATGAAAACCATGAGTCGGTTTCACTTCAATCCGGAAAAGGCAAAGGCCGGCGAGCCGATCCCGGTAACCGGATGGGCACAGGTCGGCGTGGGCGGTTTGAGCAAGGTGCAGATCTGGATCAACCCGAAGGACAACAAGTGGCCTGAGGACGATCCGTACTTCACCAAGGCGCCGTGGCGGGACGCGACGATCCTGCCGCCGCCCACCCGTTGGGGTGGTGATCTGCCGGGCGGCAGGCTCCCGGACAACGTGCGGTTTTTTGACAGGAACGGCCGACCGAAACATTGGCCTATGCGCTACACGCTTGTCCACTGGGCCATGTTGCTGAAGGAGATTGCCCCCGGCAGTTACGATGTGCGCAGCCGGACCATTGACCTCAACGGCATCGCCCAGCCGATGCCACGTCCGTTCCGCAAGTCCGGTCGCAACGCCATCCAGAGGTTCTCGCTGACGGTTGAGGCTTAATCATTTTCCAACTCGCTTCAGTTGAGGTTTGAGGTGCGGTCTCATCGGGAAGGTCGCTCCACCAAATTAGGCTTGCCTGGTATGTCGCTGGGTTGGAGGATTCGTGTTGTCTTTATTGTGAGTCCATTCATTCCGTTGAATTATTGCCGCTTGGCCAAGACGACCGGCTTGGCCGGCGCATTGGCTGTCGGCTTGGTCAAGCCGGGGGCGGTGGAGATCGATTTCAACCGGGACATCCGGCCGGTGCTTTCTGGGAACTGTTTCCAATGCCACGGGCCGGACGCGGCCAAGCGCAAGGCCGGGCTGCGGCTCGACACGCGCAAGGGCGCGATCGAGGCGCGCGACGGCGTGCGGGCGATCGATCCGGCACGCTTGGCCAAGAGCGAGCTGCTGGCGCGCATCACGGCCACCGACCCCGACACGCGGATGCCGCCGCAGGAGGCGAACAGCCGCCTGGCCCCGGAGCAGGTGAAGCTGCTGAGTGCATGGGTCAAGGCTGGCGGCGAGTACGACCGGCATTGGGCGTTCAATCAACCTGTTCGCCGGCCGCTGCCAGGCTTGGCTCCCGAGCGGCGCGCCTGGGCGAAAAACGCGGTCGATGTTTTTGTCGCGGCAAAGCTGGCAGAGGCCGGCGTTGATCCATCGCCGGAAGCGGCCAAGGCGACTCTGCTTCGCCGGGTGAGCCTCGACCTGGTTGGTCTGCCGCCGTCGCCGGAACAGATTGCTGCGTTCGTGAATGATTCAAGCGCCGATGCATTCGAAAAGGTGGTGGATAATTTGCTGCAATCACCGCACTACGGCGAGCGTTGGGGACGCCACTGGCTGGACGCCGCGCGTTATGCCGACTCCGACGGCTACAGCCACGATGCTGCACGCTCGATGTGGCCGTACCGAGACTGGGTCATTTCCGCGGTGAACAGCGACCTGTCGTTTGACCAGTTTATCGTCGAGCAACTCGCCGGCGATTTGTTGCCGGACGCGACGTTGGCCCAGCGTGTGGCCACCGGGTTTCACCGCAACACGCAGATCAACACCGAGGGCGGGGTGGACAAAGAGCAGTTTCGCATCGACTCGATCTTCGATCGCCTTGTCACCACCGGCGAGGTGATGTTTGGGCTGACCCTTGGCTGCGCCCAGTGCCATGAGCACAAGTATGATCCGGTTTCACAGACAGAATACTACCAGCTGTTTGCCTTTTTCAACAACGCGGACGAGCCGCGCATCGAAGCGCCGACGCCCGTGGTCACGGCCAGGCGCGCCGAGCACAATGCCCGCGTGAGGCAGCTTGAGGCCAAGCTAAAATCGTTGACCAAGGAGGATACCGGGCGCAAGTCGATCGAAGTCAGCTTGGCCAAGCTGAAAAAGGCGCGGCCAAGCGCGGCGACAACATTGGTGATGGCCAGGCGCAAGGAGCCCCGCACCACGCGGCGGTTCGTGCAGGGCGACTTCACACGGCCGGCGGAGACCGTGCAGCCTGGCACGCCCGCGTCGCTGCATCCCCTGGCCAAGCCGACGCCGGACCGGCTCGATTTCGCCCGCTGGGTCGCCGCCCGCGACAACCCGCTGTTGGCCCGCGTGACGGTGAACCGCACTTGGCAGCACCTGTTCGGGCGGGGCATCGTGGAGACGGAAAACGACTTTGGATCGCAGGGCATCCCGCCGACGCACCCGAAGCTGCTCGACTGGTTGGCGGTCGAATTTATGGAGAACGGATGGAGCCTAAAGCAGATTCACCGGCTGATCGTGACCTCGGCGACGTACCGACAGGCATCCTCCGTGCGGCGTGCCGATCTTGATCAGCTTGACCCGCACAACAGGCTTCTGGCCAGGCAGTCTCGTTTCCGTCTGGATGCAGAGTTGATACGCGACATGGCGCTCGTCTCGAGCGGGTTGCTCAGCGCGAAGATGGGTGGGCCTGGGGTATTCCCGCCACAACCGGACGGCTGCATGGACCTTGGCCAGCACCGCAAAACGTGGAAGGCGAGCAGCGGTGAGGATCGATTCCGCCGAGCCGCCTACACGTACCGCTGGCGCAACACGCCGCACCCGGCGCTGAAGGTGTTCGACGCCCCGGACGGCCTGGCCACGTGCACGCGCCGCATCCGCTCGAACACGCCGCTGCAGGCATTGACACTGATGAACGACCCAGCATTCGTCGAGTTGTCGATCGGCTTGGCCAGGCGCCTGATGGCAGAGGCGGAAAGTTCAGCGAATCGCATTCGGCTTGGCTTTCAACTTTGTCTGGGTCGTGAACCAGACGCCGAGGAATTGCGACTGCTCACTGAGTTGGTTGCAGGCCAGCAAACTGAATTTGCGGCACAAACTGCCGAGGCCAAGGCGGTGGTGTCCAAGGCGTCTTCGCTTGGCCAAGCGGGAGAGCCGGCCGGCAGCGATGCGGCGCTGGCGGCGTGGACGATGGCCTCGCGCGTATTGCTCAACCTCGACGAAACGATCACCCGCGAATGATGAACTCTTTGAAAGCCAGCCAGGCGCAGCAGGCGATGGATTTGCAGCAGGTCACCCGCCGGCATTTCTTCAGCCAATGCTCAATGGGCCTGGGCTCGATCGCGCTTGGTTCGCTCCTCGGCGACGGCTTGGTCAAGGCGGCGAGTGTGAATCCGTTTCAACCCGGTAAACCGCATTTCGCGCCGAAGGCGAAGAACGTCATTTACATGTTCATGGCCGGCGGCCCGTCGCAGCTGGAGTTGTACGACTGGAAGCCGGAATTAGCCCGTCGCACCGGCGGCGACATTCCCGAGGAGTTCATCAAAGGCAAGCGATTTGCCTTCATGAATAGCAGTTTCAAGGATCAAAAAAAGCTGCTCGGGCCGGTGAAAAAATTCCATCAGCACGGCCAGGGCGGCATGTGGTTCAGCGAGAATATCCCGCACATCGGCGGCATCGCCGACGAGATGACGATGTTTCGCACGTGCAAAACGAACCTGTTCAACCACGCGCCGGCCAAGCTGTTCATGAACACCGGCACCGGGGTTTTTGGCCGGCCCAGCATGGGGTCGTGGGTGACCTACGGTATCGGCAGCGAGTCGCAGAGTCTGCCGGGATTCGTGGTGCTGCACTCCGGCCCGCGCGGTCCACGTGGCGGGGCGGCCAACTGGGGGAGTGGCTTTTTGCCGACCACCTACCAGGGGGTGCCGCTGCGGGGTTCGGGAGATCCAATTCTGAACCTGGCCAACCCGGCCGGCGTCAACCGCCAGCGACAACGCGCCTCGATCGACACCATCAACAAGCTTAACCTGAAGCGCCTGGTGGCGACAGGTGATCCGGAGATCAACACGCGCATCGCCTCCTACGAGATGGCATACCGCATGCAGGCCAGCGCGCCGGAGTTGATTGATATTTCCGGCGAATCAAAGGCGACTCTCGACCTTTATGGCATCGAGCGGGGTAAACCGAGTTTTGCGAACAACAGTCTGCTGGCGCGTCGGCTGGTGCAGCGTGGCACGCGTTTCGTGCAGTTGTACCACACGAACTGGGACAGCCACGGCGGTCCGGGCGAGACGTTGAACAAGGATTTCGACAAGGTGACCCACGATGTCGACCGGGCCAGCGCGGCGCTGGTGAAGGATCTCAAGGCGCACGGAATGCTCGACGACACGCTGGTGATCTGGGGTGGTGAGTTTGGGCGGACACCGATGAGTGAGGCGCGGCAAACGGCAGGGCGCAACCATCACATCGACGCATTCACCATGTGGATGGCCGGCGGCGGCATCAAGCCCGGCAACATCGTCGGCGAGACGGATGAGTTTGGGTTTGGTGCGATCGATCAGGAATGCCATGTGCACGACCTGCACGCGACGGTGCTGCACCTGCTCGGGCTCGATCACGAGCGGTTGACTTTTCGCACCCAGGGCCGCGATTACCGCCTCACGGATATCCACGGCAAATTGATTGAGGACGCATTGGCGTAGAGGAGGTATGACCTCCCCGCTTAGCCAGGGACGGGTTTTCGTAACTATTTGCCTCGGAAAAACGTTTAACCTATGTTCGGGTGGTCGGTAAGGGCAGGCTTGTGGCCTTAAAAATGAGCAAAGTCGTGAAAAACGGAGGAAAGTTGGTGTTGGCGGTGGCTGTCTTGGGCGTCTTTTTGTCGTCCGTTGAAACCGTGCGGTCGATCGAAAACCCGTATCTGACCATCAGTAAACGCAACGCGTTTGACCTCACCAGTGAGCCGCCGCCCGGGCCTAAAACCGCACCCGAGCCTCCGAAAAGCGAGGACATCAAGCTGACCGGGATTTATCAGCACGAGGGCGTGGAACGCGCGGCGCTGGCGCTGATCGACACCAAGAAAAAGGCCGATCCCCCAAACTATCTGCAATTGGCGGCCGGCGATAAAAAGGACGGCATCGAGATCGTTTCCATCGACAAGGCAACAGGGAAAGTCACCATCAAGGAGTTTGGTGAACTTCGAAGTCTGAATTTCAAGGAGGATGCCTTCAAGACCTCGGTGACCAAGGCGCCCCGAAAAACTTCCTCGAGAAGTTCCTCCTCCAAGTCATCCAGTGACGCTGCCAGGAAGGCGGCCGAGATCAGGGCAGCCATTGAAAAGAAACGAGCCGAGGAGGCAGCCAAGCGCTCAGGAGGGAGCGAACAATCATCGCGGGATAAATTGCGGGAGCGCTTTGCCAACATGTCGGATGCGGATCGGCAAAAGTACGCGCAACAGATGCGCGAACGTTACAGCAGCCAGAGTCGGGGTAGCGAGAGGAGTGACCGGGGCGACCGAGGCGGGAACAGCGACGGCCGTCGCGGGCGTTGACGGTAGTATTCAATATAATCTTCCACCGGCCAAGCGCTTGGCCAAGCGACAAAAAAAGCGGAGCCGCCTGGCTCCGCTTTGGGGATTGTCCTGATAATCAATCCAGATTATTCCGCGATGGAAACTTCGAATGGTCTGCTGGCCTCGACCTTCGGCAACTCGACCATGAGCAGGCCGTTCTTGAACTCGGCCTTGATCTTTCCGTTCTCGACACCGCTGCCCAGTTCGAACGAGCGGCTGAACTTGCCGTAAGCCCGCTCGTAGCGGTGGCCGAACTCCTTGCTTTCGCTGTGCTCAGCCTTGCGCTCGCCGGTCAGCGTCAGCACGCCGTCCTCCACCGTCAGATTGATGTCGCCCTTGGTCAGGCCGGGCAGATCGGCGGTCAGCGTGTAGGCGTCGGTGGACTCGACGATATCCACCGCCGGGTTCCAGGTGCCGGCATGGGTGGCCTTGGCCAGACTCCCGATCGAGTCGTTGAACAGGGTGCCAAACACATCTTCAAACACATTCAACGGATTCGTGTTTCGTTTCGTACAAGTCATCATAATCATTTTCCTTTCTGTTTTCAGGTTAACGGTTTCTATCGAACCAACTGCCCCAGTTAATGCAAACCGCGTGCCAAGCGATTAAGTCAAAAAATGGTCAAATAAAGCAACAATTCGTTTGTAAATAGCAGACAAGGGACATTATGGCACAGTTAAAAGTAGACTAAGTTAGGGACAATGTGTCCCAAATTGCCCGCTTGGCCAAGCGGGCCGGTTAGCTGCGAATTGAAGGCGGAGGTGTCACAGCGCCTCCGGCGTGGAACCATCTTGCACGGCGCTTTACAGGGTTGCGGGTCCGCGGGCATGGTATTGCCCCGTGAGCTTGGCCTATTTTTTGAGGCGCGTGGCGATGCTGGTGCCGTTGGTGCTGGTGATCAGTTTTCTCGCGTTTTGCCTGGTGCGCGTGGCGCCGGGCGGGCCGTTTGACAAGGAGCGCGCGCCGGCCTCGCCGGATATCGAGCGCAATCTCAAGGCCAAGTACCACCTCGACGAGCCGCTGTGGCAGCAGTATCTGCGATTTGTCGGCATCGGTTATGAAAAACGGGACGGCGAGTGGCGGGCATTTGAGGGCGGCCTTGTGCGGGGCGACTTCGGGCCGTCGCTGAAGTATCGCAACCACTCGGTCAACGACATCATCGCACAGGGGTTGCCGGTGTCGCTGTCGTTGGGGATGCTGTCGTTCTGTTTTGCGCTTGGCTTCGGGATTCCGGTGGGAGTGTGGACGGCGGTTCGCCGGGGGCGCTGGCAGGATCACGTCGGCAGTTTTTTTTCCATCCTCGCGGTGTGCATCCCGGCGTTTGTGCTGGGGCCAGTGCTGATTGTGTTGCTCGGGATCAAGTGGCCGGTATTCCCGGTGGGGCTCTGGGGCGGACCGTGGCATGTGATCCTGCCGGCGATCGCGCTGGGCACCTACTTCGCCGGAAAAGTTTCGCGGCTGACTCGTGAGGGGATGAGCCAGACGTTGCAGTCGGACTTCATCACCACCGCGCGCGCCAAGGGGGTGAGTGAACGATCCATCATTCTGCGGCACGCGCTGCGCGAGGGCCTGCTGCCGGTTGTCACGTACAGTGGACCGCTGCTGGCCGACCTGCTGGTGGGGTCGTTCGTGGTGGAGAACCTGTTTCAGATTCCCGGCATCGGGGTGTTCCTCGTGAACAGCTCGATCAACCGCGACTACACGATGGTGGTCGGGCTGGTGATCCTGTACTCGGTGATGTTACTGACGCTCAACCTCGTGGTCGATGCCGTCTACGGCTTGCTCGACAAACGGGTGAAATATGGCTGAAGCAGCGCACCAATCCGGCCAGGCGCTTGGCCAAGCGCTGGAAACCGGCGAGTCGCCGAACCGCCGCGCCTGGCTGCGCTTTCGCGACAACCGACCGGCGGTGGTGGCGACGGTGTTCCTGCTTGCCCTGCTCGTGCTGGCGCTGGCCTGGCCGCTGCTCTCGAGCCAGGGCGACATGCACAGCGAGTCGCAGTTTGCCGCGCCGAGCGGCAGCCATTGGTTTGGCACGGACGTGCACGGGCGCGATCTGTTCGGGCGCGTGCTGGCTGGCACGCGGATTTCGCTGATGGTCGGCCTGGTCGGCGCGCTGGTGAGTTTGGTGATCGGTGTGCTGTGGGGCGCGACGGCCGGCTTCCTCGGCGGGCGCTGGGACAATCTGCTGATGCGCACGGTGGACATGCTCTATTCGCTGCCGTCGATTATTTTCGTGATCGTGATCATCACGACACTGGAGGAGGTCCTGCAGGGCTGGCTGCAGGCGGCCTTCGGGGGCGATGGCGGCGAGACGGCGCGGATGCTTCTGCTCTACGCCGGCTTGGGCGCGGTGTCGTGGTTGACAATGGCGCGCATCGTGCGTGGGCAGGTGCTGGCGTTGCGCGAGCGGCAGTTCGTCGAGGCAGCGAGGTCCCTTGGCCTCGGCACACGTGCGATCTTGTGGCGGCACATTCTGCCTAATGTCTTTGGCGTGGTGATTGTTTACCTGACGTTGACGCTGCCGGCGGTGATTCTGTACGAGTCGTTTTTGAGCTACCTCGGACTCGGCATTCAGCCGCCGAGGGCGAGCTTGGGGTCGCTGATCGCGGAGGGGGCGAAGCAGATTAACCCGATCCGCGTCTACTGGTGGATGATCGTGTTTCCGGCCGGCTGCCTGGCGGCGTTGCTGATGGCGCTCAACTTCCTCGGCGACGGTTTGCGGGATGTGTTCGACCCCAAGGCCGACAAGGAAAGTTGACCAGCCAGGCGCTTGGCCAAGCGGTCTTTTGAGGCAGGCGTGAACAGATGAAAATGGTCGGGACGGCGGGATTTGAACCCGCGACCTCCTAGTCCCGAACCAGGCGCGCTACCAAGCTGCGCCACGTCCCGACCAAGGGGCCGCGCAGTCTGCCGATGGCTTGATCGCTTGGCAAACCGTTTTTCACGAACGTTAACCAGCCGTTTTTTCCATTGGAGACAGCGCGATCATTGACCCGGCACGGGGAAACGGGTAATGATGTCCGGCCCTATGAACGAGGATATCCGCCAACTGCTGGTTTTACAGGATCGCGACGCGAAGGCCAGCCGGCTTGAGGCCGAGGTGGAATCGATCGATCCCGAGCGCGAAAAAACGAGGCGGGACAGCCTTCGGGCCCAGCAGGTGGTGGAGCAGGCCAAGCAGGATCATATGCAGCTGGAGGTTCGTCGGAAGGACCTGGAGAATGAGGCGGAGTCCAAAAGGGAGCAGATTCTCAAATACTCCCAGCAGCAACTCGAGACCAAGAAGAACGAGGAGTATCAGGCGCTGGCCCGGGAAATCGAGCACGTCCGTCAGGCGATCTCGGAACTCGAGGACCGGGAACTGGAATTGATGGAGGAGCAGGAAGCCTTCAAGGCAAAGCTCGCAGAGGCCAATCGGATGGCCGAGGAGTCCAAGGCGTCCGAGGCCCGAACGCTCTCCGAGTTCGACGAGCGCGAGAAAAACATCGAGAAGGAACTTGACGAACTGGATGACGAGCGCGAGGAGCTCGTCAAGACAATCAGCAAAAAAACGTTCGCACACTACGAGCGACTGCTCGACACCAAGGAGGGCAGGGTAATCGTGGGCGTGGATCACGGCAGTTGCGGCGGTTGCCACATGAAGCTTCAGACGCAGGAAATCGTCAACGCCAAGAGCGGGCGGGAGATGGTCACCTGCGCCAACTGCGGCCGGCTCATCTACTACACGCGTGAGATGGTCATGGCTGATGAGTTGGATTGATGGGGACTGGCCCCTGGCAAAGTTGTAACCAACCCCATTTCACGAACGACTAGTCAAGCACCCGGCAGCATGGCTGGGATGGGAAAACAAAAAATAACATTATGAAACTAAAGACGATAATAGCAATGACGGCTGCCCTGATGATCGGTGCAGGAGGAACAACGACTGTTGAGGCGAAGGGGGATCGCGATCGTGGCTCACGCCAAGAAGTTCACAAAAAAAAGAACAGCGACAAAAGAGCACAGGCCCGACGCGATCAGGGTTCCCGTGGCCCGCAGTTCCGTGGTGGGTTTGGTGGTCCTCGCGGTCCGATGGCATCACGCGGTCACCAAGGTTCGGGTGGTCCAAAGGGTCCTCATGTCCGAGGTGGCCAAAAGGGTCAGCCGCGTGGAAATAAAGCGCGCCGTGAAGGCCAAGGTACGGGTGGTCCGAAGAGTCCCCATGTTCGCTTGGGTGGCCACAAAGGTAAGCCACACGGAGATAAAGCTCGCCATGGGGACCAAGGTCGATCCGGTTTAAACTCTAAGGCTCACAGTGGCAAACGTGGCAGTGATAAGCGTCGTGGTGGCAGAAAGGGTCACCAAAAGAACCGCCAACGTCGCTAGATTTTAATCCTTATGGTTTACTGTCGTACGACGCTTTCCCAGTTTTGATTTACTTGAGGGTGGGCATGTTTAAAGCATGCCCGCTCTTTCTTTGTGTGGGGGCGGATATTCCCGAGTGCGGCAGGACCACACATCTGATCATCGATTTTCTAGTAAAAAAGACCCAAATGAACTGTTTTCCTGGTTGGTATTGCCATTGCTATAGATAATTGTTAACTGGAGCATCTGATAATCAGTGAGTTGCGTAAAATAAATCATCCGATGCATTTCATGGGAATCCATATGCGTTTGGCCATGGCGTTGCTGGTGTTTGGTATGATCGAATCGATCGTGCTGCGCCCAGCCAAGGCGGAGGAGGGACCTTGGCGCTGGTCCAACCCTCGGCCGCATGGCAACTCGATCCGTGCGATCGCTGAGGGCGTCGACTTCTCGATCGAGGTCGGCGACAACGGCTCGATCCACACCAGCCAAAACATGGTGCAGTGGTTCCCTCGCGAGAGCGGCGTGGAACTTACACTGCGTGCCGCCGTGTTCTTCAAGGAACAAGCAATTGTGGTCGGTGACGACGGCACGCTGCTTTACAGCGAGAGCGAGGAGCAGTTCGAGTCGGGTGAACTGGACAAGCAGACAAGTGGGAACTTTCGCGCTCTGGCGGCCTCGGACAAAACCATCCTTGCCGCCGGCGATGACGGCATGCTCTATACCAGCACCGACGGCCGGAAGTGGCGCAAGCGAACCTTTGGGTACAGCAACCACATTCACGCACTGGTCTGGACGGAAAAATATTTCGTCGCTGTGGGCGAGGGCGGCCTTGTAGCCACCAGCACAGACGGCAGTTCGTGGACCAAGCGCCAGAGCCGAACCAACCGTGATCTCAATGCGCTGGCCTACATTAATAAACGTCTCTGGACCGTCGGCGAAGATGGTGTCGTGCTGCTCAGTTACAACGAGGGTGTGTCGTGGCTTGCGGCGCACACCGGCACCGACAAGAATCTGAACGCTGTCACTGGAACGGCGTCAGAGGTCATCGTTGCCGGTGAGAACGTCGTGCGAAAGGGTGTGCTCGATTTCTTCATGTACTGGGTGGATCTGCTCGCGGACGACGAGGGTGCGAACCCCTCACCGCCGCCTGACTGGACCTATTATTGCGCCATCGAGGTGGAGGGCAAATATCTGCTCGGCGGCCGCACCGGCATGCTGGTGGACAGCGTGCGCGACGAGGAGGATGACGAGTACCTGTACTGGTTCAGCGCCGACGACTCGGTGCGCAACTGGCTTTGGGACATAAACCGGGTCGGCGACCTGATGGTCACCGTGGGCGACCATGCCACGGTGCTGACCAGCCACGACGGCGCCTCGTGGAACCTTGAGGTCGTGCCCGAGCCGGCGACTGAATCGATCCTACTCGGCGTCGGCGGAACCACAAATCTGCTCGTCGCCGTCGGCAACCACGGTCGACTGCTGACCAGCCACAACTCGTGGACCAATGTCGTGACGAAAAACGACCTTGGCCAGGCGGTGACCAACCGCATCAACACGCTGGGCGTTCTCTGGGAGGCGGTTAATCCAAAGCCGACCGTGAATGATTTGCAGGGTGTGGCTGCGCATGGGGAGACATGGGTCGTCACCGGCGGCAAGGGCACGGTGTTGACGACGAGCGACGGGAAGCAATGGGCCAAGCACCAGGCGCCCACCACTGGTATCCTGACCAGCGTCGAGGCCTTCAAGAGCCGCTTTGTTGCTACTGGAGAGGATGGAGTCATTCTCACATCTCCCAACGGCGCCGACTGGACTGAGCAAAGCTCCGGAACAACCGAATGGGTTTATCGCGTTCGTGCGTTTGAAGATCAACTCGTTGCTGTTGGCCAAGCAGGAACCCTCCTCACCAGTGGCGATGGAGAAAACTGGACTGGGCACGCAAGTGGCACAGACCAGTGGCTCAACGATGTGACACGGGTCGGTGATGCGTGGTACGTCGTCGGCGCGAACGGCACGGTGCTGACGAGCCCAGATCTCGAGTCGTGGCAGGCCAAGGGCGCGATCACCGGTTTGTCGCTTTACGGTGCCTTGGCCAACGACGGCCAGCTGCTTGCTGTCGGGCTCGAGGGGATTATTTTGCGGAAGGAAATCATACCGCGCAGCAGCCCGATTCTGATCCGCTGGGAGCGCGCTATTGCCACCGACGGCGAGATCACGAACCACTTCGGCTTTCGCGGCTTCCCCGGCCAGCGGTTTTCGCTCGATCGCAGCGCGGACCTGAAGACGTGGGAGCCAGGGCCGGATCTGGAACTGCTCGACGGCTCCGGCGTATTCGAGTACTCGAACACCACTCGCGCAGAGTGGGAGTTTTATCGCGCAAAACTGCGCTGATCACCCGCCCGGCGTCACGTCGGTCAGCAGCACCTCCATCAGCACCACTGAGTGCGCCGGCACGCGCGCAGAAAAGAAGCCGAGCTTGCCGTAGGCCAGCTCCGGCGGAATGTATAGCATCGCGTGGCCGCCTTTTTTCATCAGCTTCATTCCCTCGGCGGTGCCCGGCAGCATTATCGCCAGCTCCTTCATTGTTATTTTCAACGGCGCGGGCTGGGGATTCACCGAGTCGGCAAAGATACGGCCAAACTCATTCGCCTCGGAGATCAGTTCCGCGATAAAATGAAACGTGACCGTGTCAGTATCCTCCACAAGCTCGCCGGTTCCGGGCTTGAGTTCTTCATAAATGAGCCCTGAGTCGGTCGGCTCGATTTTCAACACCTCCTGAATTTCCTTCATCTGTCTCGCGGCGATATCGCGCAGCATCTGGTCGATCGACGCCTCGGTCGCCTCGAATGCCTCCGCTTTTTCCCCCACGCGAATGATACGGACACTCTCGATGATAACGTCCATCTTGGGTTTGTTGGGACCGCTGACGGCGACGTCGGCGATCGCGTCTACGACATCCATCCCTTCGACCACCCTGCCGAACACCGAGTGGTTCCCGGCCCGGGTGTCGGTGAAGTCTAGCCATGGCGTTGCGGCGTGCGTAATGAAAAACTGGCTGCCGTTCGTGTGCTCACCGGAGTTGGCCATCGAGAGAATGCCCGACTCGTCGTGCTTGAGGTCGGGATGGAACTGGTCTGGCAGCCAGTAGCTGGGATTGCCGGTGCCGTTGCCCAGCGGGCAGCCGCCCTGGATCATGAAGTCCTTGATCACGCGATGAAAAATCAGCCCGTCATAATACGGCTTGCCTTCGGGGTCGGCCGGGAACGCCTGCGGATCCTTGCTGTAAAACTTGGTGCCCTCGGCCAGGCCGATGAAGTTGGCAACGATGAGCGGGACTTTTTCGTATTCCAACTTGGCCAGCATCGCCCCGTGGTTGGTGGTGATCCGGGCGTAGATCCCGTCCCCCAGTGTGTCGGTCGGCGGATCGACTTTCACGCGGAAAAAGTAGGGTGAAGCGGCGATGGGATGTTGCAGTTCCAAAAGGGTGGGTGTTTTCCCGGCGATCACTTGGCCAAGCGCCTCCCAGTTGGCCAAGTCGGCCGAGCCCTGAATGTACAGAATCGAGCCGGCCTCGGCTTCGTTGATGGAGAGTGAGACCGTCTGGTTGACGCTGCTGCGGGGGATGGGCTTGAGGGTGATCGAGTCGATTCGCGCCTGGCCAAGTGCGGCAGCCGACCATGAGCCGAGCGCCAGTGCGGTGAGGATGCGGAGGAAAAGTCTCGTCATCTTTGCTGGGCGGAGTGTTGCGGTTGCAGGGTGGAGGCGCGACTTTTTTCGCCTGGCCAATTTTAGTTGCCGTTTTGGCTTCGGTCAGTAGCATCTCCGAAGCCGCCTGCGACTTGCCCGTGATGGATTGTCGCTTGGCCTGTTCCTGACATGAGATTAGATTTTACAAAACTCTTTGTGTTCCCGCTGGCATCACTAGGCCTGATTCAATCCGCCGCCGCTCACTCTCTCGAGGCGAAGATCGACAAAAAGACCGGCACGATCACGATTCACCGCGAAGGCTTGGCCAAGCCGCTCGTCACGCAGCACGCTGCCGCTGATCACCGGCCGTACCTGCACCCGATCATCGGGCCGAACGGCAAGGGGGTATTCACCGAATACAGCCCTGGACACCACAAACACCAGACTGGCTTGTACTTCGGTTTCACGCATGTCAATGGCCGCAACTATTTCCATCATCCGGCCGACAATTACTGGAGGCGCAAAGCCGTGAACGTGCTCGAGGCCAAGGGCGAGTTGGTGAGGTGGGAGACAGTATACGATTTGCTCGATGCCGAAGGTAATGCGGTGCTGACCGAGACGCAGCGCTGGGCAATGCACTCCGACAACAACCGCCACATTCTCGACCTCGAATGGCGCGGTCTGGGGCAGACCGATGTCACCATCGGCAGATACGATTATGGCGGACTGTTCCTGCGCATGCCGTGGAAACCCGGGATCAAAGGCGAGGCCGTCAATGCCGCTCGGAACATCAATGCCGCAGCGGAAGGTAGGCGTGCCACGTGGCTCGACGTCGGGATGGAGGTCGAAGGCCGGGATGACTGGGGGCACATCGCGATTTTTGATCACCCGAAAAACGGCGGCTATCCGCAGCCTTGGCGTGTCGATGGCCAGCTCGGTGTTGGCCCGGTACGCGCTCGTCTTGGCGACTGGAAAATCGGCAGGGGCAAAACCGAAACCATTCGCCACCAGATTCACGTTTATGGCGGCAAACTGAATGACAAGGATCTCACGCAACATTGGATGCGTTACACCGGCCAGCGCGGCACGGGCGTGCTTTGGGGGTTGGCCCAGCGTGAGGGGCGCGAGGCCAAGTTTCTCACGCCTGAGGCGGCGGTGAAAAACTCGACCATCGAGCCCGGATTTGCAGTCAACTCATGGGCCAACGAGCCGATGATCACCCAGCCTATGGCGTTCTGCTGGGATGATCGCGGTCGGATGTGGGTGGCTGAAAACCGGGACTACGAATCCCGTGGGCGAGGCTTTTCGGCTTTCGGCGACAGTCGAATTTTAATCTTGGAGGATACCGATCGCGACGGTGTGGCGGACAAGCGCTCGGTGTTTCTCGAGGGCATCCCGTTCCCGTCCGCGGTGGCCGTCGGCCTGGGCGGACTATGGCTCGGTGCGCCGCCGAACCTGCTGTTCGTTCCGGATCGCAATGGCGACGACAAGGCGGATGTCGATGACATCGAGGTGCGCCTGACCGGCTGGGGCATCCGCGATCGGCACGAGGTGGTCAACAGTCTGCACTGGGGGCCGGACGGCTGGCTTTACGGCTGTCAGGGCTTATTCACGCCATCGGTTGTTGGCAAGCCAAAAGGAGAGGGTCGTATTTACAAACCGGGAGAGGCGTACCCCAAAAAGGTTGAGTTCGACGGCGAAGGCACACAGATCAACGGTGGCGTTTGGCGTTATCACCCGGTTAAGGATCGCTTCGAGGTGGTTGCGCACGGCTTCAGCAATCCGTGGGGCATCGACTACGACGCGAAGGGACAATTCTTCATCAGTGCATGCGTGATCCCGCATCTGTGGCATGTCATTCCTGGCGGCGTTTTCCATCGTCAAGGTGGTCGCCACTTTAATCCTTATGTTTACAGTGACATTCGCACGATCGCCGACCACCGCCATCGCTCGGCCCACGGCGGGGCGCGAGTTTATTTATCTGATGCGTTTCCTGACGAGTATCAGGGTAAAATTTTCATGGCCAATATCCATGAGCATGCCGTGTTGACGGATGAACTGGTGCCAAGTGGCTCCGGTTTCATTGGCAAACACCACAAGGATTTCATGAAGGCCAATAATGCGCAGTGGATCGGCTTCAGCATGGAGATCGGCCCGGGCGGCGACGTGTATGTGCTCGACTGGCACGATGCCGACATTTGCGGCAAGGACGTGCTGCAAAAGGACACCGGCCGCATCTTCCGCCTCTCGCCAAAAGAGAGCTTGGCCAAGGACTGGGCAGGCCGATACGCGGATGTGGCCAAGCTCAATGATGCCAAACTGGTCGAGTACCAAACCAGCGCCAGCGCCTGGCATGCCCGCCGCGCACGCGTCGTCCTGCAGGACAGGGCGATCAAAGGTAAATTGGCCAAAGGCACCCATCGCGCCTTGGAAAAAATGTTCTTCAAAAACAAAAACGCCGATCATCGTCTGCGCGCTCTTTGGGCGTTGCATGTCACGGGTGGCTTGAGCGAATCCAAGCTGCTGAAAAACCTCGGTGACAAAGACGTGCACATTCGCGCCTGGTCGATTCAGCTGCTCTGTGAAGACAATAATCCATCCAGCGACGCGCTCCGAAAATTTGCCTCCATGGCCAAGCGCGACTCGTCGCCGGTTGTGCGGCTTTACCTTGCTTCGGCACTGCAGCGGATGTCGTTTGGCGATCGTTGGGCCATCGCTGCTGGTCTGGTTGCGCACGATGAGGATGCTGGCGACCACAATTTGCCAAAGCTGATCTGGTACGGCATCGAGCCAATGGTGCCGGCGGATCCTGCCCGCGCGATGGAGTTGGCGCGGGCCAGCCGCTTGCCGCTCGTCACAGAGTACATCGCACGCCGCGCTGTCGATGCCGGCCAGTTGGAAGCCGTTTCCGCTGCGCTTGGCCAAGCGCAGGGCGACGACACGATCTCCGGCCTGCTCCGCGGTTTCAGCGCTGGCTTGAGGGGACTGCGCGATGTGAAGGCACCGCCGAGTTGGGGCGCGACCTACGCCAAGCTATACGGCACGCCGTTGGCGACGCAGATCGCGCAAATCCTCGGCGACACCGGCGCGGCGACCGCCATGCTCGCCACACTCGACAACAATAAAGCCGGGGTTGCCGTCCGTCGTAACGCATTGCGCGGCTTGGCGTCACAGGAACACGACGCGCTGAAAGGCCGACTTGTTGAGTTGCTCGACGATGACTCGCTGCGGCTGGAGTCCATCCGCGCCATGGCGGCTTACGATGGGAAAAATTACCCGCGCGCATTGCTCAAGCGCTACGCCAAGTTTGATGCTGGCGACAAAACGGCGGCGATCCAGACGCTCGCCTCGCGTCCGTCGTATGGCAACGAACTCACGGTGGCGATCAAGTCGGGAGCGGTGCCGCGTCGCGACGTCCCGGCGTATGTCGTCCGGCAACTGCGCCGCGTCGTTGGCCCAAGATTCGTCGATGTGTGGGGTGCGGTGGAGTCGCTCTCCGCCGACAAGGAGGCTGCGTTTGCCAAGTACCGCGCGCTGCTCACCGGCGACGCCTTGGCCAAGGGGAACCTCCAAAACGGCCGCGCGATTTTCGAACGCACCTGCACCGTCTGTCACAAATTGTACGGCAACGGCGGCGAGATCGGCCCGGACATCACCGGCTCGAACCGCGCGAACCTCGACTACATTCTCGACAACATCCTCAATCCCAGCGGCGAGATTCCGGAGGGCTACCAGTTGCTGCTCGTCACCACGCGCGGCGGCCAGACTCTGGCCGGGACGTTGGCCAGTGAGAACGAGCAGCAGCTTGTTTTGCGCGTTGTCGGCCTGCCCCCGGTGACCGTGGCCAAGTCGGAGATTCAGTCGCGCGAAACCATCCCAACGTCGATGATGCCGGAGGGCCTGCTGGCTTCCCTCCGAGACGAGGATGTGATAGATTTGATCGGTTACCTGCGAACCACCCAGCAGGTGGCCAAGCCTGAGTAAAACGACAGCACCATGCCTGAAGCAACACCAGAGGAAGTTCAAGCTCCCGCCAAGCGCCCACAGCGGCCGAAAGACAACGTCGCCCGGGTGCTGGGTTACTGGATCGTCGCCGGCGTCATCGTCGAGACCTCCGCCGATCAGATCATCCACTTCCTTCGCGTCCTCACCTCCACTTGATCGTCCGCATGGCGGCGGACAAACTCAACCGACTGCGCGACATTCTGTGCGGGTACGAATCCTGTTTGGTGGCGTACTCCGGTGGGGTGGATTCGGTGCTGCTGGCACATGTCGCCCACGAGGTGCTGGGTGACCGGATGCTCGCGGTGCTCGCCGACTCGCCGAGTTTGCCGCGCCGAGAATTGGCGGAGGCCCGCGAGATCGCCGAGTCGCACGGCTTTCCGCTGCGGATTGTCCACACGCGGGAGTTTGCCAACCCGGACTACACCGACAACCCGGTCAACCGATGCTACTACTGCAAGCACGAATTGTTCACCCGACTAGAGCCGGTCGCGCTCGAGGGAGGCTTCGCCGTGCTGGCCTACGGCGAAAATGCCAGCGACATCGGCGATCACCGGCCCGGTGCCGAGGCGGCCAAGCAGTTCGCAGTTCGCGCCCCGCTGAAGGAGGCCGGCTTGGCCAAGAGGGACATCCGCGCGCTCTCCACCGCGCTTGGCCTTTCCACCGCCGACAAGCCGCAGATGCCCTGCCTCAGCTCCCGCATTCCGTACGGCCAGGCCGTCACGCTGGAAAAGTTGGCGATGATCGAGCAGGCCGAGGGCGTGTTGCGCGACGCCGGTTTTCGCGAGGTGCGCGTGCGGCATCACGAACAGCCCGGCGGCGCTCTAGCCAGGCTTGAGCTTGGCCAAGCGGAGATGGAACGCTTTGTTGCGGAGGAAATGATGAGCGCCGTTACCCCTCAAATCCGGGAGGCCGGTTTCACCGAAGTCACACTCGACACGAAAGGCTACCGGCGCGGAAGCCTCAACGAGGGCGTCCCGGAAGCAAGCTTGGCCAGGGGCTGATGCGAAAAAAACTGGTCAGGCTCGACGACCTGCCCGAGGGGACGACTAGGCAATTCTCCTTATTAATTGATAGCTGCGCGACATCACGATCTCTTCTCTGACTCTATCTCTATTTGGCCGGTTGTAACCTTTGGCTAGCATTAGTAGTATGGATTAGTTCCTAATGGTTCGTTTTTACTCATTAATTTTTTTTGCTTCGGCGTTGTCGCTTGGCCAGGCGCTTGGTCAGGGGGAGAAGCCGTCTGCCGGGCCGGAGTCGCTCTTTGGCCTGGACAACGTCATCGATGTCCATATTCGGATCGAACCGGAGGAATGGGCCAAGTTGCAACCACCCAAGGGGACGAAAATGGATTTTGGTGTGGCAATCCAAGGTCTGATGGCGGACGCCTTGACCGGTGGGCATTTTCGCAGTGAGAAATCGACACGGCCTGGGCTGGCCGGCTATCTGGGTGTCGATCACCAGTATGGTAAAGCGGAGATCACGATCGACGGCGAAACGGTTAAAGGGATCGGCCTGCGCTACAAGGGGAACGGGACATTCCTCGAATATGTTGAGGGGGATGTGACAAGGCGATTGTCGTTCAAGATCGATTTCAACGAATACGATGATGAACTGGAGTTCCGCGGCCTAACCAAGGTCAACCTCAACAATAACAGCACTGATCCGTCCCTGATGCGTGAACCATTGTCATACGAGTTATTTCGTGAGGCGGGGATTCACTGTTCCCGGGTCGGATATGCGAAAGTCAGTCTGACCATTCCTGGCAAGATTGATCGTCAACCGCACGGGCTCTACACGGTGATTGAGCAGGTGGACAAGCGATTCCTCAAGGACCGTTACGGCTCGGCGAAGGGACTGTTGATGAAGCCGAGCACCTTTGGTGCTTTCCGGTATTTTGGGGAGGAATGGGATAAGTACGAGATCGGCTTTGTCCCAAAAACCGAGGCAACCGAGGAGCAAAAACAGCGTGTCATCGAATTCGCAAGGTTGATCCACAAGTCCGAGGATGATGCGTTTGAAGAAAAGGTGAAGGATTATCTCGACGTGGATCAGTTCCTGCGGTTTCTGGCTGTAAATGTGTTACTCACCAACCTCGACAGTTTTCTTGGCGGTTCCCAGAACCACTATATTTATCTTGAGCCAGAATCGAACAAGTTCCAGTTTTTTCCATGGGACATGGATATCTCGTTTGGCGTGTTCCCTTTCAATGGAACGCCGGAGACGCGCCGTAAGATGAGCATTGATCATCCCGGCGGAAAGGGGCACACACTGATTGAGCGCGTGTTGAACATCCCGCGACATAAGCAGACATATCACGATTATCTGGACACCTATCTGGACACCATCTTTGCTGAGGAAAAAATGCACCAGCAGATTAGACGGGTCGGAGCCTTTGTTCGGCCGCTGGTCAAGATTAATGGCCGTAAAGCAACCGATGGTTTTGACGCGGTACTGGCCGAAAGGCCGAAGGATTGGGAACAGCATCCGTTGAAGTATTTTGTGACCGAGCGGCGAGCGTCAGTACGCCGGCAGCTTGATGGTGAGTCGGAGGGCCATATTCTTTTTGATAAGCCGCCGAATTGGCCGGAAATAATTGGTTGGGGTATCGCGATACTGTCGGTCTTGTTGCTCAACTTTTCCGGGTGGCTTTGGGGCGTTGTAGCCGGCTTTCGTGGCAGTGTTTTGTGGGGTTTTTTAAACATGTTTTTCTATCCGCTTACTCCTGTCATCTACGGTTTTGGGGTTCGCAAAGAACTGGGTCGCCGTTCGGCCATTTGGTCGATATTCTGCGCCGCATGTTTTGTGGCGTTGATCGTGACAGCGATCGCTATGGGATCCAAGTGACAGAGTCGGCATGCAAAATGCGCGGAAGTATTGATATTAAATATACTATGAAACAGTTCTCTATATTGCTGGGTGCGTCAGTCGTGATCACGCTTGGTCAAGCGCAGGCACAGGAATCGATTGAACCTAAGGAGGCGGATCATAAGTTGGTCGCGTACGGAAAGGAGGAGCGGCAGGTATTGCACCTTTGGCTACCGAAAACCAAGGCTCCCGCACCGCTGGTGTTGCATTACCACGGCGGCGGTTTTGTGGTTGGGGATATCCGCGAAAAGACGCACAATCGAACGGCTGCGATGTGCAATGCCGTCGGGATCGCGTATGCCGACGTGGAGTACCGGTTGCTGAACCAGGCGATGTTGCACGAGATCATGAATGACTGTTCACGGGCAGTGCAGTTCCTCCGATACAACGCAAAGAAATACAACCTGGACAAAAATCGTGTGGCCTCTTATGGCGAATCGGCTGGTGCCAGCGCGAGTCTTTGGATGGCGACTATTGACGATCAAGCGGATCCGAAGGCCAAGGACCCGGTGTTGCGTGAGTCGACTCGCCTGGCTGCTGCCGGGGGTTTTGGGGTTCAGGCAACATTTGATGTCATCCAATGGCCGAAGATTCTCGGTTTACCTGAGGACAAAACACCGTACTGGGGTATGATTAAATCTGCAAAAGCTCGGCTTGGTGAAAAGCGTTTCAACGAACTGCGCAAGCACATGGATATGCTCCACAATATGGATAAGAACGATTCTCCCATGCACTTTTCACCTGGAAAGGAAGGGCAGGGCGTTCATAGCCAACGTTTTGTTGATGTTCTGGAAAAGCGGGCCAAGGAGGTTGGTGCAAGTTTGATCATTAAGCCTGGGAGACAATCGCTTATCCAATTTCTCACCGGTAAACTCAAGACCAAGCCGAAGCCAGCGTCTGGCCAACGGCCGGGAGGCAAGCAGGCGCGCAAGCCTTTTCCGAAACACTGGGGCGATCCGCCGGCAGATCAAACCAGCGATTACCGCAAGCTTCCTGGCGACTACGGCTTTGGCAGCGGCACCTTGGCCAATTGGATTCAAAAGCATCTTGAGAGAGATGCCGAGCAGAAGCCGAAAGACGAAAAATGATTCAGACTTTTTTGCAGATGTTTAGAATCGATGCGCTTGGTTCACTTTGAAGAAGCTTCCTTTTTATTATTTAGTTTTTAGCCATGAGTAGCGGATTGACGTTTGTTCTCGGTGGTGTCCCCGCCACCAATATGAATGTGCGGCATCGCATCCAGTTTACGGTTGGTGATGCGGTGTTTTATATTAGTTTGCCGAAGCCGGACGGCAGTTCCCGATCCATCCTGCTGGTGCGTGATATCGAGATGGGGCTCGCCCGGAAACACGCCCGCGCTGATGAGATCGGTTGTGCCGCTGACTACGAACCGGAGGGTGGCTTGTCCGGTGACCGCGACACCGCGCTCGCCCAGGCCGGCGCCGAGTGCCTGCGCCGCAACGGCATTGATCGGGTGCGTACGGATGGTTCGTTGCCAATGATCTTCACCGCGCATCTTCGCGATACCGGAATCGAGGTTGAGTACGATCCACAGTTGGCTGTTCTGGACCGGCGCACCAAGTCAGAGGAGGAGTTGGCACACTTGCGCCGGGCGCAGTCGGTCACCGAGGAGGCGATGGAGTTTGCATGTCGGATGATTTGCGCGGCGACACCGGATGCAGACGGGGTGTTGCGCGACAGCGACACGACATTGACCTCGGAGCTGGTGCGTCAACGAATCACGAGTTTCTTAATCGACAAAAACTTTTCCAACCATCACGACTCGATTGTCGTCACAGTGCCGCACGTGGCCGACTGCCATCATCACGGCACCGGCCCGCTCCAGACAGGTCTACCGGTGATCATCGACATTTTCCCGCGCAACAATGAAACTGGTTACTGGGGCGATTGCACGCGCACGGCGGTGAACGGCGGGCCGTCGCCGGAGCTGGCGCAAATGCATGCCGCGGTGGTGAAGGCCAGGGTCGAGGCCATCGCCGCGCTCCGGGTGGGCACGACCGGTGCCGCGGTGCACCGGGCGACTGTTTCGTCAATCAGCGGCAGCGGCTACGCCATGGGGTTGCCGCCGGAGGATGCGGACGATGGATTCATCTCGATGCGCCACGGCACCGGCCACGGGATCGGGCTGGATGTCCACGAGCCAATTTTGTTGTCGGATGGCGGCGGCGAAATCCTGGCCAACGAGGTGTTCACCGTGGAGCCGGGCCTGTACTCGGCCAGGTTTGGCGGCGTACGCGTCGAAGACATGGTGGCGATCACGCTCGACGGCCCGGAGAACTTCAACCGCCTGCCAGATCACCTCGACTGGCGTTAGTCCTTGGCCAAGCGCCTGACCAAGTGCCTTCGTTCACCGGAAACAAAGGTGACAGCAAATCGATTCGCCGATACTCTTTTCCCGTGGAATTTACTCAGGATTGGTTCGTCCAAAATATGGATGTTTGGCCTACGTTTTTTCGGAGGCACAGTTGGAATGCGGAAGAGCCCAAGTCAATTCTGGAGATCGGATGTTTTGAAGGCTTGTCCACTTGCTGGATGCTCAACAACCTGCTGAAGCATTCCGATAGCAAGATCGTTTGCATTGATACGTTCGAGGGGGGGATTGAGCATGTTCACGATGCAATAAACATGACTCATGTTCGCGAAATTTTTTTTAGCAATGTCGAGAAAACCGGTCGGATGGACTCCGTCAGGGTTTTGGAGGAACGATCCGACACGGGGCTGTTGCGGCTGCTCCAGGAAAACCACGAGTCCTTCGATTTCATTTACGTGGACGGGTCGCACTATGCGACGGATGTGTTGGCGGACCTGGTCCTGAGTTTCCGGATGCTGAAAGTCGGGGGGCTGTGCATTTGCGATGATTATCTGTGGGAGGGTCAATCTGACCCAAGACATTCTCCCAAGATGGCGATTGACGCGTTTACTTCCATTTTCTCGGAGCAGGTTCAGTTCGTGCCGGTTATTAACACTCAGTTTGCCTTCAAGCGAATCCAGTAAAGTGCTTGGCCAAGCGGTGGGCGGTCGATTTCGGCATTGAACCGGTGGCGTGGTTTCCGTAGGTTCGCCCCTCACAGAGTCTATTATGAGATTTGGCATTAATTCATTTCTGTTCGTGTCGCCGTTCGTGACACAGAGTACCCGGCTGTTTTCCAAGTTCAAGAAGTGGGGTTTTGACACCGTCGAGCTTCCCATCGAGGCTCCCGAGCACATCGACTCGGTGAAGGTCAAAAAGGCGCTCGATCGCGCCGGCTTGGCATGCGGTTCGGTCTGCGCCTGCATGGGGCCGGGGCGCGACTTTCGGGGTTCGGCCAAGGACCAGCGCGAGGCGATGAAATACTGCAAAGCGCTCATCGACCACATGGTCAACCTCGATTGCCCGTCCTTGATTGGTCCGGTTTACTCCGTGGTCGGCAAGGCCGATGCCGTGGACCCGAAGGATCAAAAAAAGGAATTCGCTCTCGTGGTGAAGAACCTCAAGATACTCGCCGCCTACGCCGAGAAGAAGGGTGTGCAGATTTGCGTCGAGCCGCTGAATCGCTTCGAGACCGACTTTCTCAATACCTGCGAGAAAGGAATACGCCTCATCAAGGCAGTTGGCAGCCCGGCACTCAAGCTGCACCTCGACACGTTCCACATGAACATCGAGGAGAAAAACCAAGGCAAGGCCATCCGCGCCGCCGGCAAACACCTCGCTCATTTCCACGCCTGCGGTAGCGACCGCGGTACGCCGGGCAACGACCACATCGACTGGAAGCCGATCGTCGCCGCGCTCAAGGCGGTCAAGTACAAGGGCGACATCGTGATCGAGTCGTTCACGACCGACGTGAAGGTGATCGCCCGGGCGGCAGCCATTTGGCGCAAGATGGAGCCGACGCGCGAGGAGATCGCGACCAAGGGACTTAAGTTCCTGAAAAGGGCGTTCAAGTAAACTGAATTTTAGGGGATGGCGGCGCGTCTGTTCCTCCCATTTTTTGTCTCTTAAAACTTACTTTTTCCAAACACGATTATGAAAAAAAACATGACCATACTGGGCTTGACGGCGCTGGGTTTTGCCTTCGCCGGCCAGGCACTCGCTGCTGATGTCGGGAAGGGCTTTAAGTCCATCTTTGACGGGAAAACTCTCAAGGGCTGGAACGGCGATCCGAAATTCTGGAGCGTCCAGAACGGGGCCATCACCGGTAAGACGACCAAGGAAAATCCGACCAAGGGCAACACCTTCATCATTTGGGAAGGAAAGACCGGCAACTTCGATCTGCGTATCGACTACAAGATCATCGGCGGCAACAGCGGCATCCAATACCGCAGTTTCAAGGCCGATGGCCCCGACGAGTGGCGCATCGGTGGCTATCAGGCCGACTTTGAGGCGGGCGACACCTTCTCCGGTATCTGCTACGGCGAACGTTTTCGCGGTATCCTTTCGCTTCGTGGCAAAAAGACCACCCTCACAGTTGGTGACGACGGCAAGTTGAAGAAAGAAGTCGAGGAATTCGCCAAGGACGCCGACATCGCCAAGGCGATCAAAAAGGAGGAATGGAACAGTTACCGCATTGTTGCGCGTAATTTCAGTCTGACCCACTTCATCAACGACGTGAAGACCACCCAGGTGATCGATCGCGACAAAAAGACTCGCCGCGCTGACGGTCTGCTCGCGTTGCAATTGCACGCCGGTCCGCCGATGACGGTTCAATTCAAGAACATCCGCATCAAGGAATTGCCCAAGCGCGTACGCAAGGCGGGCAATGCCAAGAAAGGCAGCAACAATAAGAATAAGTAGCCACTCCACCAGGAGTTGAATGACATGAAAACATTTCTCGCATTAACCTGTGTGGTTGGCTTGGCCGCCGGTGCCATGGCTGCGCCGAAAAAGGTCGTGATGATCGCTGGCAAGCCAAGCCACGGGCCGCTCTCGCACGAGCACAACGCCGGTATCCAGCTCTTGGCCAAGTGCCTGAAGGAAGGCGCTGCCGATGCCGTGACGCCGGCAGTCACGCTCAACGGTTGGCCAAGTGACGAGTCGATCTTCAAGGATGCTGACGCGGTGGTGATCTACAGCGACGGGGGCGGTGGACATCCGGCCGTCAGGGGAGACAACTTGGCCAAGCTCGGGAAGTTGATGGACAAGGGTGTCGGCTTTTTGACCATTCATTACGCCGTCGAGCCGACCACCGCCAAGGGCAACAGGGAGTTCCTCGATTGGCAGGGAGGTTGTTTCGAGACACACTGGTCGGTGAACCCGCACTGGACCGCGAACTTCAGCAAGCTGCCGAAGCATCCCATCACGCGGGGCGTGAAGCCGTTCAAGGCAAACGACGAGTGGTATTTCCACATGCGGTTCAGAGACGATAACCAGGGCAAACTGATCCCGATCCTCAGCGACGTGCCGCCGAAGGAAACCATGAAGCGCGGTGACGGAGCCCATAGCGGTAACCCGACCGTTCGCAAGGCGGTTGCCGCCGGCAAAGCTCAGCATGTTGCCTGGGCTTACCGGCGCGAGGACGGCGGCCGGGGCTTCGGCTTCACCGGCGGACACAACCACCTGAATTGGCGCAACGACGACTTCCGCAAGACAGTGCTCAACGCCATCCTCTGGGTGGCCAAGGCCAAGGTGCCGAAGGAGGGTGTCTCGTCGAAGCTCACCGAGGACGATCTCTACGCCAACCTCGACCCCAAACGCGGCCAAAAACCCCGCCCAAAGTCATCCTCCAAGAAAAAGTAAGCAGCCACTTATCCTAGCGGGGTTGTATTACTTGACTACGCTTGGCTTAGCCTGGGGGTGCATGACGCTGGCCAAGGTGTTTCGGACGGCCAACTGAGCGTCGTCTAACAGGGTGTAAAACACGGGAACGACGAGCAAGGTCAGAAGGGTGCCTGAGATCATGCCACCAATGAGTGTTAGGCCGAAACTGTTGTAGTTCATCCCCATGTCACTAGATTTGCTCAAGGTTAGGGGGATCATGCCGATGATGGTGGTCAGCGCGGTGATTGCGATCGGGCGAAACCGATGATTGGAGGCTAGGAGCAGGGCTTTAGTGCGATCCATGCCGGTCTGCCGAAGACGGTTGGCATAATCGATCAGTACAATGCCGTTGTTCACAACCACCCCGACGAGTAGCACGCAACCGACGATTCCAAGAAAATCCATTTCCTTTCCGGCTATGAGATGTATCCACACTGAACCGATTGCGGCTAGGGGGATGCTCAGAACAATCGAAATAGGCATTATCACGCTCTCGAACAGAAAAGCCATGAGGAGGTAAATGAAAGTGATGGCCAACATTAGTGCAAAAATACCGTTGAAGATTTCCTTTATGTCGAATCGCTCTTTTATTTCGCTGAAGGAGATCCCTTCCGGCAGGTCGATACTATCCTGTAGTGACTTGATTGCTTTGCGGGTCTCTTCTTCTTTACCACTTTCAAGTTCTAGGCCGAAGGTGTGGCTGACACTTTTATCGGTGCGCCTTATATAGCGAGGGCTATTGAGCATGGCCGGGCGTGTGAGTGTGCCGATGGAGCTGAACCGGCCATCCTCGGTGGGCACACGGAAGTTGTTCAAGTCCGCCAATTCGGCCCGGTTCTCTTCGCTATAGCGCAGACGGACCGGGATCTGTCGGCCATCGCTATTGAATCTAGGAAGCGTGCTGCCGCGCAAGGCGTAGCCTACCATGCCGGCCAGGGTGGTGGGGTTCACGCCGATGGAGTTGGCGCGGTCGCGATCGATGATAAGTGCTAGCTCGTTGGGGGTTTCATCCTGCCGTTGTTTCAAGGCGATAACTCCGGGGATATTGAGGAAGGTCGGCTTGAGTTGATTGGACAATTCTTCAAGTTGCTCCGGATCTTGACCCTTTAATCGAATGTAGTGCTGCCCTTTTTTGTCCTGTTTTTCCCCACCCTCGCCCATTCGTTGGTATTCAATTCTTAGGCCGGGAATCTTTGGGAGTTTCTTATAAATTCGCTCGGCAACTTCCCGGGCGGGGATGGTTCCTTTTCGGTCTCGTGCGAACCAACCTTCAAGTTCGCCGAACCAAGCGCTGTAAAAAATGATGAACCCATCAAGTTCATAGTCATCTTTACTTTTGTTTAGTTGTTGCTCGACCTGCTTGAAATACTTGGTTCGTTCGTCAAAGTTGAACCGGCTTGGGAAACGGAACGACAAGTTAAATGACGCCATATTTCTCTCCTGCTGAACCGAGAATCCTACCTTTTCAAACACAAAGGAAGTTGCGGCCAGAAGGGCTAACAGGATGAAGGCCAGATCAAGCCGACGTTTCAGGAAGAAGCCAAGCGCTTGGTTGTACCAGCGATTAAACCTGCCAAAAGAGGCATCATACATTTTTTCCAGAAAAACTTGGATTGTCTTAGTTCGTGGCCTTGGTTGAGTGGTGGGGATGTTCTCTCTTTGGGAGAGGGTGAGGTACACGCATAGCGGGATGAACACCAGTGCTACACCAAGGGAGGCAAGTAGCGCTACCACTACCGGCAATGCTAAGCGCATCATGAAAAAGCGCATTTCACCCTCCACGAGTAATGCTGGTAGAAATACAATAACGGTCGTGAAGGTGGATGTGGTAATGGCAAGGCCAATTTCCTGGACGCCCTTGATGCAGGCTTCGCTCCGTCGCATGCCGCTTTGAAAATGTCGTTGGATATTCTCAGCGACTACCACGGAGTTGTCCACCAGCAGTCCGACGCACAGTACCAGGCCCAGGATGGTTAGCAGGTTCAGGCTCTCGCCGGCGAAGTACATTGTGGCGATGGCGATGAATAGGCACAGCGGGATGGCTCCAGCTATAATCAGAGTTATCCTGGTGCGTCGCAAAAAGAAATAGAGAACAAGGGCTGCAAAAAAAGCACCGATACCTCCGTTATTAAACAAGGTGTTGAGTTGTTCCGTCACAATCCCACCCTGGTTCATGTGAATCTCCAGATCGAAGCCGTTGAGCGCCGGATTTTTTTTAATTCTCTCCACTTCGGCTACGATTCGATCGCAAACTTCAATCGTGTTGGCTTCGCTTTCCTTGACCACCGTGACCATCATTGCATTCTTCCCGTTTACCCTTGCTTTGAAGCGCCTTTCCTCCGGTTCATACTTCAGAACGGCAATATCCTTCAGGATTACATTGGTGCTGATCGGTAGATTTTGAAGCTCATCCATTGTCTGAAATCTGTTGGAGGATTTTAAGAGGAATTTTTTGCCTCCATTCCGGACATTACCGCTGGCCAGGGAGAAGTTATCACCCTGCATTTGGCGAGAAAGTTGATAGATGTTCAGGCCGTATGCCTCAGTGCGGTCCTTGTCTACCTCTATAATGATCTCCTTCTCTTTCAGACCTTTCGTATCGATATTAGCTACGCCATCGATACGTGAGAGCGGCATGATGATATGCTTGTTGACTAAGTCGTAAAGATCGCCGTCGGTCTCATAGGCAACGCCAATCATGCAAACCGGAATGCCCGACATATCCATTTTTTGGACATATGCATGCTCGACATCGTCAGGAAACCGTAGCTTGGCACGTTCCAAACGATCCCGCACTTCGCGGTAGGCGATGTCCATGTCTGTTCCCTGTTTGAAGCCCAGGTTAACATATGCGCCTCCTGAGGTGCATGAGGAACTTATTGAGTCCAAGCCTCGGACCGTGCTTAATTCTTCCTCAAGCGGCAACGCGAGTTTCTCCATCACCTCCTGGGGTACAGCGGCATTCCACGGCACACGCACCGAAAGTGAACTCCCCTCAAACCCTTTGGGAAAGAGTTCCAGCTTGAGTCTGTTCGTGGCAATCAGGCCGACGATGATAATTGTAAGAAATAGAACAAACATAGTAACCCTTCGATTGAGGGACAATCGGGTAATCTGGGTCGCTAGTTTGTTGGATTCCATTTATTTTAACACTTGGCCAACTGGTGAAAGTTAATTGGCAGGTGTTGCCTTAGGCGAACCATCAAAAACAGTCGCTAAGATATTTCGCAATGCCTTTTGAGCATCATCGATCAGGGTGTAAAAAACGGGAACAGCCAGAAGAGTAAAGAGGGTTGCGGAGGTCATTCCACCAATCAGCATGAAACCGAAACTCTTAAAACTCATCCCCATTTCGCTCTCAGAAGCCAATGTCAGTGGGATCATCCCAAAGATGGTCGTCAAGGCAGTCATGATGATAGGCCGAAAACGATGCTTTGTTGCGAGTAGCAAGGCCTCCGTACGCTCCATGCCGGTTTTGCGAAGACGGTTGACATAGTCAATGAGAACGATTCCATTATTAACTACAATGCCCAAAAGAAGAATTGCACCAACGATTCCCATCTGATCCATGGTGGTTCCGGTGTACGATCGAAACCCGGGGATGCCGTAATGAATCCATACCGCGCCAATAGCCGCCAAAGGGATCGTGAGCACTATTGATAACGGCATCAGGATGCTTTCGAACAGAAATGCAATGAGCATATAAATAAAGACAATTGAAAGTCCAAGGGCAATCAGACTGGTGTCCACCTCGTCATCATCAAAAGTGAGTTTGATTTCACGGAAAGAAACACCCTCAGGCAGGTCGATGTTTTTCTGAGCGTTGTAAATGGCTCGACGGGCTTCTTTTTCCTCGCCGCTCTTGAGTTTCATTCCGATGTAGGTGCTCACTTTTTTATCGTGTCGACGAATGTATGTTTCGCTCTTAAGCATGGCCGGCGTGGTGATCGATCCTATCGAGCTATAACGTCCGTCATCGGCTCGAACGAGAAAGTTGTTTAAATCGTCCAGTTCAGCGCGATCTTCTTCACTAAATCGCATGCGGACAGGAATTTGCCTTCCTTTCCCATTAAACTTGGGCAGTGAACTTCCACGAATGGCGCTGCTGACCACCCCGGCGATCGAGTCGGGATTGATGCCGATAGAGCTGGCGAGATCCCGATCTACGATCAAGGCCATCTCATTTGGTGCTTCGTCGGAATCTCTGTCCATCAACGAAATTACGCCGGGCAGTGCTTCGAAGGTTGGTTTAAGATTTTCCGCGACGGATTCAAGCAGTTGAGGGTCATCGCCAACCAAGCGGACAAATTGCTCTGATTTTTTGTCGTTTCGCACCTCGCCTCGATCCTGTCCGCTGTAGTAGACTCGCAGGCCGGGAATCTCAGGGAATATGTTATATAATTGTTCCGCAACTTCCTCCCGTGGGGTTTGGCTGTTTCTCGTTTCTCCAAAATTTCCCTCGAATGATCCGGAGTGCTTCGAGTAGCGAATTGAGTAGCTGCTAATTCCATATTCAACCTTGTTGGTTTCAACAATATTTTCGATCGTCTCAAAATAGCTGTCCCGTTCTTCGAGTGTAAATTGATCAGGAAATCGAAAGGACATATTAAACTCTTCGATTTGTTCATCTCGACGGCCTGAAAAGTCTACTTCTTTGAAGGCGTAAAAATAAGTAGAGGACAATAGAACAATCAAGATAAAGGCCAAATCAAGCCGGCGCCTTAAAAAGTAGCCAAGCGTTCTGTTATACCAAAGGTTAAATCTGGTGAATGTCATTTGGTAAACATTAAATAGTAATGTCTTGATGGAATGGTCGGGCCTGATGTCTTGTTGCTTGGGCCTTGATGGAAGGGTGATATAGACGCAGATAGGAATAAATATAATCGCGGTGCCAAGCGAGGCGAGCAATGCTGAAACCACCGGCAATGCGAGGCGATAAAGCATGAACCGCATTTCGCCATCAATCAGCAGGGAAGGGAGAAAAACGATGATGGTAGTCAGTGTGGCTGTTGTTACCGCAAGGCTGATTTCGCCAACGCCTCTGATGCAGGCATCACTCCTGGACATTCCATTTTGGTGATGACGATAAATATTTTCAGCGACAACAACTGAGTTATCTACAAGTAGACCAACACAGATCACCAAGCCGAGAATGGTTGTTGTGTTAAGGCTTTCACCGGCAAAAAACATCATCATCATTGAAATGAGTAAACATAGAGGTATGGCTAGGGCGATAATCGCCGTCATCCGAAATTGGCGGAGGAAAAAAAAGAGAACCAATGCGGCGAATATTGCGCCTAACATCCCGTTGTTGCGAAGTGTCTTGAGTCGGCCTTTGATGATATCGCCGTAGTTACGATAGAGCTTGATCTGGTAATTTGATAATGCCGGATTGTTGTTCATCTTTTGTACCGTTGCGGCAACCATAGCGCTTACATCCACTGTATTGGCCTCACTCTCTTTTCTGATTGAAACAGTTGCTGACGCTTTACCGTTCCATCGTTCGGTGTGGTGGTGTGGATCCTCAACCTCGTACTTTAAAGTGGCAATGTCCTTGAGTTCAACCGTCTCGTTTATTGGTATATTCCTCAGCTCATCCATTGTATGGAATGTGCTTGATGATTTAAGGAGATATTTCTTGCCTCCATCCCGAACGCTGCCGCTGGACATGGTGAAGTTATCCCCCCGCAACCTGCGGGAGAGACGGTGGATGCTCAGCCCATAAGCCTCGGCTCGGTCTTTGTCGACCTCAATTTGAATCTCCTTCTGGCGTATGCCGATATCCACATCGGCTACACCATCGATACGCTGAAGTGGTTTTATGATATGCCGTTCAATTACAGCATAGTGGTCAGCATCGGCATCGTAACCGATGACCATTCTGCCCACTGTGGTGCTGGTCCCTCCTCCACGTTTGCTAATCCTGTAAGGATTAGTTCCTTCAGGGAATCTAAGTGAAGCTCTCTCCATTCGATCACGCACTTCACGGTAGGCCACATCCATGTCGGTGCCCCTCTTGAATCTCAAATTCACACGTGCGGAGGTTTGTGAGCAGGTGGTGTCCATGGAGTCGATACCTCGAACAGTGCTTAGTTCTTCCTCCATCGGGAGGCCCAGTTTTTCCATCGACTCCTGTGCAACACCCGAACTCCAGCCGGTGCGGATTTCCATCGAATGGCCTTCCTGTCCCTTGGGGTACATTTCAACAGGGAGGCGGCTGGTGGCGATGAGACCGACCGCAAGAATGCTTAGGAACAGGACAAACACAGTGACCCTCCGACTGAGGGACAGTCGGGTTATTCGAGTCGTAAGTTCGTGCGTTTCCATTTAGTCAGAGGTTGATTTCTGAGGGCTAAATCACGTTGCACCTATTGTTGCAGTTGCGCAATTTACCATAAAGAATGTTTAGTCGTTAAATCTTAGTTTTAAAGGCAGTTATTTACTTGCTAGTTTTTGAGTGGTTCCGTGGTCGAAGACGGTAGCCAAAGTGTTGCGCAAGGCGATTTGGGCATCGTCAATCAGCGTGTAAAAGACGGGCACCGCCAGAAGCGTGAAGAGGGTGGCACATGTCATTCCACCAATGAGCGTGTATCCAAAGCTTTGATAATTTACGCCCATTTCATTGGATGAACTAAAGGTCAGTGGAATCATCCCACAGATCGTGGTCATGGCGGTCATAAACACAGGCCTAAAACGAACTCGTGATGCCTCCAACATGGCAGCTGTTCTTTCCATGCCGGATTGCCGTAACTGGTTGGCATAGTTCACTAGAACGATTCCATTATTTACCACAATGCCGACAAGTAGTATGGCGCCGACCAGCCCCATTCTGTCCATGCTTGTTTGGGTAAGGTAATGAATCCATATTGAACCCATGGCTGCCAATGGGATTGTTAAAATAATGGATAGAGGCAGGAGCATGCTTTCAAAAAGAAAAGCAATGAGCATGTAGATAAAGAGAATCGCGATATAAACAACGAATTCTCCGTTTTCCTGGTCCTTGTCATCAAAGGATTTCCTGATTTCACCGAATGAAACGCCTTCAGGTAAATCAATGTTTTGCGTTGCATTGTTTATGTTGGCCTTAGCGGTTTTTTCCTCACCCTGTTTGAGTTTCATTCCAAAGGTGTAACTGAGCTTCCTGTTTGTTCGCTTTATATAATCTTCACTCTTTAACATTGTAGGTTTGGTTATTGTCCCGATAGAAGTAAATCGGCCATCTTCGGTGGGGATGAGCATGTTGTTCAAATCATCCAGTTTGGCACGGTCCTCCTCGCCGAGCCTCAAGCGAACCGGAATTTGACGTCCCTTACTATTAAATCTTGGAAGATCGCTGCCGCGCACTGCGGTGCTTATTGTCCCAGCCACGACTGAGGGATTAATACCAATGGAATTGGCGCGATCCCGGTTGATGATCAGTGCCATTTCATTTGGCCCCTCATCGTCGTCTTTATTTTCCAAGGAAAGCACACCCGGCAGCTTTTCAAACTGCGGCCTTAGGCTTTCGGCAACGGTCTGAAGCAATGTAGGATCATCACCAATTAATCGGACGTATTGCCTAGATTTATGGTTATTTCGCTCCTCTCCTCCATTCATGCCTCTGTAGTGGATTCTCACCCCAGGTACTTCAGGGAAGTTCTTATAAACCTCCTCTGCGGCTTCTTCAGTTGAAAATTTACTGACACGGTCATAAGAAAAATGCCCCTCGAACTCTGCATACCACGGTGAGAAATGAGCTTCGTATGATTTTATCCCTAGTTCTTCCTTCCTTTCTTCAACGTATTTTTCGATCCGCTTTATATATGCGCTACGCTCTTCGGTTGTATATCGGTCCGGAAAGTCAATGTTGATCTCGAATTCATTCCTCTGGTTATTCATGTCATCCGAAAACTCTATATTTTTATATCCAAAGCTGTAGGAGATTATAAATAATACGATTACGATGACAACGAGGTCGAGTCTTCGGTTAAGGTAGTAGCCTAGTGCGCTGTTGTACCAAAGGTTGAACTTCTCGAAACTCACACTGTATATTCTGGCAAGGGGTGTGCAGATAAACTCAGTCACCGCAGTGAAGAATCTGGTTTTACCCATTGCTGAGTAGGACAAGGTTAGATGGACGCAGAGTGGAATAAAAACCAAGGCGACGACCAGGGAGGCAAGGAGCGCAGACATGACAGGCAGAGCCAAGCCGGAAAGCGCGAAACGCATGCCTCCATCAATAAATAGCATGGGGACAAAAACAATCATGGTTGTCAGGGTTGCAGTGGTTATTGCCAAACCAATCTCATTGACTCCCTTAATACAGGCATCGCGTCTGGACATGCCGTTGTTGAATTGGCGTTGAATGTTTTCTGCAACCACCACTGAATTATCCACAAGCAGCCCAATGCAAATCATCAAACCCACCATGTTAAGGGCATTCAGGCTATGGTCCGCGAAGTACATGGAGGTTAATGAAATCAACAAACAAAGGGGGATTGCCATTGCAATAATCAGCGTCATTCGAAAACGACGCAGGAAAAAGAACAAGACAACTGCGGCAAGAAAGGCGCCGTACAAGCCGTTATTAACAAGGTGATTTAATCGTTTGTGTATATCATTGCCCTGATTGCGGTAAACACGAAGTTTATATCCGCTCAATGCCGGGTTGTTGTTGATTTTTTCAACCTGTTGCATGACCCTCCGGCTTACCTCCACGGTGTTTGCTTCACTTTCCTTATTCACGTGAATGCCATAGGACTCATTTCCGTTATACCGGAAAAATCGGTCGTCCATATCAGGTTCGTATTTTATTTCTGCGATGTCCTTGAGGGACACATTTTCGTTTATAGGTGCATTTTTTATTTCGTCAAAGGTATGAAATGAACTGGTAGACTTGAGAACATATTTTTTGCCTCCGTCAATTACCGTTCCACTAGCCAACGTGAAATTGTCCCCTCGCAAGCGCCTTGATAGGTTTTCCAGATTAAGGCCGTAGGCTTCTGCGCGGTCTTTATCAACTTCAATCATTATTTCCTTTTCCTCAATGTGAAACTCCACATCTGCAACCCCGTCAATCCGCATAAGCGGGGCAATAACATTTTTGTTAATCAAATTATAATCAGGCACGTGCTGTTTAGAGCCGATCGTCATCCTGACAATTGGCTCCGGTTCTGAGTCGCGTTTGTAGAGTCGTGGTTTTTCTGTTCCCTTTGGGAAGCGCACCCTGGCTCGTTCCATGCGATCCCGCACTTCACGATAGGCTACATCCATGTCGGTTCCCTGCTTGAATCTTAAATCCACCGAGGCAGAACCTGTGCTGCAGCGCGTATACATTGAGTCCAGGCCTCGAACGGTGCTAAGCTCCTCTTCCATGGGAATACCGATTTTTTCCATGGATTCCAGGGGAACTCCGGATCTCCACGATGTTCTTACGTAGATTCCGTGGCCCTCCGCACCTTTGGGTTCCATTTCAAGAGGGAGGCGATTGGTCGCAATAAGTCCAATTGCGAGGATGGTCAGGAACAAAACGAGCACAGTAACCTTTCGGCTGAGAGACAACCGAGTAATTTTGGCCGCCAAGTCGTTTGTTTCCATGGCTATTCCTCTTTGACTTTAAATAGACGTTCACCTGCGAGGCCGAACAGGTAATAGATGGTTGGGATGACCAGTAACGTCAGGAAGGTTGATGTCAAAAGTCCGCAGATTACTGCGACCGCCATTGGTGTGCGGATTTCTGCGCCATCTCCGAGGCCAATCGCCATCGGCAAAAGGCCAAGTACGGTGGTGGCCGTTGTCATTAAAATGGGTCGAAGTCTAATGCAGCCGGCCTGTACGATCGCTTCCTTTAAGGCCAAGCCCCGACTGCGTAATGTGTTGGCATAATCCACCAGGACGATGGCATTGTTTACCACGATGCCGGCAAGCATGATCATCCCGAGAAACACCACCACCGAAAGGTTGATGCCAAGTATCTTCAGGCCAAGCACGGTGCCGACGAAGGCCATCGGTATGGTGAACATGATAATGAGCGGTTGCACCATCGATTCGAACTGCGATGCCATGATCACGTAGACGAGAAAAAGGCTCAAGCCAAGCGCGAGGTACAGGCTTGAGCGGCTGCGCTCCCATTCTTTGTTTTGTCCGGTAATAAAGAAGTCCATGTATCCAGGCCAATCAATCTCTTGGCCTAGGATTCGGTCTGCCGTTTCAACCGCCGATCCAAGTGATCTGTCGCCAATATTTGCCTGCACCAAGGCAACGCGCTTACCGTCGATCCGGCGAATCTCACTCGGCCCCTCGCCGACTGTAAGTTTTGCTATTGAGTTCAGCGGTATTGGTGTGTCGCCGCCCGGATTGATGGTCAGTTTACCAACGTCGGCCACCTGCTCTCGATCTTTTTCGGCCAAGCGCACCACAATCGGCACGCGGCGGTCGCGGCGGTTGAACCTGGTGGCTTCCGAGCCCTTGACCATGTCGCGAACCTGGTTTGCCACCGTGTTGAGGTTCAATCCGTGGCGGATGATCTGCTGACGGTCGTAGGTGATTTGCACTTCCGGTGCGCCGCTGCGGAGGGTCGGTTCCACATCAGCCAAGTCCAACTCCTTTGAAAGTAGGGCGGTGGCTTCGTCGGAATATCGTTTTAACTCGGGCAGTTCCTCACCGTTTATCTGAACAACCACTGGTTTCTTCGAGCTAAACAAAACCGGGCGTGTTACACGTGTGGTGATATCTGGAACTTCTTGGAACATTGAACGTAGCCTGTCGATGACTACTTCCTCGGTTTGTTTGGGGTTCTGCGAAGGCTTGAGAAGCACCTTGAACCGGGTCGAGTGTTCGCCTTCATCGGATCGTTTCATGTTGGTGGTATCGAAGCCGTACATCACCAACAGTGTATCAATTTTGCCCAGATCAGTTATTCTTTCCCAAGCCTTCTTGGTAAACTTTTCGCTGAAAAAAAGTTCGGTGTCGACTGATGTCAGTGACTGAATAACCTCTTCTTGGCTTGGCAAATTAAGCTCCATTTCTTGTGTTATTGTGGAGAACTCTGACAGCAATTTCTCCAGCGTCAAACGTGCCTCTTTCTCTGTTATTGAAGCGGTGCTGGATAAGTCCTCTTTCGCTTTTTCAATGGCTTCAATCTTTGACTTAATTTCCTTGTCTTTGAGGATGTCTTGTTCGATGCCG
>MPMA02081314.1_pt1 | contig 37714 bp, 32 predicted proteins | sample 1617361 | NCBI WGS metagenome assembly MPMA02 (sample SAMN05944807, study PRJNA350692) | marine metagenome | biome: marine; feature: ODZ; material: water; isolation source: 180 m water sample filtered on 0.2 um supor filter | place: Pacific Ocean | collected 2012-04-08 | depth 180m m | reverse complement strand
TCGGGTCCATCAGGGTCAGCGGAAGGTTCGAGCGTTGTTTCCAGTTGCATCCAGATCACACGGACAGCTCGGAAACAGTTGATGCAGTAGAAAGGCTCTGCGATCGTGACAGTAAGTCAATACCAACAGTCGAAAAATCTTTACTCCGACGAGGGAATGTGTCCGGTTATGTTTCAACCAGACGATTGCAATTCTTTACCATTTCATGTTCGAACTGTTCGACCATTGTTCGGTGTTCTGACGTTCCGATCACATGCACAATACAGCCCACGGTAAGTGCAGTTAGGGTCGTTAGTTGCCGGATGGCGGTATGCCAGGATTCGGGTCAGATTGGAGAGCGTGCCGTCGGAGATGCCCGAACTCCGTCTCTGGTGGGCTCTTGGAATTGTCTCCACCTGCCAGATTTTGACGATCCAGAGCAGGACGTATCAGCAAGGGGTTGCGGGGGAATAGGATGTTTGCAGCAATGCGCGACGCGACTCAGCAGGAGCGGCAAAATGTCCCGCGGCACTGGATGGTTTTTTTTGGGAAGGCACGCCTCTATTTGACAGAATGTCTACTGGTCGGACCCAAGGAAAACGCTGCTTGAACTTCCTATGCTTGCACAATCGGCTCTCGGCCTTCCCGCAACCGACTGACTAGATCGCTTCCCTCCAAGGAGAAAACTCCACCATGCTGCGCGTACTCATTACCGGTTCCAACTCAGGTATTGGACGGGCCACCGCCGTGCACCTTGGCGCACGCGGCTACGAGGTCTTCGCAGGTATGCGCAACCTCGACAAGGCCGAGCGGCTTCTGGAACTGGCTGCAGAAGAGAAGGCGAATGTTCGGCCCATCGAACTCGATGTGAATAGCGACAACTCGGTCAAGAAGGCCCTGGGAGAACTGCTTTCGAACTCGGGCCCCGTCGATGTCCTCATCAACAATGCCGGGATTGGCATGAACGCGACACTTGAGGATGTCGACATCGAGGAAGCCAAAATCGTCTTCGATACGAACTTCTGGGGCATCATCCGCTGTACCCAGGCGGTACTTCCCGCGATGCGTGAACAGGGATCCGGACACGTCGTGAATATCAGTTCCGTAGCCGGCCGGATCGCAGCCCTGGCTCAGGTGATCTACTCCTCGTCCAAGTGGGCGGTAGAGTGTCTGAGCGAAAGCCTGGCGCAAGAAGTCGCACCATTTGGCATTCGGGTTTCCATCATTGAGCCTGGAGTTACGCGCACCGCCATTCTTCCCAAGAATGTGGGGCACCCCACGCCCACCGTGTATGAAACTGCCTACCGCCGCATGCTTCAGTTCTACGCGGCGGGCATTGCGGCCAATGTGCGCGCCGAGGAGGTGGCCGAGGTGATTCTGGGTGCCCTCGAGAACGCCGAGCCCACGCTCCGCCACTCCTGTGCCTGGGGTGGTGAGGAATTGTGTGCGGGACGCGCCCGGATCAGCGACGAAGAATGGGTCGAACTGGGCCGCCACGAGGAAGATTCCGACTACTGCGCCGCTTTCAAGGATCTCTTCAAACTCGAAATCGGTCCAGAGACCAGATAGGGCTGCTGCCCAGCGGCCCCGCTTCGAATCAGTTCCGAGTCTGCCAATTGTTCCGTCTTTCCGACCAGAACAAGCCTGCGCCCAGAATTGACAAGACAAAAAGAAGCCAGGAGTGGGAGGGCTACGAGCGAATCGATACTTACCTGACCGTTTGATACGGTCAACTGGTACTACCGGCCGCGGCCACTACACCACGAGTCACCTGGGCGCTGGCACTCCAGTACTGAGGAGCGACCAGCCAACGAGATGCGTATGACTGGAGGCGAAAAGACGAAATTCGGCGGGATCTTGCCGGAGAGCACCGGATGCTGGTCGATTCGCACGTGCAGTCGCAGTAGAGCACCGCAATGTCGACGCTCCCGAGTGCCATCGTGGCCGCCGGGAAGAGCAGCTCGAAGTCGCCGAAGGGGTTGGAATTTCCGAAGTCGCTGCACCGCTGCACGAACCGCTCGCAGCCCCTCCGTCTCGTCATTTTTGTGCCACACAACGAGTTGCTGATCGGCATCTCCAGGATCACGCTCCGGACCTTGGCAAAGCAGGTGGCAGATAGGAAGTTCAAGCTGCGCTTTCCCTGGGTCCGATAAGTAGGCATTCTTTCCAATGGAGGCGGGCGAGGGGATCAGGCCCGGTACGGGTTGGTCCCCAGGAGATGGGTGCTTTCATGACTGCGACTCCGCGCGAAAAGATGTCAACCGAGCTCCGACGGAGAAAGGCATGAGTGATAGGGTTTCGGGCAAGGCACTGAGTTTTCCCACGGAAGAAGCTGAAAGGTATGCAAGAGGAATAGGCATGAACAACCTGGTCGCACTGATCACCGGCGTCACCGGACAAGATGGAGCCTACCTGGCGGAACTGCTGCTCGCGAAAGGCTACGAGGTCCATGGGATGGTGAGGAGGACCTCTCAGTTCAATCGACAACGTATCGAGCCGCTGCGCGAGCGAGCGCGGGAAGAGGGAAAGGTCTTCATCCTCCACTACGGAGACCTCGGTGACTCCAGTAGCCTCAACTGCCTCCTCAGGGAGACCCAACCACAGGAATTGTACAACCTGGCCGCCCAATCCCATGTGGGGGTCTCCTTTCAGCAGCCCGAATACACGAGCGACGTGGATGGCATAGGTACGCTTCGGCTGCTGGAGGCGATCCGCTCCCAGGAGTTGGCGACGCGCTTCTATCAAGCATCGACCTCCGAGCTGTACGGGAAGGTCCACGAGATCCCCCAAACCGAGGAGACTCCCTTCCATCCCCGCTCACCCTACGCCGTCGCCAAGCTGTTCGCCTTCTGGGCCGTAAAGAACTACCGCGAAGCCTACGGCATGCACGCCAGCAACGGGATCCTCTTCAACCACGAGTCACCGCGCCGCGGCGAGAACTTCGTGACCCGCAAGATCACCATGGGCATGGCTCGCATCAAGGCGGGTCAACTCGATCACATTCGCCTGGGAAATCTGTCGGCCAAGCGAGATTGGGGGTTCGCACAGGACTACGTCGAAGCGATGTGGCTGATGTTGCAGCAGGACCAACCGGACGACTACGTGATCGCGAGCGGGGAGACCCACAGCGTGCGAGAGTTCGTCGAGCTGAGCGCGCAGGTGTGCGGCTATCAGATCGCCTGGGAAGGCGAAGGCTGCGATGAGATCGGAAGAGAGGTCGAGAGCGGCAAGGTCCTGGTGCGAGTCGACCCGCGATATTTCCGCCCGGCTGAAGTCGATCTCCTCCTGGGCGACCCCACCAAGGCTGAACATAAGCTCGGCTGGAAGCGGAAGATGAGTTTCCAGCAGCTTGTGGAGACCATGACGAAGGCCGACCTGAACTGGGCCACTGGGGAGGCGCGTTAGCATAGCGCCTCCACCCATCACCTCGTTCCTGGGGCAACTGAATGCGGATAGGAAGTTCAGGCTGTGTTTTTCCTGGGTCCGAGTAGTAAGCATTCTGTCAAATAGAGGCGGGTGAGGGGAAGAGGCCCAGTACGGGGGTGGGCAAGCGAATGTACGCCAACGGCGAAAACAAGGGCACGATCGCTCGCCAACGTCTGCCGATCGCGCCAGCCTCCCGTTCGGTGCATTCGCGAGTGCGTGGCCGCCGACACCCGCATGCCCCCACCGACCGCCAGGTAAAGCGCGCCTAGTTCCCGCCCACGAGTTATTGCTCGCCTCGCACCGGCGTCGCCGGAGGCTGGCCCGCGTCATCGAGGAGCAGCACCCGGTCGGCGCGTCCGGTCCGGCGCTCGCCGCAGTCCTCGTCCAACGCCTCGGTCACGCAGCGCGCCACATTCGCGGTGCCGGCGTCGGTCTCGAGTCCCGCGAGGCCTGGGAGCAAGCGCCGATCAGGCATGACCCCGCGGGGATAGCGATTTGAAGCCGACTAGTAGTGCCCCCGAGGGGACTATCTCTTGTGGTGATTAGGCCACGCTTCTTAAGTCTGGATTCGGTCCGTCGATACGCAAGAACATGGGGGAACCCGTTTTCCCGGAAATCTTACCGGCGGGTTGCCATTTTTCCTCGTCGGCCGCCACTTCCCTATCAATGGAGGCTCCCCCGAAACGCTTCTGGATAGACGGTTCTATGGCGCGTCGCGGGGGCGGGTTTACCTACCTCGTGAATGTGATCCCCGAGCTTTCACGCCTGGCCCCCGATGCCAAGTTCCTGATTGCGGCGGGAGACGAGCAGGTCGCCGACTCGATTCCCCGGTCCGATAATGTCGAAGTCCGCTTTCTGGGGCAGTTGGGCCTTCGCGACCGACTGCGCTTTACCTATCGCCAGGCCGCGCGTCAGGCGGCCGAGTGGGGGGCAGACGTCTATTTCTCCGCAGGCGAAATGGCACCTCTCAATGCCTCCTGCCCGACGCTTGCCGCGTTTCGCAACCCGAACGTCTTTACCCTCGGTAAGGGCCAGGGGCTGCCCTTGAAGCAACAGGTGCGGTTGCGTGCCCTGAACCGGCTGGCACGACTCTCGGCACGCAGGTGCGACCGGATTCTCTTCGTGAGCGAGGATTCGGCGCGCTGGATCGGCGATTCGATCGGCCTGCCCGAGAACAAGCGTCGCGTCGTTCATCACGGCATCAACGTCCCACGGTGGAGCGACCAGGTGAAGCCCGTACGAGAGCGCGCCTTCATCCTCTCCGTGAGTTCGATCTATCCGTACAAGAACTACGTGCGGCTGATCCGGGCCTACGCCGAACTGGCACGCAGGCTTCCCGACGTTCCCGAACTCGTGATCGTAGGCGACAATCAGGATCCGGCCTATGCGAGCAAGATGGAAAAGGCACGGGCCGAGACGGGCGACCTCGCGGAGATGATCCACATCCTGGGTGAGGTGCCTTATCGCGACGTGAAGGCCTTCTACCAGGAGGCATCACTCTTCGTTTTTCCCTCGCACCTCGAGACATTCGGTCATCCCCTGCTCGAGGCGATGGCGAGTGAGGTACCGCTCGTCGCTGCGGACATCCCGGTATTCCGAGAAATTGCAGGTGACGCTGCCATCTACGGTGACCCGTTCGACGAGCGCTCCATGGCTACTGCCATGGAGGACGTCCTGACCTCGATTTCTGCTCCGACGGCTATGGTCAAGCGCGGCCGCCATCGTGTGGCGCAGTTTTCCTGGGAGCGGTCCGCACGAAGTCTGTTGACCCTCTTCGCCGAGGTGGCAGTAAAATCTCCCTCCCCGGCGGTTTCGCCCCGCGCGATTGGCTTCCCCACGACCCTCAACCCCGGGCCCTCCGTCGGCTCACGGATGAGAGTCCGAGCGGGTCGAACGCACTGAATCCCACCGCACGTCCGGGGTTCACCCCCGGCGGCAGGGCCGCGTGAGACCGCTGGGAGGCGGAGCGCGTGGCTGACTTCAGGCTTTGCTTCGGCCGCCCGCCTATCGCGAAGGTCTGGGAGGCAGGCTTGGACTTCCCGACCACCTACGGGTGTTACGAGCTTCTTCCAGAGGCGCGCGGCGATTCGCGGATAGGAAGTTCAGGCTGTGTTTTCCCTGGGTCCGATAAGTAGAGATTCTGTCAAGTAGAGGCGGGCAAGGGGATCAGGGCCCGGTGCGGGGGAGCGATGACTGGTGATCAGGGGAAGAAGTAGCTGGCACCGACCACGACCAGCGCATTGTTGATGCCATCATTGGGATGCTTGGTCCCCATGTTCGAGATGTGCTGCCAGCGCAGCTCCGTACTGATCGCAACCCTGTGGGATACGAACCAATGCACCCCTCCGCCAAAGCCGACGTTGAAGTTGAATCCGTCGGATTGGCGGTTCAGGTCGAGGTTCATGCCGAGGACTCCGAAGTTGGCATCGAGGAAGGGAACGATCCTGTCCGCAAACAAGAAGTTGTATCGCAGAGTGCTTCCGATCCCTCCGCCGACACCGTGATTCTGCGCGGTGTTGTGGAAGAAGACACCCTCAACGAGGAGCTCTACGTTTCCGCTGTACCATGCACCGACCCCCAGCGGATTGGTGACACCCAGGCCGATGCGCGGAAGGAACTCGATCAGCCTGACCCCCGCGAGTTCTCGGCTCAATTTCCGATCGGCTTTACTTCCGAACCGGAAGCCGATCCCGTAGCCCACTGCCAATCCGGCATGGATGGACCCGCGTTGAAAATGCGAAGTACTCGGCGGGTCTACTGCTTCACCTGCCGCGGTGGGAGAGGCGCAGACGAGGAGGAGCGCGATCATGCGAAGAACTCCGCGCAGCATTCCAGGCTGAGGCCCACAGAGGAAACCAGTTCTCAGGTGCGACCTTCCTCGCGGAGGCACGCGTCGGGTATCGGCTCTCTCATAGCGATCACAAGAGCATACCTGTATTGAGGGCCCGCCCCTCCCCAATCCCCATTTGACGGAATCTCTACTCATCGGACCCGGGGAAAACGCAGCTTGTGCTTCCTATGCTCCACCGAGAAGCGTTTCGTGGAAGAAGGCGTCGCTGTCGGCGAGACCCTGGCGGCGGGCCTCCCAGTGGCCGCCGATGTGGGCACCGAGGTTGGCAGCGGCGCGGAAGCCCGCCAGTCGCTCGCTGGGTTCGTTCAGGCTCTTGCGTGTTCCGTCGGCCAGCTCGACCCACATGTCGCCGAGAGTGTCGATGGTCACGGTGCGCCGGCCGAGCCGAACTGCGCCAGGGAGCCACGCCTTGGGCTCCACGGAATCGAACGCGTGGTGGCCGCCCGGGTAGACGCGCACGTCGATCTCCACACCGTACGGCCGCAGTTCGTCGGCGAGTTCGAGGACGAAGTGCAGCGGCGTGTAGTTGTCCTCGGCACCGTGCAGCACCCGGACGGGCGCGCCCGTCCAGCGCTTTTCTTCGGGGCGCAGGTGGGCCGCCGGATAGACGGGCAGGTGCGCGGCAAACCGTTCGCCGTCCGGGGCCAATGCTTCGGCGATGGGCGACCAGGCGCCGTAGAGGGCCACGGTGCCGCCGAGGCTCCAACCCGCGAGCCCGATCCGGCTACCGTCGATGCGCGGATGTCGCACGAGCAGGGCCAGGGCCCGGTAGGCATCGGCAAGCAGCATGGCGTGGGTGACGGCCATCTGGTCCTCGACGACGCTCGCGACACTGCGCGCCTCGAAGCTGTGCACGCGAAAGACCGCGATCCCACTCTCGAGCCAGCGCACGATGTGTTCGTGGTGGTGACCTCGCCAGCCGAGGCTTCCATGACAGGCCACCACGCACGGCATCGGCTCGCGGCTCGCGTGCTCGGGCACCAGCAGGGAACCAAACATTGGCTGCGCGGGGGCTGCATCGAGAGCGCACAGGATGTGGTGGATTTCGAAGGGGTTGGCTGACGAATATGCGATCTGGCCGATGGGTCCGTCGGAGACGTCCGGAAGGGGATCCATGGAACTCCTTGGGCTTGCGGAAGTGCGCGCCGGTAAGGCCGACGGCGTCGCGCTCGTGACCACCTCGAAGATATCAAAATTCGGATCCAGCGGGTTTGCGCCGTACTTCTCGGTGCAGGCTATCTCGTGAGTGCGCTCCGGCCTACCGCAAGCGGTGCTCCTGCGCGGCATTCGCCCCGCAGAAATCGGTGCGCATCGTGCCACCGCACGCACCACAATGCAGGTCCGCCGGAGGTTCCGTACTGGGGCCTGATCCCCGAGCCAGTTCCGATTTGACGGTATGCCGACTTGCCGGGCCCGAAGGAAAATGGATCTTGAGCTTTCTGGCTGCTCTGTCGCGCGATCCGGGTCTGCATGCTGCCAAAGCTGGCCACGGCCATCACGTTGGAGGTCGAATGCTTCGCCCTGCGGGGCGAGCGGAGCTGGTTCGGCTGGGTGATCGACTGGGGTGCAACGACTCTGTTAGGGTGGCCCGATCGAACGTCGCGATGCTGCGGCGGACGAGTCTTCGATAGGGGAGGGCACGTGATGGCGGATTGGTCTCGCGATGAGCTGGAAGCTGCGTTTCACAACTTCAGGGACGCGACGGATCGTTGTTTCGTCTCGGGTGACCTTGAAGAATGGCTCCAGTGCTTCACGGAAGATGTCACGTTTCGCGACTTCGGGTACGGCTTCAATAACGGCTGGGAAACCGAGATCCGGGGACGAGATGCCGTCTGCGAGTGGATCAACGGGCACATCGCACGTTTCCCGCACAGTCAGATGAAATTCTGGCCGGTTCCCTGGTACCTGATCGATGCCGAGCGGGGCTGGGTGGTCTGCGAATGGCGCAACCGCATGCGTGATCCCGGAAACGGCGAGGTGTTCGAAGAAAAGAACTACACGCGTCTGAAGTACGGCGGAAACATGCAGTGGGCCTTTGAAGAGGACGTCTACAACCCGCTGCGCATGGGCAGGATGATCAGCCTCTGGCTACATACTCGGCACCGCTGCGAGGCCGAGGGCCTGGCGATGCCCGATCCCGCAGCGACGGACATCTCGCAGCTGCACGCCGAGGTGTGGGAGACCGATGGCGGCGCCCAGTGGTCGCGAGCCGAGATCGAGCAGGCCGTGAAGCACTTCGAGAAGGTCGGCAACCGCGCGTTCACCGGCGGCGATCACGAGGAGTGGTTGCAGTGCTTCACCGAAGACGTCGTGCATCGCGAGCTTGGCTTCGGCTACGACGGCTTCACAGAGCAGATCGACGGGCGCGACGCGGTGCGAGAGTGGATCGACCGCCACTGTGGGGTCTACCCCGTCGATCACATGGTGAACTTCCCCATGCCCTGGACCGTCATCGACGAAGAGCGGGGCTGGGTCGTGCTCGAGTATCGAAATATCATGGCGGATCCCGGCGACGGGCGTGACTACCAGGAGAAGAGCTACACCCGTCTCAAGTACGCCGGCGGCGGGCAGTGGCGCTTCGAAGAGGACATCTACAGTCCGCTGCGCATGCGCGCCATGCTGGAGCGCTGGCACGACGCGAAGACGCGGCACACTTCGGCATGAACAGGGTGATTGTGAAATTACAGATGGAGCCGGACACCCTGCCATCGTGATGAGGCGGGGTGAACCGGAGGGTCGAAATGACCGTGCCCCCGTCCCTTCGGGATGACGGGGCTGCTCCTGCGTGAACTCATGCGAGAAGGCAAGTGCTGCGGGATCGTCACGATGCGCATCGGCGGGGGCCGGCATCGCTCTTCGGAGCAGCTTGATGCGGGCTCCACTCGCGGCAGCTAGCGGCCGCTGAACTTCGGCCTTCGCTTCTCCTTGATGGCGGCGAGGGCCTCCCGGTGGTCCTCGCTGCGGAACGTGACGAGTTCGAGGGCCGTCGCAGTGTCGAAGGCGACGTTCAGGGAGTCCTTCACGAGCTTGTTGACTGCCTGCTTGGTGTAGCGGATGGCGAGGGGAGCGCCTGCCGCCAGACGGTTCGCAAAGGCCAGGGCTTCTTCCTGGAGCGCGTCTGCCGGGACGACGCGGTTCACCAGTCCGAGACGCTCGGCTTCCGCCGCCGAGACGGCGTCGCCCGTGAGCAGGTACTCCTTGGCCCGGGCCGGTCCGACGGCCATCGGCCAGATGGCGGTGCCGCCGTCGCCGGCGACGATGCCCACCCGGACGTGGGGATCGGCGATGCTCGCGCTGTCCGCCATGTAGATGACGTCGCAGAGGAGCACGAGCGAGGCACCGAGCCCCACGGCCGGCCCGTTCACGGCCGCCACGATCGGAATCTCGACGTCGAGCAGGTCCCAGATCATCTGCTTGGCGTCGCGGCGCAAGTGCTCCAGGGCGGCCGGGTCCTGGAGGCTCGGGAACCAGTCGAAGCTTCCGCCGGCGCTGAAGGTGCGTCCCCGCCCCGTGAGCACGATCGCCCGGGCTCGATTCTCGCGCTTGAGCTCCCGGAAGAGCCGGCTGAACTCCTCGTGGAGGACCCCATCGACGGCGTTGAGGCCGTCGTCTCCGTGATCGATCGTGATCCGGAGGACGTCGCCCAGGTGCTCGAAATCGAGCGCGCGATAGTCGTCCGTCATCCCCACTCCATACTTGGAAGGTGGGTCAGACGCTAGCATCACGAGCCTGTGACCTACGACGAGCCGGAACACGTCCTTCAGCTGCGCGAGACCCTGCGTCGCTTCGTCCGCGAGGAGATGGCTCCGGAGGACGTGCGTCGGTGGGACTTCGAGCATCGCTTCCCCGAGGAGCTCTTCGCGAAGCTCGCGTCCCTGGGCGTCTGCGGTCTCACCGTCGACGCGGAGTACGGCGGTGAGGGCCGGGACCTGCTCGGGGCTGTCGCGGTCATCGAGGAGCTGTGTCAGGCCGGCGCGTTCGCCGCGGGGCCGTTCATCCACTGCGCGTTCTACGGCGGAGTGAACATCTCCGAGAACGGCTCTCCGGAGCAGAAGCGCGATCTCCTGCCCAGGCTCGCCGCCGGGAAGATGCGCTTCGCCTACGGGCTGTCGGAGCCCGACGTCGGTGGCGATCTCGCCAGCGTGCGCACGACCGCCCGCCGAGACGGGAGTGAGATCGTCCTGAACGGCTTCAAGCGTTGGTGCACGGGCGCGGATTTCGCCGACTACATCTACTGCCTCGTCAACAGCGATCCGAGCGGAAGCCGCTACGAGAACCTCTCCTTCGTACTCGTTCCGCCGGACACGCCGGGCGTCACCCTTCATGCCATCGACCACGTGAATCTCCGCTACACGCTCTCGAGCGACGTGATCTTCGAGGATGTAAGGGTTCCGGCTTCGAACCTGGTGGGAGGGGAGGGCGGCTGGAATCGCGGCTGGGGGATGCTCGTCGGTCAGGCGCTCGACGTGGAGAAGCTCGAGATCACGGCCGTCACCTATGGAATCGCCCGGGCGGCGGTCGAAGAGGCCTGGGCGTACTCCCAGCAGCGCGTCCAGTTCGGCAAGCCCATCAGCGGGCACCAGGCGGTCCGGCACGCCCTCGTGGACGCCCGGACGAAGCTCCAGGCCTGCCGACACATGCTCTACCACGCAACGGGCCTGGCCCAGGCGGATCGGCCGTGTAGTGTCGAGACCTCCATGGCAAAGCTCTTCGTCGCCGAGACGGCCGTGCAGATCGCACTCACGTGCCAGCAGGTGATGGGGGCCTACGGACTCTCGGAGGGGCACGCAATGGAACGGCACGTGCGGGATCTGCTCGGCATGCCGATCGTAGGAGGCTCTTCGAACATGCAACGGAACAACATCGCGAACCGTCTGGGGCTGGCGAGCTGACATGACGACATTCGCCGCTGCTGCAGAGAAGATGGTCGACGACCTTCGCACCGCCGCCGCGGACATCGAGGCCGCCCGCCGGCTTCCCGACGAGTGGTCGCGGAGGTTCGCCAAGGCGGGCTTCTATCGCCTGTGCGTCCCGGAGGTGTACGGTGGCTTCGAGGCGCCTCCGATGGACTCGATGCGGGTGGTCGAGACCCTCGCCCGGGCCGACGGCTCGGCGGCCTGGGTGGTCTTCATCGGGGCCACGTCGGGCAGCGTGCTCGCCTACCTGCCCGCGGAGGCGGCCGCCGAGGTCTTCTTCAACGAGGAAGTAATGCTCTCGGGTGTGTTCGCGCCGCGCGGGAAAGCCGACGTCGCCGACGGCGGCTTCCGGGTCAACGGCCGCTGGCAGTGGGGATCCGGCACCCTGAACGCCGACTGGGTGATGGGTGGCTGTCAGGTGGTGCGCGACGGGGTCGCCGAGACCATGCCGAACGGCACGCCGCGCTCGCGGATGATGCTCGTGCCCCAGAGTGAGGTCGAGTTCTTCGATACCTGGGATGTCTCGGGCCTGTCGGGTACCGGCAGCACGGACTTCGCGATGAACGATTTGTTCGTCCCGGAATCCCGGGCGATCGGTCTCGCCGGTGGCAAGCCGTTGCGGTCGCCCCTGTATGCCTTTCCTCAGTTCGGTCTGCTGGCGATGGGCATCGCGGCCGTGACCCTCGGTCTGGCGCGCGCCGCGATCGATGAGGTCGTCAGCTTTGCGAACGCCAAGACACCGGTCGGCAGCTCGCGCACCCTGGCGAATCGGCCGAGCACCCAAGCGGACGTCTCGTCCGCCGAGGCGATCCTTCGGTCCGTGCGCGGCTACTACTACGAGACGATCGAAGCGGCCTACGAGATCGCGAAGGGCGAAGGGCGCATGCCGGTCGAGAGCCGGTGCGATATCCGCCTGGCCACCACCCACACGGTGTGGGAGTGCGCGAAAGCCGTAGACCTCATGTACCACGTCTCCGGAGGGACCTCGGTGTACCGCCGCTCGCCCCTCCAGCGCATCTTCCGGGACGTGCACGTCGCGACCCAGCACATGATGGTGGCTCCGCCGGTCCGCGAGTTGACCGGGCGTCTGTTCCTGGGTCTCGAGACGGACACCGCGCTGCTTTGAAGCCCCGGGTCGGCATGCTCGCATCGCCCGAGATACTCCGGGCGCCGGTTTCCGAGCGGGCCGGACACTTCGGGCGCGTCGTGGACGCAGGCTGCAGCCACGTCTTCGTCGCCGACCACGTGAGCTTCCACGTGGGCATCGGCATGGACGGCCTGGTGCAGGCGGCACTGATCGCAGGTCTCGAACCTCGCCTGCAGGTGGTGGTCGGGGTGTACCTGCTGGCGCTTCGTCATCCCGTTCCCGTTGCCCGGCAGATCGCGACCCTATGCGAGTCCGCGCCGGGTCGGCTGGTGCTGGGAGTCGGAGTGGGCGGTGAAGACCGGCACGAGATCGAGATCTGCGGGGTCGATCCCCGCACGCGAGGCCGCCGAACCGACGAGTGCCTGACGGTGCTGCAGGGATTGCTCTCTGGCGAGCCGATCTCCCACGCGGGAGAGTTCTTCGAGTTCGACTCGGCCCGCATCGTGCCAGCCCCGGATCCGGCTGTCCCGATCGTCGTGGGTGGTCGCTCGGATGCGGCGATCCGTCGGGCCGGACGCCTCGGCGATGGATGGTTGGGTGTCTGGTGCTCGCCGGAGCGCTTTGCCCGGGCGGCCGCCGAGGTGGACGAGCACGCATCGGCGGCGGGACGATCCGTCCCCGAGCATCACGGGCTGCAGGTGTGGCTCTCGGTGGACGCGAATCGCGATCGTGCCCGGACTCGTCTTGCCCGGGGCATGGAGAGCATTTACCGCGTTCCCTTCGAGCGCTTCGAGAAGTACAGCCCGTACGGCGAGCCCGGCGAGATCGCGGACTTCCTCGCCCGGTATGCCCCAGCGGGCTGCCGCTTCTTCAACCTGATGCCCCTGGCGGAGTCGGTGGAGGCGGGCATCGACGCCATTGCCGAGATCCGCGAGCGCCTGCACGCCGGATCGGAGGAATCCCCATGAGCGACGTCGGTCTCTACGAAGCCATGAGTACGCTGCGGGCGGTTCGCCGCCTGCGAACGGATCCGATTCCGGAGGACGTGCTCGGACGCGTCCTGCAGGCGGCAACCTGGGCACCCAGTGGCGGCAACGTCCAGCCCTGGCGGGTAATCGTCGTGCAGGACGCCGCAAAGCGGAAGCGCCTGCAGGAACTCTACGTCGGCCCCTGGAAGCAGTACGCGAAAGAGCATCGGGCGGGGATCGAGCACCTGGCCGGTGAGGTGCGAGCCAAGCAGGAGCGCATGATGGCGGCGGCAGACCATCTCGCCGAGCACCTGCACGAGGCGCCGGCGATCCTGGTCTTCTGCTTCAACCCGGGACGCATGGCGATCACCGACACCGGACTCGACCGTCCGAGCGTGGTGGGCGGGGGCTCGGTGTATCCGGCCGTACAGAACGCACTGCTGGCGTGTCGCGCAGAAGGACTCGGCTGCACCCTAACGACCCTGCTGTGCTTCGCCGAGTCGGAGGTGAAGGCCCTCCTCGACATTCCCGACGGCTGGTACACCTGTGCGTTCGTTCCCATTGGTTACCCGGTCGGGTCCGGCCACGGGACTATCTCGCGCCGTCCGGTTGCGAAGATGGCATTCCGGGACGGCTGGGGCGACGCCTTCGGCGAGTGAGGGACGGAGCGATTGCCCCGTTCCTCCAGAAACCGTGGGATCCGCACCTCCTGCGATACGCCTGAGCCAGGAGTTCGTGCGACAGATCCATCGGCGGCCCCCTCGGCACATGGCGCTCGAGCACGAGATCTACCTGGGGATGTGCTGGCGGTGGCGAAACCTGCCGAAGCCCACCATCGCGCAGGTTCAGGGCAAGGTCATTGCCGGAGGACTGATGCTCATGTGGATCTGCGATCTGGTCGTCGCCAGCGAAGACGCGCAGTTCTCGGATCCAGTGGTCGCATTCGGCGTCAACGGGGTCGAGTACTTCGCTCATCCCTGGGAGCTCGGCGTGCGCAAAGCGAAGGAGATGCTCTTTACCGGCGATGCGATCTCCGCACGGGAAGGCAAGAGCCTCGGCATGCTCAACCACGTCGTCTCGCGAGAAGAACTCGAAGACTTCACACTCGACCTCGCCGGCAGGGTGGCTTCGAGGCCGTCGATGGGCTTGAGACTCGCCAAGCAATCGGTGAACCAGACGCAGGATGCGCAGGGGTTCTGGCAGGCGCTTCAGGCCGCGATGTCGCTCCAGCAGCTGGGCCACAGCCACAACGCCCAGGTCCACGGCATGCCAGTGGACCCAGCGGGCGTGAAGATCATCCGCGACCAAGCCAAGCGCAGCTGACATCTCCCCGCTTCGGAAAATGACAAATCAGGCTCGCCCTGTACCGGGGCCTGGTCCCATCGCCCGTCTCTATTGGACTGAATATCTACTACTCGGACCTGGCGAAAACGCAGCTTGAACTTCCTGTGCTCTCCATCTCTATTGGACTGAATGTCTACTACTCGGACCTGGCGAAAACGCAGCTTGAACTTCACTCGGACCTGGCGAAAACGCAGCTTGAACTTTCTGTGCTCTCCATCTCTATTGGACTGAATGTCTACTACTCGGACCTGGCGAAAATACAGCTTGAACTTCACTCGGACCTGGCGAAAACGCAGCTTGAACTTCCTGTGCTCTCCATCAGCCCGAGGAGTGCAGCGCTCGCGGGTGCCGATACGCCGCAGCGCCTAGCGCTCGAGCCCGAGCAGATCGGCTGTATTGCTGCGCATGATGTGTCGCACCTGCTCGTCGGGCAGGCCCTCCACTTCGCTCAGGAAGTCGAGGGGCTGAGCGGTGCCCTCCGGGTGCGGCCAGTCCGAGCCGAACAGCACGCGCTGCGAGCCGATGACGTCGACGAGCCCGTGCACGTGATCCTCCCAGAAGGGCGACACGTAGACGTGCTTGCAGAAGATCTCGCTCGGCATTTCCTTAAGCGGTCCGCCGAGCCAGCGGCCCGAGGCCTCGCCCTTGGTACTGATGCTGGCCGCCGCAGCGCGATCCATGTTGGCGAGCAGTGCGGGCACCCACTTCGAGCCGTTCTCGATGCTCACCACCTGCAGGTTCGGGTGGCGCCCGAACAGGTTGTGCAGCACGAGGGCCGCCATCATGTCCACCATGGGCCGCTCTCCGAAGCACGTCAGGTACTGGAAGGCCGACATCTCGGTCTCAGTGACACCCGCCGGCTCGCCCCAGAGCGTTCCCCAATCCTGCATGTAGCTACTGACACCGATGTGCAGCACCACGGGCACCTGCGCCTCGTTGAGCCGCGCCCAGAACGGGTCGTAGTACGGGTCGGCGGGTGAGCGCCCCGTCAGGATGCCCGGGCTCATCGCCACCACGCGCGCACCGGCGGCCAGCACCCGGTCGGCCTCCTGGCAGGCGCCGTCGAGGTCGACGAGCGAGAGCAGGGGCGGCGCGAAGATGCGATTTTCGTAGGCGAAGCCCCAGTCTTCTTCGATGAAGCGGTTGAAGGCGCGCACGTTGGCCACCGCCGCTTCCGGGTCGCCGCGCATGTCGCTTTCGATCGCCACTCCGAACGAGGGATACATGATCGACGCCTCGATGGACTGCTTGTCCATGGTCGCCAGGCGCGCCTTGCGATCGCGGTACGCCGGCCGGTCGGTCGAGACGACCGGCGCCGACTCGCCGTCGAATTCCTTGCCCTCGTAGTACGCGCGCAGCGCGCCCGGGCTGATGGTGAAATCCCGTGCGCCGCGGTGGAAGGAGAGGGGCTTGTCGCCGAAGCGCCACTCGCGCGCGCCGTCGGGGAGCGTTTCGATGTGGATGGCGCGCTCGCGGTAGTTCGCCTCCAAGTGGCGGGTGCAGCAATCGTCGGGCTCGTAGTAGTGGTTGTCGGCGTCAACGAGGCGGTAGGGGAGTTCGGGGCGGGGCATGGGGGATCCTCCGGGTGAGGCAGGATACATCGGGGAGTTGTGGTCTGGGGGATTGTCTGGCACCACTGGAGGAGAACGTCGAGTCCCGGGAACGTCGAGGCGATGGGGCTACGGGGGGGGAAGATCCGTGAGTTCACGCGGCAGCTGTGCGACGAGGCCGGTTGCTTGCGATCAGTGGGGACGTGCCTGCTCTGGCCGGTCGGCCGCGGGTCGGTAGTCGCAGCTGAGGCAGCGCCGCATGGCGCTGCGGATCCGCTGGTTCTCGCGCTCGAGCTCGCTCACGCGCGTGCGCGCACGCTCGAGCTCGCGCTCTCGGACGTGGGCATCCCGCAAGCCCTGGAGGCTGCGCCGAAGTCGCTTCAGCATGGACACACCCTTCGGACTCAGCTCGCCGAGCCGGGCTTCCAGCGCATCCTGACCGTGCACGAGGTCTCGGGCAGGTGTGGCTCGAACTCCATCGAGAGCGCACCGTCGGGCTGATTGAAGAGGCGTTCGAACGAGCCCTTGCAGATCAGCAGGCAGCCTTCTTCGGGCAGTGCAGCGGGATTGGGCAGCCGCTCCGCGGGTCCGCACACGTGCCACGCGCAGTCCGGGATGTACATCTGCATGGAGCCGTTGGCGGCGTCGTATTCGCGGATCTCGGCCGGCCCGGTCAGGAAGCCGGCAGGATTGAACATCTCGAACATCAGCTTCTGGCGGCGGCTGGGCTCGCTGGGCGTGCCGACGCGCTCGGCCTGCTTGGGGACCTTGGTCTTGGAGATGTCCCTCATCCTCTTGACGAAGCCCGGCGAGAATTCGAGCGCACCCGAGGCGGCCGTGCCGATCACGAGTTCTTCGTACTGCGGCTGGCCCAGGTGCTTTCGCAGCTCCAGCAGCGCCCACTCGGCCTCGCGCACGAAGTTGCCGTAGTGCTTGCGCCAGCGCTCGCGCGGCGAGTCGAAGAGGCGGACCTTCTCGCGGCGTGACTTCATGTGCTCCCAGCCGAGGTCGATCTTCTCGGGATCCGAGAGCAGCCGAAGCACGGGCAAGAAGGTGTAGACGATGATCTGTCCCGCCTTCTCCACGATCATTCGCCGCGACATGAACATGTCGATCCATGCCTGCGGTCCCCAGTGGTAGAGCAGGCCGTCGTGGCTCTGGGTGATGACTTCCTCGGTCACCGAGGCGATTCCTGTGGGTTCGTGAGAAGACGAGGATCCCATGCTGGCCTCATGGAGAGTAGCAGGCGGGCAGAGCTCAGCGTGGACCGTCGACAGATCGGCGAGCCCCTCGAACGATAGGCCCGCTTTGGCGCGCAACTATTCGGAGCTTCCCGCCACCAGGTAGGCCCTGACTCGAAAGGAGTCCGGTGGGGAAGGGTGTCCTCCCGATCGCGGGCCTTCGCCTGGCTGCTGCGGAACCGGGGCGTTCGTGTCAGCTCAGGTGCCAGCTTCGCAGGGCCTGCGGCGGCACGCTCGGGTCCTCCTGGCCCGCCGCAGGGCTTTCGTCCAGCCGGACCGGGTTGCCGGTCGCCGGTTGGCCGAACAGTTGCAGGCTTGCCCGCCGGCTCTCGTCGCCCGGGTTCAACACTCGGATCACCAGGCCCTCCTCGTGCTCGGCGGGCTTGAGTGCGGAGAGCCACAGGTCCGGGGGAGAGAGTTCGAAAGCCGGTGCCCCCTCCGCAAGGGGTGCCTCATCGCCGCAGGGTACGCCGCGCAGGCCGAGTTCGAAATCGTTGGCCGCACGCACGTCGCCGGGGTCGAAGAGGGCGAGCCGCGCTTGCGTGCGTCCCAGGCATTGGGCACCCGGGGTCTCGGTGCCGGGACCCGCCGGCCCGGGCCGGCTCGTCAGGTCGTGGCGCGAGAGGTGGCTCACGCAGCGCAGCAGGGTGAGGGCCAGGGCGTGGCCCGGGCCGTGGGCAATTACGGCCGCTTCGGAAAGCCCCGGGGCTGCGACTCCGAGGCCGCCCAGGCACACGAACCCCTGGTTGGGAAACGTCTCCGGGGCTCGCTGCACCCAGTCCGCGTCGGCTCGTGATCCCGGTGCGCGTGTGGCCACGCCGAAAGTCGTTTGCGCACGAAATTCGGTCACGGGTTCCGCCACTGGAAAGAGCAGGCGAAGGCGGTGATCCCGGGCGCTGTTGTCCACCGTGACCCGCACGTCGATCCGCGGCACACCAGCGGCGAGTGTCAGTTCGGTGAAAAGAGTGACGGGACTCCGGTCCGTACTGCGGGCCGAGCGGTGCGGTTCGAGTCGCGCGGGGACCGTCAGGCGTCGGGTGACGAGAAGCTGTCGGATGCCAGAGGGATGGACGACGCGCTCGACTTCCACGTCCTCGACTCGCACGTCGTCTTCGCCGGCCGGGTCGAAGTCGTAACTATCGCCTCGGTCGCCCACGTCTTCCACGCCGAGCAGTCCGTCAAAGGTCTGCCCGGCCCGGCGCATCCGGATCGTACCGGTTTCGTTGACAGCTACGCTCAATTCACCGCCTTCGATGGATGCGTCTGGGTGGCCGGCTGCCACGCTTTGCCTGTCTTCGACGATCTCTTCGTCGCTGCGCCGGAGTGAGACTCGCTTCCAGCCCAGGGCCGGAATGTTTTCGGCCACGAATTCCACATCAATTCCTGGGCGGTCCGGAACCAGGGTGACGCGTCCGGTCTGCGCGGGCAGAACCCGCGCGGGTTGCTGGTCGGCCGTGTAAGAGGTCTGGGTCAACTCGAGGGTCAAGACCGGGTGCAGCATGTCCTCCGGGCGCGGGGCAGTGGTCATCCACGGGTGGGGGTCGAGAGGCACCCGGACGCGATCCGTACGCGGATAGGGGGACGGATTGAAGACGGCCACATCCCAGTCGACGGACCAGGGCGGGCGCCGCTCCGGGTTTCCCGCGAGTTGTGCGAGCGAGCGCGCCACGGTTTCCCGGGCGAGTTCGAGCGCGCTATCGAAGCGGCCGCGCATTTGCTCGTGCACCTCGTCGCGCGAGCAGCCGCAGATGGAATCGTGGGCCTGGTTCGGAAGCAGCGTGCGCCAGGCCCGGCGCAGGGCGGGGCGCTCGTCCGTTCCACCGAGCCGGGCCGAAAGGGCCGCAAAGGGTTCGGCCCAACCGGTGAGTTCGGTCTCGGCCGCGCGATTGGCCAGTTTGATCCAGGTTCGCGTCGACCACACTCCCGGCAGCAGTGGCGCCACCCGTGCGCCGGTCAATTCACCGGACCAGTCCAGGCGTGGAACGGCCGACGTCTCGACGGCGTCGACGAAATCTTCGAGCAAGGCTCGCTCCACCCGGAAGCCCGTTTTCTTGGCGATGGCCTCCGCCAGGCTACTCGAGCGGGGATCCGGCGGTTGATGATCGAGGCCGTTCATGAGCAGGATCGCATTGCTGCGGCTGCGGTCGGCCAGTGCACGGGCGCGTTCGGAACTGGCCTCGGCCGCCTGATCGAGATCGTTTGCCGGATCGAGCGCGGCGCTGAAGTAGCCGCGGCCCAGGTGGCAGGCCAACAGAGCGGTACCGTCGGGTGCGACCCAGTTCCATTCGGCCGGCAGGCCGTCGATTTCGTTTCCGTGGCCTCGCCAGTACACGAAGGCCCGAAGTCCGAACCCGGCGAAGAGTTGGGGGAACTGGGCCGGGTGGCCAAATGAGTCGGGCGTGTAGGCAATTCTGGAAACAGGTCCGAAGACTTCCCCAGCCGTCCTGCCGAGTAGCAGATTGCGCACGTGCGCCTCGCCTCCCGGCAGTAGCGAGTCGGGTTGCACATACCAGGGCCCGATGGCCATGCGACCCTCGCCTATCCGCGTGCGCAGTTCCGCGATCCTTCCGGGCCGGATTTCCGCATAGTCTTCGAGAGCAATCGTTTGTCCATCGAGCAGGAAGCGGTAACCGTCGTCCAGGGCGCAGAGGTCGAGCACCCGGTCCACCGCATCGACGAGTCGGCCGCGAAAATCCTCGAAGGTGCGATACCACTCGCGGTCCCAGTGTGTGTGACTCACGAAGAAGGCGCGCATATCGCATAGGATACGCGAGCTTCAGCCGGCCGCTTGTGAACCTGGCGCCAGGCCTGGTGCGGTTCTCTGGGTATCGGCGGGGACGTCGTCCAACCGTTCGGAGTGCTCGTTCAGCGCATCATCCCGGGCTTGGCGGATCTGGGTGGCCTGCCCCGATTCTTGTACCAGTTCCTATGTTAGAGAAGCCAGCAAGTTCTCATTCCTGGGCCCAACTGGCCACTGAATCGTATCGGGCACCGGAGGGCGGTAGCCCAACGAGCTGTGGAACCGGAATGTATTGTACTCCCGCCGCCAGCTCTCGATGACGGGCTTCGCCTCGTGGAGCGTGTAGAAGATCTCACCCTTTGGCAACTCGTCTCGAAACTCACCGTTGCACGACTCGATGTATTCGTTCTCCCAGGCGAGCTCCTTTGCCAACTCGATCTCCGCACTTCGAAGTTTCCCGATGATATCAGGCGGGCAGGTCAGATGGACAGGTCCGAACTACAACCCAAGAGCTGGTAGCGGTTCAGTGGGCTTGCCACCTCGCCTAGCAAATTCGGGGCTGGATTCTCCTATGCGCGACCGAAGCCGATGCACCGAACCGATCGGTTTCTCAGAGACGTGCGCGCCCTGCGGCAAGCCAGTCGGACTCGGACCAGACATCGTGGTTCTCGCCCCATCGGAGCGACGCGCCATGCTGCCAACGCACGAGGTTCAATACGGCGTAGACACCGTTGCCGGCATTCGATGCCATCGTGTTGACGCATTCCCCTGAGATTTCGAAGTGCCGCCCTGCGGCGTCTTCGGCTTCGATCCGAACGGCGACGGGCATGCCGCCGCGGAGAGTCGTCTCGCGCAGACCGCCGACCAGTGCCGCGTCGACACCGCCGTCGAGCAAGTAGCCATGGGTGATGGTCTCCCGCCCGTCGGGGGATGGGCTTATGTAGGCGAAGAAGCCGAAATCCTCGGCGGTCGCGTAGGCATTCCCGAGACGGAGCCGATCGGGCATTCGTCGCGGCCCCCACGAGCGATCTCGAATCGTATGACAGTCGACATCCAGGGTACGCCCATGAATCTTGAGCCTGCCGATAACGCGCCCCGGCTGCTCGAAATGTCCGGCAAACATCCCCGGTGAGGCCTCGGGCGCCACGGGGTTTGGCGGCATGATTGCCTGGAACTCGAGGTCGAGTTCTGAGTGAGGCCCCGCATGCCGGAGGCGATAGCGAGAAAGAGGCTCCAGACACTCGATGCGAAGCCGGTCACCGAGATTCAAGTTGCGCAGATCGGGTGAGGACTCGAGTGACTCGGTGAAGCGATCTCCAAAAATACCCTGCGAATTTCCCCTCCAGCCCGCGACTGTGACCTCGAGTTCACGGATGTTGGGACTGATCCGAACGCGAATCGAGGCCGAGATCGATTCATCGGGGACCCAGAATGGAAACCACATCGTCTCGATCCACGCGGGATCGTCTGTGTCGGGTGGATGAAACGCATCGTCGCCAGGACTGACGACGAGGTTGGGGTCGCGGCCGATCATCGAGGGACCAAGAGTTGGGGGAGCCGTTCGAAGAGCACCCCGAGGAGCGCTTTGTGAGATTGCGCGACTCGATGCAATCGAAGCGCGAAGAAACGAGCCAAATCGGCACCACGCTCAGCCCCCGCCGTCGGATCGCCTGCCACGGCATCGCGCAGCGCGGCGTCGATTGATGCCCCATCGGGAAGGGAGGACATGGGTCGGCCGAGCAGCGCGGAAACATCCACACGCTCAGCATCCGTCGGATCCCCGACCGGAGGTGGTTGGTCGGGTCGCTCGATTCCGAGGTTGTCACACAGGACGAGCGCGGCTGCCCGCACGAGCAGGGTCTGGTACATGGTCATCTCGTCGATGTCCATTTGCTTCGAAGGCTGCGCGATCCCAAGACCTATCATGAGACTGTTTCGAACCAGCACGAGTGCACGGTAGTAGTGGACGCGCGGAAGGTCGACGGCATTTCCAGAACACGCTGCGTATTCGTCGAAGCGCTTGGCGAGCGAGCCTACCGGCGTCGCCATGTCGCGTACGGCGATTGCCGCCAGGTCCTCCATTGGATCCCCGAAGTGGGCGACCTCCCAATCGATGATGCCCGTGACTCGCCCCTCCTCAAAGAGGAAGTTGCCCGGCCCCATGTCGCTATGGACGAGCGAATAGTGCTCGACGGAGTTCGGCGCGTTGGCTTCGAGCCAATTGAGCGCAAATTGAAAGAAGGGGTCGGCCGCCTCGCCGAGCGCCCGGAGTGCGCCGCGGACCTCGGTGAGCGTCCTGCGAGCACAGTCCTCGGGCGTCTCGGGCAGAGCGAGGTGCGCGATGCGAAGACGTCTCGGATCGAGTGCGTGCAACTTCGCCGTGAGCGCCATCAGATGCGCCGCGGTTCGCTCCCGTAGCTCCTGGGGCTCATCCGCGGCAGGGAAGTCCGATCGCCCGGGAAGACGCGACAACACCACCACCGCCTGCTTCTTATCCGCAGCCACGACCTCGGGCACGGGAATCCCGGTCTCGGCGAGCGCACGAAGGACCGCCGCATCTCGAATGCTGCCGCCTCCGTCTCGCTTGTCCTTGAGCAGGAAGAGCCGCCGGACCGCACCAGCCGCTTCGACTTCCAAGTTCCATGCTGAGCGACTCGCGCCAGCATGATGAGACGCGCTGGCGACCACCGTGCTGCCGGTTTCGCGTTCGACCCAAGCCCGCAACGCGTCGGGCAACTCGATCCGAGCCGTGCGACTCACCCTTCCGACACGACGGGCGGAAAGAGCTGAACGATGCCCTCGGGGCCGACCTCCACTTCTCGCCCCACCACCACCGTGGGCGAACCCGCGATATCCATGAAGCTCTCGAGATCCGCCCAATGAGCCCGTCCCCGCTCGGTTTCCTGATAGAAGCGAGACGTCGCGGCGAGGCTCTCGGCATCAGGCCAGTGATTCTCGGCGATGCCGACATAGGGCGTGGAACCCGCGATCTGAAGAAGCCGGTTCTTCGTGATGTAGGGATGATCGACGAGATCAAAATCCTGGGTGTGCTTGGCCCAGCGCTGGAAGAAGTCTTCGTCGCTCCAACCCTCGCGCTTCTTGACGAATGTAAACGTGATCACTCAGGTCTCCTCGATGCGCGCCGTGCGCACATCATCCTACTGACACCACAACTCGACTACAATCTCGTCGCGCGCGCTCGACGCGCACGAAGCAGGTGACGCATGACCGACCATCTATACACGAAAGACGAGATCCAGGACCGGTTCGCCATCATCGACCTCTACGACCGCCAGCTGGCCGCCGCAGAGGCTTTCGACATGGAAGCCTACGACACGACCTTCGCAGCCGATGCCCGAGTCGATCTCTCCGATTTCGGACAGCCCGAATGCAGCTATCTCCGGTATCGGGCGTGGCTATCGGGTTTACGCGACACGATGGTGGCTGCACAACGCGTAATTGGCGGGCTCCGGTTGACCCTGGAAGGCCCACGCGCACGAATCCGAGTCCCGGTCACGTGTCACGTCACGATGCAGATCGGCAGCGAACGGCGGCTCACACATACGGGGATCTTCTACAACGACGAGCTCGCGCACCTCGACATCGGCTGGCGCATCGTACGCCGCGTCGAAGAGTTGGCCTGGTCGGCTTGAGACCGTGTGGCGAGCTGGATCGCCATACGTCGGAGATTCACGCGGGAACAGATAGGAAGTTCAAGCTGCGTTTTCGCAGCGTCCGATGAGTAGACATTCTGTCAAATAGAGGGGGCGAGGGGAAGAGGCCCCGGTACGGGGCAGTCACCGAAATTTCCTGTGTTTCGACAGCCAGGGAGAGGCATCATGCCTGCTCCCACCGGGGCGGAGCCATCGGGCAGAATGGGGTCGCCTTCGACAGGCCGATGCGAAAGGAGATCGCTTTGACCCTCGATTCGTGCTCGGAGTCCGAAGAGGCAGATGCGAAGACTGCGGGCCCCGGGCCGCGCAGACCGAAGCGGATCCGCCCCCGCGAAGCCGTTTGGGCAAGACAATGGCGTTCCTTCTTTCCGGCACGCGGGCGGACTGCAACGCGCTCCGAGCCCCAGAGCCCGAGGAAGCGAACGACCCATGCAGTCATAGGGGCGAGAATTCCTGGGCTGAAACCGGGAGAATCCGGTGGCGCAACGGATGTCACCGTTCACAGGCGGGGAGATTCACCTGCAAGAACCCGTGCGACCTACATCGGCGCTGCCGCGCTGACCCTCGGGTTGGCGAGCATTTTGGCACCGAGGCTTGACGCCGGGGCGGCGCCCGCCTCCCCCAACCCCCATGTCCATCCCGAGTTGGCGGCGCATCAGGCCCGGATAGCCGAGCCCACCCTCGTCCGGGTGAGCGAGCATGTCTACGCAGCAATCGGCTTCGACCTCGGAAATCTCGTATTCATCGTGGGCGATGAGGGGGTGGTGGTCTACGACACCGGTACTTCTCTCGAGGTCGGGCGGGACGCCCTGGCTGCCCTGCGCGAGCACACGGACAAGCCCATCGTTGCCGTCATCTATTCGCATGGTCACCTCGACCACGTGGGCGGCGTGCGAGCCTTTGTGCCCCCCGGCCGCGAGGCCGCGATTCCGATCTATGCGAACCGCCGCTGGCCACATTACCGAACCGAACAGGCCATCCAAAAGACCCCGCTCCGGGGCTTGTACCAGATGGGTGGAGCACTGCCAACAGGGGACGCCGGGGTGGTCGGCAACGGGGGCGGCCCGGTGTTCCGGATGGGCAGCTCGGGCTTCCTGCCCCCGACGATCCTGGTGGATGACGAACTCGAATTCGAGGCGGTGGGTGTGAAGATTCGCCTCTTCCACGCACCGGGCGACGTGGATGACGGACTGGCAGCGTGGCTCCCCGAGGAGGGCGTGCTGCTCGCCGGAGACGCCTACTACCCGATGTTCCCGGCTCTCTCGACACCGCGATTTGACCGCCACCGCGACGCGTGGCGCAACCTGGAAACGCTGGACCGTTTTCGCAAGCTCGGCGCCGAACACGTGGTACCCGGCCACCTCTGGGTGATCTCGGGCCGCGAGCAGGTCGCTCAGCATCTCACGGCGTTCCGCGATGCGATCCAGTTCATGCACGACCAGACCATTCGCCTGCTGGCACGTGGCTACGGTCAGACCGAGACCGCAAATCAAATCCGGGCGAGCTTTCCCGCGCACCTGGCTGCCGACCCGGATCTCGCCGAGTACTACCAACGCCTCGAGTGGGTGGTAAAGGGCATCTACGCCAAGACCGGGGGTTGGTATGGCGGTGACGCGGTCGAGTTGGTGCAGATCGGGCCCCGCGAACGTGCGCGGCGCCTGGCCACCTTGGCCGGCGGGTCTGGAAAGCTGAGGCTGGCCGCCGAGTCCGCCTATGCCGTGGGCGACCGAGCTTGGGCGGCCGAACTGGCGCGATCGTTGGTGCTGGCCGACCCGGAGGACGCGAGGTCGAGAGAACTCTTGGCAGATATTCTCCGCTCCATCGGGTTCGACGCAAAGAGCGCCAACTTGCGAAACTACATGCTAACCGAGGCTCTCGTGGTGGACGGCAGCCTCGACCTCGACCGTCTACCGCGCAGAAAGACAGCACCGGACCTGCTGCGCAGTGTGGATGACTCGGTGCTGTTTCGCGGCCTCGGCGTTCGTCTCGACCCCGAGCAAAGCCGCGACGTGGAATTCACCGCCGGCTTCACATTTCACGACACGGGAGCGCAACACGGCCTGGTCGTGCGCCATGGGGTCATCGAATATCTCCCCGAACGACCCGCCGAGGCGGACCTGCGTGTCGTGCTCGAGCGCGAGACTTGGCTCGCCATTGCAGGGGGCAACCTCAGCTGGCTGGACGCGCTGCACTCTGAGGCGGCGGAGGCGAGCTCGAAGGAAGCGCTCGCGCGCTTCGAGGGCTTTTTCGACGACCGTTGAACGGACTGGAACCCCTCCTGGTGCCGGAAAACGCGAGCATCGCAGCCCCGTACCGGGGCCTCTCCCCCTCACCGTGCCTATTTGACAAAATATCTACTTATCGGACCCAAGGAAAACGCAGCTTGAACCTCCTATCTGCCGAAAGCTCTTCTTTGCCTTGGGATCACTCATTGCTTTTGAGCCCGATACCAGATCGGAGAACTCCAGGCGCGTTCCTGTACGACCTTGGGAATGGTCTCCGAGCAACACGCTTCATAACCCTCCGCAATCGATTCCGGTTCATCGCAGCGAACCCCGGCCGCGAGACAGGCTCGATGGCTCCAGCGGCAAGAGGGGTTTTCCAGGACTCGGGCGTAGTAGAAGGCTTCCGCTTCTGGATCAAAATCAGGATCTTGCCATACCGTGCATAACATCGCTGATCCGCTGCCTCTGGGTTCGCAGGTTTCGAGATCGACATCCGATCCGTTGTTTGGGTTTCCGGCCACGTCATAGACCACCTCTTGACGTCCGTCTGCCCCGAGCCAGCCTTTGATGATCTGAATCCGTTGTAGGGGAACGCCAGGGCTAGCCGTTGTGCCCGGATCGGCGAGGGCGCTAACCACAAAACCCGGCTGTTGGGATTCTTTGGGGAGGGGAATTGGATTGGGAAGTGCACTTCCCATCGGCACACCCATGGTATAGCCCGCTGTGGCTACGTCTTGCGTCTGGCAAAGGCTTTCTGGCAGTTGCCAACCGCCAAAGAAACGGAGAACGATCCGGGGACCACTCGTTCCGTAGGTTTCTTTTCGCTTCATCGCAGCAAAGAGCGATTCGCGCGAGTTTTCTTCCGCCCAGAGTACGGCGAGGCCACCCGGATTGAAATCGATGCTGTCTTGTAGGCCGGTCGGTATGCCCTCGCCGGGAGGTTTTCCGGCACCGCCGTGTCCGGGATAATCAGCGCTCTCCGCGACGCTACCCGGGATGGCCATGTGTGTATCAGTACTCGCGATAAAGCCGAATTCAAATGGATTCACTCCCATGCGTTTTTTCTCTTCCAGTCCGGCCTTCAATACATTTCGGATGAATTGATGGGCAGTCGGCGGCTCTTCCAGAAAAGAAACAAAGCGACTTGCAAAATTGCTTCCCGGTAATTTCTCAAATGCGCAGAGCTCATCGTTGGTTTCCAGGCCGGGGAAACACTCGGAGTCGCCCTTGTGTTGCATCACTTCGACCAGCACTTCGAAGCGCGCACGCTTGCGAGCTTGGCTTGGAAGGATCGGCTCGCCGTCTCTGCGGGTGCTTCGGAACATCTGGCCACCACCCAGATTGGAGTTATGCGGGATCACAAGAACATCACAACCGGGCTTGGCCTCAAGGCACTCCTCTTCGAGCTTGCGCCAGAAATCTTCCAAGCGTGGGGCATCGATGAAGCTGGCAGGCAGATCAGGAACTGCCTCGCTCTTGAATATGACGTTTCGATGGAGGTTGTTTCCGAGGCCCGACGCTCCGGTCCATTCGTATCCTGTAAACGCAGTGAACTCGCAGTCAGAGCTTCTGTCTTGGGCAGCGTTGGCCGCCTGCTGGGTTTCTTGCCATGGCTTGCGTGCGGCCTCAAGACAGAGTTGACCGTTTTCGCCACAGAAATCGTGCCGGGTACCGCGGCTGGCCTGAAGGTTCATGAAGAAGAACGCGACTCGGGGCCAACTGCGATAGACACGGCAGACCCAGGAATCGTGTCCCTCCAATCCGGGTTGATTGCAGATATGGGTTTCACCGAGAAGTTCGGCATGATCGGTTACGGCCGCAAAGTCGAGCGGGCGGGCCAACTCGATCTCACGCATGGAACTACCATCGTCTCGATAGGGTTGCAATCCCAGGCGTTGACCGCGGGCAAAGCGGTACGCATCTGCTGGCCGATTGATTGTACCCATTGTACTCGCATCCAGAGAAAGGGCAGTGTGTACGTGCAGATCTCCAAAATAGGGCTGGCGCAGGGGGGAATAGGAGGCGCACTTTTCCGTCTGCACCGGGGCCTGCTTTGTCTCCTGGGCAGAGCTTTCTGCAGCAGAGCTATTCGCCGATACAAAAGCCCAAACAAGCAGGGATCCGCAGGAGAGTATGAATACGATGAGATTGCGCACTTAGCTTCTTCCGATTGATGGTAAAATAAAAACGTGCGGGTCAGCTTTGAGGCAACTTGATCACCTGCTCTGCTGCATTACCTCTGTATCGGGCTGGCGTCAATGCAGCGAGTTCGGCTCTTGCAGATTCGGGCAAATCGAGCCTTTGGATGAACGTGCGCATTGCCTCGTCTGTGACATTAGGAATCCAGTCGAATGTTGTTGGTCAACTTAGCTTCTCCCGCAGAATTTCATAGGGCGTCTTGCCCGTATGTGCTCCGTGCGGTCGGTCGTAGTGGTAGAACCGCTCCCAGGCCGCCAGCTTTTTCTTGAATCGACGTCATCGCGATAGGTGAGCAGCTGGTAGAACTCATCCTTGTCGGTGCGATGTGACCTCTCGACCTTCCCCTCTCGACCTTCCAGTTTAGCTGTGGCGTGCGCGGCTTGATGTAGACGTGTTCCATTCCAAGATCTGCCACGTGCCAGTGGAAGAGCGCTTGGAATTCGTGGCCTCGGTCGGTCCAGATGGTGCGTATGCGGAATGGGAACTTCTTGACTGCATAGTTGATAGAGTCGATTGCGTTGGCCTGCGTGTGGCGCTTGTAGATCTTCAGCGCACGAACCCGAGTTGCGTCATCGATCGCCGTGTACTGATAGCGCCGCACCGGCGCACTCCGTTTCCGCTCTAACGTCAGGAACTTGACATCGACCTGTACGTGATGGCCTCGAACCTGCTTTTGGTAGCGATGCGTGTGCACAGCCCGGCGCCCGACCCGATTGGGGAGTCGATTGAGTCCATGCCGCTTGCAGATGCGGTACACGGTTGCGTCGGATGTCTGAATGTCGTGATAGCGCTGCAGGTACCAAACGATCCGAATCGGGCCCATGTGATAGGTTCGCCGTAGGTACAGGATCTTCTCGATGACCTCGTCGGGAGTCTTCTTCGGATGGTTGTGGAAGTCGCATTTGCGACGTGCGAGCCCGGCTTCGCCGAGCTCGCGGTATCGGTCTCGCCAGAGTAGAAGGTCGATCTCGCGATTCCGAAGCGGTGGCAAGTCGTCTTGATGTTGCCAATCTTCTCCGCGTACTCGAGGACTCGCTTCTTTCGTCTGATTTCTCGTTGATCTTCCGTCATCTAGATCCCCTCGGTCATCCTCTGCCATCATCATGACAGGGTGTCCGACTGGATCTGTAATTTCACATTCTGAGTTCGCTCGCGGCTGACGGACAAGCTGACTTCAGTGTATTTGTCGATTCGGTGGTCAATGGCAGCGGAATCATACCTGGTACGTTGGCAAACCCGTCGGGTGCCGGGATCAACGTTGTACCGGAACCTGGAACGCTTGCACTCGTCTTCATGGGATTGATTGCCTTGCACCGCGTTTCCGCGGGGGGGGGGCTCACCTGATTTCTCGGACACATCAGAAAGGGCCGGCAGAGAGGAAGTTCAAGCTGCGTTTTCCTTGGGTCCGATAAGTAGGCATTCTGTCAAATAGAGGGGCGAGGGGAAGAGGCCGCGGTACGTGTCGCGCTTGCGATACCCCCCGGGGCCGCCCGCGCCGTAGACGGGCCCCGCATCCGCCACCCTGTCGGCGCCCCCCGCGCAGGCATCGGGCCCGCTGCGAAGCAGCGCGCACTCGATGTCTTCTTCGAATTTTCGCTCTGAAATTTGCCCCGGGGGCGGGGCAGCCTGACTGGCCTATCCGCTCGTTCGTACCTCTGTGACTAGTCGCAATCTGCAGCCGCCTGCAGTCGACTCCAAGTTCGCCTCCCCCTTCACTCACAGCCGCGCAACTCCCTGCGTCAGCCGACCAGCAGCACCACGATGGCGAGGCCGACGAACCAGAGCGGGACGTAGGGATCGAAATAGACCCGCTTGAAGCGCTGGAAGCCACGGACATTGAGGTCGGCCCAGCTTCCCTTCTCGAAGGACACGCTCGCGCTCGAGCGTCGGAAGGCGATGTAGGCCGGCATTCCGGCCAGCAGGCCAAATACCAGCCCCAGTGCGTGCTGGGCGTTCGCAATACGACCGACCAGACCGGTCGCACAGAGCGCGAACCATCCCATGATCCACATCGTGTCCCGGTCGGTTAACGCGTAACCCTTGGACGTGTAGCGGGCCTGCATCCAGCTGAATCCGAATATGCCGTATACGACGCCGGACATCCCGCCGAAGAGCGGACCGCTTATCTCGAACTGCACAAGGACACCCGGAATCTGCGTTAATGCGACGAGGCCAAAGAGCACGCGCATTCCCTGGAGATTCTCGATCTGGTTGCCAAGCCTGTAGAGCCAGAGCATGTTGAAGGCCAGATGCAGCAGGTTGAAGTGGATGAACATGGGCGTCAGCAGGCGCCATGGTTCTGTCCACGCGATCACAGGGGAGTAGTATCCGTCTCGGGTGATTGGGACGACGAAGAGGGCGCGGCCAATCGGGGAGTTCGGGTTGCCCATGTCCGACAGCAGGGTGACAGCTACGCTGGTGACGATTAGGGCCAGCGTCGCATGTCCGAGTGGGCTTTCGCCGGTCAGGCCGCGGCTTGTCGAGGGGCCCGGAACGCGCACAGGCCGGCGGTTGACTTCGCGCTGATCGCGAATCTGCTCTGCTTCGGCACGATCTGTGACGGACGTTTCACCCGTGTATTGGCCCGCGAGTTCCTTCGCCGTCTCGAGGTCCTCATATTCGATGATCCAGACCTCGTGCTGGTCTCCGGATGAACGCACCTGGTTCTTGATGCCCCGGACCTCCAGGTAGTCGGAGAGGCGGCGTGCCTGCTCGGCGTCGCTGTGACTATTGAGATGTCGCATTCTGGATGGGGATTTCAAATCTCTTTTTGGGTGCGAGAGGGTACATCATGTCAAGTGGCCAGGAGATGGGGTGCGTATCGCGGCCCGTAGGCGGCCGTGTGCAAGGTGGCGATGGAACGGGGTTCCGTCTGCTGTGTCTACAGCCGATCGAGGACCACGGTAAACGAGGTATTTCTTCATCTCCCCGGAATCTCGAGCGAGTGCAACACGACTCGACCGTTCTCGATGCGCCAATTGTGTGGGATCCGACCGCTCATATGTACTTCACTCACGACCGACCATTCCCTTCCCAGACCCCTTCTGGCGCTATCAAGACCGCCTTTGCATCGAACAAAGCGCTGGGTGCAGTAAGCGTGAACTTCAAGGCGCTCTAATCGGGATCAAAGAACGCTCTGCGCACCAGAAGCTGCGGCTCATGGGGCTTCGGGTGGTCCAGAATGGGCTGTTTCCTATTCGAGCCCGTAGCGGGGTCTGATTTCCTCGTCTGCCTCTATCTGACAGAATGCCTACTTGCCGGACCCAAGAAAGTCACAGCTTGAACTTTCTGCCTGCCCGTACAAATCCAACAAGGGTGCCAATCTCATTTCCAAGATTGTGAGAATGGGTCATGAATCCGAACTTTCTGAGAACTTCCTTCTGATGCCCAATGATCACTTGCTGTTGCAGGATTGCGAGGCCAGCGACTTCTGACCCCGCTACAACAAGGACATGCAGGAAAAAGACTTTGCGAACAACGAGTGGGCGTACTCGCGAAGCTTCCCGATAATCTGCTCTGCCGTGTGCCGTGTCCTGCGCGTCTCGTCTCCCGCTCCGTCAATCCTGGCTCCATGGACTCCCATGGGAGATGGGTCGATATCAGGGGGGGGGGGCAGGTCGAGCGGGTGCCCGGCCTTGGGTCACGTGGTGTGAGGCAGGGCGGCTTGAAGGCCGGCGATCGAATCTGCGAAAATCAGTCCCGGGCGAGCCGTCGCCGAGGCGGGTGCCAGGGGGAGGCACAAGGTGCGTCCCTGGAGGTGCTGCGCCAGAGCTTCCCAGCTGGGCCAATCGGGAGGGGTGTCCAAGGCGAAGAGAAAAGCGCAACGCTGGCCGGGCGAGAGTTGAAGTTCGCTTTGCAGGCGCCCAAGGAGGCGCCGGACCAGGCCGATTACCAGCGTGCCCAGGGTAAAGCGGGCATTGAACTCCACCACCGGGCGAGTCACACCGGGTGCGGTTTGTGCGGTGGCGGGTACGACTCGAAAACCCAGGCCATCGACGCCGCACGGGCCGCTGTAGCCCCGTCTCTGGGCTTCGGCCGCGATTGTGGCCGAAGCTTCTCGTGCGATTTCTTCGTGAGGACCACCGGAGAAAATTCGGCCGCGCGAGTCCACTTCACCCAGATGACCTCGGTAGAGCCCCGTTGCTGTCACCCAGAGCTGCAGGCCGCCCAGGATCGTCACGCTGGGCGTGGTGGCGGGTTCGCTATGTCCGATATGCAGTTGGACAGAAAAGTCGACGGTTCGCTCGAGCCACGGCTCCACGATGGCCCCGCCGCGGCAAGCGAGTGTGCGTGCGGCACCGCTCAGTGTCGCTCGGTCGAGGCTTCCGGCCCGGCCCGAGACCCGGCCTCGGCCGCTGCTTCCCAGGCGAGGTTTGAGGCAGAAGCGTCCCTGAGTCCATGCGGGCCAGGTTTCAAACTCTCGCTCGAGGCGGTCGATCCAGTCACTGGACGAGGTCATTTCCTGAGGCTCGAGCACAAAGCCAAGCCCTCGCAGTTCAGGCGGGATGAGCCCGAATTCTCGACTCGCTCGGAATGCGAACGCTTTGTCGTGAACGCGCAGGACATCGTCTGCCGAAGGCCCCTGCCAGTGAAGTCCGTTTTCCCGAGCCAGACTCAGGGCCTTGGGGTCGGCAAGCCAGCACGCCACATTCACATCTTCGAGCCATGCGAAAGCAGCTTCTTCGGGGCGAGCGCCCATACACTCGGGCCAGGGCTCGGGTGTATTTTCGCTCCCCAGCAGGCGATGGTTCGAAGGAAAGAGGTTTCGCCATAGAGCCACCGTGGAGGCGACGGCCGGCTTGTGAAGCAGTGCGGGCCAATCGGCTCCCTCTTCCGCTCCGATATTCGGAATCAAAGCCAGCGCAGATGAGACTTCCGGTGTCAAGAGCGCTTGGATGAGCCGGCCAGTTGCTGGCTGGAGCGCGCCGTTCGCACGTGCTCGATAAAGGGTTCGGAGAGTCCGGCCGAGCGGCGAGAGGCGACACTGAATCGTCGCCCTTTGGCTCGACTGGCCGCCAAGGGGAAAGGCACTGTTTCCTCATAGGCTGAAATCGGGTCAGCCTCATGATCGGGTGAGAGCCGCATGAGCCATTCCGAGGCGCGTCGCACGTGGGCCACTTCATCGTCGTGTACGCGTTGACAGGCTCGCGCGCTCTCTTCGTCACCCGCTTCGCGGAAACCGTCGCGGTAGAGGAGGGTGAAGTCGAGATTCGCCTGCTCCAGGGTGAGCCCCATGGCGGAGAGAAAGGCTCTGGGGCCATGGGGTGATCGGGCGATAGCGGGGAGCTGCTTCCAGAAGTAATCGGATCGGGTGTGCTTCGATAGATCGGAGTTGTGCACAGCCAGACGATCGAGGTAGAGCTGACAATGCCGCTGTTCCTCCGCCAGATTGATGAGCCAGAGTTGCCGAAGTTCACTGGGTAGGTCGGGCCAGCGCAGCAGGGCCCACGCAAAAAGCTCGACGGCCATCAACTCGTGATGGGCAAAGCGGGCCAGACAGGTGGCTCTGGCTCGAGGGTCGCTCAACTGACCGGGGTGAGGCAGCCTGTCGGCGCCGCTGCTCAGGCTCAATTCAGCGTCTCGGGCGGGGCTCTCCCGCACTACGGGGGCTCCCGGGGTCCGGTCGCATAGGGGGTTTCCCACCGTGTCCCGGGGTGGAAGTAGTTTGGTGGCCAGATCACCTGAATCCAGCACACGTAGACAGAATTCGTGAACCGTGTTGGCATCTTCCATGGGCCGAGGCTAGTCGAGTCTAGCGGCCTCGTCAGGACGACCTTGGTTCTCGTTCATCGAGCTTACGCAGATCCCTGGGGGCGGCCTCTCGAGCCTCCAGGAGTCCCCTTTTGCCCCACTTGGCGGTGCCTGAACTCACCTGCAGACCCCAAGACGCTCCACCGCTCCCCGACCTGACATCGCCAGCCTTCGCTAGGGTACAAGGGGGCTTTGAATCTGAGCCCGCTGCCACCAGAAACCCTGACCTAGCCCGGAATATCTTGTCCAGATATTCCAGGCTAGGTCACAGGCTCTTTGTCTAGTGACAACTTCGGAGAACCGATCAACTACCATGGTATCAATGAAGGGGTTCCGATAAATGATATGCGTCGGGCACTTCCACTCGAGAATCGTTCGCCCTGAGAATGTTATCACTCGTACCTCCACTGTGGGGGACCCGTGCGGATGGGATCCTTTTTCGGGGGAGGTGCAGGCTCATTGGGGACCCGGACGCCTGAGCGCGGCCAAGAGGCCCAAGAACTCCGCTCGAACCCTCGCAAGCGAGCGCGGCGATGGGCCGTCGAGCGCAGCCATTCCTGGATCAATCGATTTTCGTGCCTCCTCATCCGGTGGGAAAAGAAAGCCGACAACTATCAAGCCATACTCCAGTTCGCCTGCGCTATCATCACTTGGAACGCCGCAGGCGTTTTGAGATAAACTCTAAGCGACCCCCGACCCCGTTGGGGTGGGTTGGCTAGATTGGCGTTGTCGATCCCGTCTGGTCGATGCGGAGGTGCCGAAGATGCCGGAAGGCGCCCAACTCAGGGTGCGTCGAGAGACGGCCGAACGCGTGAAGGATGCTCAGGAGCGCAACCGCGTCTGGTGGGAATCGCTCCCGATGACGTATGCGGACTTCAACGAGACCGACCGGATTCCGGCTACGGCGGCAGGGTTCCGCGAAGTCGACCGGCTCTTCCTCGAAGGCAATCCCTGGCTTCGCGATGCCTTCGACTTCAACGCCTTCGCCGGCAAGAAGGTGCTCGAGATCGGCTGCGGCTCGGGTAGTGCGAGCTGTCTGCTGGCGCGAGGCGGTGCCGAGGTCACTGCAATCGATCTGATCTCGCAGGCGCTCGCGCTCACGCGCAAGAACATCGAGACGCAGGAGCTAGCCGTCGATGTCCGGCAGATGGACGCGGAGGAACTGGAGTTCCCCGATGAGAGCTTCGACTACGTCTTCTCGTGGGGTGTGATCCATCACAGCGCAGAAACCGAGCGGATCATCGCCCAGATCGCGTGGGTGCTGAAGCCTGGTGGCGCCGGCATGTGCATGGTCTACAACCGCGACAGCATCCGGTACTTCCTGCACGGTCTGTACTTCCTGGTCGCCAAGGGAAAGATCTTCTCCGGCCACACGCTGAAGTCGGTGCAGGGCCTCTACACCGACGGCTTCTATCAGCGGCACTGGACGGGCCGCGAGTTCTCTGCCGCCTTCCGCACGGCGGGCCTCGAGCCCCGGCGGATCACCAAGACGCACATGGCCGTCCGGATCATCCCGCACATCCCGCGTTTCCTCGACGGCTTCCTGAAGCGGCACTTCGGCTGGTTGCTCGTGCTCGAGTTCGGCAAGCGGGCCTGAGCAGGCCCGAGAGCTCCCTCACGTGGCCGACTCCGGCTCCACGATCTCTGAGACGTCCAGGACGTACTGGTGCCGCTCACCGTCCTCGTGGGTGGAGTCGATGCAGACGAGGCGCCCCGAGTGACCCCAGCGCGGGTGAAGGTCCGTCCGCCAGCCGGAATCACAGGTCTCCGGCAACGAGTAGAAGCGGCCGATCTCGATCGCTTCGTTCTTCTCGGCGTCGTACAGCAGCAGATGACGATTCGACTCCTTGTCCTGATACGTGTCGGTGAGCATCCAGCGGGGATCGCCGGGACGCCAGCTGCAGTGACCGTCATCCAGGAACTCGACACCCGGTGCCAGCACGCCTGAACTCTGGCCGCCGTCGTCGAACTGCAGATAGGTGTCGCGCAACAGCCGACGCCGAGCGCTGGACTGCGCGGTGAAGATCTGGTGGTAGAGAGGCAGCAGCGGTTTGATCACGTAGCGGGAGATCCAGCGGCTGCGACGGAGATCGGACACGGTCGACTTCGGTCGTCCCCATGCGGTCAGCTCGCCGCTTCCCCGCCAGCCGAAATGCGAGATGTACCCCACGTCGTGGAGGCAGCGGATATCCCGGCCCCACTCGTCGGCGGTGTAGAGGCGGCCGTAGATCCCGCCATCGGGTAGCAGCCAGCGGTGCAGGAAGGCGAAGCGGCTACCGTCTGGATTGAACATCGCGTGCTCGAGATAGTGACACGCGCCCTCCATCGACGAGACGGGATTGCGCCCGACCATCTGCTCGGTCTCCACCACGAGCTCCACGGCGCCGCTCGCCAGGTCCAACCGAAAGAGGCCATCGCCCTCGACCAGCGGGCGATTCCACTTCTCATTCGCGATGCCCTGATAGGAATAGCCAAGGCGTGGGAAGTACAGCCGCTCGTAGTTGATGCAGATCGCCGACGTAGCGGCGGGATGCACCGTGTACACAGCGAACGGGAGCGTCTCTTCCGAGCCATCCGCCACGTTCACCACGCGCGAGATGAAACGATCTCCGTCCCGATCGTTGAAGATGATGCGACTGTCGAAGTCGGGCCCGAGCCACTGGAGCTGCGAACCCTGCTGCCAGTTGAAAGCACGGGTATCGGCAATCCGATGGTACTCGGCATCCCCGAGCGACCAGAAGCCCACCTCCACGATATCGTCGACACTGAACATGCGGTTGGAGGGGAATCGGCCGTGTAGTGTCAGGAGACGACGGCCCGCGCGGTCCAGTGGTGACTTGTCGTAGTAGCCGAAGAAGTGGAATCCCGGCCCGCGCGTGCGAAAGACGATGGGACAGGGATGTCTTCGAGTCACTCGGCCCTCGACGGGTTCGTCTGCAGTTCCGGCCCGGGCCAGCGCTCGATCTCGATCGTGCAGAATTTGAACTCGGGGATCTTACCGTCGGAGTCGAGTTCGTCGATCGTCAGCAGGGCGGCGGCGGCCTTGTGAAAGTGGAAGGGCAGGAACGCAGCACCACGCTGGTCGCGCCAGGAGAGGTGCGCCCTGCAGGTGACGCGACCGCACCGGCTGGCGATCCGGACCTCGTCCCCTTCGGCGATCCCGCGATCCCTGGCGTCGTCGGGGTGCACGTGGATGAGGGCCTCGGGCTCGATTGCGTCGAGCACCTTCGCACGGCACGTCATCGAGCCCATATGCCAGTGCTCGAGCAGGCGACCCGTGTTGAGCACGAGCGGGCAGGCCTCGTCCGGCAGCTCGGGTGCTGCCGTCCAGTCGGCCGGTACGAACTTTGCACGGCCATTCGGCGTCGGGAAACCCTGCTCGAACAGTACGACGGATCCGTCGTCGCGTTCGGAGTCCGGGTGCGGCCACAGCTTGCCGGTCGAGCCGAGCCGGTCGGACGTGAACGTATGGCAGGCGTGCGTGAGCGACGCGAACTCGTCGAAGATCTCGGAGGGCGAGCCGGAGCATAGGAAGTTCAAGCTGCGTTTTCTTTGGGTCCGGTAAGTAGACATTCTGGAAAATAGAGGCGGGCGAGGGGTCAGAGGCGGGCGGCGAGGCGCCGAGAGAATCTGGGCGGGCCCTCGAAGCGATCACCTGGCTGAATCCGGCCTCCGCTACGCTTCAGCTGGCCGCAGCCGCAGGCCGTACCAACCCTCGACGATCTGCGGTGATGGGCCCGGAGACGGCTCAGGGCACGAGGAG
>MPMA02201517.1_pt1 | contig 38227 bp, 32 predicted proteins | sample 1617361 | NCBI WGS metagenome assembly MPMA02 (sample SAMN05944807, study PRJNA350692) | marine metagenome | biome: marine; feature: ODZ; material: water; isolation source: 180 m water sample filtered on 0.2 um supor filter | place: Pacific Ocean | collected 2012-04-08 | depth 180m m | reverse complement strand
GCAAACCACATCGTTCGCAGTTGCGTAGGCAAATCCATATCCAAGACTCCCCCAGTCATCTGCCTTGACATGCGGAATCCCATAACTCGTCCAGCGAATGTTTACATCAAACTTATTGACAGGTACAGGTTCCTCAGGTGCTTTTTTTTCAGCACAGGCAGTGACCAGTAACAGGACCATGGGAATAGCTCGATTCATACCAACCTCCTTTTCGCAGTTATTCTGTATGACTTGTGTAGTCTGTGCAATATCGAAGTGAATAACTCAATTTATTCACAATGACACCCTCAACCTTCTTCACATTCGACAATTTCCAAGTCGCTAACTAAAATGCAGGTTTCTCAAATACAAGCACGAATCGATCGGTTTTCCCCTTGATATCTGAATCAAACACGATCATTGAATGATCGTCATCCGGATTTCTCAGAGCACTTGAGGATGTAATGTACTTAAAACCGTAACTCTCGATATCAGACTTCGCGAAAGATTCGTGGATACGGTGAAGTTCTAATGCATCAGCCATATCCATGTCTGTACCGGCAGCATGATCAATTACAACAAAACGAGCGCCAGCCTTCAGGCCTGAATAAATCTGCGTCATCAGGTGCTTTATATCGGCGGGCGGCCCAATGGGTACGTATTTTTCGCCATTGTATCGAGATGGAATAACATACATATCATGATATGCCATCACCATAATGGCAGCATCCAGATTATCCGTACCTAAATCCAGATCAGCTATCTCGCGATCATGCTGAGTGATGTTGCCAATATCCCTGGCTGTAAATCGATCATTGAGAATATTGATGCCCCAGGCTCTGAAGCCGCGATTGTTGTGCAGTAGTACCTCACCTTGTTCGCCAACCATACTTGCCAGCAATTCGCTGTAGTACCCGCCACTGCCGAATATATCCACTACCCGGTCACCAGGCTTCAAATTCAGGAAGGGAATAATGTCCTGCGGTCTGCTGCGCTTGTCCCGCTTTAGATCTGTCTGTATCCTGCCGGGCTTTGAAACTGCCTCTTTTACAGGGTCTGACCAAACGACAAATGAGGACAGGCAGGCACAAAAAAAGAGAGAAACGATTGGTTTACAGCGGGACATCATAAATTTTCCATCTCAACTCTTGGCCTGAAGCAAAATTGTTCTTTTTTCATGTCTCGACAATACACCTTGAATTGTCTTTGAAAAAACAGCTAACACTCTAATAGAACTAACCGGGAATCCCCGGCGTGATCCAAACTCGACTAACCCTCTTATTACTTTCATTGCCTTTGTTAATCAATGCAAGTATGTCTCAAGCGCATGAATCTGTGATTGAAAAAATCACGTATTGGGTCGAAAAAACTTCCTTGAAACCACTTTTACTCCTCGAATTTACTATCGCGAGGCAGGTGATTTTATTCAGGGTGTCCCTGCAATCAGCATGGCAGTCAATGCTGTCAGCGCCAACGACAATCTGTATCGCGTTGCATCTGCCTCACTCCGGGCAGAATTGTTGTATGAGGGAATAGACAGCTACGCTCTGACGAACCTGTTCGATGAAGACTACGTTGATCACCTGACCGGGTTCAATCGAATTATCGACAGCAACGTACCCAGCGGCAGTCGCCTTCCGGGTACCGGAAGGAATCTGTTTACCAGAATCCAGTTTCAGTGGTAATGGACCGTCTGATTACATCAGCAAACCCTCATCAATTTCGCAAAACAGACTCGCTGCATTGATGAGTGAGTTTGCTGTCAGGGAACGTACCCCATAAACCACTGGCGTCACATCGAAAGTCTTTTTGATTTTCGTGAGCAACAAATCAAAATCACCATCTCCCGACAGTAGGACGACAGTATCCACATCCCGCGCCAGTTCCAGCACGTCAATGGTGATGCCAACATCCCAGTCACCCTTGGCTGAACCATCGCTGCGCTGGATATAGGGTTTGAGCTTGACCATGAATCCAATTGATTTCAGCGCATTCTGAAACTTGAGCTGCCCTTCATTACCACGATCGATCGCATAAGCATTCGCAGCAACAATTTCACCCTCACCGCTTAACCGTTTCCACAATTTACGATAGTCAAATTGACGACCGAAAGCATCACGAGTGGTGTAGTAAATGTTCTGCACATCTACAAATACAGCAATCCTGTTAGCCACCTAGGAACCAGTGAATTTGGGTTCCCTCTTCTCCTGAAAGGCTTTCACCGCTTCACGATGATCTTCCTTGGTCATGGACACTTCTTCGAGAGCCAGTGACAGGGGGAGGACCAGATTAGAAAGGGATTTGATCAGTTTATTCACGGATATCTTGGTCGATTGAATGGCATAGGGAGGTCCATCCGCCAATCGCCGGGCGAGTAACATCGCCTCATTCAATGCTTCTCCTTCATCGGTCACCTCACTCACCAGTCCAAGTTCGCCGGCTTTCTCAGCACTGATAAGATCTCCTGTCATCAGCAACTGTTTGGCACGGTTGACACCAACAAGGAGTGGCCAGATTACTGCACCACCGTCACCAGCCGTGATACCCATTTTTACATGGGTATCGCCAAACCGGGCGTTCCTTGCAGCAATCACCACATCACAAAAAAGTGCAATAGTGGCCCCAAGACCCACTGCCGCACCATTAACCGCGGCGATAATCGGCTTCTCCATGTCGAGCATACTATCCACGATACGTCGCGCTTCCTGCATCATGGTTAAACCGCTGTCGCGTTCGGCATTGGCATTTCTCCCCGGACCGAAATCACCGCCGGAGCAGAAACCTCTCCCTGCACCGGTGAGTACAGCAACACGAACATCAGGATCTGAATCTATCTCAGAAAAAATCCCGGCCAGTTCCGAGTGCATCGTACTATTAACTGCATTCAAGCGTTCGGGTCTATTCAAAGTCAGCACAGCAATACCGTCTTCCTTAGTGATCTGAATTGTTTCGTAGTCTTCCTGATTTAACATAGCCAATCTCCTTTCGATGACGTGATCAAGGATAACAAGAATCAGACGGATTTAATCCTTGAACAATCGAGACCCAGTCGGATGGAATTACATGAAGGAAATTCGCCAGACGTTTAGGCTTCAATAAACTGGACTATCCACTTCGACAGAATTTCACTGTGCATATCTTTATTGAGACTATCAACACCCTGTCGATACACTTCTTCGCCAAGGATATCCTCACGCATGTCCATCAAGGCTCTGGAATATCCTTTGCAGAATTCCGGGTGTCCCTGATAGGTCAGAATATGTTCCTGAATCTGAAACATACTGTTGGGGCAAAAGTCACTCGTTGCTAATAATTCAGCATCATCAGGCAGGTGTGTAACCTGATCCTTATGGCTGACAATAGCAGCAAGACTCGACAAGGGAGGCTGCATGTACGGTTTGCTGGTAATCAGATGACTTTCATGCACACCCACTCCCCATCCAGCATCCGCTGCTTCTGTATTTCCTCCCAGAGCCATTGCGACTATCTGATGACCGAAGCAGATGCCGACCAGTTTAATTCTGGCCTTATGTAGCGCGACGACATAGTCCCTCAGTCGATGAATCCATGGTTCGTCATCATAAACGCTCTTTCTGCTGCCGGTGATGACATATCCGTGACATTCATCGATCTGATTTGGATATTGCTCATGCTCAACATCATAGACGGCAAACTCGATGTCTCTGCTAGACGCATTTGATAGAACATCCTGAAACATCCCGGGATAGTCGCCAAACTCATGTTCAAACTGCGCCATGACGGAATCAGCCTGTAGTATTCCAACCTTCATACAATATTCTCTTTCATCAGACTTCCGGCAAATAATGAAATCTCATACTTCATATAATTTCGAAATAGCGCTTTAGCTGCCAGTCATTGACATGGCGCTCGTATTCACGAACCTCCCAGTCCCGGCTGGCAACAAAGTGATCAATAAAATCATCACCAAATATCGATCTTGCTGCCTCTGACTCAGTAAGATCTCTTGTCGCATCCCTCAAATTACCCGGCAACTGATCTGACTCCGGCAGATCGTCCTGCACCCCATAGGCGTTGCCCGTAATCGGTGCCTGCAATGGCAACTGTTCTTTTATACCCAGCAAACCTGCCCCTACCGTTGCAGCAGCGACCAGGTATGGATTTGCATCAGCAGAACCAATTCTGAATTCAACCCGCTGAGACTTCTGGCCCCCGGGAATGACCCTTAATGCTGTCGTCCTGTTCTCTACACCCCAGGTTGAAGCCGTTGGTGCCCAGGCTCCTTTTACCAGGCGCGTGTAACTGTTGATTGTTGGCGAAGTCAGGGCCAGTAGCGGTCTCAGATATTTCTGTAATCCCGCCACATAGTTCTTGTGGATTTCACTCATGCCGTTGGCGTCTGACTCATCGTAAAACACACCCTCACCAGACTCCACGTCTACGAGTGACTGATGGCAGTGACCACTCTGGCCCGGATAATCCATTGACCACTTAGCCATAAAGGTTGCGATGAGATCGCGCTTCTGAAAGAAGGTTTTACTGAAGGTTTTGAACAATGTCGCCTTATCAGCCGCCCGTAAGGCTTCATCAACTGCGATTGCCGCCTCCCAAACACCAGGGCCTGTTTCACAGTGTAGACCTTCCAAAGCAAAATCATGGTCCAGGCAGTAGTCCATGAGGTCATTGAACAGATTAGACCAGGTGCTGGCTCGCAACATTGAATAACCAAAGTTACCGGGTGATAGCGGTATCAGATCCTGGTAATTTTTGTCTCGCACACTCTGCGCAGTCTCATTGAAAATGAAGAACTCATATTCAAATGCGAGCCTTGAGTCGAACCCCATTTCATTGGCCTCAGACAGAACCTGTTTAAGACGACTTCGCGGACAGATGGGGTGAAGACTGACGCGATCAGATGCTACAAATTCACCAATAAAGTAGGGGATACCAGCCTCATCAGATAATCGTCTCTCTGTTTCGAGGTCGAGTCGACAAAGTGCATCAGGAAACGCCGTGTGCCAACCGGTGAAAGTTGCATTGTCATACAACTGATCATCCATATCCCAACCCAGTATGCAGTCACAGAATCCTGATGTTGATCCTGCAATGGATTCGAACTTGTCCAGACTTATGTATTTGCCGCGAATAACGCCATCAATATCGGTCACTCCCAGCTTTACCCGGGTAATTTTCTCGCTTCGATACTGGTCAATCAGCTCATCTGCAACTGTCATAGATTCTATCCTTTGCTAGCGGGGCACTCGAATGTTCTCGACCATTTGCTGAACTTCCTCTGGAGGCGGGGGTGTAATGTTCATCACAACAAAAGAAACCGCAAAGTTAAGGATCATACCCAGGGTACCGATGCCTTCTGGGGATACACCGAACCACCAATGATCCGCATTATTCGTCTCGGGACTGACGAACTTGAAATAGGCAATATATGCAAACGTGAAGGTCAACCCGGTAATCATACCCGCTATGGCGGCTTCCTTATTCATCCGCCGGGAAAAGATGCCCAGCAGTATCACAGGGAAGAAGCTTGCTGCCGCCAGACCAAATGCAAATGCAACGACCTGGGCGACGAAACCTGGTGGATAGATGCCGAACAGACCGGCAATGCCGATTGCCACGGCTGCAGAAATTCTTGCATACATCAGTTCCTGTTTCTCTGAGATGTTCGGTCTGAAAGTTCGCTTCATCAAGTCATGAGATATTGCGGTGGAGATAACTAGCAACAACCCGGCGGCTGTTGACAGGGCTGCGGCCAGTCCACCGGCGGCAACCAGAGCGATTACCCAGTTTGGTAAATTCGCTATTTCCGGATGCGCCAGCACAATTATATCCCTGTCGATGTAGAGCTCGTTGTCGTTTTCTGTGGCCGTATTTTTTACCGTCCTTTGTCCATCAGCCCCCCGCGCTGACAGATAGACTGGCGCCGTGGGACTTAAAGCACTGCCTCCTCGATACTGAATCTTGCCGTCCTTGTTTTTGTCCAGCCAGGCAATCAGTCCCGACTCTTCCCATTTAGTAAACCATTCTGGTGATTCACTGTACGACATCTCGCTAACGCTATTAATGATATTTATGCGTGCAAAGGCGGCGACTGCTGGCGCCGTAGTGTACAGCAGCGCGATGAAGACCAGAGCATAGCCTGCGGAAATTCGAGCATCTCTCACTTTGGGTACCGTAAAGAAACGAACAATAACGTGAGGTAATCCGGCAGTACCCGCCATCAAAGCAGCTGTGATAAAAAACATGTCAATGGTTGTTTTATTTGTCGCAGTAAAAGCCGACATTCCCAGCTCAGTCGTCAGGCCATCAAGTTTATCCAGCATGTACGTCTCTTCACCAGCCATCGTGCTGCCAAATCCGAACATGGGAAACGGATTGTTAGTCAGCATCAAAGAGATATAGATGGCAGGTACCAGATAGGCAAAAATCAACACGCAATATTGGGCGACCTGTGTATAGGTTATCCCCTTCATACCTCCCATTACTGCGTAGAAAAACACAATCGCCATTCCCACAATAACCCCGGTATTAATATCAACCTCAAGGAAACGTGAAAACACGAGTCCGACACCGCGCATCTGGCCAGCGACATAGGTAAAGGAAATAAAAATCACGCACACCACCGCAACAAATCTTGCCACCTGCGAGTAGTAGCGTTCGCCCACGAAATCAGGAACTGTATATTTTGCAAATTTCCGAAGGTAGGGTGCCAGACACAAAGCGAGCAAAACATAACCACCAGTCCAACCCATCAGATAGCGGGCACCGTCAGCACCTTCGAAGGCAATGATACCTGCCATGGATAAAAACGAGGCTGCTGACATCCAGTCAGCAGCCGTTGCCGCACCATTCGCGACAGGGTGCACATGACCACCAGCGACATAAAACTCGTTCGTTGAAGAGGAACGACTCCAGATCGCAATACCAATATATAAACCGAACGACAGGAAAACAAACAGATAAGTTAACACAGTTGCACTCATTTCAGTTCCTATTCCTCATCCACGCCAAATTGTTTGTCCAGTCGGTTCATGCGCCAGGCATATATAAATATCAGCGCAACAAAGACAAAGATGGATCCTTGATGAGAGAACCAGAATCCCAGTTTGAAGCCGAACAGATGGAATTGATCCAGGTAGTCAACGATCAGGATACCGAAGACAAATGATACGACGAACCAGATCGCCAGAAGGATAAACATAAGGCGCAGATTCGCTTTCCAATATCTATTGGTATTGTCAGACACTTTTGGATACTCCGAGAGTTTGTTGTTATTGATCCAACACTACTAGACTATTTTCATCCGGTCGAACAGTTTTCCTAATCCCGGATTGAGAATGCAAATCGATCACCAGAGGCGTATTTGCATCTTGACGCCGATTCCGCTGCAATATCCCAAAAAGATGTCCACAATTTCTGTGGATAACTCTGTGAACAACTTGAGCTTTTTAACAATGTATAGACGTTTTTTAAGAAAATCTGGCTGGTCAATTTTTAACCAAGTATGTTTTTTCTTTATAAATCATCAGGTTAAGTCTGATCTCAAGCACTCAAAGTCGATTCTCTGGCTCGCTTGCTGTTTCTCAACACTGGGTCAGGTTGTGAATAACTAGATGCCGAAATTCGATAGGGCCCAACTGATTATCCCTTTGTACTCAAGTACTTATCCACAAAACCGAGAAATGTCTTATTTTGAAACAGGTAACGACTTATCTCGACCTGGTATTTCAACCAGATTCTGTGGCAGTGTTTTGCTGACTTTAGCCCCCAGCTCTTTCATATTCTCAGCCCGCCCCACAAGGTTGCCCTTCCCGGATATCAATTTGTTATGGGCTCTGTCATAAGCTGTTTGCACCGACGCAAGTCGCCCACCGATATCTTCCAGATCCATAACGAAATTCACAAATTTGTCATACAGCGCACCTGCCTTACTCGCAATCTCCTGGGCGTTCTTATTCTGCTGTTCATATCGCCAGATATTCTGGATTGTCCGCAAGGTGGCCAGTAGTGTCGATGGTGCAACCAATACGATATTCTTGTTGAACGCGTCTGAAAACAGCTCGTTGTCGTGCTGAACGGCCAGGGAAAAGGCAGCCTCCACAGGAACAAACAACAGTACAAAATCCAGGGTCCTGATTCCCGTGAGTTTCTGGTAGTCCTTGTCGCCCAGTTGCTTGATGTGCTGTCGCAATGATTGAACGTGCAGATTAAGCGCTTTATTTCGCTCAGCCAGGTCTTCTGTAGAACAGCAGCGTTCGTACGCAGTCAGCGAAACCTTGGAATCAATGATCACATCCTTGTTCTCTGGCAGATGCACCACAACATCCGGTTGTTGACGCTTGCCGTCGTCACTTTTGAGACTGACCTGTATCTCATACTCACGGTCCTTCACCAGCCCTGATTTTTCGAGTACCCGCTCCAGGATAATTTCACCCCAGGTACCTTGAGTTTTATTCTCACCTTTTAGCGCGTTCGTGAGATTGATAGCTTCCTTGCTGATCCTCGAATTCAGATCCTGCAGATTGCGAACTTCCTTGATAAGCGAAAAGCGTTCCCTGCTCTCCTGAGAATAGGACGCCTCAACTCGTTTCTCAAAATCCTTTATTTTCTCTCCCAGAGGTTTCAAGATACCATCCAGTTGAGCCTGGCTTTGCTCTTTGAAACTTCGCTGCTTTGACTCAAAGATATCGTTGGCAATGTTCTTGAATTCAAGCCCCAGTCGTTCGCGAGCCTGATCAAGCAATGCCAGTTTCTCCGCATTCTGTTTCTGCTGCTGGGTCAGTGTCGCTTTCATTTCAGCTTCAGATACCACTGCGCTTTGAAGTGCACTTTCTTTAGCGGTTAGTCTCTCCTTGATTTCCTGCATCTGACGATTGAGGTTTTCAATCTCCAACTGCTTGGAATCCAGTTTATTCTGCTGCACCAGTTCATTAGCTTCACGACTGAGACCTGCTCGTTCGAGTCGATGACGAAGTACAAGAAATATAATGAGGCCAGCCAACAATGCCCCGAATCCAAAGGCAATCAATGATGAAACAAAAACAGAAGGCATGAGGATGTCTCTTCAAGAACTGACCCCATGAGTTTACTCCGTTGCTGTAAATATATACAGGCAGTTCATTGCTTTTTTGTAAATTGGGAATATGGGAGCCACGGGCTTGAGCACTCGAGCTTTTCCTTGAAAAGTTCTGTTGCTTTTTATGGGCTGGATTATCATGTCCGTGTTTTGCCTTGCAAAACCACGGAGCTAGTGCAGGAACGTAAACATCTTGCGGCGATAGGCGGTTGCTGTTGGATCACCCTTACCCAGCAATTCAAAAATCCGAATCATGGTTTTTCTGGCCAGTTCGTCTTCGAAACTTTTGTCCTTCTTCAATACCAGCAACAACTCTTCCAGTGCTGCTTCGGCCTGATCATCGACGATAAGCCTGATGGCAAGATCACAACGCAACTGCAGATCGTCCTGATTGGCCTCCAACTGCGTCTGAAGTTCATCGAGTGACGGCAGTTCCGCAGCCATATCAATGAAGGTCAGTCGATTCTGAGGTTTGCTGATACCGGCAGTGTCCTCGGGAATACTGGCAATAATCTGTCTCGCCTCGTCTACTCGTGCCTCCATGATCAGCAGATCGGCCAACTCAACATGAAGCGCATAGTTACTTGGCTCTTCACCAATAGCCTGTTGCAGCATTCCGATAGCGCCCGTTCGATCTCCCTGAGAAAGCAAGACCTTGATCTGTTCCTGAATCCGCTCTATGGGGCTCATAGTGAGTTGATCAAGAATCTGTCGAAGCTGAGCTTCTTCCTGTGGGCCCTCAAGATCCTGGACCATTTGTCCCTGAAAGATAATCTTGATAGTGGGCAGGGTTCTGACACCCAACTGTTGTACGATCTGGGGATTCTGTTGGATATCTACACGAGCCAGCAAAAACTTACCCTGATATTCATCAGCCAGCTTTCGAAGTACTGGCGCCAGCGCCATACTCGGTTCCGCGCCATCAGCATAGAACTCCAGGAAGACTGGAATCTGCTTGGATTTCTCCAGAATTTCATCCTGAAAGTTCTGGGCAGAAACTTCAATCACATTTGAACTCGCGTTCATAACGAACCTTAAAACTACCTAAAATTAAGACGCGTAATGTACCTTTTTAGTACCGGTTTTGCATCTATCTTTAGGTTCCTTTAGATTCGAGTCGCTGATAACGCCTTGTGCTTTTCGCTTTTCGCCTTTCGACTTTCTACATCGAGTTCAGGCGACAATATGAAACAGCTTACCTTCACGACGCAGTGCAGCCGCTATAACCTTGGGAGAATGCCAGGGGCTGGTCTTACCACGGTACAAGATTTTGTTTCCTTTGCTGAGGAGCCAAACGTCAATTGATCTAATATGGGTTACTTTCATGAGATTCTTCCATTCACTTTCAATCGTGGCACTTTCTGACAGAATCTCCTCGAAACTGACAAGCCACCTGTTACTGGAAATTCATACAGTACTGTATATTTACTCAGGTTTCAAGTCCCGGGCAAGAATTTCTTGAAAGGCGACGGATTGATCCCTGAGCATCACAGCTCTAATACGATGTGACAGCTTGACCTTTGTACAAAGTGCCAGATTCCTTACAAATCAATCCAGTCAAATCCAGACTCCTGATCAGCTACTTTAAGGCTTCCTTCCCAGTCTCCCAGCGCACTCGTGACTGTCTCGTAGGCTAGATCGGGGGCGTTGTTTTTCTCACTGACGTGAGAAATTACCAGGTGTTGCAATGTACTGAGTTGTATCTTGCCTAACAGTTCAGCTGCCTGGTCATTGTTCAGGTGGCCGTGATCGCCACCGACTCTTTGCTTTAAAGGGTAAGGATAGGGGCCATCCGCCAGCATCTGTGTATCGTGATTACACTCAAGCAAGAGGACATTGCACTTTGCATATTGCTCTTCAATAAACGGCGTGACATGTCCCAGGTCAGTTAACACCCCCATCCTGAACCCATCGGAAGATATTATGTACTGGCAGGGTTCTTTTGCATCGTGGGGTACGGGTACCGGGACGATACCCAGACTGTCAATATGAAATGGTTTATGACAATTGATTCGACGCAGCTGTGGTAATGCACCCATTCTGTTTGCATCGTATGTACCAGGGGTTAGGTAGACCGGGCATTTGTATTTCCGCGCGAACAGCGCAACGCCATGAATATGATCGGCATGTTCATGAGTGACCAGAACCGCATCGACTTGATGTGGGGCCTTGCCAAGCCGTTTCAGTCGCCGTTGTGTTTCTTTGAGTGTAAAACCAAGATCGACCAGTACGCAGGTCCTGCCATCATCAATGAGCGTGCCATTACCTCGACTGCCACTACCGAGAGATGCAATGCGCATGATTTACCGGGAGTCCGTCAGAAGTCGCCGATTAAGTCGAGGATTCTTTAATAATTCTGAGTAACCGTTCAGCCAGCAGGGCCTCGGCGGGTGTTGTAGAATCTTTTAAGACGGTAACCGCAACCTGATCGTTTTGTGAATCCAGACGAACAAGAAAACGATGCTGGTCATCAACAGCCGCCACCTTGTTTCGGAAGAAAACCCGCGAGAAAAAACCAGGGTCTCGATCAGTCGCCTCGTCAAAGTAAATATAATATATCTGCGAACTGCGATCCAGATCTTCAACCTGAATTCGGGCATTCTCAAGCGCATTGCCTACCGTTGCCCAGGCGCGATCAAATGCAAGTTTGTATTTCAGTACAGGTTTCAGCCGATCCGGAACAAGCTCTGCCTTCTGGCTTCTCAATGCCGTCGCACCGATCGAGAAGACAGGATCATTTATCGTTTCGCCCAAGGCGTAGGCAAGTCTGGTCAACACCTCGTTTTCCAGTTCTTCGTCATCAGAATCACCAGTCCAGTTCACTGAACCTGATTCTGCCGGAGCCCCAAGCGGAATCTGCTTATGTTGTACATAAACTTCGCTGCTGCCAAATCGAACCCCTGGTTCAATGGTCAGCAAAAGTTTGTTTCGAACCGTCGAAGTTGAATCGGCCCAGCCTGATCCGCTGACCAGACTCTCATACACGTCTTTCGTAGCCCCTGTCGGTGAAATAATCCATGTGGTTTCAAGAATCCCCATTCGAGGATCAGCACGCTCTACTTCAAGATTATTCTCTTCAAAAAAACGCCGGATCTTAGGCCATACCGATGCTGGCGGTGAATCCAGAAATATCCAGCGAGTGTCACCCAATCGCTTGATGACAATCTGTTCGACACCAAATGATGTACTGATTGTTTCAGGAAAATCCAACTCCAGTTTCTGCCCGGCAATACCTCGAGAGTCAATCACATCCGGGATATCAAGAGCATCTACAAAGGGAGGCTCATCGAGTCCTTCCGGAATCGTGACCTTGGGTTGAATTTCGGCTTCAAGATACTTCTGACGACGATCATAGTTTTCTATCCACTTGCAACTGGAAACAATCAGAATCACTGGTAGAACGAAAAGTATTTTGCGTTTTAATTTCATTTTTAGTTAATCACACCTGCTTGTCGCATCGCTTGACGAACGTCATCCTGATATTCAGGCGATAATTCAGTTAAGGGCAACCTGATCCCTCTTCCGATTTTCCCCATCTCAGCCAGAGCCCATTTGACTGGAATTGGATTTGATTCCAGAAACAGATCACGGTGCAGAGCGGTCAATCTTTCGTTCAATGAGTTCGCCAATTCAGCATCTCCCGACACCGCCGCCCGGCATACCTCGCCCATCTCTTTCGGTGCAACATTTGCCGTCACACTAATGGTTCCACTAGCACCGTTCAGCATCAGGTCAACCGCAGTTGCATCATCCCCGGAATAAATGACCATGTCCGGGCCACAAAGTTCAAGAATCTCAATAGTTCGCTGTAAATCGCCAGTTGCCTCTTTGATGGCAACTACCTGTTCAATCTCAGCACATCTGGCAACGGTCGTCGGTAACATATCGCAGGCTGTTCTGGCTGGTACGTTATACAACACCTGTGGCAGATCAACGGCTTCAGCGATAGCCTTGTAGTGCTGGAACAGGCCTTCCTGAGTGGGTTTGTTGTAGTAGGGTGTCACCAGCAGGCAGGCATCCGCACCGGCTTCCTTTGCTGCTTGCGTAAGCGCTATCGCTTCAGCAGTTGCATTACCTCCCGTCCCGGCAATAACAGGCAAACGACCATTGACGGCATTCACGACATATTTAACAATTTCGCAATGCTCCGGGATGTCCACAGTGGCTGATTCTCCGGTAGTTCCTACCGGAACCAATCCATCTGTACCCATTTCGATGTGCCACTCGATCAACTCACCCAATCGGTCCCAGTCCACGGATCCATCTAAGTTCATCGGTGTAACTAATGCAACAATGCTGCCAGAAATCATGGCTCGGCCTTAAAAACAAAAGTTGTCAATGTTACTGGCCGACGCGTGACAGGACAAGCATAGTTCTCATGTTACTTCCGCTATGTTATTCGGCCATGACTTCATCACAATCTTGATCAGCGTCGCTAAGGGTATTGCAAAGAAAACGCCCCACAGCCCCCACCAACTGCCAAAAACCAACACTGCCGTGATAATCGCAATAGGATGTAAATTGACTGCTTCTGAGAATAATAGTGGCACCAGCACGAATCCATCCAGACCCTGGATCACCGTGTACCAGCCCATGAGGAAGAAGAACTCTTGGGTCCAGCCAAACTGGAGATAGGCGATGATAACCACCGGCAGCGTCACAACAACAATGCCAAGGTAAGGCACGATCACCGACAGTCCCACAAGAAAGGCAAGCAGTGCCGCATAGTTCAGTTGAAAAATAACAAAGAATAGGTAGGTCACCATCCCAACAATAATGATCTCAACCACCTTGCCGCGGATATAATTTGCCATCTGAATATCCATTTCGGCTGAAATCCTGCTTATCAGAGGTCGATTCGCGGGAAGGAATGATTTACACCATTCAAGAATTGAATCCTTGTCCTTAAGAATGAAGAACACGAGGATCGGGACCAAAACCATATAGACCGCAACCGCCACTAGAACCGGTAACTGAGATATCGAGAATGACAGCAACCACTGGCCGATATCCCCTGCTTCTGCGCTCAGCATCTCACCCCAGGATTTCATCTGGTTTTCTGATATCAAGGTCGGGTATTCATTCGGCAGATCTTGCAGCATTATCTGGGTCTGACTCACCATATCGGGAAGTTCGGTGAATAAGTTGCGCATCTGTCGCCAGACCCTTGGAATGACAAAAAACAAAAGGCCAACAAAGCCACCGAGGAAAAGAAGGAAAGTACTCACCACTGCCAGACCATTCGGCAGGTTGTACCGTTCCATGACCTTAATAATGCCCTGCATCACGTAGGCCAGCACAATACCCGTCAGAAGTGGCGCCAGAATGCTGCCCATAGTGAGGATGACTATTGCAAACCCTATCAGTAAGACAGCCAGTAATACGGCGTCTTCTTCAGACAAAAAGCGATGTATCCATCCTTTGATAACTTCAAACATCAGAGTCACCCGTGGCTAGCTTCGCACTATGCTTTCTTGAACCAATAATAGTATTTACCCTCCTCCTGCAACGAATCCAGCAATTGATGTCCACTTTGTTTTGAGAACACCTCAAAATCTCTTACTGATCCGGGATCCGTACACACAATCGAGAGTACTTGCCCGGTTTCCAACCTATTCAGTGCCTGTTTCGTTTTTAACAGAGGTAGCGGGCAGGATAATCCGCAAGCATCCAGGCTCTGATTAGCTTCTATATCTATGTCCATATCCAGCATTCCGTAATGGTATTCCAAGTATATCTGTAATCTGCTGCACAGTAACTTGTCAAATTTGCTATCGATCTGAAACACCAGCTTTCTATCCATCTTTTCGCACATTGAATACAAAAAAATGAGAACTCAGTGAGTCAAAACCTGTCACATATTCAGGTCTATTAAGATCAAAGACAGGGTAGCCGGAAAATGGGCTAGTAATTATTCATTGATTGCAGTTACATTAGTGAGGCTGAGTTAAATCTATCCATGCGGTATTAATTCCATCCATGCGATAATTGTCTTTATGCTATTGAGAATACTCCTGGGACTATGCCTGCTCGGTTCAACGCAAGCGATATTCGCAGTAAACAATTTGAATCTTCCTTCTCTCGGAGATCATTCTTCAGGTATCATTTCGCTTGAGCAGGAAAGAACACTTGGGCAGCATTTTCTTCGCTCGCTCAGGGCTGGCGCACCTCTGGTCGACGATCCGATATTACAGGAGTACCTCGAACTTCTGATCTACCGACTTGCTTCACATAGCCAGTTGCAGGACAGGCGGCTGGATCTGGTCATCATCAACAACAAAACGCTGAATGCCTTTGCGGCCCCAGGTGGTATTGTCGGTGTCAATCTGGGTCTGTTTCTGACGGGTGAATCCGAAGCCGAGATATCTGCAATTCTTACTCATGAGCTGGCCCATGTCAGTCAGCGACATTTCGCCCGTCGAACTGAAGCGAGTAAAAAGGCGGGGCTGGCAAATATCGCAGGATTACTTGCAGGGCTTATCTTGATTGCCACTTCTGCCGGGGATGCTGGGATGGCCGCCATCACGACATCACAGGCAGTTACCCAGTCTGAAATGCTGCGTTACAGCCGTTCTAGGGAAGCTGAAGCAGATCGAGTCGGCATTGATACTCTAGTCGAGGCCGACCTAGATCCGAGGGCCATGGCTTATATGTTCGAGCGCCTGAATCGTTCAAACAGGATCAACGGAATTGATATACCGGAATTTCTACTCACCCACCCGGTGACAAAAGACAGGATCGCAGACTCTTACGCACAAACCGAAAAACTACCAGTAAAAATCTATCCTAAAAACCTCGACTTCCACCTAATGCGCGCCCGTGTGCAAGTCATGACTGCAGATTCTCAGGTTAAGGCACTCTTGAGAATGAAAGATCTTCTGAACAGCGGTGATTCCACCATAAGAACCGCCGCACGCTACGGCCTTGCACTGGCTCAGATCGAAGCCGGACAACTGGATAACAGTCTGCAAAATATCTTGAGATTGCAAAATGAGCACCCAAACAAGATTGCATTCACACTCGCTGAAGCAGAGCTTCACATCAAGGCGGAGAGGTACGACTCCGCTATTGGTGTCCTGGAGCAGGCGTTGAAAATATCACCTAACAACTACCCTCTGGGTATGGCATACGCCGAGACGCTGATGAACAATCGAGAGGCAAGCAAGTCAGTGGATGTCCTGCTGACTTTGACCCAGGCACGTCCGAATGACGCCTATGTATGGTACTTACTGGCAGAAGCCTATGGTTTAGCCCGTGATATTGTGGGCGTACACCAGGCCCGGGCGGAGTACTTTGTCCTTGTCGGAAATTTTGATCAGGCCATCAAACAGTTGGGTTTTGCAACGACCCTGGTCAGAGATAACTTTCAGGAAAATGCCAGGATTCAGCATCGGATCGAAGAGATCGCAGAATTACTTTCGGAGACCAGGAAGTCCTAGCTGTTCCCCTTTACCCGCAACTGGTTTGAATTCGCGAAGTTAACCATCCTTTCGAGAGGTATAAGAGCTCTCTTGCTGATCTCCGGATCAACGAGTATTTCGTTGTCCCCAAGTCTGAGTGTCTCCTCAAGATTCTCAAGTATGTTCATTCCCATCCAGGGACAATGGGCACAGCTTCTGCAGGTCGCACCCTTACCCGCGGTTGGTGCTTCGATAAACATTTTATCGGGTACCAATTGTCTCATTTTGTAGAAAATACCTTTGTCGGTCGCCACGATGAACTGCTCGTTAGGTAACTCCTGGCTCGCGCGGATAATCTGCGTTGTCGATCCGACAACATCTGCCAGTGCCACGACAGGCTGAGGGGATTCAGGATGCACCAGAACTGCTGCGTCTGGATAGACCTGCATTAGATCCCTCAATCCATTCGCTTTGAATTCTTCATGCACGATACATGATCCGTCCCACATTACCATGTCGGCACCGGTTTCATTCTCAATGTAGGAGCCCAGATACTTATCAGGTGCCCAGAGCATTTTCTCACCGCGATCTGTCAGATATTCAGCTACTTCCAGGGCAATGCTCGATGTCACGACCCAGTCCGACCCGGCTTTCACAGCAGCAGATGTATTAGCATAAACGACCACCGTCCTGTCCGAATGCTGATCGCAGAATTCAGAGAACTCTTTAATCGGACAACCCAGATCAAGTGAGCAGGTTGCCTCAAGCGTCGGCATCAGAATCCGTTTCTCGGGATTGAGGATCTTGGCAGTTTCGCCCATGAATCTGACACCAGCAACAATAAGCGTACCTGCATCGACACTATTGCCAAATCGCGCCATCTCCAGAGAATCAGAGACGCAGCCGCCTGTTTCTTCGGCTAAAAACTGGATCGCATCATCTGTATAATAATGTGCGACAAGTACCGCATCCTTCTGTTTTAAAAGAGTTTTTATATGCTCCTGATAAGATAGGATTTCATCAGACGAAAGGCTGTGGCTCTGATGCAAGGGGATGTCAAAGGCGATGGTTCCCATTGTTTATTACCGCTAAATCTGGTTTGAGGAGTATACCTCAACCAGGTGGATGAATATGAAATGACAAATAAGCATGTTCTCATGTGATTTAGTCGTACTGGTCGCAGTAAACAAAGATCATTGGCTGGATCACGGGTACACTTACGCTTTTCTTCAGGCAGACTTGAAATGATCCAGGTAGGACTTATGATCGCCGAAACCGATACCGTTGAAGATGGCAACTACCTGCGATTCGGTAACGAGTTATTACGCAGAGGTTATGAGGTCAATCTGTGCTTTCTCGAATCCATTGCGATGCTGGATTCAAAGGTGATTGCCAGGGGATTCAAACTCTGCAATCCCCTACTCGATGGTGAGATGTTTCCAGAATCGCACAGGATTGATCTGACACAGTCGGATTTACTCTGGGTTCTTACTCTGGGTATGCGTCACAGTTTTCTGGATAAGATGCAACTGCTCTATTGTCTGCAGGATCACTGCAGGATTATTAACGCCATTGATTCACTGATGCATTTCAAGAGTAAATATTTCCTCGCCAGCCACGAAGCAGTCTTCAAGTATCCACCCACCTTTGCCTCAAATGATCCTGATGAGTTGTTTCGTGTCGTCCAGACTGGTAACGGCAAGTGGATTGTGAAACCGCCAGCGGGATCCCTGGGCAGAGACGTCTTCCTGATCACGAAAGATGATCCGAATGTGCGAGTAATTCTTGAATCAATGACCGGTCCCGAGTCTGATCATTATTGTTTACTCCAATCCTATATCGAGGAAATCAGAGGTGGTGAAAAACGAGTACTTATCGCCGGAGGTGTACCCGTTGGTCAATACATCAGACAAGCCACGAAGGACCATCGAACAAACCAGATGCATGGGGCTGACATCGCACCCTGTGAACTGACCAAAGATGAAAGACTATATTGCGAACGAATTGGGCAATTCCTGGTCAGCCACGGTACAGAGTTCGTCGGTGTTGATCTGGCATTCCCGTATGTCATTGAATTCAACGTAGTAAATCCTGGGGGTCTGCTTACAATAGAGTCTCTCACCGGCACAGATCTGACGTCTGTTATCATCGATCGAATCATCGGCCGGGACAACGATAAGAACATTGGCAAGAACATCCCTGAACTCGCTTAAACTCTTGAGTTTTGAAGATAAACCGGTATGATACCGGCCTTTCGTTAAATGGGCTGTTAGCTCAGTTGGTAGAGCAGCTGGCTTTTAACCAGTTGGTCCCGCGTTCGAGTCGCGGACGGCCCACCAAATTTATCGCCACCAATAAAGCATCTGTCCCTGTTACGAACAAACAATCACCACAACTTCAGTATCCTCACGCCATTGGTAATCAGCGCCCTTTAAAGACCGGCTTCCTTTTTTCCATAAAGGCGGCCATGCCCTCTTTCTGATCTTCAGACCCGAAGTTAATAGCCACCGAGTTAATGGAAAAGTCGATGGCCGACTGCAAGTCTGTATCCATCCATTTGTTGATAATCTCTTTTTGTACGGACATCGCCAGAGGGCTCCATCCTGACAACCTCTTGGTGAGTCTCGCCACTTCGGTATCCAACTGATCTTCGGGGACTGCGTGATTGACGAGTCCAATCTGTTCAGCTTTCAACCCATCCAAGAATTCAGCTGTAAAGCACATTTCTCGGGTGCGTTGAATGCCAATGGCCTGGGGCAGTATTGCTGCCTCGACTATAGAAGGAATCCCAATGTTCATGTGTGGCAAACCGAAGCTGGCATCTTCTGTCGAGATGAGCATGTCGCAGGAAATGGCAAGCTCCAAACCCGCGCCCAGGCAGGCACCCCTGACCTTGGCGATCACCGGTTTTGGCAACATTCGTACAGCCCGATCGGTCTCATGTATACGACGGCCGATGGCACGGGAAGCCAACATGTCATCATCCTTAACTTCATCAATATCGATCCCCGCGCAAAAGGCTCTACCGGCACCAGTGATAACGGCAACAATTATGTCGTCATCTTTTGCAATATCACTCAGCGCAAGTTCAACCTCTTCAAGCAGGCACCAAGTGACGGCATTGAGAGACTCCGGTCGATTAAGTGTTATTGTCGCAACAGGCCCGTCTTTTTCTAACAGTATTTCTTTATAGCTCATCCGAATAATTCTCCAGTTCTCATTCCTGCTTAGTCATTTGGGTTTGCGGATTCATTTCGAATAATCATCGCGACGCCAAGTCCGCCACCACCACAGATTGCTATCAGCCCATAGGTACCTCCATGAGTACGGAGCGCGTAAGAAAGAGAAACCATCAGTCTGACGCCGGTAAAACCCGTCGGATGTCCCAGTGCAATGGCTCCTCCATGGATATTTAGCCGTGACCGGTCCCAGCCGAGTTCGAGCTCATTAGCAAGTATCTGGGAAGCAAACGCCTCGTTGACTTCGATGAGGTCAATATCACCAAGAGTAAGCCCTGCTTTCTCCAGAACCATTGGAATAGCAAAGGCCGGGCCTTCCAGCATGTCTGCCGGGTCGAGGCCGATCTGAGCATAGGACACCAGGGAGGACAACGGCGAAAGACCGGCAGCAGCGGCTTTTTCACGAGAGGTGAGTACGAAAGCACCGGCACCGTCAGTTACGCCGGATGCCATCGCCGCGGTTACAGAACCACCTTCCTGAGCAGGTTTGAGTTTCGCCATTTTTTCAAGGGTAGTATCAGCTCGAAAACACTCGTCCCGTGAAAAAACAGTGGGCTCGCCACGAGCATCTTCAATTTCCACGGGAAGAACTTCCTCGTCGAACCAGCCCTCTTCCCAGGCACGCGCAGCCTTGTGATGACTCTCTAGTGCAAACTGCTCCTGCTCTTCTCTGGAGAGGCTGAATTTTCTGGCAGTATGCTCTGCGAGTTCGATCGTATTCATTCCTGACAGTGGCTCGGTCATGCCAAAAAATTCATCCTGTACTACCAGGTTTCCCGTCCGCACCGGCTTCCATCTTGCCCCGGTGAGAATATGCGGGATCGTGCTCATACTCTCCATTCCACAGACAACTGCGGATTCACATTCACCGAGCATGATCGCCTGTGCTGCTTCTATCGTAGCGCGTAAACCCGCCGGGCATGCCATATTGATGGTGTGGGCCGGTACAGAGGTCGGAATACCACCCCTGACAGCGGCCGTTCGCCCTGGATTAGGGCCATTCCCAGACTGACGGTTGTGAGCAACGAATACCTCATCAATGGTTTCCGCCTCCAGCCCCGAGCGCCTGACGGCCTCTGCGATAGCCAGCGCTCCCAGGTCATAGACTGGCAGATCCTTGAGGCTGCCACCAAACCTGCCGATGGGCAGGCGTGTCCCGGCTACCATTACAATGTCTTCCAGTGGCAGTCTGCTGATGGCAATGCTATCCGGCAAACTCACAATGCTCTCGCCAACGTGTCTGCACTCAGCGTGGCAGTACCAATGTCACCCGGGGAGATACAATCACCAACACGATGTACCTCGTCCATGCGGAGTTTGAGCTCGTGGTAGAGTCCTTCGTGCGTCTTCCTGGCCGCTGCCATCACCACAGTGTTGACCTTGAGCGTTCTTAGCTTCTCGGGTGCGTAGACATTAAAGATGTCAATTTCGCCATCTCGAAGTTCGCCGGCCCAGGTGTTGCTGAGCATCTCAACGTTTTGATCGGCCAGCCTGCCATAGACATAGGGCATGTTCATTTCGTCAACGAGCTTGTCACCAATAACCGGGGCTGCTGAAATAATAGTAACCTGATGGCCTCTTGATGCCAGCAACTCGGCGATGCCCGAAGGAGTCACATGCCCATCTGAATCTAAAACAACGATAATCGAACCTGGTTCACATTCACCCCGTAGCACACTCTCAGGCGTAACCACCATTCCCGGAATGTCTGATCCAGGCATGGGCATGGGCACCATCGCAGACATTCCACTAGACATATAGGACGCACCGGTGGCAACGATGACGGCATCTGCACCCAGGTCAGTCACTTGATCAAGCAATAATTCACAACCTAAGTTCGTCTCAACGCCGGCCTTTTCCAGTTGCTGCTTCTGCCAGCGAACAACACCACCGATTGCATCACGACCCGGCAACATTGCCGCAAGCAAGACCTGCCCGCCAAGTTCCTCCTCTTTTTCATACAAGCTGACATCATGGCCTCGCTGCGAGGCCAGCCGAGCTACTTCCATACCCGCCGGTCCGCCCCCGATGACAATCACTTTTTTCTTTTGCGTTACGCTGACAAGACTATGCGCGCCACGCGTTGCTTCCCTGCCAGTAACAGGATTCTGGATACAGCCAACGGGTAACCCCTTGTAGAGATTACCCATCGTGTACTGATTACAGAAGACACATTGACGAATCGAATCTTCTCGGCCATCCTGGGTCTTTTGCACCCATAGTGGATCCGATATAAGGGCACGACCCAGGCCAACCATATCTGCCTGCCCCTCAGCAAGAGCTCTCTCGGCTTCTCCTGGATCAACAAGCCGCCCTGGTGCACACAACACTGGTAACGGATCCACTGCATCGCGGATAGCAGCACTGTAGGGAAGGTTGTAACCCGGGGCCCCGTACATGGGGCTCATTGTTACGTGATAATTCTGGTGTGATCCCAGATCAATGTCCAGAAAGTCGAGCATACCATCATCCGCAAGCCGTTCTGATATTTCCAGGGTATCTTCCAGAGTCAGCCCGCCTGGCAGCAACTCATCTGCCACCAGTCGAACGCCGAATGCGATACCTTCTCCTGCAATCTTTCGACATCGTTCCAGCGTCTCCAGCAACATTCGCATCCGATTGTCGAGTGAACCACCGTACTCATCTGTGCGTCGGTTGTAGTAGGGCGAGAGAAACTGTTCCAGCAGATAGCCATGACTGGCATGCAGCTCAATACCATCGTAACCAGCTGCAACGGCATTCTTTGTGGTGACTTCAAATGCAGATATCACCTCCTCAATGTCATCAAGCTCCATTGATTTTGGCGTCGTCCCCGCTACCATGGACGGGACACTGGAAGGTCCCAATGATGCAGCTCCGTAGTTTCTCACGTTGCTTGCCTGGCCAACGTGAAACAATTCAATAAATATCTTTGCACCGGCGTCATGGACCATGTTCGTAATACGAGTAAACGAGGGAATTGATCCTTCCTCGTACAATCGGGAATGAGGAACCGGCCAGTACTCGGATGCCGGATGTACATCCACCGCTCCCTGAATGATCAAGCCCACGCCACCCCGGGCTCGTTCTGCATAGTAGTAAGCAAGTGCCTCCGTTGGATAACCGGTAGCCCTGTCCAGGTAATTTAGCGTAACCGGTGCATGATAGATGCGGTTTGGTAGCGTCACCGGCCCCACATCAAACTCTGTAAAAAGCATTGGGTATTTGTTTGCCATAAGAATCTCTTCTACATTTCCAGATTAGGTCTGATCTCTGATGCCAATAGATGGAGGCTATCTAAGGTGGCCTCCTGGGTCGGCATTTCTGCATTAATACGGCACAAGAGATGAAAAGCACCGGTATCCCGCACAAGTGTTTTGATGCCTCCCAGAACCTGATCCGGTGGCCCTGACAGAGCGTGGTTCGCTGAACTGATTGTTTTATCGTCAACAACATGGACATCCGCAACAATCGCAACGGTGACTTCCTCCCTTCGCCTGCCGGACCTCGTTAGTTCCTCCCAATACGCTGAAGAAAGTGAGGCCGCATCTTCAAGTCGTGAATTGAGAATCAATGAAAAGCCCATACTAGCCGCCCATCGTGAAATATCCTCGTTGTGTGCTGAAACGAACACAGGCGGGTGCGGGATCTGCAATGGTTTGGGTTGAAGTGTTAAATAATCGTAAGGCATACCTGCCCTCCGCCATGGCAGGATAAAGGGCGGTTTGGACGGTTCGGTGGTAAACGGTTGCCCCTTAATTGAAGTAACGCTCGTACGCAAGGGGATCCGATGGTACTCACCCTGGTAGGCGAAACCATCGTGGCTCCAGGATTTCGTTATGATATCCATGGCTTCCGTGAATCTCGGCCAGGCCTGTTCATCGGCGATAGCGTTTGCAGCGAGTTCCTCGGATGAAGCGGTAGAATCCACGCCAAAGAGCAGACGTCCATTGCACATCAGGTCAAGTACAGCCGCATCCTCGGCTGTTTTCAGAGGATGTATCAGAGCTGGTTTTGTCAACAAACCGATGCGAATATTTTCGGTTACCTCAGCCACTGCAGCAGTCAGAGAGAACTCGTGCCCGGCTATCCAGACCGATGCGAAACCTATATTTTCAACTTCGGTAATGAATTCCAGCATTCCGTCATAGTAATCTGCCACGAAGCCATTGCTGTTGGGTTCAATTATTACGCCTAGTTTCATGATCCATTTCCCCCGGAGAAATGAGGTATGACAGCATCAGCGAATAATTTCATCTCCGCGAGTATTCGGTCGCGACGAAAGTTGGCTTCGACAATACGAGCCATGAACATGTTGCATCCGAGCGCATGATATCGTTCCACAGCTTCCGCTACCTTTGCTGGTGTCCCAATACAAAATGTACCCAGAAGCATATCGAATATGGGATGGCCGTCGGGAATTTCCCGGACGGGAACGCCATTTTCATCTTTTAAGAAACCGAAACCCGCCAATTGCTCTGCAAACACTGGCAACACGTCCTGATTGACAATTTCCTCCGCCTGTTCCTGCGATTGGGCGATAGCAACATCCGTTGCCACACCAAAACAAAGACCATCGGGTGGATGACCAGCCTCATCCCATGCCTCGCGATAAGCATTGATCAACACTTCGACCTGTTCAACGGGAACGCCTGAACCTGGTATCCAATAGGACAGACCGAGCAAACCAGCCCTTCTGGCAGTTGCAGTGAAACTGCCTCCTGCAAGCCATATGTCAGGACATCGACCATCATAAGCGGTGTGAGGCAGGGAGGCGTTTTTGTATTGAAAGTGTTTGCCTTCAAATGAGAAGGCTGATCCGGACAACGCCAGACGCATTACATGCACTGCCTCTGAAAAACGGGGCCCCCTTGCTTTCATTTCAATACCGAAACCCTCAAATTCTTCAGGGCGGTAACCATAGCCCATCCCAAGGGTTATCCGGCCATGGCTCAGTTGGTCAACAACTGTAATTTCCCGAGCGGTAAGTAGTGGATCGCGGAGCAGCGGCAACAGTGCTCCTGTCACCAGTTCTATTTTGCTGGTCCGTCTTGCAATGGCACCTAATACCGGGAACAGAGATGGGCAGTAGCCGTCATACCAGAAGTGGTGTTCGGTTATACCGAAACCATCAAAGCCGAGTTTCTCGGCCTCAACGGCATGGCGTATTACTTCCGCATAAGTCCATGCCAGCGAGCGCGGATAAGAACGTGGACTTTGCATACCATACAGGCCCAACCAAAACTTCATTGTAAATACCTCTTCATTTAGATTACCTCAGTGCAAATAGTATCCTCTTGATTTCACGCTAGCAGATTCCTGGCAATCAGGTTTTTTTGAATCTCCGAAGTACCTTCAGCAATACGATAAAGTCTGGCGTCTCGATACAATCTTTCTACTGCAAGGTCGCAGGCATAACCCATCGCACCGTGAATTTGAACAGCGCTGTCTGCCACCCTGCCCGCAGCTTCAGAGGCATACAGTTTGGCCATAGAGGCCTCCTGGACACACTCCTCACCCTGCTGACACTTCCAGGCTGCATACCAGGTTGCAGTTCGTGCCGTGTGGATTGAGGTCGCCATCTCTGCCAGCATATGCTGGATCGCTTGGAAATCTCCAATCGGACGACCAAATTGCACCCGCTGTTTGGCGTACTCAGTTGACATCTCTAACAGTCGTTGCGCCGTACCAACGCAGAAAGCAGCGTAGGTAATCCTGCCTTCCGCCAGACACGACATGATGGTGCCAAATCCCTTGCCTTCCTCACCAATCCTGTTCTGAACGGGAATACTGCAGTCTTCAAAAAACAGTTCACTGCGAAGACACGCCCTGCTGCCCATGGTGTCCTGTATCCTGCCCACTGAAAAACCGGGCGTGCCTTTCTTAACCAAAAAAGTACTCATGCCGCCTCGGCTTCCCAGGGTTTTGTCGGTAACCGCCAGCACGGTAAAAATATCAGCGATAGGGCCGTTGGTGATGAAGTGTTTAGAACCATTGAGCAGATAACTGTCACCGTCAACCCTGGCATTTGTCTGAATTCCACTGACATCAGAACCCGCACCTGGTTCACTGACGGCGAAGGCCGCAATCAGATCACCTGATGCAAGCTTCGGCAGGTATTCTTCTCGTTGTTCATTTGACCCCGAAAGCACCAGCGCTCTGGATCCAATACCATTGTTGATACCAATCAGTGCGCGGATTGCACTGTGCGCCTTGCCAAATTCCTCTGTAATCAGCGAGTAGCCAATCGGCCCAATACCAAGACCACCGTATTCTTCCGGGATCGTCAACCCAAAAAGACCCATCTCCTTCATTTTTTCAAGGAGTTCATCAGGCACCGCGTTTTCTTCCTCGATGCGAGGCTCACTGGGGATAATTTCGTGATACACAAACTCTCGCACGGCATCGCGAAGGTCCAGCAGGTCGTCCGGTATGGAAAAATTCATGGTGTTATTCCTTAAGTTGCAGCCTGTCTATCGCCTGTTCCCTGAGTATGAACTTACGCACCTTGCCGGATGCGGTTAACGGGAATTCTTCTCCTGACACAAAAACAATATGGCGCGGTATCTTGTAATTAGCGAGCTTCTCCCTGCAGAAACTAATGATTTCCTCTTCGTTTGTTGTGCTTCCGTCCTTAAGTTCGACATAAGCACAACCAACTTCACCGAGCCGCTTTTCCTTGTCGGGTACACCAAATACCTGAGCCATTTTCACCGAAGGAAGCGTGTGCAACACCGCCTCTATCTCTGCAGGATAGACGTTGTACCCGCCTACGATAAACATGTCCCCTGTGCGACCTGTGATGCTGACATAGCCATCGACATCAATGAAGCCGAGATCCCCTGTGCGGAACCAGCCATCATCTGTAATCGCTTTACTCGTCGCATCAGGCATATTGTAGTAACCCTTCCCCACGCATGACCCGGGCTCGACATCTCTCAGCCAGATTTCTCCCTGAGTTTCCGCTGGCACGGCATCGCCGCTGGCCGGATCCGTAATTTGAAGCTCAACTGTGTCGAATTTTTTACCGACTGTATTGGCGATTTTTTCAATGTCGTCATCAATGAGTGTTGATGTAGAAAGCCCACCACATTCACTAAGCCCGTAGCAGTGAATAACAAAATCGAAACCCATGCGCCCTTTCATTGCACGAATGGTTTCCGGTGGACATGGCGCACCGCCAACAATTGCGGCCCTCAGAGAATCAAGATCGACTTTACTCAGAGACGGGTCATCCAGCATCATGATGTACATTGTCGGTGCGCCGGGGAACCAAGTGACTTTTTCTTCCTGGATGGTCTCAAGTGCACTTGCGGGATTAAAAACTTCATGAGCTATCACTGTACTACCTGCAAGCACACTGAGCTGAGAGACATAGGCGCAACCAAAGTTCGTGGCAAATGGCACTCCCAGATACACCCTGTCCCCCTGACGCAGATCACTTCGTCTGATCCACTCACCCATCGCCGCCAGGTTATTACGGTGCATGGACATACCTGCTTTCGGGAATCCAGTTGTGCCTGACGTAAAAATCAGATTACAGACATCTGTCGGATCAACAGCCTCACAGACACTCCGGGGAACTTTGGATCCGGCCGCAGATTTCTGAATTTCAGCGAAGTTGTACGCGCCTTTTGGGGTATCAACAGTTTCTCCAAGGTAAACAACGCGCTTAAGGTTCGGGAGCTTCTTACACTTCAGTTCATCCCTGTCCTGCTCAAAGACCTCCGGGATAAGAGCCTCTAAACGCTTCAGCCCACTCTCTGGCGGACCAATGAATCGCGAACCTACAATGATAGTAGCGGCATCAGACTGCCTGAGTGAATAAGCCACTTCATCAATGGTCATTCGTGTGTTGATTGGAACCAGCGGTGAACCAATTTCGTAAACAGAAAATTGAGCTATCATCCACTCAGGACAATTTGTCATCCACAGGGCAGTATTCTGCTGACGGGACACGCCGAGTTCCAGCAAGCCGCACGCAAATGATTGAACACATTCGTAGAACTGTTCGTAGGTCATCCTCTGGTCACCACAAACAATAAGTTCCTGCTCAGGATGTCGAGTCACACTCTCAAAAAGGACCTGCCCCCATGTCCTGTTGCTTGCTTCATACCAGCCCTGGGTTTTATTCAAGCTAAAACACTCCGTTCAATCAATGCCAGTGCACGCATACGGGAAATCACTACTAAAACATATGCGAATACCGTAGTATACTTTTGGACTAGGGTCAACTTAAGAAGACACCTTAACCCGCTGATATGAGAAGGAAGCACCTGCAATGAATTATAAAGACATTATTCTTGATGAGCGCAACAATGTTGCCACCATTACCATCAATCGCCCCGAAGTTTACAACGCCTTCCGGCCTCTCACCGTCGTTGAGCTCCTTGACGCCTTCGGGAAAGTCGGATGGGACAATCAAGTCAGTGTGATCGTACTGACCGGTAGTGGTGAAAAAGCATTTTGTACAGGCGGCGATCAATCAGTTCACGATGGCGGATATGGCGACGGGAAGATTCGCGGGACAGGTGGTATGCCGGTTGAAGAACTGCAGAACATGATTCGCGATGTGCCCAAGCCCGTCATAGCGAAAGTTCGTGGCTACGCTATCGGCGGCGGTAATGTGCTTGCGACAATCTGCGACTTGACGCTGGCTGGTGAAGGCGCCATCTTCGGTCAGGTAGGTCCGAAGGTGGGCTCAGTGGACCCAGGTTTCGGTACGGCTTACCTCACACGTATTGTCGGAGAAAAAAAAGCCCGGGAACTCTGGTACATGTGCCGGCAGTATTCCGCCACAGAGGCAGAAGAAATTGGGCTGGTAAACAAGGTTGTAGCAGACAACGAACTGGACGCCGAAGTAGAAGCATGGTGTGCGGAACTTACCCAGCGCAGCCCTACAGCTATCGCCATTGCCAAGCGTTCATTCAATGCCGACAGCGACAATATCAAAGGCATAGGCGGGCTTGGCATGCACGCTTTGAAACTCTACTACGAGACCGAGGAATCCAAGGAAGGTGTGCGCGCGTTCAATGAAAAGCGAGCACCAGATTTCCGCAAGCACATGATTTAAGGAGAATGCGGTTGAAACAAAAAGTCAGCGCATCAGGTGACGTCCTGCATGACAATCCCCGAGAGCCAGACCGTCGAGAACGTAAAAAGCAGGCAATGAAACAACACATCTACAACTGTGCCCTCGCATTGTTTATGAAACATGGTTACGAGAACACAACCGTTGATGATATCGCCGAGGCAGCTGACATTGGTCGTGCGACATTTTTCAATCACTATCCAGTCAAAGAGGATGTCTTGCATGAGATTGCTGCCTATACCGTCAACTACGCTCGCGGCATATTTGATCGCGAGTTTTCGGTAGCCAATCGAAGTGCACGAGAAAAAATAAAACGCAGTCTGCATGAATTCGGGCGCATTTTTGATCGAAACCCACGTCATCACCGCAGCGTGGTGCTGGACGTCATGCGCTCCCAGACAGGTTCGCCAACCGGAACAAAAGTTCCCGCTGACGAACTCATTGCCGTACTCGCCGGACACCTTTCGGCCGAGCAGCAACGAGGCGAAATTGATGCTGATCTGGATAGCTGGCAACTCGCAGAAATGCTATCCGGTATTTACTACTACACGATTCTCGGTGCCATCCGCGGCGAACACAATAAATCAATTGCCAAGCAGTGTGAAAAAGCAGGTGATATTTTTTTCTCTGGATGCATGCCAGGCAGAGTTTAGTCAGAAATGGACAGTGCCGGCCGCGAAATACTGGGAAATATTCCCGCAGCGCATCAGGTTTATTTTTTCATCATAACCTGGCTGTCACTTGCAGTTTTTTCGGCTGGTATCCTGGTCCGCGCCCGATTGTGGTTTCAGGGCCGCACCAGTCCCTTCTTGCCGACAGGACAAATCACTGCCCATACTTTTGTTGAGCATTTAAGGGTTTTCATCATTCAGACATTCGTTCAACCACGTCTTCACACATCAACCACTGGGCTCGCGCATGTTGCCATCTTCTGGGGATTTTTTGTCCTGTTTGTAGGTACTAACCTCGTATTTCTGGATCACGCAACGCCGCTTTCACTCCTGAGCGGGTTTTTCTACCTGCTATTCTCATTGTCCCTTGACCTGTTCGGCATACTGATGATCGTGGGTTTATGGATTGCTGCACATCGACGTTTTAGTGATCGTGGCAAGGTTGATTATGTGCCTGGTTATGGTCCCGGATTGACGCTACTCGCATTTATTGGTGTCACCGGGTTCTTGCTCGAGGGTTCTCGCATGTCACTACTGGGTAGCCAATGGTTTGATTTCTCTCCCGTCGGCGCGGTTTTTGCCACAGGTTTTGATTACATCATTCCTGATGAGGCAGAGAAAGTCAGCTGGCATCGACGAATCTGGTGGTTGCACGTGTTGCTGACGTTCAGTTTCATTGCTTATTTGCCATTTGGCCGCCTGCTGCATGCAGTCACCGCACCCATGCATATCCTGGCAGCCAATCGAAAACCTAGCGGCGTGCTGTCAACGCCTTATCATCTTGAGGACATCGAGTCCGGATCAGTAACAAGGGCAGCACCGAGAGTCGCTGCCGACCTGCACTGGACCCAGTTGTTATCGTTTGATGCCTGCACCGAGTGCGGCCGGTGTGACGATGCTTGCCCGTCGCTTGCGGTCGGAAGCCCGTTATCGCCCAAAGAAACGGTATCTGAACTGCGGCAACTGCTGCATCAAGGTAAGTCTTTCATTCAAAACAGGCCGCTTGAAGAAATTGTGACATCTGAGGCTGCGTGGTCCTGCACGACGTGCGGCGCTTGTACGCATGCCTGCCCCGTATCGATTCGCCCAATGGACCTCCTCGTTGAATCACGACGCGCGATATTAACAAGCAACCGTATCGAGCCTGGCATTAAAAAAACACTTAACAATCTTCAGGAAACCGGCAATCCTTTCGGGTTTGATCCACAAAGTCGTCTTGCCTGGGCTGCGGATCTGCCAGTAGATATTCAACCAACAGTTCTCGATCCCGGAATCCAATGTGAGTTGCTGTTGTGGGTTGGCTGCTGGGGTTCCTTCGATGAACGAGGTCAGAAAGTTACCCGGGCCCTCGTCACTTTGCTGGCGCGAGCAGGTGTGGATTATGCCGTGCTTGGTCCTGAAGAGCGCTGTACAGGCGATTCAGCCAGGCGGTTGGGAGAGGAAGGTCTATTTCAGCAGATGGTAACAAGCAATATCGAAAGGTTTAACCAGCACGGCATCAGAAAGATTATAACCGCCTGCCCACACTGCCTGAATAGCCTTGGAACCGAATACAGGGAATTCGGCGCGGACCTGGAAGTGATGCATCACAGCGAATTCATCTCAACCTTATTCAATGAGGGTTCTCTGCAAACTGACTCAAGCAAAACGGCAGAGACCAATAAACGCAAAATCACCTTCCATGACCCCTGTTATCTTGGAAGACATAACGGTATCTTCGATGCACCCAGACAGGTTTTATCTTCCCTGCCTGGTTCCTCAATGGTCGAGATGGAAGCCAGCAGAGAAAAAAGCCGGTGCTGTGGCGCCGGTGGATCGAATGCCTGGTTCGACCTTGGGCATGGGCGCGGCATGAATGCCACGCGATATCAACAGGCTGCTGCAACACAAGCGGAAGTGATTGCAACAGGCTGCCCGTTCTGTCTCTCAATGATGGAAGAGGCAGCCAGCGGTGCTGATGAAACAAGCACGATTACCGTCAAAGACCTAGCGGAACTTGTTGAAGAACGGACTCATCCTTTCGTTGTCCCCGGAGATAACAACAGATGAGCAACATAATTGTCCTTACAGAACACCGCGACGGTGCGTTTGAAGAAGTTAGTTTCGAACTATTGTCTGAAGCTCGACGGATGGCCAGAACGAAAGACGGAAATGTGATGGCGGTGGTGCTGGGCAACGGGATTAGCAATATGGTTGATGAGTTGGCAGGCTATGGGGCCGACAGAATATTTGTGGCTGATGACGCTCGACTGGCGCATTACGACCCTCAAATTTGGCAGGCAACACTCAGCGCCTTGTGTCAGCAAGAGGCGCCGAGTCTGATCCTGCTGCCAGCCACAACCACTGGGGAAGATCTGGCTGCTCGCCTGGCGGTGACAAAAAACTGGCCTCTATACTCACGAAGTACGAAGATAAAATTCCATCGGGACCAGATACAGGTAGTGCGCCCTGTTTACGCGGGCAAGCTTCAGGAAACCATCACGAGCATCAGCGGCTTGACATGCCTCGTCACAATGATCCCGGGTGTGATCGGCGTAAAACCCGCTGAAAACAACACCAACGCCACGCTGGTTCCAATAGATGTCGTCCTTCCCATCGAAAAACGGATCGAGGTCACTGGGTTTGTCCCTGCAGATCCACACAACCTGAAACTGACAGAGGTTGACGTCATCGTCGCGGCAGGTCGGGGATTAGGTCAGGCTGAGAACGTCTCCCTTGTTAAGGAATTGGCTGGACTGCTTGGAGGGGCAGTAGGCGCTACCAGGGTAGTCGTCGATTTGGGTTGGCTTGACAGAAAAACCCAGATAGGTCAGACCGGAACCACTGTAAAGCCAAGACTCTATGTAGCTTGCGGTATTTCCGGGGCAACACAGCACACCATTGGCATGAAGGATTCTTCAGTCATTGTCGCTATCAACACAGACCCGGCCGCAGCGATCTTCAATCTGGCTGACCTGTCTCTGAATTGTGACGCCGTTCAACTACTTCCTGTGCTTATCGACCAGTGCAGGATGCGAGGAAAGACGACAGATGACCGATCTTGACGCATATGTCTGCTTCAAACCGGCTGTACAGCTAAGGAGTGTAGCCCACGCGGGTAACGGGCCCGTCCCCGACCCTGACAGCAAGCGTTTTCTGGTTGATCCTGGCAATGCCAGTGCCCTTGAATCCGCACTAGTATTGCGTGAACGTGGCGAGGTTCGCCACGTGATCAGCATAAGCATTGGACCTGAGGCTTTTGACAATACCCTTGCATGGTGCAGGGCTGCCGGTGCTGACAAGGTTCTGCGCGTTGATGTCCCTGCGGGCCTCAACCTGGATGCCCGAGCAACTGCAACATTGCTGGCAGATACCATCTTCGCTCTTGGCGGAAAACTCGTGCTTACGGCGCAAAGGTCAATCGATGAAAGCAACGGACTGGTCGCGGCTGCCCTGGCCTCAAATCTTAAAGCAGCCTACCTGAGCAATGTCGTTGATATTCAGATTCTGAATGATGAAGTTAAGGTTTCACGCAAGATCGAGCGTGGCCATCGCCAACTGTGGAGCGCAGGCCTGCCAGCTGTAGTAGCAGTTGACCCGGGATCTCAAACCTCCCTCTATATACCTGTGGCTAATCTGGCGCTGGCAAAACAAGCAAGTGTCGAAACGTTAGCAACTTCAACAGAGGATTTTGCCCCCCCACCTAATCTGATGGAACAAATAAAACTTGCTCCGGGAAGAATACGCACACGACGCTCGGCTGTGCCTGCTACTGTTGGTACAGCTGCTGAGCGTCTACAGGCAGTAATGGGTACAACTTCTAAAGAAACGGACAAAAAACTTGTATTGAGTGGCGATACAGACGACCTTGCGAGACACACTCTGGCTTTCCTGGAAGACAAAGGTCTGTTGCCTAACCCGAGGGAGTAATTTGCGTTATTAGTTTTTCACCTCATCCATTCTATGATTCAGTGTTAGTTTTCGAAACGATATACCTTCCTTTGTGTACTTGTTACCCAGGATTCCGGGAGTCAGATGAAACATATCCGCGACACGCACTATGCATGGATATCCGTCATAGGTGCGCAGCAACTGACCATCGAGAAGTATCATTCAATGGCAGTACTTCATGCCGCCGCGTGCAGTTGCTTGACCAGATCACCTAGACGGATTCTATCCTCCTCGCTGGTGACTTCGATGGAGAATTCCAGACTGGTGATGACATTTTCATAACGTTCAATCAGTTTATTGCCGATCTCATCATAAGTGGCGATAGTGACAAATTCATGCAGGACCTCATCGCTGATGAGAGTTGGCATTTCCTCCCATTTCTGTTGCTTCGACAACAGGTTCAGTTCGGTAGCCAGGTCGCCCAGACCGTGTGCCTCGAAGGCCGGGCGGTAGGCCGCAGTTGATGCATAAAACGCAATACGGGCTCGAGCATCGCGAACCCGTACAGCCAGAGTTTCGGCATTACCTGCTGTCGCGATCAGCGGTTTCAGGGCAACCTCGAAGTCATCAAGAGAACGCCCTGACCTGGCCGCGCCGGTACGCACCGCCGGTAACATCACTTGCTTGATATATTTTGGCGTACAGACCGGATGCGCGCGGACACCATCTGCGATCTCACCACTGGTCTGACACATTTTCTCACCTACCGCGGCGACCATGATCGGGATTCGGGGATGCATGATCGGGCCTGGATTAAACAGCGGCACCATCAGGTTTAGATTGTAATGCTGACTTTCATAAGCCAGTCGTGTGCCATTCTGCCAGCAATCCCAGATGGCTCGAACTGCGCCAATATAATCGCGCATCCAGGGCCCCGGCGGTTGCCATTCCAGACCATAGCGGCGTTGAATATGCCCCTTTACCTGAGGTCCTAGGCCAAGGCAAAAGCGTCCCCTGGATAGTTTTTGTAAGGTCCAGGCCGACATCGCAGTCAGTGCTGGTGCCCGGGGAAAGGCGATGGCAACCGAAGTACCAAGTCCAAGTGTCGTCGTCGTCCGGGCCGCTAGTGTCATCAGGACGAACGGATCATCCTTGGTTTCCTCGACGACCAGGCGGTCATACCCCAATGCTTCAACCAAACTGGCATCAGTGCCAATGGCGTCGATATTGAGTGGCTGTTCACTGGCTCGTAATCCCGGGTCGACCTTACCCAACGGCAGCAGCGTTTCAATTTTCATTAGTCCCGCCTTCGTCCAATCCGGTTTGACCAAAACTGATGTTAGCTGAAATTTTCCGGACAACCATCAAATTCATTACCTAAAACCGCCAATTCATGCCAACACTGTCCTATCTGCCTTACATCTCACAGCCCAGGGTACATTGTATATTTCACATAAACATCCGAGATCAGGTCTTAACCAAAAGCTATGGCCGGTAATAGCCGAATACCGACATTGACAAAAACATCCGATCGAGTTAACAAAAAGGCGATCGCCTCCAAAGCTTTCGTCAAAAATGTCGCCGAGGAAATCGCCACCGAAATACGATCTATGCCCACAACAGAATGAAGCAACGGTTACCAGGTATCGACATAAGGTCGCTTTTTTCTCGTACGAGGCGGCACCGGAGGCAGGCTCTTGAGTCCACGCACCACCCATGCCCGGGTTTCTGCCGGATCAATGATGTATCTGGCGCCTGAATTGATTGCCCTGGCTGATTTATAGCCCTGTGTGACCCGCCGGTCATAAGCCGCCTTGCGCTCTGCCGGATCTTCGATGGCGGCTAATTCTCTGCGGGCTGAGAGTTTTACCGCGCCATCTATGTTCATTCCGGCAAACTCCGCTGTTGGCCAGGCAACGGTAAAGAAAGGTACCGATGCGGCTCCCCCGATCATCGCCTGTACCCCGAGGCCGTAAGCCTTACGCACCATCACACCAAACATCGGCGCTGTCAGGTTCGCACCTATGTTAAACAAGCGTACTGCATGTCGTACCAGGGCTTCACGCTCGTGGTCCGGGCCCACCATAATTCCAGGGCAGTCCATGAGGACGACTGTGGGTATATCAAATGCATCACACAACTGGAAAAAGCGCGCGCCTTTGTCCGCTCCCGGTGTATCAATCGCGCCAGCCAGGTGTGCCGGGTTGTTAGCGACTATGCCGAGTGGTCGACCCTCGATTCGAATGAAGGCAGTAATGATCCCGATGCCGAATTCCTGACGGATTTCCAAAACTGAATCTTCGTCAGCAAGTGTATCGATTATTTCTCTCATGTCATAACTGCGAACGCGATTCTCCGGAATGATATGACGCATCCGGCGCTGATCACGTGCCTTGAAGTGGGGGATTGGACCCTGGAAATAGCCGAGATATTGCCTGGCAGTCGCCACTGCGGCAGCATCATCCTTGACGAGGATATCGACATTGCCATTGGGCACCTGAATTGACATCGAGCCGATCTCCTGGGAAGTGTACGATCCCATTCCACTCGCATCAACCACAGCGGGCCCACTCACACCGAGGGTAGAATTCTCGGTGGCAATGATGACATCGCAGCAAGCCAGCAGGGTTGCGTTCCCGGCAAAGCTGTCCCCCGTATTGACCCCAACCAGCGGAACCAAACCACTGAGCCTGGCAAAGTCGGTAAACATACTTGCATCCATACCAACACGACCGATGCTGCCGTACGGTCTCCCCTCTCCCTCGGAGAAGAGCACCAATGGTACACGGAAATCATGAACCAGTTCGTGTACCGGTTCCTGTCTGTAATGACCATGGGTATAGGCAGTCATCATGTTATCGCTGTGGACAACAGCTACACGCGAGCGTTCTTCACCGATCAGGTCGGCATTGACACTCCCGATACCCATGACGGTGCCACCGGCGGCTGTACCGGCGACAGGCGGGCCAAATTCCCTGAATGAGCCTTCGTCCAAAAGGTCAGTGAGATTCTCTCGTGTGGTCCGCCGACCTAAATCGTGCCGTGCCGTCACTGCCTCTTTTTGGCTTGCGTCGAGAGTTCGATTAATACGATCGTTCACTTCCTGCAGATCACCGCGAATATGGTCCAGATCTGCACCGCCATCTGCTTCAATTGCACCAGCCTCGACCTCCATTTCCTCGATGAAGACGATGGGATATCCTTCGCGAACAACATCACCTACCGACATCGAAACAGCGCTAACGATTCCGCTCCGCTCTGCCTTGATATCGTGTTGAAGTTTCATTGCTTCGACAACCGCAACCGTCTGACCGATCCGCACCTCATCACCGACGGCAACGCTGATTTCAACAATGGTTCCCTGCATGGGTGTCACCAGCCCAACGGAACCCGCCGGAGCATCTGGCTGTGGCTCAACAGCAGTCTTCTGTATCTTGCCACCTGCCGCAGGTCCACCTGCCGCAGGATCGCCTGCCGCAGGATCGCCTGCCGGAACTACAAAGCGTCGTTGCTCATCACCAGCAGTCGCCAGTGTATTCATTTCATCGTCTACAAATCGCGTGTGTATGGTGCCTGTAGCGAAGTCCTCATGCGCAAGGATGCCCTGAAGAAATTTGATATTGGTATCTACTCCCTCGATACGGAACTCGCTCAGCGCCCTTGAAGTCCTGGCGATGGCATCTGCGAAATTGCTTGAAGGAGAATGGCCGATAACCTTGGCAAGGAGTGAATCGAACAAAAGACTGGTCTCATAACCACCGTATCCGAATCCATCGGTACGCACGCCCGGTCCACTCGGTGCCTCGTAGGCAGTTAATGTGCCACTCGACGGGTGGATTGAACCGTCCTGCCGAACTGATTCCATACACACCCGTGCCTGGATGGCATATCCACGACTGACCGGAGGACTATCCAGACCAAGTTCAGCAATCGTCGCGCCATCAGCAAGCCGAATCTGTGCCTGCACAATGTCCACACCGGTAACCTCCTCGGTCACTGTGTGCTCGACCTGAAGGCGCGCGTTCGTCTCAATGAAAGCGAACGGCTGATCCTTCTCGCTACCAGAGCCATTGCCTGAAACATCCACCAGAAACTCAAACGTACCAGCATTGCTGTAGCCAACACTGCCCGCCAGACGCAATGCATCATCAATAATCCGGGCTCTGAGATCATCATTGAGACCGGGTGCCGGTGCTACCTCGATGATTTTCTGGAAGTGCCGCTGGCAACTGCACTCTCGTTCCCCAAGATGGGCAATCGCGCCATGAACATCGCCTAATATCTGCACCTCCACATGGCGTGCAGGCTGCATGAATTCCTCAACATAAAGGTCACCAACACCGAACGCAGCCTCGGCCTCAGCGCGGCAGCGATCATAGGTGGTCACGACTTCATCCGCGCTCATTACCACACGCGAGCCTCGCCCGCCGCCACCGGCAACCGCCTTGATTATCATCCCGCGACTGTCACCGAGTTCATCAAAAAATGCGATCGCTTCATCTGCTGATACCGCATGATCGAGGCCACGGATGATCGGCACATCGACCGCGGCTGCCGCGATACGGGCGCGCGCCTTGTCACCGAATAACTCAAGTGTTTCTACCCGGGGACCGATAAATGTCAGACCTTCCTCCGAGCATCGCCGCGCAAGCTCAGCGTTCTCGGCTAAGAAACCGTAGCCCGGATGGATGGCATCGCAGCCGGACGCCCTGGCTACGGCGATAATCTGCTCTATGTCGAGGTAGGCTGCAATACCTGATCCTTCGAGGCTAACTGCCTCATCGGCCTTACCGGTATGCAGAGAACCGGCATCATCTCCGGGGGAGATTGCCACTGTGGGCACGTTGAGCTCAGCCGCAGCCCGAATAATCCGGATGGCTATCTCGCCTCGATTCGCTACAAGCAGTTGCATCTGACTTCCTGTTCTC
>MPMA02217150.1_pt1 | contig 38244 bp, 48 predicted proteins | sample 1617361 | NCBI WGS metagenome assembly MPMA02 (sample SAMN05944807, study PRJNA350692) | marine metagenome | biome: marine; feature: ODZ; material: water; isolation source: 180 m water sample filtered on 0.2 um supor filter | place: Pacific Ocean | collected 2012-04-08 | depth 180m m | reverse complement strand
GATCTATTTGATTAAATTTGCAAGGTTGACAAAATAATAAATATGTAGTAGTATAAATAACAATGTAGGATGCCTTTGGGGTCTTACACTTTTACTCGCTTAATATAAGGAGGAATATATGAGCAATATGATAGGTATTGACTTAGGTACCACGAATTCGTGTGTCGCCGTTATAGACGGTGGTACCCCAAAAGTCATTGAAAACAACGAAGGCGACAGAACCACCCCTAGTATAGTTGCGTTTACCGAAGGCAATGAAGTTGTCGTAGGTCAATCAGCAAAACGCCAGGCGGTAACAAACCCACATAACACACTTTTTGCATTAAAACGTCTTATTGGGCGGAAGTTTGATGAAGATGTCGTTCAACGCGACTTGGATTTAATGCCGTATAAGATTGTTAAGGCAAGTAACGGCGATGCTTGGGTTGAAGTAAACGGTAAAGCAGTAGCACCACAAGAAATGTGTGCTCGCATCTTACAGAAGATGAAAAAGACTGCGGAGGACTACTTAGGTCGCCCAGTTACTGAAGCCGTTATTACAGTTCCAGCATATTTTAATGATTCACAGCGTCAAGCAACAAAGGACGCAGGGAAAATTGCTGGCTTAGATGTTAAACGTATTATTAATGAACCCACAGCGGCCGCTCTTGCTTATGGTTTAGACAAGCAAAGAGGCGACCAAAAGATTATTGTATATGATCTGGGTGGTGGTACGTTTGATGTATCAGTTATTGAAGTTGCGGACGTTGATGGTGAACATCAATTTGAAGTATTAGCAACAAATGGTGATACGTTCTTAGGCGGTGAGGACTTTGACCGTCGCATTATGGACCATCTTGCTGATGTTTTTGAAAAAGAACAAGGCATGGATCTACGTGGTGATGCTCTTGCTATGCAACGCATTAAGGAAGCGGCAGAAAAAACGAAGATTGAATTGTCCACAAATAAGCAGACAGATGTTAATCTGCCATACTTGACTGCTGATCAAAGTGGTCCAAAGCATTTGACGCTTAAACTTACTCGCGCAAAACTAGAATCTCTAGTTGACGATCTTGTTAAAAAGACTGTCGAACCGTGTAAGGTAGCACTTAAAGATGCTGGACTTTCAACTTCAGATATTGATGAAGTTATTTTTGTTGGTGGGCAGACTCGTATGCCTAGAGTCCAAGAAGCAGTTTCCAAGTTCTTTGGAAAAGAGCCACGTAAAGATGTTAATCCTGATGAAGCAGTAGCAGTAGGCGCGGCTATTCAGGGCGGTGTGCTCGTCGGCACAGTAAAGGATGTGTTGTTATTAGATGTTACACCTTTGTCTCTTGGTATTGAGACGTTAGGTGGCGTAATGACAAAATTAGTAGATAAAAATTCTACAATTCCAACTAGTGCTAGTCAGGTGTTCTCTACTGCGGAGAATAATCAACCTGCGGTTACAGTTCATGTGTTGCAAGGTGAACGAGAAATAGCCAGTGGCAATAAGTCATTGGGTAGGTTTGATTTAACTGGTATTCCACCAGCACCAAGAGGTATGCCACAAATCGAAGTGTCCTTTGACATAGATGCAAATGGTATACTTAATGTGTCTGCTAAAGACAAAGCAACTGGTAAGGAAAACAAGATCGTAATTAAAGCAGGATCTGGTTTATCTGATGCAGAAGTTGAGCAAGCGATTCTCGATGCTGAAACACATGCTGATGAAGACAAGCAAATGCGCGAACTTGTGGATGCACGGAACAATGCAGAAGCAATGGTTCATGCAGTCCAGAAAACTTTGGAAGAAGCAGGTGACAACGTTGATTCAAATGTGCGGTATGAAATTGAAACAGCAGTCACAGATGTAGAAGAGGCAATTAAAGGTGATAATGTTGAAAACATTACAAGTAAAACTAGTGTAATGATGGAAGCAAGTCACAAAGTTGCTGAACAAATGTATCAACAGGAACAGCCACAGGAAACTGAAGATGTTGTTGATGCAGAATTTGAGGACGCAAAATAGATTGCCATATGGGATCTATTAGGCAAATACTCGCTTACTAATAAGGAGGAATAGCGATGAATAATTTAACAAATGAACTTCGGTTCGATTTACCAACATTACACAGGATGACAGTAGGATTTGATCGTCTTTTTGAAGAGATGCAAAGCCACGGTTACAGGAATTCTGTAACAACGTCACCTAATCAAGGGTATCCCCCATATAATGTTGAGAGAGTATCAGACAACGAATGGAAAGTAACCATAGCCGTTGCTGGTTTCGGTGAAGCCGATATAGAGATTACAGTCGAAAGCGGCAATCTCAATATTATTGGTAAAAAGGAAGCAACAAATGATGCTAACTTGCTTTATCAAGGCATTGCAACCCGGCAATTTAATCGCAATTTTCAACTTGCTGATTATGTCGAAGTCGAAGAAGCAACATTGAAGGATGGCATGTTAGTACTTAATCTGGTTCGTGAAGTACCAGAGGCGTTGAAACCTAAAAAAATTAAACTTATTTCGAAATAATATTAATATCCTTGCTCTAGAGCAAGGTTTAGGTAAACAATATGCACTAAGATAGTGGAGGGATCCCTCCACTATCGATAATATGAGTAAATCAGAATTACGCGATAAATACAAATGCAAAAACTAGGAAAGGTTAGATATTCTCAAGGAGGCTTTTTGTTTATGTTTGATACTCTTTTAAAAAAACACAAGTATCCGTTTTTACGATGGTGGTTATTAGTATCATTGATGGTTATTACATTTGTAGGATTACATATAATAGGAGTTATTGATGCTGTCTATAATGTTGATGTAACAAAATTAAGTTTTTTAATCATAGGTGTATTATCGGTAATGTCAGTTAAATGTGGATATGATACATTTAAATTAACAGCAACTAGTATAACATCAGAAAAGGACATTGATGATTTATATGCAACAGCAGAATTAGGATGGTTCTCAGCAGATTTCTGTTTAACACTAGGTATGATAGGTACAGTAGCCGGATTCATTTTCATGTTGTCAACATCGTTTGCAACAATTGATGTATCGAATGTGAATTCATTACAAAATGTATTAACAAAGATGAGTGCAGGTATGGGTACAGCATTGTATACTACGGCCGCAGGATTAATAAGCAGCGCATTTCTAAAACTACAATATTTTAATTTTACATCTGAAGTTGATAGATTAGTAACATTAAGCGGTATAAAGCATGGCGCAACCGAAGAGTAAGTACCATTCGAATGTATCATTTTTAGATCTACTATTTAATTTAGTAGTAGGGTTTGTTATGCTGTTTATTATTGCATTTATATTGATACGACCAATTGCTGAAAACAAACAAATTGAACAGAAAGCAGAATATATAATAAATGTAACATGGCCACAAAGTTTCGCAGATGATGTTGATACGTGGTTAATGGACCCAGAAGAAAAAATTCTGTCATTTAGACAGAAAGAAGTTGGTTTAATGCATTTGGATAGAGATGACTTAGGCAGAAGTAATGATACACAATATGTACCAGGTGTAGGAAAAGTTACATATCCATATAATAGAGAGATTACAACAATTCGCGGGTATGTGCCGGGCGAATATGTATTAAACATTCATATGTATAGGAAAATGGTAAAAGACACTGGTAATCAGCCTGTGCCTGTAACAATTACACTAGAGAAAATTAATCCTAAGGTAAAACTAATCTGGCAAGGTACACTTATATTAGAAGGGCAATGGCAGGAAAAAACAGCAATTCGTTTTGTGCTCAATAGAGACGGTGAAGTAAAATCTACTAGTTTTATATATTTCCCATTAGTCAAACGACAAATTAGAGAAAGCGTCATCACCGGATTGACTCCTCGCCAGCCAGGTGATGAGGCAGGCCTGCCGGCAGTTGGGCCAGATGGAGCAGGATTTTAAGATGATAGACGCAAGTATAAATGAAGTATGGGCAGGGTTAACAGGATTGCTATCCCTATATGTTTTATTAATAGGTTTATTAAGTTGGTTTGTAATTGGTGCTAAAGGTAAATGGTGGGTAAAAGGTGTAATGATTGCCGCATCTCTTTGGTTCGGTTTTACATTGTTCCATTCTATGCATAATTTTATGGGTTGGCCAACGCTGGATAGCATTAAGCAGTCACGCTCACAAATAATATTTTTCCAAATACGAGAACCGAGTAAAAAATTCGATGATCCAGGCGCAATTTATATATGGGCCAGGATTATGCGAGATAAAGAAGAACCAAATGAATTGACATTTGCACAATTATTAGATCCCATGCATTTATTTAAGTATACAGATACGCGGGCACCGCGGGCTTTTAAACTGCCGTATACAAAAGAAACACATAAACAACTTGAAGACCTTGCAAAAGATCAAAAGCAAAAAGGCAGCCAGGGGTATGTTGAAAAAGAAACAGAGGATGATCCTTTTGGAGAACAGCGAAACGGCCAAAACGACCGGTCTGGCATTCGAATAATGATTGTAGATCCGGCAGACCTGTTAAAGAAGAAAAAAGGCTAACTTATTGCAATATATCGTTGACAATACAGGTATCTTCAAGTAAAATGTTAAATACATAATAAAGAGTTTATTACTATTATATTAATAGTGACTAGTAATGTTATACTATGATTAAAAAAGAAAGGAAGAAATTTAATGCCAAAAGATAAGTTAAAAGTTGGTACTAGTGAAGATGTGTTGGTAAAGGCACATGGATCTATTGGTTTATCAACACCTAAGAAATATAATGTTGTTTTTTATAATGATGATTATACTCCTGTGGATTTTGTAATTAGTTTATTGGTCGATATATTCCACCATCAAATTGATTCTGCACAGGAAATAACAACGCTTATACATTCATCCGGTCAAGGTATCGCAGGTACATATACGTTTGAAATTGCGGAACAAAAATCATTAGAAGCAATTGCTATAGCAAGAGCAGAAAAACACCCATTGCAAGTTAAATTAGAGCAAGCAAAAGATACGTAAATGGAAATCGTTCAGATAACGTGTACAGATACAAGTAAAATAGTGAATGCAGATGTGCTACGTAAAACTGATAAATTACTTGAAGTCGTAGTAACCGAAAGCAAAACTAAATTACGATTATTTAAACATACGCCACATGAAAAATTTTATGTTGGCAAAATGGCAGGTCTTGAATTTACTTCAACTGGTGAGAATATAATATGACCCGAATTAGTAACAGTGACACCAGCCAAGGCCGTATTAGATATACGTATCGAATTTTGATACAAATTGATAATTCATCGCCAATCGATCGCATGATGGACACAATACGAGCAAACACAGAAATTAACAACTGGGTTAACCAGTATCGTAAAATTTGGAATTTTAATTATAAAATTGATAGTAATATATTATTTTTAGAAACTTTAAATATTGTTGATAAATTTAAAAATACATATAATGGTAAAGAGACTAAACATTATATTATTAAAAGTGATAAATCCTCAAAGAAAAGTCAAAGGAGAAAAAAATGAGTACTCTCGTACCAATAGTAGTAGAAAAAACAGGTCATGGTGAACGTAGTTATGACATATATAGTCGCTTGTTGAAAGAGCGTATTGTATTTTTAAATGGACCAGTCGATGACATTTCTTCCAATATTATTATTGCACAATTATTATATTTAGAAAGTGAAAATACAAGTAAACCTATTAATCTTTATATAAGTAGTCCTGGCGGATCAATTTCAGCAGGTATGGGTATCTATGATACAATGCAGTATATTAAACCTCCTGTGCATACAATGTGTGTAGGACAAGCGGCAAGTATGGGTTCATTTTTATTAGCCGCAGGCGAACCAGGTCATCGTTATGCTTTGCCTCATTCACGTATAATGATTCATCAACCGCTAGGTGGTGCTCAAGGCCAAGCAACTGATATTGAGATTCATGCCAGAGAGATCATTCGGTTAAGAGACGAACTTAATACATTGTTAAGTAAACTAACTGGCCAGAGTCTTGAAGTAATTAATCACGACACGGATCGTGATAATTTCATGACAGCCAAAGAAGCAAGGAAGTACGGTTTAATTGATTACATCGTAGAAAAACGCGACTGATTATTAATCTTGACAACTGTTTAATATGTTGTATAATTAATGTTTATTAATTTTAATCATAATATAAATGATTGCTAATTTACCAATGTATTTTTTGTTGACATATATCTCTATGTCGGCAAACATTTACAATAATGATATCGCCCAAGAACTCGATGATAATCGAGAAGATTTGTATTGTCTTGTGGAAAATATTTATTATGAAGCAAGAGGTGAGTCACGACGAGGGAAACAAGCAGTGGCCCATGTAGTGTTAAACCGGGCACGAAGTGAACAATATCCTAATACTATATGCGATGTTGTTTGGCAAAAGGATCAGTTTAGTTGGACTACCCCGGGTACTGTGAATGCCATTAACCTAATAGATTTAAAAACACGACAGTATAAAATGGCAGAAGTTAACGCATTTAAAGATAGCATAGTTGCGGCCGTTGCGGCATTTATTGGTGAAACGGTAGACCCCACGGATGGTGCTATGCATTATTATGCTTATAAGAAAATTGCACCTCCTGCATGGAGCGAAACTGCGGTTAATACAGTAGTAATAGGTAATCATAAGTTTTTAAAATTTTAAAAAAAATTATTGACAATTGAATAAAAGTAATATATAATTAATAGTATGAGTAAGAAATATATATATTTGGCAGGACCTATTGCGCTATGCTCACATGGTGAAGCAAATGATTGGCGCGATCTTGTAAGTGAACGATTACATAATAATATCGTTGGCGTCTCACCATTGCGTTGTGAACCGATGCACGGTGAAACATATGGTCCTGGAAATGATCCGAGGTTTAATACACCTGGTGCTATTGCCGCGAAGAACTGGTATGATACAGAAACTTGTGATTTAGTATTGGCGTATTTGCCAAAGGAACTTAACGAACGCAGGCCATCTTATGGTACAATTATTGAAATTGGTTGGGCCATAGGTTTGCGGAAACCGTTAATTGTAGTTACTGACGACGAATATCTTGCCAGTCATCCTTTAATTAAGGCAAAGGCAAATTGGGTCTTTAGTGACTTTAATAATGCATTGGATGTTATCCATGGATTATTTGATGATTATGTTAACAGTCATCTTAATAATGTGTAAGGAAAGGTTATGATTTTTGATATCACTGTTGAGGAACTTACATCGAAAGCAACATTGCCGTTTATTGTTAGTCTAACAGCAGGTGATAAAACAATCGAATGCCATGTCCGAACAAAAGAGAAAGCAATGAAGTACGTAGAACAATTCCAAAAGAGAGGTTGGACCAAGGTGCCACCGGCACATCGGTTCTTACAATATCTGGGAGGGAATACTTGAAATGAAACATTATTAACTATACAATGATAAATGAAGTAATATAATAAAATTATAAGCGGGTGGCTCCGATCTGCTGTTATTATCTAGTTGTTTATAATATCAATTAATTATGTAGAACACTAATAGGGAAGTTAAATAAATGAATAGGGTAGCCTGACGTGAAGGCTAATATCTTAAAGATATTAGGTCAGGCACAATTATACAGCAACCACCTGCTGTATAATTAATAAGGCAAGGTTTGGCGTGATGCATAATGCATAGAAGCGTTGGCAAACCACGTTTAATGGCGGAGAGGGGGCCATTTTACAGCGTTTTAACTAAATATAATTATAACGGTATAAAATGAAAATAATAGCAGGAAATTCGAATGTTGCGTTAGCAGATGAAGTTTCTAAATATATTGATGTACCTTTAGCAAACGTTAACATTGGTAAATTCGCCGACGGCGAGATTCGAGTAGAAATAAACGACAATATGCGTGGCCGCGATGTCTTTGTTATGCAAAGCACAAGTTCGCCAGTTAATACCAATCTAATGGAATTGCTTGTGATGATTGATGCGTTAAAAAGAGCAAGTGCTCGACGTATCACAGCAGTTATCCCATACTTTGGTTATGCTCGCCAAGATCGAAAAACAATGAGCAGGGCACCAATTAGTGCAAAATTAGTTGCTAATTTATTAACTACTGCCGGTGCTGATCGTATTTTAACAATGGATTTACACGCCGGCCAAATACAAGGATTTTTTGACATTCCTGTTGATACTTTGTATGCTAGGCCCGTTTTAGTCGCAGACATTAAAGAAACGATTAACGGTGGTGATTTAGTATTTGTTAGTCCTGACGCAGGTGGTACAGAACGAGCAAGAAGTTATGCAAAGAAATTTGATACAGAAATTGCAGTTATTGATAAAAGGCGACCTGCTCCTGGCGCAAGTGAAGTAATGAATGTTGTTGGGGAAGTGGATGGTCGTGCTTGTCTTATTGTTGATGATATATGTGACAGTGCTGGTACATTATGTAATGCCGCAAGTGCATTAATAGAAAATGGTGCCACTACAGTAAAAGCATATATAGCACATGGCGTCTTAACGCCAGCAGCTGATGGTCATATCTATAATAGTATATTAGATGAACTAGTTGTTACTAATTCTATAAATCCTAGCAGATTGGTTGAGATTGATAAGATACGATATGTTAGCATTGCGCCGCTGTTAGGCAAAGCAATTAATAATATACATAATGAAAAGAGTGTTAGTAGTTTACTAAACGAGGACGAGTAGGAAATACTAGATAATGCTAATTTTAATGCGGCATGGTACAAGTTTATATAATGAAGCAAATTTACTAACTGGGCGGATCAATGCCAACTTATCAGATAATGGCATTGCTGAAACCAATTATGCCGGTGAGGAACTAGCAAAAGAAAAAATTCGGTTTGACCACGTGTTTACATCACCTTTAACTAGATGTGCCGATACTGCAAAAATTATATTAGAAAAAACATTTAGTGTGTGTGATATATCAGAACACGATGAATTGCAAGAACGCGACTGCGGTGATTTATCTGGTATGTCTAAAGAAGATGCACTATTACAAATGGGTCCACGCAAGTTTCGAACAATGCGCCAAAGTTTTGATATCTCATATCCGGCCGGAGAATCATTTGATGATGTTTCTGCCAGGGTTGCCAAGTGGGTGGAACATGAATTAGTGCCACGGTATGACAGAGGCCAGGTATTAGTAGTATCACATAAACATGCGCTGCGGGCTCTTTGCTTGTTGCTAGGACTTGCAAAGGATGAGAATGTGCATACACTTGCAATAGCACCAGCAACTCCTATCTATGTGCCATGGATTACTTTAAAAAGAATATTATAATATGATTACAACAGATGTAGTAATAATCGGTGCAGGCCCAGTTGGTATATTCACTGTGTTTGAAGCCGGCTTGTTAAACCTGGAATGTCACTTAATTGATAGTATTAGTAGGCCAGGCGGGCAATGTATCGAATTGTATCCAGAGAAACCAATTTATGATATTCCAGGTGTTCCAAGCCAAACAGCAAGAGAACATATTGATGCGTTAATGGAGCAAGCAAAACTATTTTCGCCTACTTATCATTTAGCACAACACGTTACTACAATGCGGCAGATTGATGAAGGTTTTCAGTTATCGACTTCTGCTGGTACACAATTTACAACTAAGAATATCATTGTTGCTTCCGGAGCAGGAAAATTTGAACCCAGAAAACCAGAGATTGACGGCCTGGATAAGTTTGAAGGCAAAGGATTAGAATATGCGGTTAGAGACAAAGAAAAATATACTAATAAACGTGTTCTAGTATTTGGTGGCGGAGACAGTGCTTTAGACTGGGTAGTTGAATTGGCGCAGACAGCAACAGAAGTCACGTTAATACATCGCTCGACTAATTATCGTGCGGCACTGCATACAGTGAATCAAGTAAAAGAACTGCCTAATGTAAAAGAAGTTACTGGCACACTAGACAGATTGGAAGATTCATCGAGATACTTAGATTATGCAGTTGTTATACAGCCAGATGGCGAACCCACTGTTATTCCTTGCGATGAAGTATTGATATTTTATGGATTAAAAACTGATGTAGAGTTTTTAAAAGATTGGAAGTTAGCACTAGCAAATGAAGATCGTAAAATTGCAGTGGATACAGAAAAATTTCAATCTAGTATACCTGGTATATTTGCTGTAGGTGACATTTGCCACTATGCTGGCAAATTGCCATTAATATTGTCTGGATTCCACGAAACCACATTAGCAGTGCAAGAGTGTTTTCGTCGGTGTTTCCCAGGTGAACGATTAATTCTTAAATATACTACAACATCGTCGGCATTGCGTGAGAAACTAGAAAAGAAAGATTAATTTTTAAATTTTGCTTTCTTTATAATGGATGCCCATCCTATTGCCCTAACAGAATAATAGCAGGCTTTAATCTTCCAATCTGGAATATTGGGTTCAGCATCATTCATGCCGCGTCTGAAAATCTCATCGGCTTCGGCCCGTAGTTGTTTTATTTCTTCTTTTGTTAGTGTATCTTTAGCATTACGAATAGCACCATACAACATATCGTGGATTACTGCACCGCGGGCAACGTCCCATGGTGATATTATACCCCAGATTGGTCTAGCAATTGATGCTAGATCCGTATTATAACCAACTGGAACAACGATTGAAATTTTTCTATGTCTTATAGAGCCTGGTTTTGTTACTGGTATACCTATTTTTTCCCATTGTTTCGTATTAAGTAAAAAGTTATCAGTTTCGTATGATAATGGTTTTGTTAACACCCAATGCCGCGGACCTTTAAATTCTGCATATAATAAATTATTCCACATTTGATTTAAACTCCTCCCAGGCTGACTCGACTTGTGCTTCTAAATCGAGTTCATTCTTTATTGTATTTAAAAGATTTCTTGGTATTCTTGACTTTTCCTTACCAATTTCTTTTGCTTCATCTGGTATGTTTTCATCAAGACTATCGTTTAAATCCCACGGACCATAGTGACTATGTTTTAACATTTTAATTAAACAATCATCTTTGTCATATGTAACATATGCTCCTGACTCTTGAACAACACCACCAAGTGCGTAATATTGCTCTTTACGCATTACTATATTATTACCATTGCTGTTATCAAATACAACATCACCTTGTTCATTCCATGCATGGGGGAATCGTCTTCCTTTTAAATCGCCTTGCCCGTAAACATACGCATGTATACATTTCATACCATATACTTCTTGCTCTTCGGTCATGCCTATCATTGCTCTATTAGCAACTTCAAAACAGTCGCCAGTGCCCGCCTCAAATAAATCACTTTCAAGTGCAGTTCTTAACATAGACCAATCTTTATCTTGTTTCGACATTTTTCTTTTTTTCTTTGTAGGCACTTTAACTTTCCATGCTTCATCTAATACGCTAACAATTTTTGCACGTGGAGCCAAATATTCCCATACTTGCTCGTTATGATGTGGTACACCATTCCAATAGTTATCAGCGGCTTGTTTAACTTCCTTATCGTTCGGCTTCTTGCCATTGTCCATTAATCCACTAATTTCACTACCCCAGTTTAAATCGTGTTTTTGTACGTCACCAATTGGTTCTACAATATAGATATATTCTGTAGCACCGCCGGCTACATCAACATCGTCGATATCGCCAACCATAAACACACCTTCTTTGTGTGCTAATTTTTCTGGTGGGCGAAACTTCTCCAATGGACCATAAAAACTTGTTCCACCCCAACTTGCTTCATAGTCATCACCACCTGGGGTTAGTATTGTGCCATTCTCAAGTTTATCATAACTACCGTGATAATATTTTTGTGTTGCTTCTTCGGTTAAGTCATCGGGCAAAGAAGTCAATACTTCTGTGATTTTATTTCCAAAATGTGCCCATTGATCCTTTGTGTTGTAGAGTTCAGCAGGTGATAGGCCTACTTTTGGAGTTACGGTATATGGGAAACGGTAATTGCCATGAACTATTATAGTGTTTTTAGGTACGGTAATTAATTTTCCATTACTTCGTATTATGACATCCTGTCTTGACATAGCTGCCATCATTGACGGATAATGCTTCGAAACATCTTGTAGTGGATAGACTTTATCTGGCCCTTGCAAGAATATGCCCCCCTTGGCTGTTTTAGAATAAGGTTCACCAAATTTACCATATGGAAAAATTATATACTCTCCATATTTTCCCCCACCTTTACTAAGAAACTGGTCCATCCACTCATGAGTTTTTTCGTCCAGAAACACAGTTATAAAACTCTGCTGTTGTAGACCAGTACTAGGATCGTTATGATTTTTGCCACTTCTATCCCGCATCGTCTGTGGCCGGGGAGAATCAACCATAGCATATTTACTTCCACGCCCAGTTTGAAAATAATAGGTAGGGTTGCCAGTGATTTTTTTACTAATTCTATGGTAACTTGGCTTATCTGCTTCTGTTAGACCTTCCAGTGGCACTGACCTCTTAGTAGATCTATTAACGGCTATAGTCACAGCTGGAACAGATAGTCGTTTTTGTTCCTTTGTGGGAGATACAATGCTATTAAATACCATTGAATATATGTCAGAACCCATATTGTCTGTTTTTTTGTTGCTTTTTTCTAATGTATAACGACCATTGGGTTTTAGACCTATTTCTTTAGCCTTGGCTTTAGACATAAATGATGATGATGTACCTGGACTTTTAGTAGCAGTTTTTTTATAGCCTTGTTTCTTTTCAACCTCATTACTACCATAGTTTTCGATTGCATCATCTGGGGCAACAAGTAAAACAGGCCTTCCATTTATTTGGGAAAGTTTTATATAATGCATTGCATTTACACCAAGACTATCGAGCATGAAGCTACTATTTAAATCAAGTGTTATGGAAGCATCAGTAGGGACTTCGCTCCAGGATCGACTAGGGGAGAATCCCGATTCAATCCATTCTTTTGCTGAATGTATTAGTTCGTCGATTGATGTTGCTTCTAGTCTTTTTGCTTCAAGAGTATCTTTTAAATTTTTAGGCGGATGTATTATACCTCTATATATTCCTTGTGCGTTTGGAGCCAATATATATTTTATGGTGTAATCATGATATCTTTCTTCACCTGCCATTTCTTCTTTAATTGCCCCAACGCCTGCTGGCAGTTTCTCACCTTTAGGGACAAAAAATTTATGTTTGCCCTTTTTTGCTCTTTTTAATCCGTATGCTGGCATTGTTGTATAATCAGGTATGCCACCACCGCCATGTAATTCTGTTAATTTTTCAAATTCTATAACACCTAGTTTACGAGCTTGATATCTCATCATTCTTAAAGCCTTTAATTCCATCTGACGAATTCGTTCGCGAGTAACACCAAAGCTATCTGCTACTTTTTCTAAGGTTTCTCCTTTCCAAAATCGTTTAAAAATTACTTTTTTATATCGAGGTTTTAATGAAGTGTTTGCCAAAATCATTGATACTAATTCTTTTTGTTCAGCTGAGACGGATATATCATCGTTATTTGCTATGTTATCAATATCTGTTGTACTATCTATATCATAGTCAAGTGCATCAATTTTTTTAGGACGGCCTACTTCTTCTAATTTCTTTGAAACGTCTGCAAGCCACTCATCTCGCGATATACCGAGATCGCCTGGTCGTTTAATGCCACTCATATCGAGCACATCTATAATTTTATCTGCTTTAATGTCTCGGGGACTGTATTTTGCTTTACCTTTGTTAGAAACAAATGGATCCTCTGCTGGATCATCTTCCCAAAAGTCTTCCATATCAATACGCACAATAGAAATGTTTTTGTCTGTGTCGCGGAATTCATATTCCATTTTGCCTGCCCAGTTTAATGCATCCTTTGGATGATCAAATGCAAATATACCGGCGATGTCATTATTGTATCGATCGCCGCCTGGACCTTTAATCCAGTTGCTTGGTTGGAATTGTATTAAACCTTTCTTTTTAATGTTTGGAACATTTTTAGTAAAGGTAACATGGTATAGGTATTTTTTAGCGTCGACTTTTTCCGTGATCGTGCTGTTTAATAGTTCGTTTAAGTTCATGTAATTCGTCGCGTAGTTTGCCAATTTCTTTACGTAAAGATTCTATGTCTTTGGTTTGTTTTTTGTTTTGTTCATGATCTTTAAACGACCGATCTTGTAGCATTCTTATGATTTGATCATTGGCATCATCAACATAAGCATATTCAACCGCTGCTCTGTTAATCATTTTTTGGTATTGAGGATCGCGTAATTTCTTTTTATTTTTCTTTTCACGATCGGTACTATCTTTGTCGTCGCTATCATCCTTGTTTTTGCCTTTGTTCTTGGCTTCGTAAATATCCTTAACTTTATGGGTATAGGATAACGTTTCTGGGCTATAACCCATTGTATATTTCTTCTTATTTTGCTTGACTTCTACGATATCTTTTGTTAACATAGTATATGTATTTATTAAAATAATAAAAAAAAGTATATGAGAATAGAAACAGAAATTAAATTAGATTATAAAGATGTTTTACTAAAACCTAAACGCTCTACATTATCAAGTAGGCGTAGTGTTACTATGGAACGTGACTTTACATTTAGGCACTGGAATGATACCAAAGAAACTTGGTCAGGTATTCCTATTATGGCATCCAATATGGATGGCGTTGGTACGTTTGCTATGGCAAATGTATTGCAAAATTATAATATGTTAACAGTTATTAAAAAACATTACACCATCGAAGATTGGGAAAATGCAGTAGGGCACGGTCTGAGTTTAAATAATATAGCAGTTAGTACAGGCACTAATGCTATATTTGATCCAGACGCAGAGGATTATCGAAAAGCCAAAGAGATACTTACACGTTGGCCGGATGTTAAATTTATTTGCATCGATGTAGCAAACGGTTACCAACAAAACTTTTCAGATTTTGTTAAACGAGTAAGAGAAGAATTTCCTAAAAAGATTATTATAGCAGGCAATGTTATCACTGGCGAAATGACCGAGCAATTAGTTATTGCTGGTGCTGATATTATAAAATGTGGTATAGGACCTGGTTCGGTATGCACAACACGTATAATGACGGGTGTCGGCATGCCACAGTTAAGTGGAGTTATGGAATGTGCTGATGCCGCACACGGATTGGGTGGACATATTATAGCCGACGGCGGTTGTACAGAACCGGGTGATGTTGCTAAAGCATTTGCCGCAGGCGCTGACTTTGTTATGTTAGGTGGTATGCTTGCAGGGCATGATGAAAGTGAATTGGACGAAGTTGCAGGGCAGTATGAGTTTTACGGTATGAGTTCCAATCGCGCAATGCAAGAACACGGAACACGCAAAGATGGATACCGAAGTTCAGAAGGTAAGCATATTAGATTAGACGCCCGTGGCCCAGTAGACGGCACAGTTACTGAAATACTTGGAGGGGTGCGTAGTGCTTGCACATACATCGGTGCTCGGCGAATTAAGGATATGCCAAAGTGTGCTACTTTTGTTTTAGTGAATGCAATTTACAATACTGTCTATAACAATCAAACGGTTGGTAATTGATATGTAAGGTAACCGAATATTCTTTACGGTGGTAAATAATTTAAAGTTTAATATTGTTTACTTATTTTTTATCAATTCACAAACAGGGGGACTCTGATGACATCAGGCAACGAAACATCCGTTATGGAACGAGGCACGACAACAAACACAAACACAAACACAATACCAATTAGCCCCGATGTTGTTTCGGACAACAAAGTTGCGTTACCAACACTATATCAACAGTATATTCATTTATCAAGATATTCACGATATCGGTATGAAGATAAGCGGAGAGAGACATGGGATGAAACTGTACATCGATATTTTAATTTTTTTGTTACGCATTTAGAAGAACAATGCAATTACAAGTTACCTAATAATATAAAAAATGAACTTACTCAAGCCGTATTAGACCAAAAAGTAATGCCATCAATGCGTTGTCTTATGACTGCAGGAGAAGCATTGCACCGAGAAAATATAGCAGGATATAATTGCTCATTTGTAGCAATTGAAACGCCAAGAGCATTTGATGAAATACTTTATATTTTAATGAACGGTACAGGTGTAGGCTTTAGTGTTGAACGACAAATGATTAATGAAATGCCACGAGTTGCTGATGATTTTTATAATACAGAAACTACAATAGTTGTAAGTGATTCCAAATTAGGTTGGGCAAGGGCATTAAAAGAATTAGTCCATCTGTTGTACGGTGGGCAAGTTCCTAAATGGAATTTAACAAGAGTTCGACCAGCCGGCGCACCATTGAAAACATTTGGCGGTAGAGCATCGGGACCAGGCCCATTAGAAGATTTATTTAATTTTTGTATAGGTATTTTTAAAGGTGCCGCAGGTCGTAAATTAACATCTTTGGAATGCCACGACATTACTTGCAAAATTGCAGAGATAGTCGTAGTTGGTGGTGTCCGGCGTTCTGCGTTGATTAGTTTATCAAACTTGTCTGATGATCGGATGCGTTTAGCAAAATCCGGCCAATGGTGGGAAACACAAACCCAACGAGCATTAGCAAATAATTCTGCTTGTTATACAGAACGCACAGATATTGGCATTTTTATGGACGAGTGGCAATCGCTTTACGAATCAAAGTCAGGCGAACGTGGTATTTTTAATAGACGGGCTGCAAAAGCACAAGCAGCTAAAAATGGACGTAGAGATCCAGACTATAATTTTGGTACAAATCCTTGTAGTGAAATTATTTTACGATCTGAAGAGTTTTGTAATTTATCAGAAGTAGTTATTCGCCCAGACGATACACTTGAATCATTAAAAGAAAAAGTTGTTAATGCAACTATATTAGGCACATTTCAATCAACTCTTACAAATTTCAAATACCTTAACAAACGGTGGTTAGCAAATTGCGAGGAAGAACGGTTGCTTGGTGTATCACTAACAGGCATTATGGATAGTCCGTTAACAAATGGTAAAAAGAAAGGTTTAGAAGAATTACTTACAGCGCTTAAAGAAGTAGCAATTGCTACCAATAAAGAATGGACAAAGAAGTTGGGTATTAATCAATCTGTTGCTATTACTTGTGTTAAACCTTCGGGCACAGTAAGTCAACTAGTAAACAGTGCCAGCGGCATTCACGCCCGGCATAATCCTTATTACATTAGGACTATTCGTGCTGATAAAAAAGACCCGTTAGCAAAAATGATGATAGAAGCAGGGTTTCCGCACGAAGATGATGTAACAAAGCCAGAACATACTATAGTGTTCTCATTCCCAATTAAAGGTCCAAAGAATGGTGTTTATAGAAAAGACATGACGGCTGTAGAACAACTAGAATTATGGAAAGTGTACCAAGATTATTGGTGCGAGCATAAACCTTCAGTTACTATTAGTGTAAAGGAAGAGGAATGGTTAGAAGTAGGTGCATGGGTTTATAAGCACTTTGACCAAATGTCAGGGGTTTCTTTCCTACCATTTAGTGATTATACCTATAGGCAAGCACCGTATCAAGATTGTATAAAAGAAGAATATGAGCAAGCGCTTAAACAGATGCCGAAAAACGTTAATTGGGCAATATTAAGTGAATATGAAGTGCAAGATATGACTACTAGCAGCCAAGAGCTGGCATGTGTTGCCGGCGGCTGTGAAATTTAATATATGTAGATAAATAATAAATAATATTAGGAGCAGATTATGGATAATTCAGCAGGATGGTGGTCATACCCGTTAGTTAATGCATATATTTGGATATGGTTTGGTTTAATGATTGGCGTTGGTTTTTTTGCAAATCCATGGACCGCTGTAATGTATGCAACGTGGGGAATGGCTTTAAATGTGTTAGCACGAAAAGTAAGCGGTGTAGTATCTAGCCAGGTTTCACAACGTAGAGCAGATCGCTTTGAAGAAATAGATGATGCCGGCTCGTTAAACGATGATGATGCTATTATTGATGATTTTGGCGGCCTCGATGGCGATTACGAAGTCCGAAGTACAAGTGATCCAGCAATACCGGCAATGGCAGACAAGTAATGGCTATACACGATAAGATTGTACAGGCATTTAACGAATACATTATTGAGTCTGAAAAGTTTGAAGGGAAAGGAGTTAAAGCCGCGGCAACACGAGCAAGAAAAGCACTCGGTGACCTCGGTAAATTAACAAAAGAACGTAGAAAAGAAATTCAAGAAAAAAAGAATAGTATGTAAAAGGAGAGTATTATGATACAATGGTTAAAAGATAGATGGAGCGAGCGATCATCCTGGGATGGCACTGTGTTAATTGGTGTTGGCGTAGTATGTATTTTGTTTGCGCCGTTAGTTAAATGGGTAGCATGGGCCGCAGTAATTTATGGCGTATGGACATTATTTAGACCCGAACAGGATAATGCCGGGTTATAATCGAAGTTGGAAATCATTCCTCAAATAAAAGGTGGCAATTGCCACCTTTTATTTCTTCTTAATAACGTTATTTTGCTCCATTTTTATGGACGTCACTTCTAACAACTTTCTCAAGTTTTAAAAAAGCAAGCCGTTCATTTGGGACATATCGCCAGACAATACCACGCCGGCCGACTCTTTCGAATACAGTTTTAGTTACGCCTATAGATATTATTATTGCTTCTTCCTCGTCGAGAATAACAACATCACCGGGGTTAAATGCACTATTAAGTTTAAATTTTAGTCCTTTAACAAATGATACTGCCCAGTCTTTGATCATCATTGCCATAATTATGCTTATTAGTATAGTAACCCATGGCATTAAGAATGATGTAATATTAAGGCTTGCGCCTAGTGCTAGTTCTTCTATGTTCATAGTAATATTTATATATTTGGTTTGGTTTATTTTTAGATAAATATTCATAATACTAAACATTTGTTATTATCATGCTATAAGTGTATATTGTTAAAATAAAATGGAGCACACATGAGCATATTTAAAGAGTATCTAGAGAATCACGTTAAAAATCAAATAGAATTTTTAACCTTTGAAGATTACCTGGCCACCTGTAAAAAAGACCCGTTGGTATATGCATCACCTGCTGAACGAATGATTCGAGCAATTGGTGAACCAGAGTTAGTTGATACAAGCAAGGACGCAAGACTTTCTCGTATGTTTTTAAATAAAACATTAAAAATCTATCCAGCCTTTAAAGATTTTTATGGCATGGAAGAAACTGTTGAACGCATTGTTGGCTATTTTACACATGCAGCGCAGGGACTGGAAGAACGTAAGCAAATCTTATATTTGCTTGGACCAGTCGGTGGTGGTAAGTCGAGCCTTGCGGAAAGATTAAAAGAATTAATGCAACAATATCCAATCTATACATTAGCTATAGAGCAGGATGACGAAACTATACTTTCACCGGTGTTTGAAACACCGTTGGGATTGTTTGAGCCCGACCAATACGCGGCACAACTGGAAAAAGATTATAAAATCGATCGTCGATATCTATCAGGATTAATAAGTCCGTGGGCGATCAAAAGATTAAAAGAGTTTGCTGGTGATATTACAAAGTTTAAAATCGCTAAGATCACCCCAAGCAAACTTGAGCAGATAGGAATTGTTAAAACAGAACCAGGCGATGAGAATAATCAGGACATTAGCTCATTGGTTGGTAAAACTGATATTCGTATGCTGGAGCATTACAGCCAGAATGACACAGATAGTTATAGTTACAGTGGCGCATTATGTCGCGGTAATCAAGGTATGATGGAATTCGTTGAGATGTTCAAAGCACCGATTAAAGTATTGCATCCGTTGTTAACTGCTACACAAGAAGGTAACTATATTGGCACAGAAGGTATTAGTGCCATACCATTTAATGGGGTTATCTTAGCACATAGTAATGAATCAGAATGGCAGACATTTAAAAACAATAAAAACAATGAAGCATTTATTGATCGAATTTGTGTAGTTAAGGTACCGTATTGCTTGCGGGTTGATGAAGAAGTTAAAATTTATGATAAGATGCTGAGTTCATCTGGCATTACTACTACGCAATGTGCCCCGCAGACACTTTCTGCTCTTGCTAAATTTTCTATCTTAACACGACTCGCTGAGCATGAGAATAGCTCACTATATAGTAAAATGCGAGTATACAATGGTGAGAGTATTAAGGATGTTGATCCGAAGGCAAAGAGTATGCAAGAGTACAAAGATGTCGCAGGTGTTGATGAGGGAATGGCAGGCATATCAACTCGATTTGCTTTTAAAACATTGTCACAGACATTTAACTTTGATACTACTGAAATTGCCGCAGATCCTATACACTTGATGTATGTGTTATCGGATAATATTATGCGAGAGCAATATCCAAAAGAAAAAGAAGATTCGTATTTAGAGTTTATTAAAGATTACTTGAGTCCTAAGTATGCTGAGTTTATTGGTAATGAAATACAAAAAGCATATCTCGAAAGTTATAGTGATTACGGACAGAATCTGTTCGATCGGTATATAGAGTATGCTGATGCATGGATACAAGAAATAGACTTTAAAGACCCCGACACAGGTAATTTATTCGATCGCGGCGTACTTAACGAAGAACTAGAAAAAATTGAGAAACCTGCAGGTATAGCAAATCCTAAAGATTTTCGAAATGAAGTGGTAAACTTTGTTATTAGAGCAAAAGCAAAGAATAAAGGCAAAAATCCAAAATGGACTAGTTATGAAAAACTTCGGGAGGTTATTGAAAAGAAAATGTTTGCTTCAACAGAAGAACTATTACCTATTATTAGTTTTACTGCCAAAGGCAACAAAGACGACCAACGAAAACATAACGATTTTGTTAATCGAATGGAGGATAAAGGATATACCAACAAACAGGTCAGGAGATTGGTGGAGTGGTACATGAGGGTGCAAAAGTCGAGTTAATAATATCTATGTCTAAATATATAATTGACCGGCGGAAGAATCCTAAAGGAAAAAGTTTATCCAATAGACAACGATTCATTCGGCGAGCAAAGAAACATTTAACGGAACGCATTCATAAAAATATTGTGAAGCGTTCCATCACGGACAAAGGTGAGGAAAGTATTAGTATACCAACTGATGGTATCCAAGAACCGTCATTTAATAATGATGGTAAAACAGGCGACTATGATTTTGTATTGCCTGGAAATCAGGATTTTATTAAAGGTGATACTATTGAAAAGCCGCCGGCTGGTGGTGGTGGTGGTGCAGGCCAAGGCGAAGCAAGTGATTCCGGTGGAGGCGAGGATGAATTTCAATTTAGTTTAACACGTGACGAGTATTTAGATATTGTGTTTGAGGATTTGGAATTACCTAATCTCGAAGAAAAAAATAAAGAAAATGTTACAGTTTGGGAAACACACAGATCTGGTTACACAACTGTAGGTAGTCCAAGTCAACTCAACATTGAGCAAAGTATGATACGAAGTCTGGGTAGACGCATTGCATTAAAATTTCCCAAACGTAAGGAAATTGATAAATGTGAGAAAGAGATCGAACGCCTTGAAAAAGAAATAAAGCATTACAAAGAAGAGATCAAGCCTATGACAAAAAATAGAGCAGAGATCGAAGAACTTAAATTAAAGATTGAACGTTTACGCAAACGGCATAAAGCAATTCCTTTTATTGACCCAATTGATTTGAGGTTTAATAACTTTGCGAAATATCCTAAACCTACATCATCAGCAGTGATGGTATGTATTATGGATGTTAGTGCAAGTATGGGCGAACGGGAAAAGGAATTGTCAAAGAGGTTCTTTCTTCTATTATATTTGTTTCTTGAAAGAAAATACGAAAATGTAGATGTAATTTTTATTAGGCATCACACAGAAGCAATTGAATGTTCCGAGGAGGAATTTTTTCAAAGCAAAGAAACCGGTGGCACTGTTGTAAGTAGTGGTTTATTATTAGCGAACACTATTCTTAAAGAACGATATAGTCAAGCCGAATGGAACGCATATATAGCACAAGCAAGTGACGGTGATAACTTTATGTCAGATATACCGATTTTAGAAGAAACATTGGTTAAACATATATTACCAGTTGTAAAGTTCTATACCTATGTTGAAATTGCAGGTATGTATGAGCAAACTAGAGGATTCTGGTCTGCGGCCGCCGATGCTCATACTGGTATGTGGAAGTTATATGATAGTTTACACAAACAATGGCCAAACTTGGTAAGTAAAAAAGTTAAAGAAGCAGGAGAGATTATTCCAGTGTTTAGAGAGTTTTTCTCCAAATCGAGTACCATTAGTTCGATGAATTCCACATTAGTAGATGAAACAGAGGACAACGAATGACAACTCCATTATATACAGGTGCTGATTGGTCCTTTCCGTTATTGGATGAGGTTTATAATGCGTGTGAAGACATTGCATTAAATGATCTTAACTTAAATGTATATCCTAATCAATTAGAAGTTATATCATCGGAGCAGATGCTCGATGCATATGCTAGTTCAGGGTTGCCTCTTTATTACAAACATTGGAGTTTTGGAAAACAGTTTTCAGCAGAGGAACAGAACTACAGGAAAGGTTACACAGGTTTAGCATATGAGATAGTTATTAATAGTAATCCTTGTATTAATTATCTAATGGAGGAAAACTCAATAACAACACAAACTACGGTTATCGCACATGCCGCATTTGGTCATAATCATTTCTTTAAGAATAATTATCTGTTTAGACAATGGACTGATGCCAGCCATATTATTGATTATCTTGTGTTTGCTAAGAATTACATTATGGAATGTGAGGAACGGCAAGGCCAACGTATAGTTGAGCAAGTGCTCGACAGTTGTCATGCATTAAGTAAACACGGTATTAGTAAATATAAACGGCCAATAAAGTTAAATGTATACGAAGAACGCGAAAAAGCCACTGAACGTAGGCAATATCTACGACAAATATATAATGACTTGTGGCGTACATTGCCAAAGACTAAAAAACAAAAAGAAAAGAAGAAGACTGTAGCCTTCTCAGATCCTGAAGAAAATATATTATATTTTATAGAAAAGAATTCACCGATACTTACTGATTGGCAACGCGAATTAGTTCGTGTAGTTAGAAAAATATCACAATATTTTTATCCGCAATATCAAACAAAAGTAATGAACGAAGGTTGGGCAACATTTTCTCATCATTATATAATGAATACGTTGCACGACAAAGGCCTATTAACAGACGGTGCAATGCTTGAATTTTTTCATACACATAGTGGAGTAATGTATCAACCAACATTTGATCAGAAGGGTTACAGCGGGTTCAATCCTTATTATTTAGGATTTGAAATGTTCAAAGACATTAAAAGAGTTTGCGAAGAACCTACTGCTGAAGATAAAGAATGGTTTCCAGACTTTGCTGGCGGCGATTGGCGTCAAACTTGCCTATACGCAGTTGAGAATTTTCGAGATGAGTCATTTATTAGGCAATTTTTAAGTCCTACACTTATTCGAAAAATGCACCTATTTACGCTAAATAATAATACAAATGCTAATCATTATATAGTAAAGGACATACACAACAGTCAAGGTTATAAAAGCATTAGGGAAGTGTTAGCAAATATGTATAGCATTTCAAGTATGATACCAGATATAGAAGTTGCGGATGCAGCGTTTACATCTGGTAGACAATTGTCATTGCGACATAACGCAACCAACGGTAAAGCACTTACCGAAGACGCGCAAGAGGTACTAACACATGTTAAACGACTATGGGGATATCAAGTAAAACTACAAAGTGTTAGTGAAGGCGCCATTATAAAGTCATACCAGACAGACAGTATACCTCAATTAGAGATAGAATAGCGTTAATAGTTAAAGGTTGACAGTAGACCTTTATATTGTTATAATGTATATTCAATAATAAATTATTGAAATTGTGTTGTAATACAAGATGTTTTAATGAAATAGGAGGAATTCATTATGGATTGGCTTAATACAGTTAGAACATGGGCTCGCGCCTTAACAGATTTAGGAATTGTAGCAGTTGCATTAGTTGTTGTACTACAAGTTCTTTTCGGCGCTTCATTACCATTTTTTGGTATTGACCCTGTTGGCGGTATTGTCGGAATAGTGAACGATTTAGGCAGTCAAGGTTTAGTTGGTTTAGTAGCACTTGCTGTTCTTTATTGGGCATTCACTAAAGACTAATACACTTAATAAGTCCTTAAATAAGGATAATCACCGAAGCATTAATGCAATTTGTATTAATACTTTAGGATTAAAAAAGCGGCCAGATGGGTCGCTTTTTCTTTGACATTTCATTTATTTTATAGTATAATAAGAAAATGCTTGAAAAATGGACAATGATAGATATAGAAACATTAGGCACTGGCGATATGCCAGTGATATTGTCTATTGGCATAATATTGTTTAACCCATGGGACGATTATCGTAGCACTGACCTTAATGATTTGAATACTTTGTATTTAAAGCCAACGATTGAAAGTTGCACAGATATTGGATGTAGTATAGATGAAAATACATTAGATTGGTGGGCAAAACAAAATGCCGAAGTGGTTGATGAAGCATTTAGTAATGAAGGTCGGGAAGATATACAAGAGGTAATGAAAAAATTATATAAGTTTTGTGCTAATAGTGATTTTTATTGGGGCCACGGTGCTATATTTGATTACAACATATTAGAACATGTTGCTAAAGCATTGCATCGAGGAATTCCTTGGAAGTATTATCAGGTTCGAGACACTCGAACATTGTTTGGTTTGATAGATGCAAAAGTACCAACAGATGCCAAGCACCACGCATTACATGATGCTTATAGGCAAATAATCGGTGTACAGAATATTTTTAGATTGTTAAAAATCTCAAATTATAATTGATATTTAAATTAGCGCACGGAGGTAGAATACGTGAGTACCCAAGACTCTTCAGAGAGATTGGCCGCACTAACTCGTAAACAAATTGCAGGAAAAAGATATGCACTTTGTAAGTCATGCGAAAAGTTTAAAGTGTCTATTAAAATTTGCGGAGTATGCGGATGCTTCATGCCTCTTAAAGTAAATTTATTAAGTATGTCTTGTCCTGACGATCCACCAAGGTGGGAAAAAGAAAAAGGAAAATAATTTTATAATAAATATAAAACTTGGCAGAAGTCTATGAAATATTTAACTGGAAATTTTTTAGTATCGGCACCAAAGATTGACGATGTTCGATTTAAAGAAACTGTGGTGTTTATATATAAGCATAACATTGAAGGTGCTATAGGTTTTATTATTAATAAACCTATTAATAAATCGATATGGATGGAACTATGTCGACAGGCACATATTGAACACCCAGTTGATCATAGTGTACGAATTTATTACGGCGGGCCAGTTGAAACACAAATTGGCTATGTCTTACATACACCGGATTATAATTTTTCAACCACTGAGCCGATAAATAAATGGTTGTCAGTTACACAAGGCACTGATATTTTAGTTGATATTGCCGGTGGCACAGGACCGATGCAATTCTTAATTGTTTTGGGTTACTGTTCTTGGGCACCTGGCCAATTAGAATTAGAAATGGAAGCAGGCTGGCCTCGTGATCCTAATAGTGGATGGATGTCAACAGAAGCATCCGGCCGGTTAATGTTTAACACTGACAGTTTTAACAAATGGGAAATAGCAATTGATGGTTACGCAACAAATTACGTTGATACTTTATTAAAATTTGAGACACACACACATGAATGATTTAACAAAATACAGAAATATAGGAATCTTTGCTCACGTGGATGCTGGTAAGACAACAACCACAGAGCGCATTCTTAAACTTACAGGAAAGATTCACAAGATCGGCGAAGTCCACGACGGCGCCGCAACTACTGACTTTATGGAGCAAGAGCAAGAGCGAGGCATTACAATACAAAGTGCCGCGACTACTTGCTACTGGAAAGACCATCAGTTTAACATTATCGACACACCCGGACACGTAGACTTCACAATTGAAGTCTACCGTTCTCTTAAAGTGCTCGATGGTGGTGTAGGTGTATTTTGTGCTAGTGGCGGAGTAGAACCACAATCAGAAACTAACTGGCGTTATGCCAACGACAGTGAAGTAGCACGTATTATATACATTAATAAAATGGATAGGGTGGGTGCTGATTTCTTTAGTGTTATAGAACAGATAAAAACACGGCTTGGTGCTAGTCCTGTAGTTATGACTATACCCATCGGTGTTGAAGATGATTTCATAGGGGTGGTTGATATATTAAATCAAACAGCACGAACCTGGTCGGACCCGGCTGATCCTATGTCATACACCGACGGCCCAATACCAGATGATTTAGTGGAAGATGCAAAACATTATTATGATGAGTTAGTCGAAACTGTAGTAGAGATGGATGACGAGATAATGATGGAATGGTTAGACGACCCAACATCTATTAGTATTGATGACATTAAGAAATGTATACGTAAGGGCACGATTAGTACAGATTTCTTCCCAACATATTGCGGCAGTTCATTTAAAAATAAAGGTGTTCAGCTTGTTATGGATGCCGTTATAGAATATCTACCTAACCCTACTGAAGTAGACCCACAACCGGAAGTAGATGAGACGGGTGAGGAAACTGGTGAAGTGGCCATAGTAGATGCAGATGGTCCGTTGCGAGCACTTGCGTTTAAGATAATGGAAGACAAATATGGTGCGTTAACATTTACACGAATTTACTCGGGTAAATTAAAGAAAGGCGACTCTATATACAATAGTACAAATGACAGAACAGAACGAGTTGGCAGGATATTAGAAATGCATGCCAATTCACGGGAGGAGTTAGATAGCGCAGAGGCAGGCGACATTGTTGCACTGTTAGGAATGAAAACTGTGCAAACTGGGCACACATTATGTGACAAAAAGAAACCGGCAATCCTTGAACCAATGGTGTTTCCCGATCCGGTTATTAGCATAGCAGTTGAACCAAAGTCGCAAGGAGACATGGATAAACTAGGCGTAGCAATTGGTAAGATGATAGCAGAGGACCCATCTTTTTATGTAAAGACAGATCAAGAATCAGGCCAGACAATACTTAAAGGTATGGGCGAGTTACACTTGGATGTTAAGTGTGACATATTAAAACGTACATATGGCGTGGAAGTAAGCATAGGCAAGCCGCAGGTAGCATATAGAGAAACGATTACTAAATCAGTCAGTGACAAATATGTTCATAAAAAACAATCAGGCGGCGCTGGACAGTTTGCCGACATTGAATATACCATAGAGCCACTTGAGCCGGGCGAAGGTTTTCAGTTTGAAAGTACTGTAACAGGTGGTAACGTACCTCGGGAATATTGGCCGGCAGTAGAGAAAGGATTCAAACAAATAGGGGTCAGTGGTATACTTGCAGGGTATCCAATGCTTGATTACAAAGTAACATTAACAGACGGTTCGTTCCATGCCGTAGATAGTAGTGCGGTAGCATTTGAACTAGCCGCACGAAGTGCATTTAGACAAACAATGCCTAAGGCAGGCCCGCAGTTATTAGAACCGATTATGAAACTTGATGTAATTTGTCCTGGTGATAAAGTAGGCGATGTTATAGGTGATATAAACAGGCGCAGGGGAATGATACACAATCAGGAAATGACTGGCGTAGCAATTCGTATACACGCTGATGCACCAATTGGCGAAATGTTTGGATATATTGGCGATTTGCGTAGTCAGACCAGTGGACGTGGACAGTTTAGTATGGAATTTAGCCATTATGCCCCTTGTCCTAATAATATTGCCGAAGTAATTATGAAGAAAGTATAAATATTGTGATTAACGGTGCAAATTTGTTATGATGTTACAAATACAGCAATTATTGAGTAGGTTTAAAAAACAGCCAGAGCCAGAGCCAGTTGGCGATATAGTTAATATTGAGACATTTAAAGAAACATTTAATCCTCAAAATATATATAAAGCACGGTGGGTTTGGTATCACACTATAATGGCATTTGAATTATTTTTAATTATTATCTTGTTAATTGGTATTCTTATCAAGGTTTAACACATATATGGCCATAAAAGATAACACATCTAAACATTTGAATAAATCAATAGATCCGGTAATAGCTCTTCGAGACCGCCAAGCCGATGGAAACGCGAAAGCCTTCACGTTTCACCGCGCCGCTTCGGAAGTTGCTAAAGCCAAACACGGCCAGCATATTTGTGGTGCACCCTGGTCTAGTTTAATTTTTGAAGCAAGTAGTGAGATTGCATTTTGCTGTATGGCAAATAGCACAGCCGGCGCCAGGGATTTACGTCAAGGCACATCAACCGTCACAGACACACAAAACTCAGTTAGAGCAAAACTAGTTAGGGCTAATTTTTTAAATGGTACATATCAGGCTCGGCTTGAACAGTTTAAAAACGGCATCTTTGAATCCGAGTTAGATCCTGATGGTGATTACACTGAAGAAGAATTAGCATTGACATATTGTGATTCGTGTTGGCGCAATGAAGCAACATTTGGTGTGATATCAGAACCGAGGCAATTCGGCATTGAACAAGCGGTTCATGTGCTCGATGATGCAATTGCACAAACCGACCCTGACGGATACATACATAAGCAAACACCAACTTGGATTGATACAATGTTTTCTAATAAATGTAATTTTGCGTGTATGGGCTGTCATCCTACTGTTAGTTCTCCTATCAGTAAATATCTCGAAGCATACGATATTAGGGACCTGCAGTCCATGCCCCGGCAATCAACACCAACCGAAGTTGTGATTAGTAATTCAGATCCTGAAGGTGTAATAGATTATGTTATAGAGCACAGGGATACAATTAATATGATACATTTGCAAGGTGGCGAACCGTTTATGATGCCCGAAGTCTACCTTGCATTGGATAAATTAATTCAACATGATTTACACAAGCCAGATGGTATTAGTATATGGTGTCATACCAATGGGGCAATTCGTACATATAAAGGGATAGATATTATTGAAAAATATCTAGCCAAATGGGAAAATCGATTTAGAATTACAGTGAGCCACGACGGGTACGGCCCTCGCGGTGAATATATACGATATGGTTATACAGATAAAAAATGGCTAGAAACCTTTCATCGTATACATGATAGTGGCGCTAGTATGCATATACAACATTCTTTAAATATCTTTAATATTTTACATCAATATGATTGTTTAAACTGGTATCTAGAACAGTTACCAAACCTAGATAGCGAAGGTAATACGGTAAGTGAGACTCTGTCTTTTGGTTATTGGTCAGGTTTATTCGGAATTGATAATATTCAGCTTGTTCCGGAATTACATGAGCGGGCAATGGCAAGTATACAGGCATGCATAGGTGTAATTGATTACACTAATGAGTATACAAAGTTGTTAGCACGGTTAGAAAGAATGTCTTCACTTAATATAGAATTTCACAAGTATTTTAATAAAGCAGTAAGTAAATTTGATGAATTGCGCGGCACTGATTTTCATAAAACGTTTCCAGAACTAAAACCACTTTGGGATTATTATAATGATCAAATGCGCTAATTGTGATAAAGAATTTATGCACGAGTGCAAATATTGGATTAATGAGAAATTTTTTATCAAAGGAAGCAAAAAACAAATACCGTTTTGTAGTTGTGAGTGTAGTACCAATTATTATACAAAGCATAATTATTTAAATAAAGAAGTATTAAAAAATGTCAGATGATCTTAAAAATAATAACAGTTGGTGTCCCATACCTTGGGTCACATATAGCATAAACAGTTTAGGGCACTTCCGCCTATGTGTCCAAGCAAATAGTTATAAGCCAAGGAACGATCGTTGGAAGCGTAATGTTAATATGGGTAAATTTACCAGGGGTACATTATGGGAAAGTAACGATCCTACCACAGAAAATAACCAACCTTTAAATTGTATAACTACAAATTTATGCGATCTGCGTAATAATGTTTTTCTTAAAGAAATTCGAGCGGCTATGTTAGCCGGGGAACGCCATCCAGTTTGTAAAAGATGTAATCAAGAAGATGACAATGGCATTTTAAGTCGGCGTATGTCGCACAGAGATTTACACGCCCAAGATGGATTTACTTATGATGATGTAATAAAATATACTGATGCAGATGGCACAATACCTGATATAGACAAAGTGCCACTATTGGGTGCAGACATTCGATTAGGAAATTTATGTAATCAAAAATGTCGTATGTGTTACCCTGGTGAAAGTTCAGCATGGTATCAAGAATGGTATGATACATTCCAATATAGACACGTTATATATGAAGGCGTTAAGAGTAGAAAATTACCTAAGTTTACTGGCCCGGGCAATACTAAAATTACAATAGGGCTCGATGACAATAAAAAAGCCGGTGTGGTAGAACATCGAGTATTAGACAACGAAGATACAATTAATGCAAATGTTATTTTAAAAAGCAACAATGATCCTTATGTTTGGACTGACAGTGATGTATTATTTGAGCAGTTATCCAAACATTCACCAGATATTAAGCATATACATATGAGTGGTGGCGAACCATTGATGATTACTGCTCACTATGAATTTCTGCAAGGATATGTTGACTCGGGATTGGCAAGTGCTATTACTCTTAACTATAATACAAATTTATCAAATATACCAGACCGCGCATTTGAGTTGTGGAAGCATTTTGAAAAAATTGAGTTACGAACAAGTATAGATGCCCCAGGTAAGATTAATGAGTATATTCGTTATCCGAGTAATTGGGATATTGTGTTGCGGAATCTTAAAAAGTTAACTGAAGTAAAAGCATCTGGTGAAATTAATTTATCGTTAGAAACAATAACAACAGTACAGATTTATAATGTTTTTTATTTGCGTGAATTTGTCGATGAAATACGTAGTCACGATGATATTAATATTGATGATATGATTTTACATATGTTGCACGATCCTCGATATTTTAATATAACTTCGTTACCCGATAGTGCAAAAGATATAATAGCAAAGAAAATAGAAGATATAGGAAAAGAAACAGGGTGTTGGCAAAAGCAAGGGCAGGGAGTAATTAATCATATGTACCGGAATTCAACGGTTGATGCGTTAGATCAATTTTTTGTCGAAACGCGACTAATGGATAGGTATCGTGAGCAAAAGATAGAAACCGTAATGTCCGAATTGTATGAGTTGCTCAAAGAGTATGACCCATTACAGCATGCCGCAAAACGTATTCAAAAGACATTGGATACACTGGATGATGCACTTATTGTAAATGTATATGACCAGAATATTGAAGACACTGGGCAACTAGAATATACACACGTACAAATATTAAAAAAGAAAGATATAGATGACAATGAATAAAGCAAACTCATGGACAGAGTTCCAACCATTAAAAGAAGTAATTTTAGGAAAAGCATATAGTTCAGAGGATATAACTGCCGAGTACTTCCCTGATGATGAATTGCGTAGCGGATTAAAAAGAATATTTGACGAGACAGAAGAAGATGTTTTAAAAGTCAAAGAATTTCTCGAAAGTATTGGAGTAAATGTATGCCGCCCAAACGTAGTTTTTGATTTACAAAAGAAGAAAGGATATTGCGATTTACAAAAGTTTGATTTCGCGTTTCCAGATCATCCATTACAGCCGCGAGATACAGCAGGCGTATATGGTGATACATTGATAGATTTTTACACAGGCAACAATGGCCGGTTTTTTAGTAACTGGAGTACATACGATTATTTTGTAGAGTATTATAAAGCAGGTAATAATTGGCTTTCAATGCCAATGCCTAACTTTGTTGGGGATACAGAAAAATTATATGAAGCACACGATGGGCAACGGTTATTATATCATTCAGCAAACCTGTTAAGGTGCGGCCGCGATATTTTTTACTCGTTAGTGCATCCCAGTCAAGGTAGACACATAGGTAAAGGTACTGATCTCGGTATGGAATGGATTCAACGTGCCCTCGGTAATAAGTTTAGATTTCATGCTATAGATCACGGCGGACACTTAGATGGTAAATTAGCATTGCTTAAACCTGGTGTTGTTGCGTGTTGGAATAAAAATGTTATACCTGATGTTATGAAAAATTGGGATATTATAGAGATACCCGATACAGCATTTAACTTACCTGAAGATTTTAGAAATACACGAAAGAAACGATGGTATAAAGGTTTTGTATCTGATTATCTTACAGAGTGGATTGGGTTCTGTGACGAAACAGTTTTTGATGTTAATATGTTTAGTGTTAGTGAAGAACTAGTCATTACAAATGGCTATAATAAGGAAATATATAAGCAATTTAACAAACACAACATTGAAGGTTGGCCATGGCATTTTAGGCATCAACATTTTTGGGATGGTGCTATACATTGTTTAACTATGGATACAATCCGAGAAGGTGGGCAGGAAGACTACTTTAGTTAATGAGTACATTTTGCTATATGCCTTTTGAAACTATGGCAGTTGATACAACCGGCCATGTAATGCCATGCTGTGCATACCGGCCTGAATGTGCCCCATTTGATTATACAAAAAATCCGATCACTGCAGATGAATATTTTAATTCTACGGAATTAAAAGAAATACAAGATACATTTCTTAACGGCGAAGTACCTGCTGGGTGCGATGGTTGTATTATGAAAGAATACCAAGGTATGCTTTCTAAACGACAAAAATATAATAATACTCGCATAAAAAATAAAACAAAATGGATTCAAAATAGAACATCACCTCTAAGTGTTGAAATTGCAGTTTCTAATAGGTGTAATTTGACTTGTGTTACGTGTGACAGTATTTTTTCATCTGCTTGGAAACAATATGATCGTAATATGACCGGCCATTTTGAATTTAACAGACGGCAAGAATGGGCTAAAAATAATTTTAGAATTGATGATGGCTTCATGGATGAAATTTTACAATATGCAAAAGAAAACAAAGAGATGACTGTAGAACTGATCGGCGGCGAACCGTTATATAATAAATCTGTTATACAATTTCTTGAAAGTTTTGTATCTGCAAACTTGCCCAACTGCTTAGTAATTACAACAAATGCAACGCTAATAACAGATCATGTATTAAGCCTGCTTCACCAAGTACACGATTTAATATTGGCTTGTAGTGTTGACGGAACAGATGACGTGTACAAGTATGTTCGCGGATTTGATTTTGATGTTGTTGATGCAAACATAAAAAAGTTATTAGAATTAAGTGGAGCAGCCAGGATTGCAATGATTCCAGTGTTTAGTATATTTAATGTGTTTAATATTCCGCGGTTAATAATGTGGCATAATAAAATAGCCACGCCGCATACTAAAATGAGATTAGATAATTTTGTTAGGGGACCGTATTATGCAAGCATAGAAAATATGCCACCATTTATGTTAGAGCCACTTGTAGCCGAATTAGAAGAATTAACAACAAAAAATATTGACACCATCAAAGAAGGCGATCTGGAAAAGTTAATTAATACTTTAAAGAAGTATGAAGTATTTGATTTAGACAGCCAACAACTTTCATTGCAATGGATTAAAAAATGTAATATAATAAGAGGGATGGAAATAGAAAAAATTGTACCTGGGGTACAAACTTACATAGAATATGTAAACGGGAGATCATAATGGAAACGATAAAAGAATTTTACCAAACAGAGCACACACCAAAGTCTTTGTATAACGCAAAAATATTAGACACAGATGCCCACGCAGTGTGGGATCCAAAATGGCAAACTATGTTACGAGAAGTGCCATGGCAAGAATGGATCGAAGACGATGAATTTTTTAATTGTAAGGATGCATTTTTAGAACAAATGCATAATTGGATTATTAGCAGTAAACTTAACGATGTACATGTACCAAGTTTGGACTATCTACGATTTGATCGCAGGGATTCAATTATAGGTACAACACAGGCGTTGGATGAATTTCATTGGCGACACCGCGGTAAAACATTACGAGTGTTCCGTGGAGAGTATGGTTATAACAAGAGGGTGTATGAAACTCATATTGATTTTGTGCCCCAACTTGATCACTTAGATAAAACAACTGGCGAACTAAATGAATTAAATGCAAATGATTATATAATTATTAGTTTACCATTTGCTGGCTTTGGTGATAAACATCCATTAATGGACGAGGTGCTAGATCGAGCAGATGAGTTTGGTATACCTGTGTTAATTGATTGTGCCTGGTTTGGTACTTGTATGCATATGGAATTTGATTTTACACACCAAGGAATCACTGAGGTATGTTTTAGTACCAGCAAAGGATTAGGGTGCGGTAGATATCGTGCAGGTATTAGGTATAGTAATTATGAAGATGGTATGATAACACAACATAATAATTATAATCATTTGGTTGGCAGTAATATGCAATTAGCAATGTGGATGATGAGTCATTTCACACCTGACCATATACCAACGAGATTCAGAGATATGCAACAAGAAGTATGTAACGAATATGGTATGATCCCCTCAAAGTGTATGCACGTAGGAATGGCACCACATAATGAAGATTGGGAGATATTTCAATTAGCGGGTGTGCATTATAGAGTCGGGTTAAGTAAGGTAATTAAACTATACAGACAAAGTAAATTATAATAATAAATAGTAGTATGGAACATAATATAACAGTAACGGAAATGGCAATGGCGCAGTTGCTTTCTATAGCAAAAGATAACAATGTGGATGATGTTAGATATTTTTTAGATGGTGGCGGCTGCTCGGGCTTAATAGGCAGATGGGCAATAGGCACAGGTGCTGAGAGTGGTGATACAGTATTTGAATTAGGTGAAGACAAAACCTTTTTAGTTGATAGCACAACAATTATGTATATGGAGGATGCAACAGTTGATTTCACTGGTGACTTTATGCCAGCATTTAAAGTAACCATACCAGATACTATGTCTTGCGGTTGTGGTAGCTCTTTTCAGATGAACGAATAAAGGAAGAAAGAAATGACATATATTGTAAATGATAAGTGTATTAAATGCAAATACACTGATTGTGTAGAAGTTTGTCCAGTAGATTGTTTTTATGAGGGGGCTAATATGCTTGTTATTAAACCTAACGAGTGTATTGATTGTGGTGTATGCGAACCAGAATGTCCTGTAGATGCTATATTGCCAGACACTTTATTAAAAGATCCAAATGATAAAGCATATTGGATAGAGTTTAATAAAAAATATGCAGAGCAATGGCCAAATATTGTGCGTCGAAAGCCAGCATTGGATGATGCTGATAGTTGGAAAACTGTACCTGACAAAATGAAGCATTTCGACGAAAACCCCGGTAGTTAAATATAAACACAAATGAACATATTAACAAGTAATTCTCCTGAAACTGTGTTAATTAATTGGTGTGTAACGTCACGATGTAATTTTCGATGCAGATATTGCCCACCTGATGCACACAACGGTAAGGCAGATCTATTAGCAAAGGCATATTGGCCACCAGGACAAATTTGGCCGCCACAGGAAAAACCTACAGCATTTATTAAAATGCTAATGGTATCTTCTCCAGTGTTTGTCGAACTAGTCGGCGGTGAAACTACCATATGGCCTGGGTTAACAGCGTTTCTAGAACAATTTCGTAATAATAAAAATATTGCGTTTGAACTACTTTCAAACGGTTCGCGATCATTGCGGTGGTGGCGTGATTTTACTACAGCAACAACTGGTGTTCCGATATTTGCTAGTCTGTCATTTCACGCCGAGCAAGTCGACATGGAACACTTTATTCAAGTATTTGAGATATTGTCTAATACACATACAGTAAATGTTAATGTATTGCTTGATCCAGAGTATGCTGATATTTGTAATGCTGTATATAGCCGGGTTGCTGAAAAAATTAATAATAATATGCCAGGGAGAGTAGGTTATACACTTCTTCGATATGATATAGGCGGTGATGTGTATGACGGGTATACAGATGAGATGTTAGAGAATATTATGAAGCCTGGTGTTTTTTATTGGCTTGATGAAGCCCCGGCCGGCGGAGGAATGCCACCTATCCGGCCAGGCAATGTAGTTGTCCCGACAAAAGTTTATATAAATGGAGAAGTAGTAAAAGTACCAGAACTTATATTAAATAAAAAAAATAATTTTAAAGGCTGGAAATGTGAAGCATTGAATAAACGATTTATGATTGGTACAGATGGTAATCTTTTTCCATGTAACGAATTACATCATGATCCGATGATAAATTTATACGAATCCAGCCTTGAAGAAATTCAAAGTTTTTTAAAGAATAATAAGTTTGTTATTTGCCCATCCGAAACTTGTAGTTGTAAATGGGATGTTGTTGTCCCAAAAACACAGATATAATAATCAAAATCTTAAGGTTGACAAAGTAAGACTTCTTGCTTATAATAGTATATAATATAGTAGTGAGAGGTTATTTAAAAATGCGTAGTTCAAAATGCCCCGACGGTAAACGCCGAATTTTAACAAAAATCGAAGTGCCAATGGATGTCGAAGACATTGCTGGACTTGCGTGGGCGGCTATTAAACGAACCGACAAGTTTATGAACTCTGATGAAGATCTGTATAACATTGCCTTGTTAAATAAACGAGAGTTGTTGAGGTTGGCTAAATCGACAGTAAAAACCGAAGGCACCGCAGAAACCCAAGAATATCCCTCTTCTGTACTGAAGCACGTAAAACGAATGTTCCCCGAGGTGGATTAGTATTCCCTAATATAAGTATTCTCTTATATACCCTTAAAAATACCTACTAAAATAAGTGGTTTTTTGTTGTAAAAAACCCACACTTTTTTAAGATTGACAATTAGCCAATATGTTGTATAATGTATGTATAGAAAGTGAGATAATGGATCAAATATGAAAGCATTTAATAATGGACCATTTGAGAACAAGAAGTTTCTCAACGAGAATGGTTGGTTATCATATGACGGCGAATTTATTGGTCGTTTTGACAAATATGGTGGACTCGGTGCGTTTAAGAAATTTTTACGCCACAATTTCACCGTAGCAGAATACTTTGGTGAATTGGGCAAAGGTAAGGCTCCCCAGGAAGTTCTTAACGAGAAGGGGTATGTTAGTCCTGCTTTGACCAAGGCTTGCAAAATGGCTGGCTTCCCAGCAACACGGGAAGGCGTCGATGCAATGATGAAAGAACACAACAAAAGGTACCATAAATGAGATCCAGATATGCTGATGTGCGTCGGGGTTATACTAATTACGTGAACAAGCCTAAGAATGAAAAACCTGAATTTAACACTCGCAAAATTCTCGAAATAGCAATTGCTATAGACCGCGGGCAGGGTTTTGTTAAGTCAGGTTATGGTTATACCGTAACCAATGATCCGGAGACAGGTGAGTATCTCGAATATGAGAAGCAGTACAAGGTCGAAGATAACAAAACTTTGATCCACAAGCATCTCAAAGGTGAGAAAAAAGTTCGCATAACAGCCGGCGATAAGAAACAGGCTGAAGAAATGGTTGACCACTTTAAGGCAATTGCTCTTAAAAAACTGTCCGGGAAAACAAACGATTTTCAGAATAGTGTTCTTATGTATATGGATGCTGAAAAGATCGATCGCCTGGGTGTTGCTATAATGGCATCGTTGCCGAGTGTGTATGCCAGAGATATTAAGGCCGCTGAACTACAGGACGAAACCGAAGACTCTGAATATGTAGGGACTTATCGGACTCGTTGTAAGTTTACGGTAGAAGTAAAGCAGACGCGAAATTTCCCGACAGGGTATTTGATGATCTGTGTAGAAGGTGGGAAGAACCTTGTAAAGTTCTTCCTCGATTATGAACTTAAAGTTGGGGATATTTATAGCATTGCTGGATTTGTTAAGGAGCAAGAAGTAAGCAAATATTCCGGACTCAAAGAAACAATGTTAAACAGAGTAAAGGTGGAATAATGATACGATTTATAATCGGCTTGTTGTTAATATTTGGTGCAGTTGGTGGTATGGATGCTGATACTGCACCTATCGTTCAGTGTGTTGTAATTGCACTGGCAGGTGTAAGTTTAATGTGGTGGGCAATACCCGCCGTTAACGAGGAAAGAAAATGGTAAATCCAATGGACATGACCTTCGCACAATTCAAAGGTGTGATGGCAACCGAATTTCAGGGCATCGACCCTGAGCAAGACAATTATTACTACAACTTATGGATTGATTCCCTACATTATGGTGGCAAAACAGGCCGAAAGCCAAATTGGGAAGATTTCTTAAACGCAATTCGTACAGGCAAAATATAATGACCGATCATGAAATAAAACGTGACGCACGTGAGCGTCTATGTGAAGCAATACAAGATGGCCATCTCGATCCTGATATGTTCGTAGTAATGGTTGCCAAGTGGATGACTAACGACGACATTATTGAGATGTGTGATGCTAACGAACTTAACCTTAAAGCATTAGTTGGGTACTAATATAATGGCAGACATTGTGTTTGATGTAGATGGGACGTTGATG
>MPMA02019777.1_pt1 | contig 38966 bp, 40 predicted proteins | sample 1617361 | NCBI WGS metagenome assembly MPMA02 (sample SAMN05944807, study PRJNA350692) | marine metagenome | biome: marine; feature: ODZ; material: water; isolation source: 180 m water sample filtered on 0.2 um supor filter | place: Pacific Ocean | collected 2012-04-08 | depth 180m m | reverse complement strand
CCGGCAATCGACGCGGGGAAATACCGGGAGTGGCGCAAGCAGCCCCTGACCGCGCCGGAGGCACTGGCCATCGAGGACGCCTATGACGCCGAGGAGATAAGGGGCAGCCAACCGCGCTACTGGGAAAGCGTGAAGGAGTCGGACCCGCTTCCCGCCATCGTCCGGGGGCCGCTGACCTCCGAGGAGATGATCCAATTCATCAACGCCACCCGCCCAAGCCTTGGCTTCAAGGAGTTCCTGCGCTACCGGCAGCGCCACCCCGGCTTCGCCTTCCGTGACCCGGACAACGGCTCGTGGGAGAGCTGGGAAGCTTCCATGCTGCGGGATGACGTGGCCGGCATGTTCGGGTTCCCCTACGCCCATGACTCGGGCATCGACCGGATATCCTGGGTGAGCAATCTTCTGACAAACTGGATGGGAGACTCGGGCTTCCTCAAGTCTCTGAGCGTCACCTTGACCTTGCCCAATGGGTATGGCGACGCCACCTGGTGCCGGGGCCGGGTGACCCGGGTCTACCGTGAAGAAGACCGGCGCCTGGCCGACGTGGCACTGTGGTGCGAAGACCAGCGGGGCCAGCAGACGGCCCTCGGCCGGGCCACCGTGGCCCTGCCCTCCCAGGCGGCGGGCTAGGGGGTGCGATGCCCCACCGGGGTCGCCGGGAGAAACAGGTCCGACTAACCGTGTTCGACAACGAGCCCATGGCGCGGCTGGCCGAGCAGCGGCTGCGGCAGGCGGGCATCCGGTGCGTCATCCGGTCCTTGCGAGGCGGGCCCGGCCTCTGGGGCTCGGCCTATAACCTCCCCCATGACCTGTGCGTCTACGAGTCCGACCAGATGCCGGCCAGGGAAGTCTTGGACCTGGGACCCCAGGAGTTGCGGGAGCGGGAACGCCGGGGCACTGCGCCGGAGTCGAGATCGACTCTCTGGCTGGTCTTCGCGGGAATCATCATCGCTGCGCTGGTGCTGGGCATCGTGGTTCCCTTGATCTCCGGCTCGGATGGATAGATAGCCCTCTGCGCCGGTATTCCCTCTGGGACTCCCTGTTCCGGGCCGACTCGGAAGCGCCCAAGTGCCGCGGACCTCTCGGGCCGGCCTCCTTGCCTATTTGAGTACCGGCCACGTTCCGATTACCTCCTGCCCTCCAACAGGATCGCGACGTTTTCAGGCAGTGGCAGCGGGAAGGATAATGGGCTATCATTCAGGCAATCACGAGCGGCCAGCTATCAGCAGCTACAATTCCCTCCGAACCTGAAAGCTGAAAGCTGAAGGCTGATAGCTGACCGCTTGCACCACGGAGGGGTCGCCATGAAGACAACCACCAAGCTTCGCCAAATGCTGGCCTCGGGCCAGATGATTACCGCCCCATTCGTTCTTAACGCGTTCCATGCCAAGATCGCGGAAGCGGTGGGCTTCGACGCGGTGTACATGACCGGCGCCGGCACGGCCGCCGAGAAGGGCTTTCCCGACGTGGGCCTGCTGACCATGACTGAGATGGTGTCCAACGCCAAGTACATCGCCAACGCGGTCGGCATTCCAGTGGTTTCCGACGCCGATACCGGCTACGGGAATCCGCTGAACGTCCGGCGCACGGTTCGGGAGTACGAGTCCGCCGGGGTCGCCGGCATCCACATCGAGGACCAGGTATTCCCCAAGAAGTGCGGGTTCTTCGACGGCAAGCAGGTCATCCCCATGGAGGAAGCGGTCCAGAAGATCCGAGCCGCCCTGGACGCTCGCACCGACCCCGACTTCGTCATCATCGCCCGCTGCGACGCCTACGCCGTCACCGGTTGGGAGGATACGGTCCGGAGGTGCCGCGCCTACATCGACGCCGGCGCCGACCTGGTGTTCGTCGATGGTGTCAAGACGTTGGATGATCTGCGCAACTACGCCGCCGACCTGCGGGACCTGCCCCGGATGTACAACGGAGACCTGTTGCCCACCCAGGAGGTGGCCGCCCAGGGTTTCAAGCTGATGATCTGCGGCAGCACCATCTGGCTGGTCTACAAGCAGGTGCGGGACGCCTTCGAGGAGCTGAAGGAGACAGGGAGGGTGGACCCAAGCCGGGTTGCCACCCGCTGGGACGCCGCCGGCATGCTGGGGCTCCCGGAAGTCTACGAACTGGAGCGGAAGTACGGCGTGTCCGGTGCTACGATCGTCGAAACGAGGAGGTAGACCATGGCTCGCTACATGAAACAGGCTAGCTATTCCAGCCAGGGGCTCGGGGCCCTGATCAAGGACCCCCAAGACCGGAGCGCGGCGGTGCGGCAGATGATCGAGTGTCTGGGCGGCAAGCTTGAAACCTTCGACTACACCTTCGGCGACTACGACGTGGTGGCTATCTTGGAACTCCCCGACAACGTGACCATGATGGCGATGTCCATGGCAATAGCCAGCAGCGGCGCTTTGAGGAATTTCAACACCACCGTGCTCCTACCGATGGACGAGGCCGTCGAAGCCATGCGGAAGGCGTCGGCCGTGGGCTACCAGGCGCCGGGCCGCTGACCCGGCGTCCCGGCCGTTGGAGCTTCATTGCCCGGATTTTCCGGAATCGGGCGGCCCGGGCAATACCCCACATTTGGGCCTTGCCTCAAAAGCACCCTGGCATATGTTACCCCGAGTGAGGCGAGGGGTCTGGGGCGGTGGGTCAAGGTTGCCATGGAGGGACCCCGCACCACCCCGATAGAATCGGGGTCGTCCCTGCGCTCCTCGGAATGACGGATTTGAGGCAAAGCCCCACGCTTGTGGCCGGCCCCTGCCGGATGTACTGAGACCCGGCAGGGCCACTTCGTACCAAGGATGACTTTTGTCAGTGGCGGGGCCGGTCCTGGAATTCCCGCTCGGTGGTCTGCGCCTCAACCTCCTGGTACTCGGGGAGGCTGATCAGGGCCTCAACCTCGTCGCGCATCTCCCGCACCCGCTGCTCGTTGATGCCGATGTGGCCGGTGTCCTTCAGGCTCTGGTAAACCTTGCGGAAACCGTCGACCGCGGCGATTATGGGCGCGGTGGCGTAGATCATTATCTGGTAGCCCAGGTCCGTGTACTCTTGGACCGTGATATCGTCGGCCCCGGCGATGACCAGCAAGGGAACATCGGATACGCCTTTGCGGTAGGTATCCAGGTCTTCCTTCTGGCGCACGCCCCGGGGCATTATCACGTCGACACCCAGGTCGCGAAGGGCGTTGCCCCGGCGGATGGCTTCGTTCATGTCCCCTTCCACTGCGGAGAAGGCGTCGGTGCGGCCGATGATGATGAAGTCCGGGTCGGTGCGGGCTTGCAGCGCGTACTTCATCTTTACCAGGAACTCGTCGCCGGGGATGACATGCTCCAAACCCGCGTGGTATGAGGCCCGCTTCGGAAAGAACTGGTCCTCTATGTGGATGGCGGCAATGCCCGCGGCCTCAAAGGTCCGGACAGTGTGCATGGCGTGCACCGGGTCGCCATACCCAGCGTTGGCGTCGCAGATCACCGGCAAGGAAACCGACCGGGCCACCCGGGCGGCTACGTCCACCTGCTCGGTCAGGGTCATCAGCGGCTCGGTGACGGCCAGATGGGCGCCGCTCATGTATCCCCCGGTATAGACAGTGTCGAAGCCCAACGACTGGATCAGCCGGGCCGATATGGGGTCGTAGGCCCCCGGCGCTACGATGGGTTGTCCGGAAATTAGCCTATTTTTCAGGTCGGATCGTGCTGACAATTTCGGCCTCCCTTGTTATGTTTGGAAATTGACTTGGGCGCGCCCTCACCCCGGCCTTCGGCCACCCCTCTCCCAGTGGGAAAGGGGCCGGGGGTGAGGGCACCCTAATCTTGGGGTATCAGGGGCATCACCTCTCGGGCGAACTGTTGCATCTCCTCTTTCTGGCCGGCGATGCTATCGGCCGGGAAGCTGAGGATGAAGTTCCGGACCCCCAGGTCCTGGTACTGCCGCAGGTCGGCGGCGATCTGCTCGGGCCGGCCGCTCATGGCCTTGCGAGATAGCATCGGGGTCTTCTCGAACGATACCCCGGTGCTGAACGAAATCGATACGGCGTCTTCGGCGCGCCCGGCCTCCTTGGTCAAGGTGCGAAGGCGGGCTATTTTCCCGGCCATTTCCTCGGGTTCCAGGATGGCGGGAGGGCGCAGGCCGATGGGCACCCAGCCATCGCCAAGCCTGGCGGCGCGACGGATCGCCGGGCCGGTGTGCCCTCCGATCCAGATCGGCGGATGGGGCTTCTGCACCGGCTTGGGCATAAACCCGCTGCCGGAAAGCTGGTAGTGCTTCCCGTTGAAGACCGGCTCGTCCTTGGTCCACAGCTCTTTGTAAAGCTGCAGGTACTCGTCGGTCACGGGTCCTCTGGCCGCGTAGGTGTCCAGCCCCAGCGCCTTGAACTCCTCTTCCATCCAGCCGACGCCCACCCCCACAATCACCCGGCCCCCCGAGAGCGCGTCCAGGGTGGCCAGCGTCTTGGCGGCTAGGACGGGATTGCGGTAGGGCACGATGAGCACGTGGGTGCCCAGCCGCACCCGATGGGTGCAGCCGGCGAGGAAGTTGAGGGCCGACAACGCCTCGAAGTACGGCTGGTCTGGGCTGAAGACGGCCACCCCGTCCGCGGAGTAAGGATAGAAAGACTGGACCTCACGGGGCAGAATGATGTGGTCGCTGACCCAGACCGAGTCGAAGCCCAGGTCTTCGGCCCGCTGGGCCAGGGAGCGAATCCCCTCCGGGGTGGCCAGCTGCCCCCGGGTGGGCAGGGAACATCCAAAAGTCACGGGCATTGGACAACTCCTCCTGGGGCTTTCCGGGTCATCTTACTCGAAGCGGCGTCCCGGCGTGTTGGCTCAGCAGCTAAGGGTTGACTCGGGTACTAGCCGCCAGAGACATTCCCCGGCCGAGGCTACTTCCGAATCACGTAGGTGCCGGCTATGTGGTCGTGCCAGCCGCGCTTTTGGGGGTCCCAGCCGACCCACAGGTAGCCCAACCCGATGGCGATGGCCGAGACAAATTTGCCCACGATCTCCCGAAGGGCGGCGCGCCCGATGCCCGGCACGTTGCCTCTGGCGTCCACCACCTTGATGCCCAGGGCCATCTTGCCGAGGGTCTGGCCTTTGAGGCCGGTGAGCAACACGTAGTACGCAATGGATAAGAGCGCTCCGGTACCTGGGAACCCCATTATCGCATCCACACTTGCACTAACGATGCCGGTCAGGATGGCGTCGATCACCACGGCCGCCACCCGGATCCAGAAGCCCATGTACCCTACATTGGTATCGGCTCCCCAGCCCGCGCCCACGCCCGCGCTCGCAACGGAAGTGGGGGCCGTGCCGGCGCCGGTCGCGCGGCACCGCAACCGGCGCAGAAATGAGCACCCAGTTTGATCTCCGTGCCGCAGTGGCCGCAGAACGAAGGATTGACCTCGACTCTCGTCCCGCAGTGAAGACAGAAGCCGGCATCCGGGGAGATGCCTTTGCCGCAGTTAGGGCAAGCTTTCTGGCCTTCCATCCAACCTCCCGAGTCCTGAGCCATCACTGCCCCCCTTCCGATAGCGGTTGATTTCTGTTGCCTCCGCCCTCGCGCCCAATACTCGCTAGCTCTACGGCGCCAATACTGTGAACGGATAGGCGGGAACATTGCGCAAAACCCAAAATAGAACAATCACCCCCAACAGCATCCAGATCCAGTTGGCCGGGATGAAGACTTCCGGCATGCGCCGTCGACTCAACCCAGAGACGGCACTGGAGAGCAATGAGTACCCCACGAAAGGCAGCGAGAGGACCATCAAAGGGTTGAACCCAAACGCCTGCAAGAGGTTTCCATTAAGCAATTGGTGTAGCCCGCGCAGTGTGCCGCAACCGGGACAGTAGAGGCCCGCCACGGCACGGAACGGGCATGGTGGGAAGAGCCCCGACTCACCGGGCTCAAAAGCAAGAAGGACCGCTGTGCCGGTGACCAGTAGCAGCACGGCGCCCGCGATGATCCAGCGCGAATCAACGGGCGATCCGTTGGTCCGCGGGAAACCGGTAACGTTTCCAACCAATCGACTAACCACTGACCACTGTGCTGCATGCCGCAATCGGGACCCAAAGGGCGACCAATCCCAGCCCGACGCCGAAAGAAACCCAGACCCAAGTTTTGGCTGTCCTGGAGGTCCTTACGGCTCCCTCATGATCACCGCTGGCCAGTTTGCCATTGACCTGCGCCGCATAAACGATCGCGACGACCCCGAATGGCATGCAGCAAAACAGCGTAACTAGGATCGCCTGTATCAGATAGTTGGGAACATGGGCGTAAGGATGACCCGCCAGGCCGGTGCCGAACGCGGGACCGGAAGCCGGTCCGGCAAACGGTGGCGCCTCGGTTGCCCGGGCCTCGGCTCCGCACGAGGGGCAGAAGCGGTTATTCGCTTCGAGCGCCTGGCCGCAGCTGGAGCAAAACTTCCGGCTGCCCCCGAAGGGTTCCTGGCTTTGTACCATCTTTCTACCTCAGGCCTCGGGCGGGTGAATCTTCCTCCGCCAGGTGGGGGAGCAAAGGGCAGACATCAAGAGTCAGCCCTGCTTGAATTCAACCGCCTTTCGGAGCAGCCGGTGTTGCCGCTATTGGCTGGACTGTTCTATTACGTCTCTATGCCGTCTCGCGCGGCCTGGCGTCAGCGGGGTGCCGCCCGGTTCAAGTCCATCTGGACCAGGAACCAGACAACCGGGGCGAAGACGATCCATAGAATGAAAATGGCGATCCCTGGGTATTTGCCACCATTGAACTCAGCGTACTCGGAAGAGTGATGCCACTGAGCGAAAAGATTGGCAATCGGGATTATCGAAAGAAGCGTCCACAGACCCGCCCCTTCCGTCTTTCCGTTCGCCTTCTGCATCTCGTCCAGAGTCACGTAGTACCAGTAGATCACGTAGATACCAAGTGTCACGATGGTCAGAACGACCTGCATGATCATGTTGCGGTTCTTGATGTGGCCGGTGCTTGCCGGTCCCCCGGCGGCGGCCGGAGCGGAGGCGGGCTGCCCGCCGGCCGCGGATCCACAGCTAGGGCAAAAACCGGTGTTCGCTTCGAGTTCCTTCCCGCAACTGGAGCAAAACCCTCCGGAAGGACCGCCACTCTGCTGTTCCTCTGCCATGACACCCTCCCCGTTTGCCCCCTCGCCGGTGCCGGTGCGATATCGATGTAACGAAGCGCGGCAAACACTCTCTGGTTCGATTCGAATGCCGTAGGCTTTTCCCCGTGCGACACCCGGATGGGCCGGATTGTAGCTGGGTCGATTCAGACTGTCAACTCGTGGATTGCTCGGGTAATTGCGCCATCCCGCCGTTCGGTTGAACCCTCAACCTTCGCTATGCTAGGCTGTCTGTAGAGGTGCGCGGGCCGATGGTGGAGAAGGTGGCCGTCGCCATGAGCGGCGGGGTGGACTCGTCGGTTGCTGCCTTGCTGCTCCAGCAGCAGGGCTACCAAGTCGTGGGCGTGACCATGAAGCTGTACGGCCTGGAGCACACCGACCTTCCCAAGTACTATAAGGGTTGCTGCACCGTTGGCGATGTGGTCGACGCCAGGACGGTTTGCCGCCGGCTGGGCGTCCCGCACTACGTCCTCAACGTTCAGCAAGAGTTCCAGGCCCACGTTATCGACTACTTCTGCTCCGAGTACCAGAACGGCCGCACCCCCCACCCCTGCATCGCGTGCAACGACAAGATCAAGTTCAATTTCCTGATGACCCGGGCGGTGGCGCTGCAGGCGGATTACGTCGCCACCGGCCACTACGCCATCATTGAGCGCACCCCGGACGGGATGGTGTTGAAGAAGGCCGTGGACCACGGCAAAGACCAGTCCTATGTCCTCTTCGGCATGGGGCAGCCGGAGCTGGCCCGCACGTTGATGCCGGTGGGCGCTTACCCGAAAGACACCATCCGGCAGATGGCGGAAGATGCCGGGCTCGGCGTCGCCAGGAAGCCGGATAGCCAGGACATCTGCTTCGTGCCCTTTGGCGACTACCGGGCCTTCTTGAAGGGACGGGTGCCGTCCGTCCCCGGCTCGATCGTCAACCAGGAAGGGGAGCAGGTGGGCCGGCACCAGGGCATCGAGTCATTCACCGTTGGGCAGCGTCGCGGGCTGGGTATCGGCAACCGGGAACCGTGCTACGTGCTGCGGTTGGAACCCGAGGCCAACCGGGTGGTGGTTGGGCCGGAGGAGGCCCTTTACCAAACGCGGATGTGGACCTCTCGGGTCAACTACACCCTGGGGCGGGCGCCTGATGGGCCGGTGGAAGTGGGAGTGAAGATCCGCTATAAGTCCGAAGAGGCTCGGGCTGTGTTGCACCCACGGCCCGAGGGAGCGCTGGTCTGCTTTGAGCAGCCGCAGCGGGCGGTTACCCCCGGTCAAGCGGCGGTGTTTTACCGGGGTGACGTGCTTTTGGGTGGTGGAACGATCGAGAGGGACATTCCGGGCGGGGAGACGGTGGGAAACCCTTTCTTTCAAGAAAGGGTTTCCCACGCCCTTCCTAAAGAATATTTGCTTGACCAGGGCTCGAATGCCTGACTTGTCGATGGAGCAGGGTCTTTACCGGCGGGGCGTGCCCCTGGTGGCCGGCGTGGACGAGGCAGGAAGGGGGCCGCTGGCCGGGCCGGTGGTGGCCGCAGCCGTCATTCTGCCTCCCGCGCTATCCGGCTCCGAGACGTGGCTGGACCTGCTGGATGACAGCAAGGCGCTGTCGCCCGCCCGCCGCGAGCGAGCCGTGGATGCGATTCGGAAGCATGCTCTGGCAATAGGCGTGGGCCAGGCGGGCCCGGAAGAGATCGACCGTCTGGGCATCGGGCGGGCGACCATCGAGGCCATGATGCGGGCCGTCGCGGAGCTGGCGGTGCAGCCCGCTCACCTGCTGTTCGACTTCGTTCACCTGCGGGAATGCCCGCTTCCTTTTCAGACCGTGGTTCGGGGCGACAGCCTCAGCTACTCCATCGCTGCCGCTTCCAACGTGGCCAAGGTGACTCGAGACCGCTGGATGCGGGAGGAGGACGCCCGCTTTCCCGGCTACTCTTTCGCCAAGCACAAGGGTTATCCGACCGCGCTTCACCTGGAGCAGCTTCGAAGGCTGGGGCCTTGCGACATCCATCGCCGCTCCTTCGCCCCGGTGCGGGAAGTCTCCGGACCGATGCGGGGCGGCTGAATTGCCGACGCCCCGGACCCGGCTGGGCAACTGGGGAGAGGAGCTAGCCGGGAGGTTCCTCGAAGAATCGGGCTACAGCATCTTGGACACCAACTACCGCTGCCGCTATGGCGAGGTGGATATCGTGGCCCGAGACGGTGAAGAGTTGGTGTTCGCCGAGGTGCGCACCCGCCATGGCGGCGGCTTCGGCGCTCCCGAGGAATCCCTCTCCGCGGCCAAGGTGCGGCGGTTGGTGACTACCTGCCAGGACTACATCCAGCGCCGGTCCGAGGAGGACACCGAGTGGCGCATCGACCTCGTTTGCGTCCACCTCGACCGGGGAGGTGAGGCGACTCGCATCCACCACCTCCGCCACGCCATCCAGCTATAGGTCCGCGGGGAGGGCCCAGGTGGTCTTCGTGCCGGGGGAGTCATGTATCAGCAGCCCGTGGCGGGCCGGCTCCGTTGACCCCGCTTCGGACTGCTCGGATACTGGAAAGCCGGTGAGCCGGCAGGTCAACAGCGCCGTCAATACTATCAGCGCGAAGAGGACCCCGATGACCAGACAGGAATACCGCATCATCGGAGATGTTCCTCGCCGGCAGGACGTTTGCTCACGCTCATCTCTTCCCGGCTCGAAGCACCCGGCATCGCGCCGGGGGCCGGCCGGTTTCTGAAGGACTCGAAGCTTCGCTCGGAGATACCCTGGTGAATCTCTCGAACGGCGCTGGGATTGTACACCAGACCTCCGGCGGACTGCCACCGCCGGGCCGGGCCGTCCGGGGCGCAACATTAACGATGGAGGTACGCTCGATGGACCAGATGGCTAGCCGCATCGCTTTGATCCGGGGCCTAGCCGGCCGGCTGCGGGAGTTTCTGGCCAGCCTGTCTCAGGAAGAATGGGTCCGGCCCAGCGCCTGCGACCTCTGGGAGGTCCGGGACGTGGTGGCCCACGTGACTTCGGGAGCGGGGCGCCAGCTCGATAGCATGCGCCGGGGGATGGCCGGCGACTCCTCGCCACCGCCGGGCTTTGAATCCGTGGACCTGAGCGCGCTGTCGGCATCCAACGTCCAGCGTGACATCGCCCTGCGCAAAGAGCTGGGAGAGCAGCTTCTGCCGGTCTTCGTCGCCCGGCACGAGGAGCTGACCGGGCTGCTGGACGGCTTCGGCGCCAAGGGTTGGGACACACCGTGCTGGCACGCCAGGAAGGGCGCCATGCCGGCGGAGGAGTACGTCGACCTGCGGGTTCAGGAATTGGCTATCCACGACTGGGACATTCGTTCAGGCCTCGACGCCGGGGCTCGCCTGGACCCGGAGAGCGTCCCGGTGTTGCTGGAAGTTGCCCTCACCTGGCTTCGGGCCAGCTTCCGGCCCGGTCGCCCGTTGGACGCCCCGGTGGTCTTCCGGTTCGAGGTCACGGCTCCGGCCGGCTTCATCCACGACGTGGTCGTCAACGGCGACGGCTTCCAAGTCGACCAGGCCGGTGGGCCGAAGGCCGACGTGGTGGTGCGGTGCGATGCCGACTCCTACCTGCTGTACCTGTACGGAAGGCTCACCGCCGCCACGGGTGTCGCCACCGGCCGGCTGTCCGTGGACGGCGATGCCTCTCGGCTCCGGCGGTTCGAGGAGTGGTTTAAAGGTTTCTAGGGAGAGAAAACAGGCGAGGTCTGACCGGCCGGCCTCAATGGCTGCGCCCGTGACCTGGGCCATTGATATTCCGCTGCCCTGCTGCTAACCTCGTGTTCAGTCGCTAGGAAGCCAGTCGGAAGCCAATCGGAAGCCAGGGGAGTAGCTGCAAGTGGTCAATGAAACGAGGGACGCAGTCGTCGTCGGAGGTGGTATCGTCGGTTGCCTTACCGCCTACCTGCTGGCCCGGCGGGGCATGAAGGTAACCATCCTGGAGCGGGACTCGGTGGGCAGCCATGCATCGGGCTTCGCCTTCGGCGAAATGGGCCCCCTGGATGGCGCCGGCCTTCCGGACCCCCTCCTGGACTTCAGCGTCTGGTCGCTGCAACGGCACGGCACCCTGGCCGGGGAGTTGAGAGAAGCGGGCGGAGTCGACAACCAGTTCCAGGTGTGCAACCGGCTGAAATTGGCCTTTGACGAGGAGGATGTCCGGGCCTTCCACGAAGACCTGAAGTGGCAGAAGGATGTCCGGGAGCTTGGAGTGGAGTGGCTGACGCCCGAGGAGGTGGTGAAGATCGAGCCGATGGCCAACCCCGCGTGCCTCGGAGGAGTGTACATTCAAGGAGTCGGCGCGGTGGAGCCCTATCGCCACAACCTGGCCGCGGCCCAAGCCGGGGAGAAGATCGGCGTGACACTCTTGCAGCGCCGGGCCACCGGCCTGATCAGCGAAGGCGGCCGCTGCCTGGGAGTGACCTACGATGGCGGCCGGCTGGAGGCTGGGGTGGTGGTGCTGGCCATGGGGCCCTGGACCCAGCAAGCTTCGGACTGGTGCGGAGTCAACATCCCGATAAGTCCCCTCAAGGGGCAAATTCTCCGCCTACAACACAGCTCGAGCCCAATCAAGACCTCCCTGCATTGGGGTGGAAGCTACGTGGTCACCAAGCCCGACGGGCTCACCTGGGCGGGGACTACCGAGGAAGAGGTGGGGTTCGACGAGGAGACGACCTCCGGGGCCAGGGACGAGATAATGGGCGGCTTGCTGACCATGGCCCCGTCGCTCTCGGAGGCGCAACTGGTGCAGCAGACGGCGTGCCTGCGGCCCCTGTCCTCCGATGGACTGCCCATCGTGGGCAAGGTGCCCGGGTGGCAGAACCTCTACCTGGGCACCGGCGCCGGGCGGAAGGGCATACTGTGGAGCGTGGGCATGAGCCACGGGCTGGCCGACCTGATTGTCACCGGTAGCACCCAGGTACCCGGCCTGGAGTTCCTGGACCCCGCCCGGTTTGGTGGGGACTAGGGGAACTAGCGAGACGGTCGGAGGGTCATTACGCCGATACCTCCACCGTCTCCGTCCAGGTATCTGGCTCCGGGATGGGCAGGTGCTCAAGCCGCATGCCCTCAAGGTGAAACTCTATGGCATCGAGGATGTTCCTCTTTACCTCTTCCTGGGTAGCGCCCGTCGCCACGCAACCGGGTAAGTCTGGCACGTAGGCTGAGAAGTTGTTGGCCGCCTTCTCGTAGACTACTGCATACTTCATTCCCTCCCCTCTCCTCGCAGCCCCCGCCATCCTCCGCTAGGCGTCCTGCTTCCGCGCCACCAGCAGCCCGTCCTCTCGGGTGATGGGCATGGCGAAGGGGTAACGGTGGACCTGAAGGGCCAGGTCCACGTCCTGAGGGTGGTATTGGGGCTGGTCGTCGTCGAAGAACTTCCGGGTGGCCCCGCCTTCCATAATCAAGCTTCGAAGCGCCGTCGGGTCGGGCTTTCGCCCCTCCAGCAGGTTCCTCAGGTAGAGGGCGCAGTGCTCGTCCTCGTCGGAGCGGACCATACCGTGGTCGCCCATGGCGATGATTGAGACCAGGGGCGGATTCTCCCGCCGGATGGCGTTCACGGTGGCCTCGGCCACCACGAAGGAGCCCAGGTAGATGGACTCCGCCCTGGTCGCCGCCGCGACTCCCACCGTCCCCGCCCGGGTGGACTGCACCAGGGATTTGCCGGTCAGGTCCACCTGGGAAATCTCGTAGGGGGAGTTGCCGAAGTCGAACCCTTCGGGGCGTTTCCCGCCTTCCTCGCCCATCAGCAGGTCTCCCACTCCCCTCTCGTGGAGGGCCAACGCCTCCTCCACCTCGGCCACCAGCACGAGCCGGGTGGCGCCGTGGTCGAAGGCGATGGCGGCCGTGGTGAACGCCCGGAACACGTCGATGATGATGACCGTGCCCTCGGCCTCTCTGGCGTCGCGGGCCAGGCTGCCCAAACGTATCTCCATAAGACTCCTGTTGGTCAAGAGATTATTTGGGGGCGGTGCCCCTCGCTCCTCCGGGTGAATGTGGGTGGCCTGCTGCCCGTAGAGCCTATTCAACAACTCCGAAGGAGGCCATTCCTGGTCCTTCGACAAGCTCAGGACGAACGGAATGTCCCCGATCCCCGAGCGAACGGATTATCCCCGTTGGACCGCATGTTCTCCGTCTGACCGCATGCTCCCCGTTGGACCGCATGTTCTCCGTTCGTGGTGAGCTTGTCGAACCACACCGGCTGGTGATTGGATAGGCTTTGAGCCGGTTCGAGGGCCGCGCCGCCGGGTCAAGCCACCGAGGCCCCGCGCCCCAACATCATACCGCCGGACATCTCGATCACCCCGTTCAGGCGGCGGAAAAACAGGAACTTTTTCAGGTCAATATCGATGCTCCGGGCCTGCCGGGCCAGGTCCGGCGTTACCAGCAGCTCGACTCCGTCTCGCCGGACAACCCGGTACCGGGAAGTGTCCCGCCTGCCGATGTGGGTATCGACCGATACCTCTACACTGCTGCCCGCTCAAGACGACAGGCAGATCAGGTCTACGGCCGCCCGCCCGCCCTTCTTCTGAATCTCGGCTCGGGCATTATCGCTAAGGGTTACATCCATCAGGTTTCCTCGGCCTGGGTTTGTGATTCTAAGCGGACCTCAGGCGCACAATCCGCTTAAACATTAAGATGCTCCGCTCATTGGGTAGATGCAACCCCTGCCGCCAGCAGGTGGTTGCGGGTCTCGATCATCGCCGGGTGGACCATCGAGCCCTGGGACACCATCGAGACGATCTCCCGGTCCAGAAACTCCAGCACCGCCCGGTCCAGGTTTTCCAACGCCATTCGGCGCAACTCCGGTAGGTACGGATACCTGGCTATCTTTTCCGGGTCCAGCTTGTCGGCCAAGAAGACCACCTTCCCCAGGCCGTCCAGAGACGGGTGGGCGGTGGTATGCCAGTAGACGGCCTGGTAGAGGGCTGGGTCGTCCAAGCCGGACTCCCGCTTGAGGATCTCGGCCCCCACCGGCCCGTGGAGCAGCACCGGAACCTCTCGCTCCACCGCTCCGATGGGGAGGCCCATCTCCGTGGCGCGGCGGGTCAACTCTTCTTCCGGCATGGCACGGGCCACATCGTGGGCCAGCATGCCCAGAGCGGCCCGTTCCCCATCGATTCCATGGCGACCGGCCAGCTCGCGGGCAATCCCTCTGACCCGGTATATGTGCGCCTGAAGGCCGTCGGGCAGGGCATCCACCCTTCTCTGAATCTGATGGACCAGCTCGTCCATCCAGCTTCCTCCGCTTATCCCATGGCCCCCAGCGGCTGGCCGCCGAGCAAATGTAGATGCAAGTGCTCTATTGCCTGTCCCGAGTCCGTGCCCTGGTTCATGACGAGCCGGTAGCCGCTCAGGGTCACGTCTTCCCGCCGGGCCATCTCCTCCGCCACGACGAACAGGTGCCCCATGATCGGCACCTGGCCGGGGCCCACGTAGGCCAAAGACGCCAGGTGCATGTTGGGGATTATCAGCAGGTGGACCGGCGCCTTGGGGCTGATGTCGCGGATCACGATGACCCGGTCGTCGCGGTAGATTGGCGCCTCGTGAGTCGTGTCACGGGCTATCGAGCAGAATATGCATTGCCTGGTTGTCATTCTATGTACGCCTCCATCCCTGACCGGCCTTTGGTGTGCCCCTGGAAAACGGTCCGCGGACCCGGCCACGCGCTCGTGGCCCGGCGGCGCCAGGATGCCAACCGATGGGCCGGATTACCGGTAGCCCTGAAAGCAGACCGGCCTGGACTCACTATTGGTCCAAATATTGCAGCGCCAACTCCTTGTGGAAATTGGCATCCCCGTAGGTCAACTCCTGGACCTTGGCGCGCCGGGTGTAGAGCTGCAGGTCGTGCTCTTTGGTGAAACCGATGGCGCCGTGGCATTGGTGCGCGGTAGCGCAAACCCGGTCGTAAGCACCGTTCACCCAGGCCTTGGCCATCGACACGTCCCGATCCGAAGGGCCGCCCTCGGAGACTCGCCAGGCGGCCTTATAGGAGATGTTGCGGCATCCCTCCACGTCCAACGCGATGTTGGAGCAGTGGTGTTGCACCGCCTGGAAGCTGCCGATGGGACGTCCGAACTGGGTCCGCTGCTTCACGTATTCGACTGTCATGTCCAGCACGGCGCCGGCGCCGCCCAGCATTTCCACGCACCGTCCCGCGGTAGCCCGTTGCAGGGTCCGCGCCACCACCGGCCAACCCTCGCCCACCGGCCCCAGCGTCGAACCGGCGGGGACGCTTACCTGATCCAGAACCACCTGGCATTGCCGGTCCGAGGCGATGGTGTTGAGGGTCGTGATGCTGATTCCGGAGCTGTCCGAGGGTACTAGAAAGACGGTCAGTCCCTGGGCCGGGTCCGATTCGGATGAGGTGCGGGCCACCACCAGCAGGATGTCGGCCGCTTGCGCATCAGGCACGAAAAGCTTGGTGCCGCTGATCAGATAGCTGTCTCCCTGTCGCTCTGCGGCCGTCTCAACCCCCGAAGGCTCGTAGCTAACCGAGGGCTCGGTCAAGGCAAGGGTCATGGTCAAGTCCCCGGCGCAGATTCGCGGAAGGATGTCCTGCTTCTGGGCGTCGGTTCCGGCGTCCAGCACGGCCAGGCCTCCCAGCACCACCGCGGAAAAGAAGGGGCCCGGGCACAGGGCGCGGCCCATCTCTTCCAGCAGTACCGCAAGGTCGAAGAAGCTGCCCTCGGTCCCGCCGTATCGCTCCGGAAACGCCAGCCCGGTCCACCCCAGGTTGACGATCTGACGCCACAGTCCATCGGTATAGCCCCGAGGGTCTTCCTCCATGGTCCGCACGAACGTCAGGGGGCACTCCTGGGACAGGAACTCTTGGGCGCTGGCCTTCAGCATCTGCTGGACTTCGTTTAGCCCCAGGTCCATAACTCTCCCTCCGGTTGCCGGCTCGCCAAGGCCCTGGCCTTGGGTGAGCAGTCATTGGTTAGCAGGTTGCCGCTGCCGGTTGTAGCGCGGTTGCCCGAAAAAAGCGGGCCGTTTCTGCCGCCGCGGGTCTACGGGACCGGCGGTGGTGGTTCGTTCAGGATATCTATCACCGCTCCCAGGCGGTCAAAGCGACGCTAGTATAGCGTAAAGCGCAATCCGGCTCAAGGTTGAATGGATACTCGCCGCCAGCGCCGGGCCGGATATCGAAGCCCCCCGGTTGCGCCAATCCCAGGCGAGTGACTAACCGGTGAATCGATAAAGAGGCCGCTCCCGATTTCTCGCCGAGTTCTGAGCTTGAACTTCCACGGAGGCGGGGAATCGGATGGGCGCAGAGCGGGCCGATCCCGACATTCTTGGCGGTTGTTGTCCCGATGTCCAGTCCCCTCGGTTGATGCCCCGCATCAGCCAAGGGGTCCACCCCCCATCGTCTTTCCGGCGAAGGCCGGAATCCAGGGAGGCAAGACTGGATCCCGGCCTTCGCAGGGATGACGATGGGGTATCAAGCCATTTACGAGACAGTAACCCGGTACGGGAACCATGCCCTACATTGAGCCACCCGGGACCGAAGCCCCTACACCAAGCCGCGCACGAAGGTGTCCAGCCGGTCCAGCGCCTTCTGGATGTTTTCCCGGGAGTTGGCATAGGAGATACGGACGTACCCCTCACCGAACTCGCCGAAGCCGCTCCCCGACAGCAAGGCGACCCCGGCCTCCTGCATCACCCTATCCTCGAACTGGCGGCTGGTGAGGCCCGTTTCCGAGATGTTGGGGAAAGCGTAGAAAGCTCCTTCGGGCTCGGGGCACCGGATGCCCGGGATGCTGCGCAACCCGTCGGTGATGAGCCGGCGGCGCCCGGCAAACTCGGCGGCCATGGCCTGCACCGCGTCTTGAGGGCCGTCCAGGGCGGCGATGCCCGCGATCTGAGTGAAGGTGGCGGGACAGGAGATGTTGTTGACCGCCAGCCTGGTCACGTTCGGGACTATCTCTTCAGGCATGATTCCGTAGCCCAGGCGCCAGCCGGTCATGGCATAGCTCTTGGAAAACCCGTCAAGGATTATGGTACGCTCCGCCATGCCCGGAAGGGCCGCAATGCTGTGGTGCTCGCCGGTGTACAAAATATCCTTGTAGACCTCGTCGGTAAGTATGTAAAGGTCGTCATGCTGTCTGACCAGATCGGCGATGGTTTCCAGTTCCGGCAGGGTCAGAATGGAGCCGCAGGGGTTCTCCGGGGAGTTGATGATGATGAGCCGGGTGCGGTCGGTGATCAAGGATGCGAGGTCGTCCAGATCGGGGTGATAGCTCTTCTCTTCGAGCAGGCGCATCGGCACCGGGGTGGCGCCGGCAAACCGGATCAAGGACTCGTATATGGGAAAGCCGGGGTTGGGGTAGATCACCTCCACTCCCGGTTCAGCCAGGGCCAAGATGGCGTAGAACATGACGGGCTTGGCCCCCGGCGTGACCACCACCTGGGCCGGGACCGTGTCGATGCCCCGGACTTCCCGGCTGTTGCGGGCGATGGCCTCGCGCATTTCCATCAGCCCGGCCGTGGGGCCGTAGTGGGTGTAGCCGTCTCTGAGGGCTTTGACTCCCGCCTCGACGATATGGCTGGGCGTATCGAAGTCGGGCTCACCGATCTCCAGGTGGATGATATCTTTGCCCTGGGCCTCCAGCGCCCGCGCCTTGGCCAGCACCTCGAAGGCGGCCTCGGTGCCCAGGTTCAAAATCTTGCTGGTGAGCTTCATACTTCCTCCATGTCACCGCTCAAAGAATGTCGTTGCTTCCGAAATGCCACACTTCGGGAAATGTCTTGCGAATCACCCTCTCTCCCGGTTGATGGATGAAGAGGGTGGGCCTTTACAGGACGGAACCACGGCGCCGGCGCGACCCGCGATGGAGACCGGCTCAAGACGCCGGGGCCCCGGCGTTCGGTCTTTCTGAAGCGTTGCGGCGCATGACGTTGATCCGGCCAACCCGGGCCGTGTAGCGCCGCCACTTGGGCGCCAGGCTGGGCGGCACTTCCTGGGGCTCAATCAATCCGAAGCCGAACCGGCGAAAAAACCCCACCTCCCGGTCCTCGCAAACCAGGTAGAGGGGGCCGTGATACCGCCCCAGCGGCCTGATCACCATCTCCCGGCCCACGCCCCTGGTCCGAAGCCCATCACGGACGGCCACGCTGGCCAACTCGAGGAAGCCTTGGTAAGGCCTCAAGCGGGCGCATCCCAGGATGCCGCCGCCTTCATCCTCTGCGACAACGAACTGGCTTGCCTGTAAATCTTCCCCGTCGCCATCGACCAGGGCCACCAGATCTTCAATGGCCGACAGGTCCTCAGTCCCGGAGTCTCTCACCCACCACACGTGGTCCCGCCCCTAGTCGGGCTGGACCTGGCTCTGGGTCCGTGACGGCAACCCGTAGATCGAAATGAACCCTTCCGCGGCCTGGTGGTCGTACTGATCCTCCCGGTCGTAGGTAGCCAAACGGTACTGGTAGAGAGAGCGGGGGGCACTGCGCCCCGCCACGGTGCAGGTGCCTTTGTGCAGCCGCAGCCGGACGTCGCCGGTCACCTCGCGCTGGGTGCTGCGGACGTAGGCATCCAGGTCTTGGCGATGGTGGGTGAACCACAGGCCATTGTACACCACGTCGGCGTACTCCTGGGCGATGCGGTCCTTGGTCCGGGCCTGCTCCTTGCTCAAAGTCATGGCTTCCAGGGCCCGGTGGGCGGCATGCAGCACCGTCGCCGCCGGCGCCTCGTATATCTCCCGCGACTTGATCCCCACCAGCCGGTTCTCGACCGCGTCGATGCGGCCCACCCCGTGGTTGCCGGCCACCGTGTTCAGGTGGCGGATGAGGTCGACTCCGGCCATGTTCTCGCCATCGATGGCGGTGGGAATCCCGTGCTCGAAGTGGACCACCAGGTAGGCCGCCTGGTCGGGAGCGGAGGCCACCGCGCTCGTCCAGGCGTAGGCCTCTTCGGGCGGCTCCGCCCAGGGGTCTTCCAGCTCTCCGGCCTCGGCGCTGCGGCCCCACAGGTTTTCATCCACGGAAAACTTGCTGTTGCCGGGGCTGACGGGGAGACTCCGGGCTCGGGCGTACTCCAACTCATCCTCGCGGCTCATGCTCCAGTCCCGGGTAGGCGCTATGACCTTCAGCTCCGGGGCCAGGGCGCCCACGCCGACATCCAGCCGCACCTGGTCGTTCCCCTTGCCGGTACAGCCGTGGGCCACGGCGTAAGCGTCCTCGGCCTGGGCAGCCTCGACCAGATACCGGGCGATGAGAGGCCGTCCCAGGGCGGTCGCCAGAGGGTACTGGCCTTCGTAGATGGCGCCGGCCTGGAGGGCGGGAAACAGGAACTCGTTCACCAGGGTCTCTTTGCCGTCCACCGTCAGCGCTTTGGCCGCCCCGACGGTCAGGGCCCGCTGACGTATCGCCTCCAGGTCCACCATGCCCAGGTCGATGGTCAAGGTGATGATATCCGCGTCGTACTTTTCCTTTAGCCAGGGGACTGCCACCGAGGTATCCAACCCCCCGCTGTAGGCCAGGATGATCTTGTTTTCCGCCATAAGACCTATGTAGCTCCTTTACTTGCGCCGGTTGATGCCCTTCCGGGCCGAATCTGAATCTTGAAAATCCCAACCAATTCGAAGGCGGCCGCTCTGACCTGGTACCCAGCATCGAGTATCGACGTTACGATCATCCGTTCACCCTGAGCTTGTCGAAGGGCGCCAGGCTAGTGGTTCGACAAGCTCACCACGAACGGCGGCGGCAACGCCGATTATCGCAAGCAAGCCCTACTCGGGGATTACCCCAAGCTGTTGCATCATGCTCATATTATCTTCCATACCCCAGTGTTCCACCACCTTTCCCCCGGAGATGCGGACGATGTGAATCTCCGCCAAGTCGATCTGATTTCCGGTGGGAGCGATACCCATAAGGTCGCCCTGGTGCGTTCCCGTGGTCCTCATGCGTCCTACGACCCTGTCGCCCTCCGCTATCAGGTCTTCGACTTCAACGTGAAGGTCGGGGAAGGCGGCGAAGAACATCCCGAGGGCCTGTTTGAAGCCCTCCATGCCCGGTTCACCGAAGGGCGGCGGATTGTGGTCGAGATAATCGGCCGCGAAGAATTGGTCAACGGCGTCAGTGTTCTTGGCGTTTTCGACCTCCTCGATGAAGCGGCGGAAAAGAGCCTTGTTTTCCTCGAGTGACATGGAGCCTCCTGCTTTTATCGGGTCTATTTCATCGTTTCAAGAATAGGGTGGTGAGCGCCACCTCTCCCAAGGGACGAAGGTAGGGCCCGAGGTGCTCCGCCTCCGGCGCACTTGCCGGTTACTATGAACCAAGGCGCTGGGAGCGATCCGACCTGTTGTACCGTCCTGCAAATCTCTGTACATCGGCTAGGTTGAGCGACCTTTCCTCTCCTGGATCGTCTTTCCGGCGAAGGCCGGAATCCAGAGAAGCGCTAGCTGGATCCCGGCCTTGGCCGGGATGACGGACGGGGCATCAAGCCGTTTATGAGACGCTGGCTGTCAGTCTACCCGATGCAGACATTTGTCGTTTCGGCCGCAGGGAGGAATCTCGTTATTACGCTGAGATTCCTCATTGCTCCGCTCCTCGGAATGACATTCTGCCAAAACCAAGTTGGCTCAGTGCTACACCGGATAATGCCCTCACCTCAGCAGACTATTAAATCTTCCCCAGCGCCTCCTCCAGGCGGCCCACGCCCTCGTCGATCTCCTCACGAGTGATGTTCAGCGGCGGCATTAGCCGGACGGCGTTGGGCTTCACGCCGTTGAGCAAGAGCCCGGCCTCGTTGGCGTGGGTCAAGACCTGGCCGGAGATATCACTTTCGAATTCAACGGCGGCCAGCAACCCCTTGCCTCGCACGTCGGTCACGAAGGAGAAGCGGGATCGCAACTCGTTCAGCCGGCCGAGCAGGTACCCCTCCATGACCTTGACCTGGGCCGGTATGTCGTTGTCGACGAGGAACTTGGTCCCGGCGTAGGCGGCGGCGGTGGTGAGGACGTTGCCTCCGAAGGTGGAGCCGTGGTCGCCGGGGACCAGGGCCATGCAGAACTCTTTGGACATGAATGCGCCGATGGGCACGCCGTGGCCGAGCCCCTTGGCCAAGGTGATCACGTCGGGCTCGATGCCGTACTCCTGGTAGCCGAAGAGGCTGCCCAGCCGGCCAATGCCGGTCTGCACCTCGTCCAGCATGAGCAGAATCCCCTGGCGGTCGCACCACTCGCGGACCCGGATCAAGTAGTCGTCATCGGGTATGTTGACGCCGCCCTCGCCCTGGACCGGCTCCAGGAACACGGCGGCGGTCTTGTCGGTGGTGGCGCTCATGATGCCTTCCACGTCGTTGTAGTCCACGTGGACGAAGCCGGGCAGCAGCGGGGTGAAGTTCACCTGGTAATGGGGTTGACCGGTGGCTGCCACCGTACCCATCGTCCGGCCATGGAAAGAGTTGTAGGCGGTGATCACCTCGAAGGCGCCGTCCCGGTGCAGCTTGCCGTACCGGCGGGCCAGCTTCAACGCCCCCTCGTTGGCCTCGGCGCCGCTATTGCCGAAAAACACCCGGTCCAGGCAACTGTTATCGATGAGAATCTGGGCCAGGTGAAGCTGGGGCACGGTGAAGAACTGGTTGGAGGTCTGCACCAGCGTGCCGGCCTGGGCGACGATGGCCTCCGTCACCGCGGGATGGCAATGGCCGAGGTTGTTCACGGCCCAGCCGGCCACGAAATCCAGGTACTCTTTACCGTCGGCGTCCCAGACCCGGGTCCCCTCGCCCTTGACGATGACCACCGGCTGCCGCCGCACCGTTTGGGCGTAGTATTTGGTTTCGATGTCGATCCACTCGCTGCTCTTGCTCACTTCGTAGTACCTCCCAAAGTCTCGCGCAGGCTCTCCAGTGCTTCCTCCAGTTCATCTACCGCGGCGTCCAAACCGGACACCGCTTCGCCAATCCGGTCCAGTTCTTCCAGGCCCGGCGGCGTTTCACCGTCGACGGCCGGTGTTGAATCCGAAGATTCCGGCGGGGCCGGCTTGTCGCCTACCAGCATGGCCAGCCCCTGCTCGATATCGTCGGCCATGACCACGTTGCCGGCGTCGGCCAGTATCACCTTCTTCAGTTCCGGGAAGGCCAGCCCCTCCGACTGGAGGTAGAGAGGCTCCACGTAGATTATCGCGCCGGCCACCGGAATGACCAGCAGTTGGCCCCGGATGATCTGCGAGCCGGCCCCTTCCCAGAGGGTGAACTGCTGGGAAATCCGCTGGTCGTTCTCGATCCGGGCCTCCACCTGGCTGGGCCCGTCAATCTGCGGGTCGCTGGGCACCTGGAAACCGAGGAGCCGCCCGTAATGGGGCGGGTCGCTGCGGGCTACCATCCAGCCTACCAGGTTCTTCTTCTCCCCCGCCGGGCTGAAAGGGACCATCAGCACGAACTCTTCTTTTTCCTCTTCGGGCATCTGCAGCACCAGGTAGGAAGGGGTCACCTCCACTCCCCGTTTGCCGAAACGGGTCTCCAAAGGAATGGCCCACTGCTCCGCCTGGTTGAAGAACACCTGGGGGTCGGTTACATGGTACCGCAAATAGGTGCGGGCCTGGGCCGAGAAAAGGCGCACCGGGTAGCGCATATGGTCTTGCAGGTCCTGTGGCATCGCCTCCAAGTCTTCGAACAGGTCTGGGAACGCCTTTCGATACATCCGAAGCAACGGGTCTTCCGGGTCGAGAACGTAAAAATGAACCTCCCCATTATAGGCGTCGACGGCCACTTTGACACTGTTGCGAATGTAATTAAGCTCGCCGTCCAGTCTGGCGGAATAGGGATAGCGGTCGGTGGCGGTGTAGGTATCTTGCAACCACCAGATGCGCCCTTCGCCGTCCAGCACCGGGTAGGGGTCGGCGTCGAGTTCGAGAAACGGCGCGATGGCTCCCACGCGCTCCCGGATCTGGCGGCGGTATTGGATGCGGCTGTCCGAGGTTACCTGGTCGGTGAGCAGGATGTTGATGTCGGAGAACTGCCAGGCGTAGGCGAGGCGTCGTAGCGCTGAGTCCAGGGATATCCCGCCGGCGCCATCGTAGTGCTGAAAGCCGGCGCTGGGGTTGACTTCCGGCATGGTGCTGTTGACGATGGTGAAGTTTGCGGGGCTTTCACTGTAATACAGCTCGGGCCGCGACACCGGGAACTCACCCCGAATGGGGATGTCCTGGAGGAAGTACTGGGGGCGGCCCTCGCCGGGGCTGAACCCGGTGGTGGGGCTCATGGATACGCCGTAGCCGTGGGTGTACTGCAGTTTTCGGTTTACCCAATTCTGCGCGTCCGGCGGCAGGTTCTGCGAGTCCAGTTCCCTGGCCCCCACCAGCACCTGGCGCAGCCGGCCGTCCACCACGTAGCGGTCCGAGTCCAGGTCGAGAAACCGGTAGTACAGCTCCATGAACTGGAGCTGATTGTAGGCGTCCAGCAATGGCTGAGGGTCCCACAACCGAATGTTGTCCAGGGTGGCCCGGTTGTCCCGTAACGCCAGGGCGTCCAGCGTGCCGGTTGCCGGGTAGGGGACCGGGTCAACCAACTCCAACTGATAGGCGGCACGGGTCGCTTCCAGGTTGCGGAGGATGTAGGGAAGCTCCCGTGTGAACTCGTCGGGCTCCACCTGGAATCGCTGGAACAGGGCCGGGTAGGCCAAGTCCGCCAGCAGCACCACGATAACCCACAGGCTGAAGGCGCCGGCCATCAAACGGAGGCCGCCGAAGTAGTTGCTGACGCCGAAGCCGACTGCCCCCAGGATGCCGATGCTGGTCAAGAGCCACAGGACAGGGATGCGGGCGTGGACATCGGTGTAGGTGGCGCCGAAAACCACCCCTTTGCCCGAGAGCACCAGCTCGTACACGTCCAGCGCGTGGCCGGCGGCGATACTCAGCATCAGCAGCAAACCCATAACCGCCGCATGCTTCATCATCCGGGGAGCCAGGACCAACCCGAGGCCGCGCAGGCCGTATCGCGAGCTATACAGGGCCAGGCAGGTCACGATGGTGACGATGAGCAGCCCCATGGTCCAGCCCTGGATGAAGTTAAGCAGGCGGAGCGTCACCACGTAGAAGGAGATGTCCAGGCCAAACTGGGGATCGGTGGCGTTGAAGGGCGCCCTGTTGAAGTAAAGTAGGAAAGTCTCCCAGCGCCCGGACGCAACCGCGCCGAATATGGGAGCGGCGATCAACACGGTGAGACCGGCGGTTCCGAATATCAGCGCCCGTAGCGACCGGACCACATCGTCTTTCAAGATGCGTGTCGAGGGCCCCCGGGAGAAGCGGACCGCCAGATACATGTTCCCGGAAAGGAAGGCCGCAGCCGCCAGGGCGCCGCCCAGGAAGAGCCACGCCTTCAGGATCAGGAGCTTGGTGTAGACGCTGAGAAGACCCAGCCGGTCGAACCACAGCCAGTCGGTGTATACGGCGCGGACCCACCACAGGCTTAAGACCAGCAAGACCAGGGCGACGAGGGCCAGAGCCCAGCGGCGAGCCAGGCGGAGCTGGGCCGCGGAAATACCGGGAACCCCTGGACTTGGGGTTATTTCAGCGTCGTCGGTGAGATCGTAGCTCATGGCCGATCGCCACCGTCGCCCCCAAAGTTACCGGACTCGACGGCCAAGCTCCGCGAGGCGTAAATCCCCCTTGGTCCTCCTTTTGGAAAGGAGGATATCGAAGGGTTTGAATCGACCGGGCAGCCGTCAAGCATGCTTGGCCCCTCTGAATAAAGGGTGGGTTCGGGGTGTCACCTACCCTTTCTATCCTATATCGCCTGGGGGACACGAAGAGGTGTAGGGGCGGGTTTCAACCCCCTCGAACGGCGGCATTCAAGCCCTCGTGCGCGATGGCAGAACGCATCTCCTGAGCCAGCGCTAGGCGGTAATGGTGGTGCCGGAGGCAACCCCCCGGACGCATTCCAGCAACGCCTCCGGCCTCCGGCCGTCGATGATGTCGGCTACAGGCGAACGCTCCAGGGCCCGAAGGCAAGCGGCTAGCTTGGGAATCATGCCGCTGCCAACCACCCCGGATCGGGCAAGGATGCTGGCCCGGCGCCGGTCCAGCCGTCGGATCACCCGGTTGTTGCCGTCCAGGATTCCTTCCACGTCCGTCAGGAAGATCAGGCGTTCCGCGCCCAGGGCATGGGCCAACTCCCCGGCCACGGTGTCGCCGTTGATGTTGAGGGGCGCCCCGGAATGCTCCGACCCGTCCTGGCGATGGCCGGCCAGGGGGGCCACCAGGGGGATGTACCCGCTGTCCAGGATCGCCTGCAACGGCTCGCCGTCGACCTTGGAAATCTCGCCAACGAACCCCAATTCGGGATTGGCGATGTGGGCCTCCAGCATGCCGCCGTCGATGCCGCTGATGCCGATGGCGCGGCCGCCCAGATGATGGACCCGCGCGACCAGCTCCTTGTTGATCAATCCGGTCAGCACCGCCACGACTATTTCCAGGCTCGGCTCGTCGGTGACCCGCAGGCCGCCAACGAAGCGCGGCCGTAGACCCTGGCGCTGCATCCACTGGGAGATTACCGGGCCCCCGCCGTGGACCACCACCAGGGCAACTCCCTCCTGCTGAAGGGTTACCAGGTCCCTCAGGCTGGTGTCTTGATTGCTCAGGGTGCTGCCCCCGATTTTCACGACTATCGGTGGGCCAGGCATTCCACCTCCCAATTAGCGAAGGTGAAATGTGCGGTCAAATGTTGCCCAGGTGAATAAAGCATAGTCGCGGAATGAGCCAAGGGAATAGACAGCAGGTTAGCTGTGCAATGGAGAGTAGCGGCCGGCACTGCCTTCCGGAAGGCCAAGGTGCACCCGGCTCAGGTGGAATACGCGCTGTTGATGATCACGTACTGCTCGGTGAGATCACATCCCCAGGCGGTGGCCTGGCCGTCTCCCAGGTTGAGGTTCAGCTTGAAGGTCACCTCGGACCCGCGCATCAACACCACCACCGCGTCCCGGTGGAAGGGGATCTGCTTGCCCTCCTGCATGATGCAGACCCCGTTGATGTACAGATCGATCTTATCCTCGGTGACGGCGGCGGCGCTTCGGCCCAGGGCGGCCAGCACCCTTCCCCAGTTGGGGTCGGCCCCAAAGACCGCCGATTTTACCAGGCTGGAAGAGGCGATGGTGCGGGCCGCTTTGCGGGCGTCCGGTATATCCTTGGCCCCCGTCACTTCGACCACGATGAGCCGGGTCGCTCCCTCGCCGTCGCGGGCCATCTCCCTTGTTAAGTGAACACAGACCTCCGTCAGGGCGCCCTTGAAGGTCGCCGCGTCGGGTGAACCCGCGGTAATCGGCCGGTTGGCCGCCAGCCCGTTGGCCAGTACCAGCAGGGTGTCATTGGTGCTGGTGTCACCATCTATGGTCAGCATGTTGAACGAGGCGTCGGCCACCTCGCGTAGCGTGTCCTGCAAGAAATCCCTATCAACGGCAGCATCGGTGGTTATGAAGGCCAGCATGGTGGCCATGTTGGGATGGATCATCCCGGAGCCCTTGGTGACTCCGCCCATGCGGACCTGCTTGCCGTCGAGTGTGAAGGTAACCGCCACTTCTTTGGGCCGGGTATCGGTGGTCATCATGGCCCGAGCCAACTGCGAACCACCGTGCTGGGAAAGCTCGATGGTTTGGATGCCGTCGCGAATCAGGGACATGGGGAGTTCCACGCCGATGATGCCGGTGCTGCAGACCAACACCTCTCTCCGCTGTACCCCAAGCCGCTCGGCGGCCAGGCCTGTCATCTCCTCGGCGTCTTTGTAACCCTGCTCGCCGACGCAGGTGTTGGCGATGCCCGCGTTGACCACCAGCCCCCGTACCGGCCCCTTGACAAGGTGATCTTGGGTCACGTTGACCGACGGCGACTTTATGGTGCTGGTGGTGAAAACACCGGCGGCGACGCAGGGGGCTTCGGAGAGAAGCAGGCTCAGGTCCAGCTTGTCTTCAGCGTAGGTCTTCAGCCCGGCGTAGGTGGCCCCGGCGAGGAAGCCCTGGACGCTGGTTACCGTCCCGCCCTCCAGGAAGTCGATCGCACCTGCCATGGGAACCTTTCCTTACTAGTCACGCTAGTCACGAATTCTGGAATCGCGCCGGCTAGGAGTATATCACAGCGGCCAGCCGCCTTAAAGCGACGCCGGACCCTGGCCGTGGCTCAACGACGGCGGGTCCCCGGAGGCAACCACGGTGGACTTGCTCATTCCGCTCACCCTATAATCGTTACGAGAGATCGTTGTTATTGGAGATTGTTGATCCCATGGTTGATTTAAGGCCCTTCCGTGGCTGGAGATATGACCCGGACGTCGTTGGGGACCCGGCTTCGGTCCTCAGCCCGCCCTACGACATGGTAACTCCGGAGCTTCAAGATTCGCTGCGCCGGCGCAGCCCCTACAACGTGGTGCACCTGGAAGCGGGAGAAGGACTGGATTGGGCCTCCCCGGCCGAGGGCCAGTACTCGAGTGCCGCCGCCCTGTTCGAACAGTGGACCGGGCAGGGGGTGTTGCGGCGGGACCAGGAGCCGGGCTTTTACCTGCAAAGGCACCGGTTTCAGGACCAGGGGCGGCAACGGACCCGCCTGGGATTGACCGCCTGTGTCCGGCTGGAAGGGTACGAGAGCAGGCAGGTGCTGCCCCACGAGTACACCGAGGAGCTGCCGATTCAAGACCGTGTGTCGCTAATGGAAAAATGCGACGCCAATTTCAGCCCCATCATGAGCCTGTACCGCGACACCGCGGCGGAGCTGGCCCCGGTGTTCCAGGAGGTCATGTCCGGCGCCCCGGTTCTGGACGCGCGGGACGAGTCGGAGCAGGAGTTCGCGCTCTGGCGAATCGCCGGCCCCGAGATCAAGGCGTCCATCAGCCGGTTCTTCTCGGACCGGCCCGTGTTTCTCGCCGATGGGCACCACCGGTACGAGGCGGCCCTGAAGTTCGCGCAGCTGCACCGGGAGCGGGAAAAGGGCCCGGCCCAGCCCGGCGCGGCCTACAACTTCATCATGATGACCCTGATCGGCTTCGACGATCCGGGCCTGTCGGTGCTGCCGTATCACCGCCTGGTCGGGGGACTTCCCCCGGACCGGTTGAAACAGGTCCAAGAAAGGCTCCACCGGACGTTCGAGTTCCAGCCCCTCGCTTTGGCCGGGGACCAGCGGGCCGATAGGCTGGCGGAAGAGGTGGCTCAGCACGGCCGCGACCGGCACGCAGTGGGACTGGTGGGGCCGGAGGCCGAAGGCCCGTTCCTCCTGACCTTGCGGGAGGGCGTCAACTGGACTCAGTGGGGGCCACAGGCCGTGTCTGAAGCCTGGATTCTGGAGGAGCATGTGCTGAGGCCGGTCCTTGGCGACGCCACCCTGGACCACCTGGGCTACATCCACGACCCCGCCGATGCGCTGGAGCAGGTCGCCTCCGGCGCCCGGCAGATGGCCTTCTTGCTCAAGCCGTTTCCGATGGACCAGTTCGAGGCGATCGTTGGTGAAGGCCACCGGCTGCCGCGGAAGTCCACGTTCTTCTACCCTAAGTTACCAACGGGGCTGGTGATCAACCAGCTTCGGGGCACTTTGTTCTGAGTTCCGCTTGGAGGACCTTTTTGCAAGAACCCGGATTCAGGGACAGCGAAGGGGCCTCAGCCTAGCGGGCGCTGAAACCGACCTTGGGCAGCACCACCTTGAGGGCCTTCAGCACCTCTTCGATATCCTCGCGAGATACGGACCCCAGGTGCCCGATGCGGAAGATGTGCCCGGTGAGTTTACCCTGCCCGCCGGCCAACACGACATTTTCCTCGGTTCGCATCATGCCCATGAATTTGGAGCTGTCCACGCTCTCGGGAATCTTGATGGCGGTAACCGTGTTGGAGGCGTAGGCTTCGTCCCGGGCCAGTAGCTCCAGCCCCAGGTCCTTGACCCCGTCCCGGGTGAACTGGCCGATGTCAGCGTGGCGCTGGAACACGTTTTCCATCCCCTCGGCCAGCAGCTTATCCAGGGCGAGGGACAGGCCATACAGGGTGGACAGGTTGGGGGTCCACGGTGTCTGGCCCCTTTCCAGGTAGCTCTGGGCCGCCTTGAGGTCGAAGTAAAACCGGGGCATGGCGGCCGTCTCCTGGGCCTTCCAGCCGGCAGCGCTGACGCTGATGAAGGACAAGCCCGGCGGGATCATGAATCCCTTCTGAGACGCGGTCCCGACCATGTCGCAGTTCCAGCCATCCACCAGCACGGGAACGCAGCCCAGACTGCTGACTGCATCCACCAGCAGCAGCTTATCGAACTCGCCTTTGACCACCTGGGCTATGGCGTCCAGCGGGTGGGTTACCCCGGTGGAGGTCTCGTTGTGGGTTATGATCACGGCCTTGATGTCCGGGCTGGCGCGCAAAGCCTGGCGGACTGAGTCCGGGTCGACGGCGGCGCCCCATTCAAAATCCAGGTGCTGCACCTCGGCTCCGTAGGCCCGGGCTAGATCGGTGTAACGGTTTCCGAAGGCCCCGGCGGTGGCTGAGAGCACCTTGTCACCCGGGGAGAGGGTGTTGACGATCGAGGCCTCCAACGCCCCGGTCCCCGACGCGGTCAGAATGTACAGGTCGTTCTTGGTCAGGAACACCTGCTTGAGCTGCTCCGTGGCCCGGGTGATCAGGTCCAAGAACTCGGGGCCTCGGTGGTTGATCATGGGATTGGTCATCGCTTCCATTATGTCGTCCGGCACGGGTGTGGGTCCTGGGGTCCTGAGGTTTTGCCTGGAAAGTCTTAGCATGCCTTCTCCGCTCCTCCGCTGATGCCATTCCCTGCCACTTGTTCAATTGGCCCATGGGGTCCAGTGAGATACTTCCCAGTCTGCCCCGCCGCCATTTTGAACCTAAGCCGGTCCTGGGGGGGCCCGGTCCGGTTCTGGCCAAGGGAAGGGGTTCGCCACCGGTACCAGGCAAGAAAATTATAGCATCTGGCCCTACTGCCCGCCATGGAGAGAACCGCCCTCACCCAGCCTCAGACTGCTTCAGAGGCATCCCTCTCCCATTGGGAGAGGGAACGAGGGTGAGGGCGTAGGCTGCGCTGAAATGCGCGGCCTCGCCGGCGCCGAGGGTCGCTATCATCCGGCAAGGATGGTATGGGACGGATAGCATGGGGATGTTATAATGTGCCCGCTATGGCCGATGCAGAGTTTTTGACCACAGTTCCCATCTTCTCAAACCTGAATCCGGAACAGCTTCTGCCCCTGATCGGCAAATTGCACCGGCGCCGCTACCAGCGGGGCGAGGTCATCTTCCATCAGGACGACCCGGCAGACCGGTTACACATAATTGTCCAAGGCAAGGTGCGGATATCAATCGCCTCCGAAGACGGCCGGGAGAAGGACATCGCACTGCTTCAGCAGGGAGAGTGCTTCGGCGAAATGGCGCTGCTGGACGGGTCGCCGCGCTCGGCGACGGCCTCGGCGATGGAGGCCTTGGAGACCCTGACTCTATTCCGGGAAGACTTCCTGGAGTTCCTCGACAAGCACCCTGAGGTGGCCGTGGATACCACCGGCTTGCTGACCCGCCGGCTGCGCAGCGTGAACCAGATGCTGGGTGACCTCGCTTTCCTGGACGTGCCCACCCGGGTCGCCAAACAGCTTCTGGAGATGGCGGAGACCTCCGCCGGTGACGCCGAGTGGCAGGGTCCCATCGAGTTGACCCTGGGCCAGGAAGAGCTGGCCCGGCTGGTTGGGGCCAGCCGGGAGACCGTCAGCCGGGTGCTCAACGGCTACCGCCGCCAGGGCATCCTGCTAACCTCCCATCGCCGCATCACCATCAAAGACCGGCCTGCCCTGGAGCGGATGGCGTACGTCTAGGAGGATGGCCCGCTGGCCCGGAAAGTCTCGATAAGAAGAACAGGAGGCCACCAATGACTCTCTCCATCGACAGAGAACATACAGCACTGCTGGCCATGGATTTCGAGAACGACATCGTACACGAGAACGGGGCCTTCAAGGATTTAGGCTTCGCCCAGATGGTGAAGCAGAACGACGTGCTGGGCAAGACCGCCCGGTTGCTAGACGCCGCCCGCGGAGCCGGCGTGAAGGTGATCTACGCCTCGGTAAAGTTCCGCTCGGGCTACCCGGAGAGACCCCAGAACGCGGGTATGTTCCAGGCGGTGGTCGGGGCCAACGCCCTGGTGGAGGGCACCTGGGGCTCGACGATTCATGAGGCGGTAACTCCCAAAGAGGGTGAGCCGGTGGTGAGCAAGCGGGGCATTAGCGCCTTTACTGGTTCGGACCTTGCCGCCTTGCTGACCACCGGGGGCATCACCACCCTGCTGCTCACCGGGGTGGCCACCAACTTCGTGGTGGAGGGTACCGCCCGGGAGGCGGTGGACCGGGGCTACAACGTGGTGATCGTCGGGGATTGCTGCGCCTCGGCATCCCAGGAGGTCCACGATTCGGCCTTGACCTCGACGCTTCCGTTTCTGACCACCATTTCCAACTCGGAAGAGGTGTTGGCGGCCCTGAACTAGCCGCTCCAAAGGGCGGCGCGTGGCCCGCCCCATGCTATAATTTCGCCATGACTACAGGCACCGATCTCCTCGATGGACTGAACCCCGCCCAGAAAGAAGCCGTCCAGACCACCGAAGGCCCCCTGCTGATCGTGGCCGGGCCGGGCAGCGGCAAAACCCGGGTAATCACCCACCGCATCGCTTACCTGGTGCGGGTCTGCGGTGTCAGCCCCTACCGTATCGCGGCGGTAACCTTCACCAACAAAGCGGCCCGGGCGATGAAGGACCGCCTGCATCGATTGGTGGGCCCCGGCGGTGATGGGCTCAGCGTGGGCACCTTTCACGCATTTTGCGCCCAAATGCTCCGCCGGGACGGCGCCTACTTGGGCATCTCGCCCAGTTACAGCATCTACGACGCCGAAGATCAGCTTTCGGTTATCAAGCAGTCGATGGAACTGGCCGAACTCGACCCCAAAAGGTATCCTCCTCAGGCGGTCCGGAGCGTCATCTCCCGGGCCAAGAGTATCCTCCTTGACTCCCAAGGACTCGCCCGGCGTAGCCAAGACTACTTCGAGGAGTGTTGCGCCCGGGTCTACCATTACTACGAAGAGCTACTGACCCGGAACAACGGCCTCGACTTCGACGACCTGCTCATGCGGGCGGTCCAGTTGCTCCAAAACCACCAGGAGGTGCGGGAAAACTACCAGCGCCGTTACCTCCACCTGATGGTGGACGAGTTCCAGGACACCAACGTGGCCCAATACCAGCTGGCCCGGCTGCTGGCTGGTGAGCATCGGAACATCTGCGTGGTGGGCGATCCCGACCAGTCCATCTACTCCTGGCGCAGCGCCGACATCCGCAACATCCTCAGCTTTCAGCAGGACTACCCCGACGCCATCACCATCGCCCTGGAGCAGAACTACCGCTCGACTAGCACCATTCTGGACGCGGCCAAGCACTTGATCTCGGCCAACGGGATGCGGCTGCATAAAGACCTGTTCACCGATAATCAGCAAGGGGTGCCGGTGGACGTGCAGGAGGCCTACGACGAGAACGAAGAGGCCTCCCGGGTCGTCGGCGAGGTGATCCGCCTGGTCCGCGAAGAGAAGTTTCAGCCTGGCGACTGCGCGGTCATGTACCGGGTCAATGCCCAGTCCCGCGCCCTTGAGGAGGCCTGTCTCCAGCGGGGGATGAAGTACCGGCTGGTGGGCGGCGTCCGTTTCTACCACCGGCGTGAGGTCAAGGACCTGATAACCTACCTTCGCGTGCTCTACAACCCCGCGGATGAGGTCAGCCTGGCCCGGGTGACCGGGGTGCCGCCTCGCGGCATCGGCGCCAAGACGCTGCAGACCCTGTCCCACTGGTCGCAGCGGGAAGGCATCTCCCTGTTCGCCGCCATGCAGAGGGTTGCCGCACCCCGGCCGGCGGGGGAGCCGCCCCCCGTCTCCATGACGCCTCGGGCCGTCAACGCCATCACCGGCTTCGTCACCTTGATCGAAGGCCTGGTAACCCAGACCACTAAACTCCCGATAGTGGACCTCATCGACCGGGTCCTGGAGGATAGCGGTCTGCGCCGGTTCATCCAGAACGGCGAAGACCGGTCCGACGAGCGCTGGGAGAACATCCAGGAGTTTCGAAGGACCGCCCAGGAACTCAACGCCGAAACACCACCCGACGGCCTGGGCAGCCTCCTGGAGCGGGTCTCCCTCGTAGCCGACGTGGACAGCTATGAAGAATCCGAAGAATCGATGACGCTGATTACCCTGCATCAGGCCAAAGGGCTGGAGTTCCCGGTGGTGTTCATCGTCGGGATGGAGGAAGGGCTTCTGCCCCACAGCCGGTCGATGGACAACGAGCAGCAGCTTGAGGAGGAGCGCCGCCTGTGCTACGTGGGCATCACCCGCGCCGAGCGTCGCCTCTACCTGCTGCGAGCTTTCCGCCGGGGATTCATGGGCGGCAGGCCCACCATCGCTTCCCGGTTCCTGCGCGACATTCCCGAGTACCTGCTGGCCGCAGGCCGGGCGCCGGCCGCCCCCGCCTCGACCCCGGCGCCGAGACGGTCTGCCTGGAGTGATTGGGGATCGGAATCCGCCGCTCCGCCCGCCACCGCACCGGCTCGGCTCAGGCTTCAGGTCGGCGATCTGGTCCGCCATACCGCCTTCGGCGAAGGGGTGGTTATGGGCTGTGACCTGGTGGCGGGTGACTACGAAATCACCGTGGAGTTCAGCGACGGCGTCGGCGTGAAACGGCTACTGCTCAGCTTTGCCCCCCTGGAAAAGATTGAGGGGTAGCGTGCCAGCTATCGGCGGTAGCTCACACCCCATGGGTGGCCACCCCTCCATTGACAGAAACCACCCTGGGCGAGATGATGGCCCCGATTTCCATGTAGGAGGCACTATTGTGAAGGCTGCTGTCCTCTACGAGGCAGGTCAACCCCTGGTGATCGAAGATGTGGAACTGGAAGACCCCAAGGCAGAGGAGGTGATGGTCAAGATCGGGGCGGCGGGCATCTGCCGCAGCGACCGCCACTTCATGCACGGCGACGCCAAGATCCCGTTGCCGGTGGTGTTGGGCCATGAAGGAGCCGGCACGGTGGAAAAGGTGGGGCCGGGGGTCACCTCGCTCACGCCGGGCCAGCAGGTAATCCTTTCTTTCGTCCCTGCCTGTGGACGGTGCAAGTCCTGCCGGGAGGGCAACGCCAACCTCTGCGACACCCACATGGCCACCGGCGCCTTTATGTATGATGGCACCTGCCGTCTGCACAAGGGAGGACAGGACATCCACCATATGGGCAAGGTCGCCTGCTTCGCCGAATACGCGGTGCTTCCCGAGACCGGCTGCGTTCCGATGTCCGCTACGATTCCCATGGACATCGCCGCGATGATCGGTTGCTGCGTCCCCACCGGGGTCGGCGCCGTCCTGTACTCCGCCGACGTCAAGCCCGGCAGCACCGTGGCGGTGGTGGGCTGCGGCGGAGTTGGCCTCAACGTAATCATGGGGGCGAAGCTGGTCAACGCCGCCAAGATCATCGCCGTGGACATTCGGGAGAGCCAGCTTGAGTTCGCCATGAAGTTCGGGGCCACCCACTCGGTGAACGCCTCCGACCGGGACCCGGTGGCCCAGGTGAAGGAGATTACCGGCGGGAAGGGCGCCGACTACACCTTCGAGGTCTTCGGCTCCGCCGACACCACCAAGGCCGCCTATGACATGTGCGGCAAGCGGGGCACCGTGACGGTGGTGGGTCTCGCCCCCGCGGGCGCCGAGGCCCCTATCAACGCCGTGGACCTGGTGCGTATGGAAAAGACGCTGCGGGGCACCTATTACGGCTCCGCCCGCTCCCAGGTAGACATGCCCAAGATGGTGGAACTGTACCTCTCCGGCAAGCTGCCCCTAGACGATCTGGTCGTCCGTCACTACACCCTGGACCAGATCAACCAGGCCTATGGCGACATGGACCAAGGTGAGGTGGGCCGGGGCGCGATAATGTTTTCTTAGCCCTCAGCTTTCAGCTGTCAGCTTTTTTGTAGCCGTCCCAGAGGAGATAGAGATATGGAAACTGAGTTTGTCGTGGCGAGGCTGCTGCACATTGTATTCGGCGGGTTCTGGGCGGGGTCCGCGATGTTCATGGCTGTGATTCTGGAGCCTCGGCTCCGGGCCTTGGGGCCCGCGATTCAAGGACCAGTCATGGCGGCCCTGACCCCGGTTCTAATTCCGGTGATGCTAATCAGCGCCACCATCACATTGGTTAGCGGCGGGTACCTAACGGAAAAGCTTTGGGTGGACACGGACTACTTCTTCGATAGTGGCTGGGGCCGGGCCATGTTAATCGGCATAATCGCGACGGTATTGGCGTATGCCTCAGGGGTCACAACGTCGTTCCAGAGTAAGAAGATGCTCCGCATGGGCGCCGCCATTCAGGGCCGGCCTCCAGCTCCCGAAGAGATAGCTGCTTTGACCAAACAGGGTGCGCTTCTCAGGCTTCTGGGGCGCACCACCGCCGTTCTCACTCTCATCGCGGTGGGGACCATGGCCTCCGCCCGGTTTCTGCACTGAGCGAGTATTCAAGCCCGCAGAGGGCGCGGAGCCGCGACCGGCTCTGAACCGATTTCCCGATGTTCTCCGCGATCGCTGATACCAGGTTTGGGGCTCTGGCCACGGAACGGTTATGGACCCATGATAAGCGCGGGCTGCCGCCGGATCCCAGAGGCACAACAATAACCGGTCCGCCGGAGGCGGACCACCACTCGCCCCACTTTTGTTTCCTGGGGAGGGGCCCTTGAGGGCTAGTTCGCGCCACGGGTAATCACGGGCTGCCGGAACAAGAAGGACGATTAACGTCAGGGAGTGAGTTGGAAGAGCTTGTAATCAAACTGGCGGAAAGAGAAGAGGACCTGGCGGCGGCCATCGCGCTGCGTTTCCGGGTCTTCGTGGGCGAGCAGGCGATAGCGCCCGAGGAAGAGCTTGACGAGGCTGACGCCACCGCCACCCACGCGGTGGCCCTGCATCACGGGCAGGTGGTTGGCACCGGGCGATTCGTCGGCGTGGATACCACCACGGTCAGGATTGGCCGCATGGCGGTGGATGCGGCATGGCGTCGCCAGGGGATCGGCGGGCGCATTCTGGAGTTCCTGGAAGGGACCGCCCGGGCCCAGGGCGCGCACCTCGGCGTACTCCACGCCCAAGAGTACGTAAAAGAGTTCTACGCGGGCCGCGGCTACCGGGAGCACGGCGAGACCTTCCTGGAGGTCAACATCCCCCACGTGGAGATGCGGAAAACGTTGTAGCGAAGAACGACTAACCGCGGAGACGCGGAGGCCATAGTGTTCTCTATCTCTCCGCGCCTCAGCGGTGATTCACCCGCCCGGCTCAGCTCCCCGGTACCGCCTCGACTACCCGTACCTCGATCTTGGCGATGTGGGTCTGGGGCAGGTCGCCAATGGCTTTGCGCTCGGCCGAGGCGAAGTAGGCGGCCTCTTTTTCCGGTATCTCTTCGGCGCTGTTGAAGCGGCGCGTCCAGATGAACTCGGTCCGCGCGGCGTTGACCCAGGTGTGTTCCACCGGTATCCCGAGATTGGCGTGCAGGGGCCGGAGCTTCTCCTCGAACACCTTGAGCCAGGAGTCCATCATTCCCCGGTTGATCGTGTAGATGCGCAACTGAGAGACCATGTGGAGCCACCTCCGTACTAGAATGAGCTGTCAGCAATCAGCTGACAGCTTTACGTCACTTCGTACTGCTTGATCGCGTCTTGGCTGAACTTCAGTCCGAGGCCCGGTTTGTTCGGTACCACGAGCTGTCCGTCAACCAGGGCAGGGGTCTCTTCGAACAGCTTCAGGGTCCAGGGCATGTACTCCACAGTCAGGCCGTTTGGTATGGCCGCCACCAGTTGGACGTGGATTTCGGGAATCAGGTGGCTGACCACCGGCATGTTGAAGGCCTCGGCCATCGCCGCCACCTTCTGCCATTGGGTGATGCCTCCCACCCGCAACAGGTCGATCATCACGATATCGATGGACCGGGCCTCGAGCATGTGGCGGAACGGGATGATGCCGTAGTGGTACTCTCCGGCGGCGAGGGGAGTGGCCAGGGCGTCGGCAACCCGGGCCTGCCCCGCGAAATCGTCGTGGGCCACCACATCCTCCAGCCAGAACAGGTGGTACTCCTCCAGCCTGCTTCCAATCGAGATGGCCTGGCGCACGTCCCAAAGCTGGTTGATGTCGCACATCAGGTCGATGTCCTCGCCGATGCCCTCGCGCAGCACCCTGATCCGCTCCAACTCTTTTTCCACCGTCGGCTCGGCCCCCAGTTGGGTCTTCATCTGCTTGAAGCCCATCTCCACCATCCGGGGTCCCGCATCCTTCAGGTACTCCGTGTTGTGGGTGCGCATTAACGCGCCGCTGGCGTAGGTAGGCGCCCGGTCCCGATAGCCTCCAAGGAGAGAGCAGACCGACTGTCCCATGGCTTTGCCTTTGATATCCCAAAGGGCCATGTCGATGGCCGACAGGGCCAGGGTGAATATGCCCCCCGGCCCGGCGGCGCCGGCCACCCCTCGAAGCTTGCTGACGACGGCCTCCACCCGCATCGGGTCCTCGCCTACGACCACCTGGCAGAGGGCATCCACCGTTGCTTTCAGGGCTGGAGTCAGCGGGTTTTCGCTGAGACCCGGAGCGAAGGTGAGGCCGATGCCCTGAACGCCCTCATCGGTGTCCATCTCCAAGGTAACGAAAGCCCTTTTGGCGTTGCCCTGGGGAATCCCGACCACCAACGGGTGATCCGCCGGCGTGCGAAGCACCCGCGTCGTTGCTTGTGTTACTTTCATAGATCCGGTCCTTCGATGGTGGTGGCGCCAGGCGGAATCACCCGCCGGGCGGCCCGGTTGTATAGGTGAGGGCGAGGTGACCCCCTCTAATCTCCCCCTTCGCAAGGGGGAGAGAACTGTTCCTTCCCCTTCACGAAGGGGAAGGTCAGGATGGGGTTCCTCGCGGTCCGTCAAAACCAAGCTGGTGGTCCCTATTTGCCGGTGCCGAATTCCCGCATCAAGTCGATGATGGCCTCGGGAGTCCGCCGGGCCGGAGCGCCCTGGCTCGCCGCTCTCTCTTCCGCACCCCGGATGTTGGGAACGGCCTTGACGCACACGAACACCGGCCCTTCCTGGCTCAGAATCTGCTCTGCCTGGGTGGCGAAGTCTTCCAGGTCGTCGAAGGTGTAGGTGTGCGCGTAGCCCGCGGCCCTCGCCACTTCGGCGTAGTCCGTGGTCCCGGCGCCGGGCACATCCTGGCCGCCGGTGGTCGCGTAGACCCCGTTTTCCATGAGGAAGTGGTACATGTTCTTGGGCGCTTTGTTGCCGATGGTCACCAGGGTGCCCAAATTCATCACCAGGCTGCCGTCGCCGTCGTAGACGATGACCTTGGTCTCGGGCTGGGCCAGACAGAAGCCCAGGGCGAAAGACGAGGTCTTGCTCATGGCGCCGCTGACGGGAATGTCCCGGTTGACGTTGTTGGACACGCTCGTCCAGGCCACGTTGGCCCGCATCGCCGGGACCACCACGGCGTCGCCTCGCAACTTTTCGATAACTCGCATCATCTCCACCGGCTCGATCATTACTCTCGCCTCCGCTCAAACAAATTGGCACATAATATGGCAAACAAAGTGGGACGTGTGACGTCAACCATTTGGTTCTTGCCCTACGTTATTCCTGGCCAGGCTCCCAGGCATAGGCCATTCTAACATACATCGGCTCGCCGAACCCCGGCGCCGTCCAATTGCATGGCGATCGCGTCGAATCCCTTATCTTGGGGATAATGCATGGCCCAAAAATGGTGTAGCATGAGTTGTACCGGCGAAAGCCGGAACACAGAGACAGGAGCTTCTCCGCGGCGGTTGCCCTTGTCACGGTTGGGGCGCCTGGATTCCCCTTCCGCGGAAGGGCCGGAATGACGAGGGTGACGCCGGAATGACGAGGGTGCGCAAGTAGGATATAAGTAGCATATAGGG
>MPMA02218105.1_pt1 | contig 40678 bp, 31 predicted proteins | sample 1617361 | NCBI WGS metagenome assembly MPMA02 (sample SAMN05944807, study PRJNA350692) | marine metagenome | biome: marine; feature: ODZ; material: water; isolation source: 180 m water sample filtered on 0.2 um supor filter | place: Pacific Ocean | collected 2012-04-08 | depth 180m m | reverse complement strand
TGCCGTCGAAGTCTGGGATGCGACATTTGCCAAACCGGTCGATGGTGACCTCATCGAGCGGAGCCTGCGAAGCGGCACACCCATCCTGACGATCGAAGAACACAGTCTGATCGGCGGCTTCGGCAGTGCCGTCATCGACGAAGCGGTCGCCCGCGGGCTCGATGCCTCGCTGATCGAACGGGCGGGACTTCCCGACCGATGGATCCATACCGGCTCTCGCGGCGAACAACTCGCAGAAGCCGGCCTAGACGTCGATGGCCTCACGAAGTCCATCCGAGCCGCCGCTGGCCGCGTCAAATCGCCGGCTCCGCCCATGGTCGAACTACCGAAACGAACCTCGACGGTGCAGTGAACTCCGCTCTCCCCCCCTGCGGGGAAGAGAATGGGTAGATTCCGGCACCAATGCCTTTTGGCAACACTTCGCAGCGCCGCCCCAACTCATGCGTAACTTCCACGCATGCTCACACACTTCTTCGCTGCGGCGCTCATCGCGACCGGAACCGTGAACCCCGCCACACTGGGTGAGCGGGATATCGCCGAAGCCATGGACGTCATCTCCGAGGCCATCCTGTCGGCCCATCACCCCACACGCCACTGGGACCCCCGGAAGATGCCCGCAGGTGAAAGTAGTCGCCAACATCTCGGCGGCTACACCGCGCTTGCGACACTTGCCCTGCTGACCGCCGGGCACGACGCGCAGTCTTCTCCACTGCGGGAGGCCATCGAATACCTGAAAGAAATCGAACCAAACGGCACCTACGCAGTCGCCTTCCGCACGCAGGTCTGGGCCAATCTCCCGGATCGATTCTTGCCACAGCTCCAGCACGACGTCGATCGGCTCATCGAGGCATTCCATTGGGAACAAGGTGGGTGGGACTACCTGTGCCGAGCGGTCAAACACATTCCCCGCGTCTCACCATCCACGCGGCATGTGGCGATCCTCGCGCTTCACGCCGCAAGCCGGCGAGGCATCGACGTACCGACGAACCTGCTCAAGCGGGTGGAAGCGGCCACGATCGCTTCGCAGCAGGACAGCGGCGGCTGGTCCTATCACGCGGGAGATACGCCGACTGGATCGATGACCGCAGCGGGCGTGTTCTCGCTGGTGTTGGTGGACGATCTCCTGAATCCACAACACAAACAGAATCGGCGAACACGCCAGCGGAATGAGGCCTTGCAACGCGGACTGGCATGGCTGGACGAGCGATTCGAAGCCTCGCCATGCCCGGGCCTTGGTCGCTGCGAGAAGTACCCGATGTACTGGCTCTACTCGCTTGAGCGAATGGCGCTCGCCACCGGATGCCGGCGACTTGCTGGACGAGACTGGCTGCGAGATGCAACCGCTGTCACCCTCGATCGCCTGTGTAGACAGGACCGCGCTGGGCACTGGACAGCAAAGAAGGGTGACTCGCTCTCCAAGTTACGCACAAGATGCTTCGCGCTGATGTTTCTGCATCGCGGTCGCTTACCACTGGCGTGCGCCCACTTGCAGTTCGAATCGGACGCTGTTGCCGGTGATGTTGCGAGCAGCCTCGTTGCGAATCTGCTCAGACATCACGAGCAGGAAACGAGTTGGCAATGGGTTGATCTCGATGATCCGGTGCAGGCGTGGTTGGAATCGCCGATGCTCATCGTGAGCGGCGCGGGCGAGCCCGGCTTTCTCCGCGCCAACAGACGCAATATCAACGCCCATCTGCGTGATCCCGACTCCGTCCCACTGCCCGAGATCCCGGAGGTCAACAGAATCGCGGACTACCTGCGTCGAGGGGGCCTGCTCGTGGTCGTCGCTTCCGGCGGCGGATTCGACCGCGCCATCAAGCAGATCGGTTCACTCGCCGCGCCTCACGCTACGTGGCAGCGGCTCTCACGCGATCATCCGGTCGCATCACTGTTGAGTCCAGTGCGGCATCTGCCCCGTCTTGAAGCCCTGTCCACACCGAACCGCAGTCTCATCGTGCTGATTCGAGGACCAAGTGACGAAGTCATGCTGAACCTGTGGGCCATCGCAACAGAGCGTCATGTGTTTCCGTCGAGGTTGGAGATGTCTCGCAAAATGAAGTCCACCAGCGTGTCGGGACCGCAGCGTGGCGTGGTCTTCGCCGCTGATCCCAATGACTGCGTTGAGCGGGCCGCCGCTGATGCCTTTGCTGCATGGTGCAAGCGGACAGGTCGTCACGCCGTGGTTGACGATGCGACGCTGCCGGAGAACGGCGACGATGAACTGCTCGTGATCCAGACTGCCGCGCACCAACCGGACTGGCGACTCGTGGAGCACGCACTGAACGAAGGCCGCGTCGTGCTGATCACCGGCCAAACGGACATGGTCGAGCGGATCAAGGCGGATGCGTCCAAGGCGGGGCTCACCCTGAAGCCCGCTCGATCCGCCCCATGGGTGACCGCCACCAACCTGCCAGGCTGCCGCGACCTCTCCGCCCCCGTATGGCGCCCCGGCAGCCGCCAAAGGGGCCTGGGCTCCGCTGGCCTTGACCTCATTGCTGCGGATCATGCTGGAGGGGGGACACTGATCCTCTCACCATCGGATCTCTGCCACGCCCTGCTCGATCGACCCTGTTGGGGCATCCATGGCTACGACGCTGACACGGCGCGGCATCTGCTCTGGAACCTCGCAAACTGGTCCAGCACGTACCCTGCGGGGAAGGAACCTTCCCATGCCACGATGGACATGGTGGACGATCGCGATCGGGGCGGCAACGGGGCTGCTGATCGGCCTCTGGCTGTCGCCGCGGCTCACGGCTGGGGCGTGGATTGATGACATCACCTCCGCAGCCCCCGCCGAACGAGCCGCCGCGTGGCAGTGGCTCGCCGCCCCACCACCCGGCGGCCGAACACCTCGATTGAACGACTGGCAGGACGACATCGAGGTGCATCTGCTCTCGCACGGCCATGATGACGCGTTGCTCGACGCCATGGCAATGCTGGAAGCGCATGGGCGATTTGGATGGCGGCATACCCCCCCCGAACTGATGCATGTCACCATCGAGGCCTTGAACCGCGCCGGCGGCGACCACGCCGAAACGGCTCGGTATCTGATCGCGTCGCAGCCGGTGTTGCCAAGTGCGTCGAAAGCAGGGACCATGCCATAGATGACCACCCCACCGGAAACTTGCGACCCCCCATACACGCCTGAGGACACCACACATCTGGCGATCCGTGTCCACATGATGCCCAAGGACACCAACGTGGCGGGAACCGTGTTCGGTGGCGTCATTCTCTCGCTGGTCGATCAAGCCGGGTTCTATCAAGTTCGTCGGCATGGTCTGCACCGCTGGGTCACGGTGTCGATGGATGCGGTGGAGTTTCGACGGCCGGTCTGGCCCGGTGATGTGGTCAGCCTGTACACATCGACCGAGCGCACCGGGCGCACGAGCGTAACCGTGCGGGTGAAGGTCCTCGCAGAGCGATTTCAGACGGGCGACACCGTCGAGGTCACCGCCGCTCGGTTGACAATGGTCAGCGTTGATACCGAGGGCAAACCGATACCGTTCGCTGATCCGCCTTCGCTTGCGCCAATACGGTCCGATCGTGACTAATCCGCTTCGCCTGTGCTGCCTGGCAAGTGGTGGCGGTCGAACTGTGATGAACCTTCAAGACCACATCGAGGCGGGCGAACTTCCCGCGATCATCGAGTCGGTCATTCTCTCCCGCAGTGGACTGCCCGCTGGCGAACGATGCGCCGCACGGGGGCTTCGGGTCTGCGAGCCCGCGGGCACGGACTCGGTCGATGACTGGGTACTCGCGATTCTGCAGGAAGGCAGACCCGATCTTATCTGCCTCTGCGGCTACCTTCGCCTGCTGCCGATTCTGCCATGGATGATACACCGCGTCGTCAACATCCACCCCGCGTTGCTTCCAAACTTCGGAGGCAAAGGCATGCATGGCCGCGCCGTCCACGAAGCAGTTCTGGCGTCGGGACGACGAGAGAGTGGCTGCACCGTGCATCTGGTGGATGCCCGGTACGACCACGGAGCAACCATCCTGCAGCGAACCTGCGAGGTACTGCCCGCCGACGATGCCGACACCCTCGCGGCCCGCGTCTTTGAAGAGGAATGCGCCGCCTACCCCGCGGCCATCCGGCTGATCGCCGAAGGCCGCGTCCGCATTGGAGACGGTCCAGTCGAGATTGCGCAATCCGGACATCGCTGGCCCGATGCGCTCGGCCACTCACCCGCATAGCGGCACCCCGCCTAGGCAGGGCATCCTGCTGCTGGCCTGCCCCGCCGCCGCCAACCGGGACGGCGGTACAATGAAACCGCATACCCGCTCCGATGTCGAAAAAGCACCCATCCCGAGGCAACTTCCGCCGGTTTTTCCTGCGAGGGCTCGCGGTCGTGCTGCCGGCGACACTGACGCTCTGGATACTTGTGCAGGCCTATCTGTGGGTCAACGATTCGATCGCGGAGCCGATCAACAGTGGAATCCGATACACGCTGGTACAGACCTTCGCAGCTTGGCCCACGCTGCCCGAGTCCTTGGGTATCACGCCGAGCGTCGAGGACATCGAAACGGCCCGCGTGGCCCTCGATCTCTCCGCTGGAGACGTCTCACACGATGCCGACATCGTGTTCGAGTATCAGGCCGGTATCGTCAAGTCATGGTGGTCCGACTACTGGCCTGTCCGGCTGATCGGCCTGCTCGTAGCGATCTTCGCGGTCTACTTGGCCGGTCGCCTCGTCGGCGGCTGGGTTGGCCGCGCAAGCTACCGGCAATTGGAGCGGGTGATCACCTCGCTCCCAGTCATCAAGAAGATCTACAGTTGGATCAAACAGATCGTGGACTTTCTGTTCTCCCATCAGGAAAAGGCCATACAGTTTCGGCGGGTAGTCGCGGTGGAGTACCCAAAGAAGGGCATCTGGTCGGTCGGATTCCAAACGGGCACCTCGCTGCGAGCACTCGATGATGTGCTCGGGGACGAGGCCATTACCATCTTCATTCCGAGCAGTCCAACGCCCTTCACCGGCTACACGATCTCTGTTCCGAGATCATCAACAGTTGAACTTCCCTTGACTGTTGAAGAAGCCATTGGCTTTACGATCAGTGGCGGCGTTCTGCGACCGCCCTCACAAAACACACCACGTACATTGTCGGACGGCGGCGCTTCGGATGCGAGCGACAGCACGGACGAAAAGACATAAGGACTCCCCACAACGATGCAGATCTCCATCACAACGCGACACGGCGAGGCGACTCCGGCCATCGAGGAGTACATCCAGAAGAAGGCAGAAAAACTTCCTCGCTACTTCGATCGAGTGTCCGCCATTGAAATCATCGTGGATCATCAGAAGTCCGAGCATCTGATCGAGTGCATCGTCTCGATCGATCATGGCGAGCCGCAAATCTCCCACTCATCCTCGGACGACATGTATGCTGCCATCGACCAGTGCACCGATCGGGCGATCCGACAGTTGAGCGACCTCAAGAATAAACTCCTCGACCTCAGAGATCACCGCCACCACTCGGGAGATGAATGATGAAGTTGACCGAAATTGTTGTCCAGAAAGCGATCTCGCCGACCCTGAACGTCCGCACCCGCGACGAGGTGATCGGTGCCTTGATGGATCTGCTCGTCGAAGCCGGCGAGGTGAGCACGGACGATCGCGATGACTTCGTCAAGGCAGTCATCAAGCGTGACAACCGGGGATCAACCGGCTTCGGCAACGGTGTGGCCGTGCCGCATCTGAAACAGGCCTCGGTCAAGAAGGTCGTTGTCGCGATCGCCAACGTGGGCGATGGCATCGACTTCAACGCCCTTGACGGCAACCCTGTGCACTCCATCTTCCTTCTGCTGAGCCCAGAAGACCAGCCTGAACTTCACCTCGAAGCGATGGAAGCGGTGTTCGGAAGTCTGAGCCAAGAGACCTTCCGCCGCTTTCTGCGACAAGCCACAACCGTCAAGGAAATCGTCACCCTGCTGAAGGATGCCGACTCGCGGCAACTCTCCACCTGAACCACCGTGTCCCATGAATCCGACCGCACGAAAAAAGGTGAAGGTCACGAACCGACTCGGTCTGCACGCCAGACCCGCCATGCTGTTCGCTGAAACAGCGCAGCGATTCGGTGGTGAGGTAACTGTGCAGCGGGCGGATCAGGATTCCGGCGTCGATGCCAAATCGATCATGCAGATCATGATGCTCGCGGCCACGGCTGGCACGGAACTGATCATTGTGGCCACTGGCGATGACGCGGATGCGGCCGTCAAGGAACTTGCGGCACTCGTGGCAGCGGGCTTCGACGAAGACTGACCTACTCGGTGCCGGATTGCCGGTGCATGAGTCGTTCGACACCATCGCGGGGCGACAAATCCTTGAAGAGCACCGCATGCACGGCTTCGGCGATCGGCATCTCGACACCGAACTGTTCGGCGAGCGCCATCACGCTGCGAGAGGTCGCCACGCCTTCGACCACCGAATCGATCCGTGCTTCGTAGGCAGTCAGCGATTCGCCCCGACCGATCGCCTCGCCGCAACTGCGGTTCCGACCGTGCGGGCTGAAACAGGTCGTCGCAAGATCGCCCACGCCCGCGATACCTTGAAATGTGTCGGCATCTGCGCCCATGGCCAGACCAAGTCGCGTGATTTCGGCGAGTCCCCTCGCCAGCACCGCCGACTTGGCATTGTCTCCAAGTTCCAAACCGTCGCACATCCCGGCGGCAAGAGCAATGACATTCTTGCAGGCGCCTGCGAGTTCGACGCCGAGCAGGTCACGGCTGGTGTAAATCCGAAGCCACGGCACATCAAAGCAATCCTGCACGCGATCTGCAACTGCGGCGTCCGGAGAGGCCGCGACCATGAGTGCCGGTTGGCGCGCTGCCAGTTCGGTGGCAATCGTCGGACCCGACAAGGCGCAGATCGGACCGGCATTTGCGACGGTGTCACGCAGCACCTCGCTCGGTCGCCGAAGCGTCCCGTTCTCAACACCTTTGGCGACACTGACAATCGAACATCCCTCGGGGAGACCGCCAGCCACCTGCGACCAGACCTTGCCGATGAACTGCGACGGAATTGCGTTGACCGCCAGCGTGCAGCCCAGAAGTGCTTCGGCGGGATCAGCCGTGACGGACACGGCCTCGTCCAGCCTGAACTCCGGCATCCTGCCCGGGTTCTCACGGCTTTGGTGAAGGTGCTCCACGATCTCCGGGAATGGCCCCCACAGCGTGACCGGAAGGCCCCGATGCACCAAGGCATCCGCCAAGACCAGTCCCATCTGCCCGTCACCAATGATCGAAATCCGCTCAGACACCGTCAGGAACTCCTTTCGAGGGAAAGCGTACCGCACGAACCGCCCCGGGGCCGAAGGCGTATGTGAGTGGAAGAGGGTGGATGGGCTCTATACTCCCCGCCTTCCCCCCCTTTCTCTGGAGTCTGAGCAGCAGATGAGCGAGCACGAATCGATCACCCCCCCCATGATCGCCGATGATGGCCTCGGCGGCGAGGACCACTCCGCCGCTGGCCTTGAGCGACGTCTCCTGATCGCCCTCGGCGGCGGGGTACTGCTCGGCACCGCCTGGATCGGCGGCCTGCTCGGCGTCAATCCTCAGATCGCCCAGATTCCAGCCTTTCTCGGGACGCTCATTCTGGTCATTCCGCTGCTCATGGGTGCGTGGCGAGAAATCGCCATCGGCAGACCCGGCGGCGATGCGCTCGCCACGCTGGCGGTTCTCGCAGCGATGGCTTCCGAAATGTATCTCGCGGCAGGGTTCTTGGCGTTGTTCCTGTGGGCAGCCAATCTGGTGCTCAGCCGCACGGCGTGGGGCGCGCAGCGAGCCATCCGGGATCTGGTACACCTGACACCCGACACGGCTCGTCGCATCTCCACCAGCGGTGATGAAGAGACCGTCGGCCTCGCCTCGCTCCAAAAGGGCGACCTTGTCCGCGTACGCCCCGGCGAGAATCTCCCGGTGGACGGCCGCATTGTCACGGGCGAATCCGACATCAATCAGGCATCGCTTACGGGCGAAGCCGTTCCAGTCGAAGTTCGCGTGGGCGTCCCCGTGTACGCAGGCACGACGAACCTGACCGGGCAGATCGACATCGAAGTCACCGCCATCGCCGCCGAGACGACCATCGGCAAGGTCGAGGCGCTCATCCGGGAGGCGGAATCGAGCAAAACCAAGCGCCAGGAGATCATCGAGCAACTCGCCGGCTATTACTTCTGGATCGTCATCATGGTGGCGGCCTTGGTGTGGTTCTTCGCCTCCCGCAGCGGCGATGAGGCCGTACGCGCCGAAGCATCTCTTCGGGCGATCACAGTGCTCGTAGTCACCTGCCCAGGCGGCTTGCTGATCTCTCACCCGACCGCGATGGTTGCCGCCTTCGCTGCAGCGGCGCGGGTCGGCATCATGATCAAACAGACCAGAACGCTCGAAGCAGCCGCCGAGGTCGACACGGTCATCATGGACAAGACCGGAACGCTGACAACGGGCATCTTCGCCGTCTCAAGGCTGAGTCCCGTCGAGGGCGTGGAAGGTGCGGAACTGCTGCAGGCTGCCGCAGACGGTGAACAGCACTCCAACCATCCGCTCGCCAAGTCGATTCTCGACACTGCCCGGCAGGCGAACATCGAACCAGCGCACATGGACCGGTACGAGGAACTGCATGGCCGCGGCGTACTGGCCCACGCAAGCACCGGTGACATCCACGCAGGCCGCGCCGCGTGGCTGCTGGAAGTGAGCCCGGAAATCGCCCCGCAGGTTGCCGCAGTCGAAGCGAAAATCGAGGGTATGTCCGGCGTACATGTGATGCGAGGCGGGCGATACCTCGGCGCCGTGGGTCTCGAAGACGCGCTCCGCTCACACGCCGCCGACGCGGTCTCGGAACTGCGAGAACTCGGCTGCCGCCGCGTTGCGATGTTCACAGGCGACCGCCTGCCGGTCGCCACACGGGTTGCCGAAGCGATTGGAATCGACAGCATCGAGGCCGAATGTCTGCCCGAAGAGAAGCATGAGGAACTCAAGCACCTCATGCAGCGCGGTCACCGAACCATGGTGATCGGCGACGGCATCAACGATGGCCCGATTCTCGCCACCGCCGATGTCGGCGTTGCGATGGGCCTGAGCGGCTCGGATATCGCCACCAACTCAGCCGGCGTCGCGCTCATGAACGACGACCTGCGGCACATCCCCTTCCTCCTCTCACTGGCCCGCCGGACCCGCTCGGTCATCAGCCAGAACATCGGCATGTCGCTGCTGCTTGCCATCATCGGCCTGGCGCTCGCCGCGACCGGCACGATCCTGACGCTGTGGCTCGCGCCTTTCTATTACGCACTGGGCTACGTCGTCGTCATCGCCAACAGCCTGCGGCTCGTCCGCTTCGGCGAAGAGTTCAGCGAGGCCGAACAAACCCGCGCCGTGAAAGAGCAAGCGGTCCACCGCCGCCGCGAAGCCAGCGAAGCGCGACGAGCAAGAATCGCCGGCGCATAAACCGCTTTTACCCTCTCCCCGCAAGCGTGGGAGCGGAGACATTGCCTCACGCGATGGTGATTTCCTCGTCGAGGAACACATCCTGAATCGTATTCAGCAGTTGCACACCCTCGCCCATCGGCCGCTGAAACGCCTTTCGCCCCGAAATGAGCCCACTGCCACCGGCTCGCTTGTTGATGACCGCCGTGCGGGCGGCTTGAGCGAAGTCGTCGTCGCCGGATGCGCCACCCGAGTTGATCAACCCGACCCGCCCCATGTAGCAATTGGCGACCTGCCAGCGACAGAGATCAATCGGATGATCGCCGCAGAGCGAGTCATACATCCTCTCGTCGTACTTGCCGAAACTGCCGTGCTTGTTCATCGCCACATAGCCACGGTTGTTCGTGGCCTGCTTCTGCTTGATGATGTCGGCCTCAATGGTGACGCCGAGATGGTTGGCCTGACCGGTCAAATCTGCGGATGCGTGATAGTCGATGCCGTCCACCTTGAAATCGTTGTTCCGCAGGTAACACCACAGCACCGTCGCCATGCCACGCTCGTGGGCATAGGCAAAGGCATCGGCGATCTCGACAATCTGGCGACGTGATTCTTCGCTGCCGTAGTAGATCGTGGCCCCCACCGCAACGGCACCCATATTCCACGCCTCGTCGATCGAGCCGAACATCACCTGATCGAACTGATTGGGCGAGGTCAGCAGTTCGTTGTGGTTGATCTTGACGATGAAGGGAATGCGATGGGCGTACTTCCTCGCGACCGACCCGAGTACGCCACACGTACTGGCAACTGCGTTGCAGCCCCCTTCGATCGCCAGTTCCACAATGCTGTCCGGATCGAAGTAAATCGGATTGGGCGTAAACGAGGCCGCCGCAGAGTGCTCGACACCCTGATCAACCGGGAGAATCGAAAGATAACCGCTGCCTCCAAGACGCCCATGTCCATACAGCGTCTGAATCGAGCGGAGCACCTGCGGGCTCCGGTCACTTTCGGTCCAGACGCGGTCGACAAAGTCGCCACCCGGCAAATGCAGCATGTCGGCGGGCAGGACGCTCTCATGGCCAAGCAGATCGTCGGCTTCGGCGCCAAGAAGGTCCCGAACGGTGGCGGTAGCGGTGCTCATGGGAATGTTCTCCTGACAGGGCGGTCAGGATACCAAGCCCGCCCTCCACGGGACCTATCATCGCTCCCACCATGCACCCCCGCCTAGGAGATCGCGTCCTCGTCGCCATGTCCGGCGGTGTCGACTCCAGCGTCGCAGCCGCCCTGCTCATACAGCAGGGATTCGACGTTGTTGGCTGCTTCATGCGTCTCGGGTCACCTGGTGAGGACATCGGAAACGCCACCCTCGGCCACCGAGGCTGCTGCTCAATCTCAGATGCCGATGATGCCCGCAGCGTTGCGAGCACACTCGATATCCCCTTCTACGCCCTGAACTTTGCCGATGACTTCGAGCGGATCATCCAGTACTTCGAGCGGGAGTACCACGCAGGACGCACCCCCAACCCATGTGTCCGCTGCAACGACTGGCTGAAGTTCGGCAAACTGCACGACTACGCCGAGGGCATCGGGGCCAAATGGGTCGCCAGTGGCCACCACGCTCGCATCGACCGCTCAGGAGCGTTCCCTCGCCTCCGCCGATCCGCCGACCCCCGGAAGGATCAGTCGTATGTGCTGTTCGGTGCCAGCGGACTTCCGGGGGAGCGGCCGAGGCGACTGGACCAGTTGATCTTCCCGATTGGCGAACTCACCAAGGACGAAGTCCGCACCCATGCCAAGACGCTCGGCCTCGGTATCCACGCCAAACCCGACTCACAGGAGATCTGCTTCGTACCTGACGACGACTACGCCGGTCTTCTCGAGCGTCGCCACCCCGAACGCTTCGAGCAAGGCCGGATGCTCGATGCCGATGGCAACGAACTGGCGACGCACGAAGGACATCAACACTACACCATCGGTCAACGGCGTCGACTTGGCGTCGCGGTCGGGCATCCGCTCTACGTTGTGCAGAAGGATCCCGCGAGCAACACCGTGACGCTCGGACGCCGCGAGGCACTCGCCGCCATGGGATGCACGGCTGCCGAGGCGAGTTGGCACATCGAACCGAGTGAAGACTGGATCGAATGCACCGCGCAAGTTCGGGCACATGGTGAGCCGCTCGCAGCGCAGGTACGCTCGACAGGCAAGGATCGCATCGAAGTTAAGTTCACCCAGCATCAGGAAGCGGCCGCCGCCGGGCAGGCTGTCGTCTGCTACGAAGATGACCTCGTGCTGTGCGGCGGGTGGATTGACCGCGTGGAGCGAGCCTCGTGACGGATCGCTGGTCGCACTCGCTCCCCCCTGCCGCCCTGCCCGGCGCCCGCATGCCGGTGCTGGCCGGGCAGATTGTCGCGACCGGACAGCCCCTTGCCTCGCAGGTCGGCCTCGACATCCTCGCACGCGGTGGCACTGCAGCGGATGCTGCCATCGCCACCGCCGCAGCGCTCACCGTCGTGGAACCGACCGCCAACGGCCTCGGCGCAGACGCCTTTGCCATGTCGTGGGACGGACAGCGGCTCCACGGCATCAACGCCTCGGGCCGCGCTCCGGCCATGCTTGATGTCGATCGGCTCCGTCGAAATGGCATCCCACGAACCGGCTGGGACGCCGTGACCGTACCGGGCTGTGTTTCGGGATGGGTCGCGCTCTGGAAACTTCATGGCACGCTGCCTTTTTTCGATCTGCTCGCTCCGGCCATCCGCCTTGCCGAACACGGCTTCCCGGTATCCCCGCAGTGCGCCGTCGCGTGGCGGCGCGCCGCAACACGATACGAACACTTCCGGGGGTGGCAGGAAACGTTCACGCAGGACGGGCGCACACCCGAGATCGGACAGTGGTGGACTCTTCCTGATCATGCCCGCACGCTCCGCCTGATCGCAGAAACCGAAGGCGATGCGTTCTACCGTGGCGAACTCGCCGCCGCGATGGCTGCCGATGCCGATGCTCACAACGGCGCTCTGAGCGTAGAGGATCTCGCGAGCCATGAGGCTGTTGATGTCGATCCACTCGGCGTACCGTTCGGCGATGTGGTGCTGCATGAACTCCCCCCCAACGGGCAGGGACTCGCGGCGCTCATCGCAGCCGGTGTACTCGATCGATTGCAGCCTGCTGCCCTTGATGCGGATGATCCACTGCTGCTGCACCTTCAGATCGAAGCGATGAAACTCGGCTTCGCCGACGCCGAGACGCACGTGGCGGACCCCGAGCACATGTGCATGTGTCCGCAGGAACTCATTGCGCCCGAGCGGCTCGACAGGCTCGCAGCAATGATCGATCCCGCCCGAGCCCAGGATCTCTTCGCCGAATCGCCGGAATGGAGCAGCACCGTCTACCTGTGCTGCGCCGACTCGAAGGGCCGCGCCGTTTCCTTCATCCAATCCAACTACGAAGGATTCGGCAGCGGCATCGTTGTGCCCGGCACCGGCATCGCCATGCAGAACCGCGCTGCCGGCTTTGTCGACAAGCCCGGGCATCCCAACGACATCGCCGGCAGCAAACGTCCCTACCACACGATCATCCCCGCCTTCACCACCAAGAACGCGAGCGCCCACATGGCCTTTGGTGTGATGGGCGGACCGATGCAGCCACAGGGACACCTGCAAGTCCTCAGCCGTATCGTCGCCGGCGGATGGGATCCGCAGGCCGCTATCGATGCGTCCCGCTGGCGGGTGGAAGGCGGCCTCGATGTCTCACTCGAACCCGACACCCCCGCCGCCACCGCCGCAGCGCTTGGGGCGATGGGGCACGACATCACCATTGCCCCACAGCGCGACGTCAGTTTCGGCGGCGCGCAGGCCATCCTCCGACTCGACGACTGCTGGTGCGGCGCCAGCGACGGTCGGCGTGATGGACAGGCGGTAGGAGGGACGGGGCCAGAGACCGCCCCGGGGCCAACGACACACTTCAACCCGTCGGCCTGAGTCCCCAAGACGGCACCTGACCCCTTACCATCGGATCATGCTGTACGCGGGCATCGACGAGGCGGGATATGGGCCATTGCTCGGGCCGCTGTGTGGAGGGCTGTCGGTCTTTGAATTCGAGGGCTCACTCGATGATGAGCCGCCGTGTTTATGGCGCACCCTTCGAACCGTGCTCACTCGCTCGCGGCGAGACGCCCGGGGCCGCATCAGCATCGACGACTCCAAGAAACTCAAGGGAGCCGGCGCCAAGGCGCATCCACTGACACATCTGGAACGCGGTGTGCTGGTGTTTGCCGCTTCCATGCATGAGCGGAACTGGCTTGAGCAACTCGATGATGCCATGCTGCTTGATGCGCTCGGTGTCGAGTCGCCCGCTTTACCGTGGTACGACACCAATACACCGCTCCCGGTCGGCCGAACAACCGATCCGCTTCGCATCGATCGAGCCCGACTGAACCGAGCCATGGACCGCACCAACACACGGTGCGTCCACATCGGCGCTCGCGCGATCGACGCCAATACCTTCAACACCCGCGTCGAGCAGGCCGGTTCCAAAGCCACGGTCAACTTCGAACTCGTCATGACACTGGCCGATGCGTGCTGGAGGCAAGCCGCGGGTCGCCCCCTGCTGTTGGTCATCGACCGCCAGGGCGGCCGCACCCACTACCTCGATGATCTGCGGGTGGCCTGGCCTGAGGCCGACCGACACATTCTCACGGAATCTGAGAAGGAAAGTCGCTATCGCCTCGCCATCGCGGGGCGGGGCCCCATCGAAATCCGCTTTGCCGCGCAGGCCGACGCCGATCATCTGCCGGTCGCGCTGGCATCCATGACGGCCAAGTACATCCGCGAACTGCTGATGATTCGGCTGAATCGCTTCTTTCAGGGTCACCTGCCCGAACTGAAGCCGACGGCGGGCTACGTCGAAGATGGCCGCCGCTTTCTGAGCGATATCGAACCCATCATCGAGTCGGTCGGACTTGAGCGATCCTCGCTCGTCCGCTCCTGCTGAGGGAAAAATAGAAACCGCATTTGGATTTGACAAGGTTTGCCGATACCATGCCCGCTTGCCCGTTGATCTCTGGGATCGGCGGCATGCCATTTAGGACCGGAACGCGTCGGGAGTATCCCACCATGCCACATGATGAGGAAGACGACGCCCGGCCACGCTGAGGAACCCCCTCCGGCGTGATGCCGGGCCTCAGCCCGCCACCGAACAAGGTGGCCCCTACCAAAAAACTTCGTGAACCGGTGTCGTCCATCGGTCCATGCACCCCCCTCAAAGAGGCACCAGCCTCACAACATCCACGGATTCATCTCTGAGGAACCAGCGAGCCTTTCAATGTCCATCGATCTGAAACTCGTCCGGAACATCGGCATCTGCGCCCACATCGACGCCGGCAAGACCACCGTCACCGAGCGGGTGCTGTACTACACCGGCAAAAACTACAAACTCGGTGAGGTGCACGAAGGCACGGCCACGATGGACTTCCTCGAGGAAGAGCAGCAACGCGGCATCACCATCCAGTCGGCCGCAACGACCTGCCCGTGGGACCACCACGGCGAGACCTATACGATCAACCTGATCGACACTCCCGGCCATGTGGACTTCACGATCGAGGTCGAACGGTCCATGCGTGTCCTCGATGGTGCCATCGCTGTCTTCGATGGCAAGGAAGGCGTCGAAGCGCAGAGCGAAACCGTCTGGCGGCAGGCCGACCGCTACAACGTGCCGCGCGTCTGCTTCATCAACAAGATGGACAAGATCGGCGCCGATTTCGAATTCTCCTTCAACACCATCAAGGAACGCCTCGGCGCCAACCCGCTTGCCATGCAGATTCCAATCGGCGCCGGCGACGAACTCGAAGGCCTCGTTGATTTGCTTGAAATGAAGGCCTACTACTTCGACAGCGGCGAACTCGGCGCGGTCGTCGAACAGCGGGACATCCCAGAGCACATGGTGGAGATGTCTGAACTCTGGCGGCATGACCTCGTCGACCGGGCTGCGGAACTCGACGACACGCTGACCGAGAAATACATCGAGGATGAATCTTCAATCACCTCGGATGAGATTCAAGCAGCGATTCGCAAGGGAACGCTCGCCCACGCGTGCGTCCCGGTTCTCTGTGGCGCGGCGCTGCGGAATATCGGCATCCAACGGCTGCTCAACGCCGCCATCGACTACCTGCCAAACCCGACTGAGGTCCCTGATGTCGAGGGCATTGACCCTCGCGATGACAGCAAGGCACTGGCCCGACCAAGTTCGAACGATGCGCCCTTCTCGGCCCTTGTCTTCAAGGTGGTCGCCGACTCACATGGCGATCTGACCTACGCCCGCATCTACTCAGGCACGCTCCCCAAAGGTACGCGGGTGCTCAATCCGGGCAACGGCCGCAAGGAGAACATCTCCCGCATCTACGAAATGCATGCCAAGGATCGCCAAGCCATCGAAGTCGCCCATGCAGGACACATCGTGGCCCTGATCGGACTCAAGAATTCGGTCACGGGCGACACCCTGTGCGATACCAACAATCCGATCATCCTCGAGCGGATGGATTTCCCGGAGCCAGTGATCTCGATGTCCATCGAGCCGCGAACCACCGATGACAAGAAGAAACTCGGCGAAGCCCTCGGCACACTGCACCGTGAAGATCCCTCCTTCCATGCGCAGTACAACGAGGAAACCGGCGAGACCATCATCTCGGGCATGGGCGAACTGCATCTAGAGATCGTCAAGAACAAACTCGTGCGCGACATGAATATCGGCGTCAACGTTGGCACGCCCCGCGTTTCGTATCGTGAGACCATCAACGGTACCGCCGAGAAGGTCCGCGGCAAGTTCATCAAGCAGACGGGCGGACGCGGTCAGTACGGCGACGCCATCATCAACGTCCGCCCCTGCACCGCTGCCGAAGTCGAAGAGATGCCGGATGTCAAGTTCAAGAACAACATCGGCTTCCTCGACAAGGTGACGCAGGGCAACATCCCCCGCGAATACATCCCATCGGTCGAAATCGGTGTCCGTAATGCTGCCATCTCCGGCATCCTCGGTGGATACCCCATGGTCAACATCCTCGTCGAACTCATTGACGGCTCGTCACACGAAGTGGACTCCAGTCAAATCGCCTTTGAGCAGGCAGGCGCGCTCGCTTTCCGTCAGGCATGCAGCAAGGCCGGCCTTGCCCTGCTTGAGCCGATCATGCGGGTCACGATCACGACGCCCGAGGAGTACTTCGGCAGCGTCTCGGGCGATATCTCCAGCCGCCGCGGACAGATCGTCGACTCGGAACTCCGCAACAACGCCCGCATCATCACGGCGGAAGTACCGCTCTCTGAGATGTTCGGATACACGACCGTGCTGCGAGGCATGACCCAAGGCCGCGCCAGTTCCTCGATGGAGCCAGCCGAATACCGCGTCATGCCGCCGAGCCTCAGTGAAGAAGTGCTCGCTCACACGTGAGTATCGCAGTTCCTGTGGACGTCTCGGCTGATCAGTTCTGGCTCGACCGCGCAGCCAAACTCGCCGTACGTGGACACGGCGGCGCCGAACCCAATCCCCTCGTTGGCTGCATCGTGCTCGATGCAGCCGGTGTTGTTGTTGGGAGCGGACATCACCGGCGCGTTGGCGGGCCACACGCCGAGATCATCGCACTTCAGGCAGCAGGCCAAGCCGCAGCAGGTGGAACGATGTATGTCACACTCGAACCGTGCAGCCACCACGGCCGCACGCCACCCTGCACCGAAGCGGTCATCGCCGCTGGCATCACGACCGTTGTCTATGGTGAAGCCGATCTCCATCCAGAGGCCTCCGGTGGCGCCGGTGTGCTGGCAGCAGCGGGCATCGAAACGCGGCAGGTTCCCACTTCGTCATGTGCCTCACTGCTCGCTCCCTTTGCGTGGCGGCTCGGAACCGGACTGCCATGGGTCACCGCGAAGTGGGCCCAGACCCTCGACGGCCGCATCGCCACCCGAAGCGGCCATAGCCAATGGATCTCCGGTGAGCGAAGCCGAAGACTCGTCCACCGGCAGCGTGGCCGCGTCGACGCCATCCTGACCGGCATTGGCACGGTGAAGGCCGATGATCCGATGCTCACTGCGCGAGATGTCACCGTCCGCCGAACCGCCACCCGCGTCATCGTTGACCCACGCGCCGAACTCCCGATCGACTCGGCACTCGTTCGCACCGCAAATGTGTCCCCGGTCATCGCCCTCTGCCTGCCTATGGCACCAATGCCACGTATCGAAGCATTGCGAGAGCGAAACGTACACGTCCACATTGGCAGCGAGACCGAGGATCGCCTCGATCTTGCCGCGCATCTCGGACATCTCAGCAGCGAACATCACATCGCCACGATGCTCGTCGAAGCTGGCCCTGGCCTCCTCTCATCACTCCTCGATGCGCACCTCATCAACGAACTCGCCGTCTTCATCGCCCCGATGCTGATGGCCGATGATCAGGCCAGCCCCCCGCTTCGCGGCAGCGTCCCTGCAACCATCGCCGAGACTCACATGCTCACCCTCCTCACCCACCACCGCCGCGGCGATGATGTGATTGCACGCTATTTGGTGGGAAGACCGAAGTCTGATGGCTGAAGCGGAATCTCGGTGTCATCGGGCATGACCCGCAGCACACGGTCGCCGTTTTCGAGAGCCCATCTGCCTTGGCCGGCCGGGGGACGCAGTTCGCGGAGGACTCGGACAGTGTCAAGTGGCCCGCCTACAGCATCGAGCAGGGTCACCGTGGCGACTTCGAGATCGGACGGATACGTCTCGTGCAGAGTGACTTCTGCAGCACGGACATCAATCAGTACCGAGAGCAATAATTCGATCTGAGAGGCAATGGCTTCATTTTCCCCGGAGTCGAACCATGCATCCAACTGCCGCTCGAGCAGAAGGTCGCTCGTGGAAGTCACAATGCGAACGCCGCTCACGTCGGACAGCGACACATTGGTTCCGGTGTGATCGACCAGAACCGTTGGATCTCCGAGCAGGTTGTCGACATCTCGGGCGTTGATTCTGAGAATCGATGGAACTCCCTCCACCATCGCATACCGTGCCTGGCTGGCACCGCCGACACGGTCGCCGACGAGCAACGTGCGGCTGCGCCCCTGCTGCCGCGTGGTGATTCTCGCAATCGGCGGATCGAGGCCAAAGGCATCGAGGTTCGCCGGCTCATCGAACATCACGCCCTCTCCGCGGGTGCCAGCGATTTCAGCGATGTGCTGCAGAACGGATGCCCCGTCGGCCCGCGTCGGTAAGGGGGCGGTGATCCGCCAGCGACGTCCCTCACGCACCAAGGTCAGCGTCTCATCCGATACCGTCCGGTCGATCTGCTCGGCATCCACGGTAAGGCCCGGGAAGAGCCGTAAATCCCGCCACGTTTCCGGTGGTTCCTGCTCGAGCAGATCATGCAATGCACCATCCACGACCAGAATCTGACCGCCCCGCTGCGCCCACGCCCGGCCTGCCATGCCGCGGCGACCGAGATCGAGCAGATGAGGCGTTCCCGACGTGCCGGTCTGAAGCACAATCCGAGCGGCCGGCGGATCCAGTCCAAGCGAAGCCGCCCCCGGCAGGTCCGGCGCAGCTCCATCCATCGCATCGAGAACCTCCAATGAGATCGCGGATGCGGGCAGGTTGCTCAGCAGTTCGCCTCGCATTCGGTGCCTGAACGGCAAGACCTGCCACCAACCATCATCATCCCGCTCAAACGACCAGTGCTTCCCTTCGTGATCCAGATCGATGTGTGTGATCTCATCAAGTGTCGGTGGATTCAAGCCGAAGACGCTACTGATGCGCTCCTGCTGTGATCGTGCGGTTTCCGCAGGCCACCACCAAGCCACAGCGACGACAAAGACCGCCAAAGCCCACACGATGCCAACCGTTGACCACCGCATCAGTGCCGCCTCCACAACCACATGCCAAACCCGGCTGCCAGCGATCCGGCGGGAAGCACTCCAAGCAGTACCCAACCCCAGAACTCCCTCGCACCAGCGTCGATGCTTCGAAGCCGCGCGACCTCCTGACTGAGGGCGCCCCGGGCAATGCGATCATCCAGCCCCGAGAGCCACGCCGTTCCGGCGAGCATCAATTCATGATTACCCGGATGCACAAGCGACACCCGATCGCCACCGGCATTCGTGGCGGCATCGGCAACGGAGGTTCGCATCCAGTTGCCGCTGCCAACCAGCAGCACCCGGCCTCCGCTTGGAAATTCGCGGGCAATGAGAACTGGTGCCGATTCAGTGAGCACTGCTTTATTATCAAACTGCGGTGGGTGCCGGCGGAGCCTTGCGTCGGACGAGACCAGCGCACGCCAGTCGTCCTCGACCCACAGGTCGGCAGCAGGCTCGATTGATCCAAGCACAATGGCATCGTCATGGCTCGTCTGCAGCGGGATCGCCATCGGCAGAAGGAGTGATTGTCCATGCAGGGCCGCCGCCACGGGGTGCGGCGCAGAGAACTCGGCCAGTTCGACAGCGGCTTCCGGGGGAGTCTGCCGCCCAGCGGTGGGCGGCGCTCGCAGCAGGACTTCGCCGGTTGACACCTCCACACCGACTTCCGCGGCAAGCTTCGCCCAAGGATCCACCTGACCGACCTTCGGGCCGGTACTCGGGAAGAAACTCAGCAGCACGCCCTGTCCGTCCAGCAACAGTTCCCGTGTGACCTTGAGCATCGCCGCCTCGCTCGATTCCATCTGCAGGCCGCCGCGGCGAGTCGGGGGCAGAATGACCCAGGCGGTCGGGCCACCATCCCACGGTGGCGGCGAAGCATCGATGTGCGGTCGCCACTGCTGCACTTCCACACGGCCAGCGCGAAGCATCGTGGCGACGCCCGAAACGTCCGTGTTGGGTTGTCCCGAGGCAAGTACGGACCTCTCGCCGTCATGCACGAACACGACCCGCGGGGCGACGCGGTCCGCGATGGATTGCACAGCCGCAGCGAGGAGTTGCTCGCCCCGAAAGCGTTGGTCAAAGGCAATGCGGCCACTGTCCATGCTCGAGAAGGTGCTTGGGATGAGTTGCGATGCCGGAATGACCCGCGCTCCGCCAGGACCGATCACCACAGCCGACTCGCCCTCCATCAGGTACTGACCGAGATCATCCGACGGCATGGCTTCGAGCCGCGCCAAGTGGTCAGCGGCCAGCGCAAGCGACGCAGCCTGCGCCGCGCACGCGGCGGCATTGGCCGCCACCGGCATCTCCTCGTCGATGCCCTGCAAGGCGCGACTTGTCGCATCGAGTTCGCTCGCCCACTGCGTCAAGCCCTGTTGCAGCACGGCTCTTGCCGTCGCCCAATCGGGCAGCGGGCGGTGGTCACCAGCGGTCAGAACCTTCCGAACTTCCTGAACAATGCGGTGCCCCTGCGCAGCCAGTACCGCCAGTGCCGCGGCTCCGGCATCCAATTCCTCGGCCTGTGGGCCGTGACCCGGCACTCCCCGAATCGGGCCGGCCGCCTGCTGAGCGAACACGATCAGCGTTTCGAAGGCCTCGATGCCCGCCTCCACAGCAACTTTCCACTTCGCTGTTGCCTGCGGATCGAGGGCTCGCAGATCCGCCAGCACCGACTCCCATCCGATCACACTGGCTGGATTGGTTGGATCCAGACGCTGCACCGACACGTTTGGCGCGGCACGGGCGAATTGACTGAGTACCTCATCGATCTGTCGAAGGATGGCAGGATCCACCTGCTGCTCGGCGAGCATGATGGAAATTCGCCAATCGCCGTCCAGATTCTCCAGCAGCGACATGGTTCGAGGACTCAGCGAGTAATCGCGTGACTTGGTTGCATCAGCATGCCAGCGAACGGTGGGTTTCAGCGCGATCGCGTTGAATCCGATCAGCAGGATGAACATCCCGCACAGCCCAATGGCCAAAGCAGCGCGGGACCTGCCGATCCGCAGCACGGCACCTGCGCCGATGAGCATGACGATGGTGACACTCACGAAATATGCCACGTTCGCGGAATCGACGAGTCCCATCGTGAAGTCGGAGAGCCGCTGCAGCGGATCGAACTCCACCAAAACTCCCCGCCATGTGGGGCCAAGTACCTTTGGCAGTGCCAATTCCAATACGACGGAAACAAGAATCCATCCGATGCAAGTCACCAGGAAGGCGACCGCTTGACTCGACACCAGCGTGCTGGCCAGTATCCCCGATGCCAGCACCGCCCCACCAAGCAGGATCAGTCCGAGGTAGCCGCTGCCGACTTCGCCCAGATCCGGCCTGCCGTAGACCTCCAGCAAGATCACCTGAAGCAGCGTCGGAAGCACCAGCACAAACAAGATGCCCATCGCCCCAAGCCACTTTCCTGCGATGACATCCCAAGCCGAGCATGGGCTCGACTGCAGAAGCGCCAGCGTGCCGCGGCGACGCTCCTCGCAGATGCTTCCCATGACGATGGCAGGGCCGGCGAGCAACAGGAAGATGGCATTGAAACCGATGACTGCACGCACACTCGCCGGATACCCCGCATGGAAGACGGACTGCATGAAGACAAGCCCAGATCCGAACAGAAAGAGCGCCGGGACAATCCACCCTGCAGGCGCGAGATAGAAGGCGCGAAGTTCTCGCCACGCGATGGTCGACATTCGCCTCATGTCGATTCCTTCGCAAGAACACTGCGAACCCACTGGTCCAGTGATCGTGATTCGCCACTGAGCGTGCGAAGCGCCCCACCTGCGTGTGAGACGGCCTTGAAGATCGCCTCACGTGGATCACCATCCACTTCACACCGCAGCCGCGTCCACGGCGGCTGGCTTGGCAAGAGGTCGATGGCCTGAACGCCGTCGACGCGGGCAAGCACCGCCGCTGCGTCAATGTCTCGCACTTCGACAATCAGGGTGTCGCCATCACCGCGAAGCGACTGCACTGAATTCGATGCGAGCAGCCGGCCGTTGCCGATGACGAGTAGATCGTCGCACACCTCGGCCGCTTCCCCGAGTTGATGGGTCGAGAACAGAATCGCGCGGTCTTCGGCGAGTTCACGGAGCAGCCCCCGGAAGACACGCTGCTGAACCGGATCCAGTCCTGTGCCGGGCTCATCCAGGATGAGCACGGCTGGATCGTGCACGATCGCGGCGGCAAGCGCCACCCGCTGACGGTACCCACGGGAGAGGTGCCCGACGAGACGGCGAGACACCTCAATCAGTCCACAGTCACCGAGGACCTTCTGAATCCGGCGGCGGGCATCACCACCGAAGAGCCCCGCTCGGAACCGCAGATACTCAAGCACCCGAAGCTCATCGCACGCGGGGGCGGCTTCGGGAAGCCAGCCGAGCATGGCGTGGGCGGCCCGAGGATCGACAGCCACATCGATGCCGCCGATGGTGGCCCGTCCCTCGCTTGGCGGCAGCACACCGCTGAGCATCCGCATGGTCGTCGTCTTGCCAGCACCGTTGGGGCCGAGGAAGCCGGCGATTCGACCTCGTTCGATCTCGAAACTGATGTCGTCGACCGCGGTCAAAGTGCCGAATCGTTTTGTCAGATGGTGGGCTCGAATCATCCGATCAGGGGAACTCCCGGCGTTTCTGTTCGCTCAAACGGGGCAAACAGGATCGTTTTGCAACTTGTGCTTGGTGTCGCGGCGAATCGCTTGTCACGCCACCAAGATGGGGTAGGCTTCCCCGGGGTCGTTATTGAGGGGTCCACATATGGACCAGAATGTTCGATCATCCAAACGCTCCGGGGCACCAACTGGCGGTGACTACGCCCCCGAAGCCATCATCGCAGCGGTGGCAGATGCCGTGGTCATTATTGGGCAGGATAGTGAGATCGTGTGGGCCGATGCGAGGTTCGCCTCCCTGCCCATCTCGGTGCAGGATCGGTGCCGGCAATGGTGTAGTTCGGCGGGTGGATCGGACTTGCGGACCCACGTCGAGGGGGCCGGACGCTGCTTTGAGATCGCCATCAGGCCCATAGCCGACGGAATGCGATGCTGCCTGCTCACCGAGACGACATTGGAGCAAGCCGCACAACTTCGGATGAGCGCCATCGACGCCTCGGGCATGATGATGCTGCACTTTGATCGCGATGAGATTTCGCAACTCACGGTAGCGGATCGACTGCAACTGCTCGAGCGGCGGATCATCGAAAGCGTCAAACGGGAGCTCAAATTCGACAACTTCGAAATCAGACTGCGCTCGCCCGGATCGGACCGATTGGAGTTGGTGATCTCGGAGAACCTCTCTCCGATGCGAATTGGCGAGTCGATTTCGGCAAGCGAAACCGGAAACGGTATCTCGGGTTGGGTAGCCGCCACAGGTCGCTCCTATGTCTGCGGCGATGTTCGCAAGGATCCGCTGTACCGAGAGGGTCTGGACGACGCCCGCAGTTCGCTCACCGTGCCTCTGCGTATTCAGGACAAGGTCATCGGTGTCTTCAACATCGAGTCCGGCAACGAGAACGTCTTCGACGAACAGGATCGACAACTTGCAGAACGCTTCGCCTGTTACATCGCAAACGTGCTGCATCTACTGGATCTGCTGGTAGTCGAACGTGTATCGACAAGTGAGCAGGTCGCGCTCAACATGACCTCGGAACTCGAGCGGCCCATCGCCGATCTACAGGAACTTGCCGCAGCACTGCTGAGCGGTGGCAGCCATGCTCCGGCGGGTCGACTGCAGCGAATCGTTGCCGAGATCACCAACCGCGTCGAGGCCTGCGCTGCAGGCCCGCGATCGATCATCGATGCCGAGCATGAGATGCACGCCATTGAACGCGATCCTGCCTTTGATGGCATGCGAATGCTCGTCGTCGATGACGAGGACCGTATCCGTAGCGAAGTGACGCAGGTACTGCAACGACTCGGCTGCGCTGTCACCTCTTGCGCAAACGGCGTCGAGGCCTTCGCTGCGCTGGGGGACGTTCACGGCAGCGATAACTTCTCCTTGATTGTCTCGGACATCCGGTTGCCGGACGCCAGCGGATATGAGGTCTTCACCAAGAGCCGGGAGGTACTTCCGGACGTGCCAGTCATTCTGATGACCGGCTTCGGCTACGACCCCGACCACACCATCGTCCGCGCGAGCGCCAATGGCGTGCAGGGCATTCTGCTCAAGCCGTTCCGAACCTCGCAACTCATTGATGCGGTTCGCAACGCGGTCGCGGCGGCGGCTGGCCGAAAAGGGTAACGAACCTCTCTGCCTCGCTTCGACGGGAAGATGCCAGTCAGCGGCGGAGAGAGTGCGTTTCGTAATGCAATCATCTGCAGGACGCGCTTACAAACCGATCATCCCCGAACTCATCCTTCAGTACGCGGCAGTCCACGAGCTGACCAGAAGCCGCCGCAATGCGGCAGGCTTCGGCCGCGTGCAGGTCATCAACCTCGACAGCCAACAGACCTCCATGCAACAGATGCTGCGGTGCCGAATCAAGCAACACCCGCACAATGTCCAGCCCATCGGCCCCACCCCGCAGCGCAGCTGCAGGCTCAAATGACTTGATGTTCGGTTGGATCTGTTCATACCGCGCGTCGTCAACGTAGGGTGGATTGCTGACGATCACGTGGAAGCGCCCGTCCATGCCTCGGCTAGGCAGCGGCTCGCACAGGTCGCCTTGTGCCACCTCAACCCGATCCCCGATGCCGTGTTTGGCGACATTTCTCGCTGCATACGATACCGCCTCGGCAGATACGTCCACCGCCACCACCCGGGCTGTGGGAAGTTGCAGTGCCAGTGTCACCGCAATACAACCAGTGCCGGTGCCGATGTCCGCGATCCAGAGCGGATCGGGCCGCTTCTCCGGGGCCAAACCGCGATGCCACGTCAAGACGTGCTGCACAAGCCCTTCGGTTGCGGTCCGCGGAATCAGCACACCGGGGCCGACTTCGAATTGCCGCCCGAGAAATCCCCCTTCGCCAAGCAGATACTGCACCGGCTCGTGCATCGCGGCCCGCCTGACCAGGTCCCGCAAGGCGGTCCGTTCCTGCGGGGAGGCGGGGCGGTCAAGGTCCGTGTAGAGGTGGATGGGGTCCGTGTCGATTGCGCGGGCCATCAGCCAGCGGGCGACAAGGGCGGGCTCATCGACCGAGCGCTCCTTCAGATGCCCTTCGATCCACGCCAGCAGCGTCCGCGTTGACCAGGCTTGTTCGGATGTCTCGTTCATGGGTGCGGCCACCCGCTCACGATACCATGCCCTGCTTGGAGCTCTGAGCGAAACAACCGAGATCCAGCGATGCGTATATTCATGCTCGGGTGGGAGTTCCCGCCTTTCATTACCGGCGGACTTGGAACGGCCTGCCACGGGCTGACCAAAGCGATGGACGCGCGCGGACTGAAAATCACCTTCGTCATGCCGGGGGCGACCGACCCGACCGCCTCCTCACATGTCGATCTGCTCAGTCCCAAGTCGGTCGGGGCTCCGACGACTCCGGAACCCGCCATCGAACTCGACGAAAACTTTGAGCCGATCGCTCCGCTGCCAGATGCGGCCCCTCTTCCCCGAATACCAATCAAGGGTACACCGCCCGGCGCGGAAGAGTTCTCAAGCGGGATCGAGTTCGTCCACCTGCCGGTACAGATGAGCCACCCCTATGACCCTGAAGCCGCCGATGTGCCGGTCGGAGAGATCGGCACAGCCCCGAACATGACATCGCCAAGCGATCCGACCAACCAAACCCAGCTGCCGCCCACAAGCGACACCGACGAGGCCGTTGCGGCGTTGTCGACTCCCACTGCTCGCGCCGAGTGCGAAATCACATCGGAAGCACCAGCTCCCCCACCGCCCAAATCCACCGACTACGGCGGCGACATCATGAACGATGTCCGCCGCTTCGCAGCCTTCGCCCTGCAGGCGGCGGACACGCGGGAATTCGATGTCATCCATGCCCATGACTGGATGACCTACCCGGCTGGGCTCGCCGTTGCTCGCCGCACCGGCAAGCCGCTGGTCGTGCATGTGCACTCGACCGAATTCGATCGCAGCGGCGAGCAGGTGAACCAGCGGGTCTACGACATCGAGCGGCGCGGAATGCACGGGGCCATACGGGTCATCACTGTCTCGCGGCTGACCCGAAACATCGTCATCCGAAGGTATGGTGTCAATCCAGACAAGGTGTCCGTTGTGTACAACGGCGTCGCGATCGATCCAATCGCGACGGGCGTGCGCCCAATCGGTCGCCGCGAGAAAATCGTACTCTACTTCGGACGCATCACCAGACAGAAGGGGCCGGAGTACTTCATCCGCGCCGCAGCTCGGGTGCTGCAGGTCGAGTCCAACGTCCGCTTCATCGTCGCCGGCTCGGGCGATCTGTACCGCCGATGCATTGAACTGGCCGCGGAACTCGGCATCGGGCAGCACTTCCTGTTCACCGGCTTCCTCCGCGGCGCCGACATCGACAAGATCTTCGCCATGGCAGATCTGTTCGTCATGCCGTCGGTCTCGGAACCTTTCGGAATCGCCCCGCTCGAAGCGATGGGCCATGACGTGCCGGTTTTGATCTCGAAATCCTCCGGCGCCAGCGAAGTCATCACGCATGCGCTCAAGGTCGACTTCTGGGACACCGAAGCCATGGCCGACAAGATCGTCGCCGTCCTTCGTCATCCGCCGCTCGGGCAGACGCTTCGCAGGCACGGTGTCATCGACATCCGGCGGCTGACCTGGGACGATGCTGCCGATCGATGCGAGCGGGTCTACAACGAGGTCATCGCGGCCATGGACTCGGCCATCTGAGGAGCCCCCGCTCCCTATACTGGACGGTTCATGTCGCTCTTCACACGCCGATCCAAGGCCGCGGCACCGCCTCTCGGGGCCACCGCAGCGGCTCCCGCTTCGAGCCCCTTCTCGCCCGAAGTTGAACAGGCCGCCGCCCGCATCGGCACGGAACTCATCGCAGAATCTGAGCAGTACGCCAAGGGCCTGCTCTCGTCCGCATTCTGGTCGGACAAATTGATGGACTGGGCCATGAAGGATGAGGCCTTCAAGGTGCAGTTGTTCCGCTTCGTGGACTGCTTCCCATCGCTCGTGACCAAGGAAGATGTTCACACGCATCTGACGGACTACCTCACGCAGCCTGGTGTCACGCTGCCGACCGGGATGGGGCTGGGTCTGAAGGCGGGCGGACTGGCCAAGGGCGCCATGACCAAAACGGTCGCTGGACGTATCGAGGCGATGGGCAAGCGGTTCATCGCGGGAACCAATGCCGCGTCGGCCCTGCCCATGCTCGAATCGCTGTGGAAGGAGGGCATGGCCTTCTCGGTGGACCTGCTCGGTGAGGCCTGTGTCAGCAACGCCGAGGCAGCCGAGTATCAAAGGCGGTATCTCGATCTGGTTGACAACCTCCCCGACTCCGTAGCGGCCTGGCCGAGCAACCCGGTTCTTGAATGCGACCACCTTGGACCCATTCCGCGGGCCAACGTCTCGATCAAGATCAGTTCGCTCTTCGCCCGCACCGACCCGATCGACCATGCCGGATCACTCGACGGACTCGTCCAATCACTGCGACCGATCCTGGAACGGGCCGCCGAACGGAACGTACTGGTCAACTTCGACATGGAACACTACGCGCTCAAGGATCTCACGCTGGATCTCTTCGAACGGTGCTGCGAGACAGTGGACTTCACCGCCGGACTCGCGATGCAGGCGTATCTGCGAAGCGGCGACGAGGACGCGGCCCGCATGATCGACTGGGCCCGCCGCAAGGGGCGGCAGTTCACGGTCCGCCTCGTCAAGGGCGCCTACTGGGACGCCGAAACCATCGAGGCGGAGATGCACGGCTGGCCCGTGCCGGTCTGGTCACGCAAACGTGACACGGACGCGTGCTTCGAGCGCATGACGGCGGCCTTTATCGATGCCATACCAACGAGCTCTGGCGAAGGCGGCGTCAAATTGGCGCTCGGCTCTCACAACCTCCGATCGATCGCTGTGGCGATGGCACTGCTGGAGCAGCGTGGCCTGCCGAAAGAAGCCATCGAACTGCAGATGCTGCACGGCATGGCGGATCAACTCAAAGCTGTCGCCGTCAATCGCGGTATGCGGCTGCGTGAGTATGTGCCCGTCGGTGAGATGATTCCGGGCATGGCCTATCTTGTCCGGCGGCTGCTCGAGAACACGTCGAACGAGTCATGGCTGCGGGGCAGTTCGGTCGGCTCGGTCCCCCCGGAAGTGCAACTGGCCCCCCCACACGGCGAAGATCCGGCCACCGATCCGGGCATTGCGAGAATCGAGGAGGGACCCGAGCGGCACGCGCTCTCAGCAGCCGTGGAAGGACTCGGCGGCGGGCGACCATTCTTCACCGAGCCATTTCGAGACTTTGCGCAGTCGGATCAACGGGAGGCGTTCGGCAAGGCGATTGAGGCAGCGACGGTGCCTTCGGTTGCCATCGATGCGACGATCGAGCAGGCGGACGCCGCCCTTGACGCCGCTTCGAAGGCCTTCCCCGCGTGGCGAGATACGCCTGCCGCCGAGCGGGCGGCCATGCTGCATCGGTGCGCCAACATCATGCGTTCACGGCGGGACACGCTCGCTGGCGTCATGATCCGCGAAGCGGGAAAGACCTGGCGGGAGGCCGACGGCGATGTGTGCGAGGCAATCGACTTCTGTGAGTACTACGCGAGGCAAGCGGTCGGCATGTTCGCCCCGAGGCGGCTCGGAAAGTTCATCGGCGAACTCGACATGCAGATGCACGAGCCCCGTGGCGTGGCCGTGGTCATCAGTCCGTGGAACTTCCCACTGGCGATCTGCTGCGGCATGAGCGTCGCGGCGCTTGTCACCGGCAACACGACCATCATCAAGCCCGCCGAGCAGACCCCCGGAATCGCCAAACTGCTCGTCGAGATACTGCACGAGGCGGGCGTACCGAACGATGCGCTGTACTTCCTGCCCGGCGCGGGCGAAACCGTCGGCGCCCATCTGGTGCGCGACCCGCGAACTTCGCTGATCGCCTTCACCGGATCCAAGGCGGTCGGGCTCGACATCATCGAGGCCAGCGGGAGCGTTCCGACTGGCCAGCCCTTCGTCAAACGTGTTGTCTGCGAAATGGGCGGCAAGAATGCGATCATCGTCGACACCTCGGCCGATCTGGATGAAGCCGTGATCGGTGTTCGAAGCAGCGCATTCAACTTCCAGGGGCAGAAATGCTCGGCCTGCAGCCGCGTCATCGTGGTCGGGTCGGCCTATCAGGAGTTCGTAAAACGGTTGGTGCCGTCGGTGGAAACGCTGCTCATCGGAGACCCCCGGAATCCCGGTACCGATATTGGTCCGGTCATCGACGAGGAGGCGGCGGCAAAGATCCGCTCGTACATCGAGATCGGCAAGAACGAGGGCACACTCGCCGCAAGCGTGCCGGTACCGGAGGGATTGGAAACGACCGTCGGCAAGCCTTTCGTCGGTCCGCATGTCTTCACCGGCATCGAGCAGCACCACCGACTGGCCCGCGAGGAGATCTTCGGCCCGGTGCTCGCCGTCATGCATGCCGACACCTTCGAGCAGGCCCTTGAGATGGCCAACGACAGCGAATACAAGTTGACCGGCGCGGTGTACAGCCGCAAACCATCGCATCTCGACCTCGCCCGCGAGCGATTCCGAGTTGGCAACCTCTATCTCAACCGCAACAGCACCGGGGCACTGGTTGGGCGGCAGCCCTTCGGCGGCTTCGGCATGTCCGGCGTTGGCGCCAAGGCCGGCGGCGATGAATACCTCGCGCAGTTCACCGTACCGAGAATGGTGTGTGAGAACACCATGCGGCGAGGCTTTGCGCCGGGGTTATGACAGCAGGTCCTTCCAGTTCGCTCCCCCACTCCGTGAGGGAGCGGATGTGATTACAACTCCCGGTCGAGCCAGCGGTATTGCACGGCCTCTGCGACATGCGATTCATCGATGCCCTCGGACTCTTCGAGGTCGGCCAGCGTTCGGGCGACACGGCGGATGCGGTCCCAAGCTCGGGCGCTGAAGCCGAGTTCTTCGACCGCTCGGCGGAGAAGTTCCTTGGCGGAGCCTGACATCATCGCCCACTGATCAAGTTCTCGCGGGCCAAGACGGCCATTTGGCACGTCCCCCTGTCGGATCTGCTGGAACCGCCATGCGGCTGCCACCTGCCCCGCCACTTCGCTGCTGCTCTCGCCATGCCGCTCGCCATCGAGATCTCGCACCGGAACGGCCGGCACCTCCACGTGCAGGTCTATGCGATCAAGCAGCGGAGCCGATAGCCGTTGAAGCGAGCCGTCACGACCGGGTCGTCCGTGCCCCCGCCGCGTCGGATTCATTGCAGCAACAAGCAGGACCCGCGAGGGGAATCGCACGCGGCCCCCGACTCTGGCAATGACCACTTCGTCTCGCTCAAGCGGCTCGCGCAGCGCCTCGAGCGCCGCGCGTGGGAACTCCGGCAACTCGTCCAGAAAGAGCACGCCGTGGTGGGCCAGTGTTACCTCGCCCGGCCTCGGCCGCACGCCACCTCCGACAATCGCCGCGGCCGAGGCGGTGTGGTGCGGAGCCCGGAATGGCCGGCCCGTCGGCGCAGCGGCGGCAACACTGACCGAGGCGATGCGGGCCATCTCAAGCCGCTCGCTCGGCCTTGGCGGTGGCAAGATGCCGGGAAGGCATCGCGCAAGTGTCGTTTTGCCGGTTCCGGGGGGGCCGACCATGAGCATGTTGTGCCAGCCCGCGGCTGCAACGCTCAGGGCGCGGCGAGGAAGGGCCTGACCGCGAATGTCCGCGAGATCAACCTCCTGAGCGCACACCACCGCAGGTGGCGGCTCTGCAATGGGCAACGGGCCACGGCCCGTCAGGAAGTCCACAACTTCGCCGAGCGTCTCCGCCGGCCGCACCCGAACCCCCCGCACCATCGCGGCGGCGGCAGCACTCTCGACAGGAAGTACCACATTGGCGATACCGGTACGGGCCGCGAGATCGGCCATCGCCACAGCGCCAGCGATGGGCTGGAGGCGACCGTCCAATCGCAACTCACCGGCGATCAGACAATCCGCTGCACGGCGGGCTGCGTCGCTCCCGAGCCGCCGCGATGCAAGCAGCACCGCCACGGCGATGGGCAAGTCGTAGAGCGGGCCTTCCTTCCGAAGCGAGGCGGGCGTGAGGTTGATCGTGACGCGACCGTCCGGATACGGAAAACCACCAGAAGACATGGCGCCGTGCACACGATCAACGGCTTCTCGCACAGCGGTGTCGGGCAGACCCACAATCGTCGTGCGTGGCGTCTTGCCTTTGGCGATGGCAACTTCGGCGCGGCACGGCTTCGCTTCCACGCCGTCGAGTACAAAGGTCTGAATTGATCCGCTCATGGGTGCTTTCCGGAGGGGCTCCGGGCACCCGCAGTTACATGGGCGCCTGTTCGAGTCGCTCGCCCACCGCGCGGCCGAGCACGAGCCCAACGGCGTCCTCTTCGAGCACCACCTCGGTGGCGCCGGCAGCACGCAACTGGGATTCTGCTCGGTTGTAACTGCATCTGGCGATGATCGGTACGGTTGGTGCCAAAACGCGCACTTGACGAACAACTGCTGCGGCTGCTGTCGGGTCGGGGATGCTCAGCAGTACGAGCCTAGCGTGGGCGATTCCGGCGGCGGAGAGAATTTCACCGCGGCGGGCGTCTCCGACGATGCCTCCATCGCCCTGATCGCGAAGCCGCTGAACGGCTCGGCTGTTGAAATCGATCACTGTGAGGGGCGCGCCGGCGGTCCGGATCGCCTCCAAAGCCGCCCCGGCCGAAGGACCAACGCCGATGACGATGACCCGGCCCCGCCCCACGCTCGAATCAGACCCGCTTGCGCCAAAGGGGCCACCGGCAAGCCTCGGCGCGAGGCCGATCATCAGCGGCACGAACAGCAGTGTCACCACAGATGCAGCCACGAGCAAGTTGAGCGTCTCCTCGCCGAGCAACCCTTCTGCACCAGCGACGCTGCCAAGTACGAAGGAGAACTCACCGATCTGAGCCACGCACATCCCCGCAGCGATCGCGGTTCCGATCGTCGCGCCTGCGAGCCTCGCCGCGAGACCCCCGAGCAGCAGTTTGCCGACCATGATGACGCCCGCGAGCAGCAGGACGGTCACGATGCGATCGCCCGAGAAAATCCACGAGAGATCAGCCAACGTCCCGATGCTCGCAAAGAAGATGGTCAGGAAGATGGCCTTGAGACCGGTCACGTCCGAGCGGATCTGGCGAGCGAAAGGTGAGTTCGCCAGCGCAAGACCGGCAACGAATGCGCCGAGGGCGGCAGACAATCCAAGTTCGTGTGAGAGCCACGCGGCGAGTACGGCAGTGACGACGGCCAGAACAATCGGCAGTTCGCGGTTTCCGCTGAGATGGCTGCTGTGCAGAAGCCGTGGTATGAGCAAGACAGCCACGAGGCCAATGATGAGTACAGCACCCACCATCCTTGCGCCAGCAAAGCCGAGTTCAGCGGCCACTTCCTGAATCTCGATCGGCCCGCCAAGCATGGTCAGACCGATGACCAGCGGCACAATGGCAAGATCCTGCACGAGCAGTATGGCCACAGCCATCCTGCCGTGGGTCGACTCCAACTGGCCCGAATCGAACAGGGTCCGAGCCACGGCGGCCGTACTACTCAACGCCACCATGCTGCCGATCGCGATGGCGCCGCCAAGCCCCCATCCAAAGAGCCAAGCGGCAATCGCGCCGCCGAACAGCGTCAGAATGACTTGCAGCACGCCCGCCTTGGCACCAGCGAGTCCGAACGCCACGAGTTTTTCACGAGTGATCTCGAGCCCGATCGTGAAGAGCAGCAGGGCCACGCCAAATTCCGCGACGTACTGCACTTCCAGATGATCGTCGTGCACCCAGCCGAGCACACCCGGGCCGACAAGCATCCCGGCCACGATCGCGCCCACGATGCTGCTGAGTTTCAGCCGCTCGGCGATGACGCCAAGCAGCGAGGCCACCGAGAGCAGCACAACGAGGTCGGTCATGACATCCCAGCCGTTCATGACGCGACCTCATCGGCTGGTCCAGGCAGCGGCCAGCGGCCCCGGGAGCGACGGCGGATCTCGGCGCGGGCTTCGGCGCGGAGCGTATCGACCGTGGCATGCAGGAATTGAATCGCCCCATCGACGCCCATCTCCAGCAGCTGCTCGCACGGAATCGGCTCGCCGATCTTGACAAGGACGCGGCCACGCAGCCGCGGCCGCGACTGGCGGGGCCACGCATCGAAAGTGCCTTCGACCGCAACGGGAAGCACCGGTGCCTTGCCGCGTTTGATGAGCAGCCACACACCTCGCTCGAAGGGCCGCATGGCTCCGTCTTCGCTGCGAGTGCCCTCGGGAAAGAGCGTGGTGACACGTCCGTTCTTCAACTCGTTGAGGGCCGCTCGCATCGCGGCCGGATCGGCGGCGCCACGCTCAAGGAAGATCACCTGGATGCCAACACGCAGGATCCAAGGGATCGGCCACGGGGCATCGGTCTGGAGGCTGCGGCGGGCCATCGCGCGAGGGGCCCGGTCCATTATCGCAATGCCCAGCATCATCGGATCAAGATGGGACTGGTGGTTGGAGATCACGATGGCCGGGCCGGTGCGAGGGATGTGCTTGCGGCCTCGAACTCGAAACCGCCACAACAGCCAGAACACGAATCCGACGGACCACGGAACGAGGGTGAACCAAAGCAGCAGTCCCCCGGGTGAGCGATCGGGGTTGCGGCGGCGAAACTGCAGCGGCCTCAACACGAGGGCGACGCCGAAGTACCAATGGCGGCACAGACCTCACGTTTCAGATGTTCCACAACCTCTTCTCGGCCCATGTAGGTCGTGTCGACCAGAATGGAGCCTTCTGGACGGGTCAAGGGACCGATCTCGCGGGATCGATCGAGTTCGTCCCGCGCCTCGATGGCCCGCAGCACCTCCGCCTCGTCGGCCTCCTGGCCGGCAGCGCGAAGTTGGCGGGTTCGCCGCTGAGCCCGAATTTCTGCGTCCGCCGTGAGATAGAACCGCACTTCAGCGTCGGGGAAAACGACGGATCCCTGATCACGACCCTCGCTGACGAGCCTCGGGTGGATGTCCGCGATTCGCCGCTGGGCGGCCACCATGGCCCCACGGATCTCGGGGACCGCCGCAACGATGGAGACAACCGTGCCGATATTGCTGCTACGGATGGCTTCGCCGACCGGCTCGCCATCGAGCCTCGCCGCGGGCGGATGGGTTGTCCAGTCAAAGTCGATGGGGTGCGCAGCGATCGCCGGCATCATGACTTCGGGGTCCGACGCATCAAGCCCCTCACGCACAGCAAGTAAGGCAACGCAGCGGTACATCGCGCCGGTATCGAGGCACGAGATGCCCAGCGCATCGGCGAGGCGATGCGATACCGCGGACTTGCCTGTCCCGGCTGGGCCGTCGATGGTCACGATCAGTCGTGGAGCCGCTTCGGCCACAAGGGTCACTCCGCGTCGATGGCTGCCTGGAGAATCTCCATCGCCTTGACGATATCGGTGGCGGGGTCGCCCTCACCAACGTAGTCGATGGCAACATTGCTCTGGTAGCCCACCGCTTTGGCCGCCGCCATTGCGGCGGCGAGATCGAGTCCGCGGTGGCCGCCGCCCCGCTTGAATCCTTCACATCGAAGATGGATGGCGCCAGCGTAGGGCGCCAGCCGCTTGATGTGATCGATCGGATCCTCGCTCGAGCCGGGATCACCGTAGGTCGGCAGCGCGCCGATACGGAACCCGCCAATCTCCTTGATGAGTTCGGAGAGCCCCTCGGAATTGTCGGTAAGACCAAGGCCGCCACTGAGGAGGAGATTGAGTTCCTGCCGCTCGATCGCCAGAAGCGAATGCTGCACAGCTGCGATCGCTCGGCTGACGGCCGGTCGATCATCCCGCCCAATAGACAAAGGCACCGATACCGAGTTGCATCCAAGTCTGGTGGCCGCCCCGGCAAGACGTGTGAGCCGCTGGGTAGCCGCATTCCGCACCGACTCGTCTTCGTGGCCGAACTCCAATGCGGTGTAGTCGACCAATACCAGACACGGACAGCCGGCCTGATCGGATCGGTGCCGCAACATGTCCATTTCCGCCGAGGTCCATCCGGCGAGCATGTCTACATCCAGGCTCAGTCCGCGAAGTCCCAACTCGCCGCTGACGAAGCTGGGCGCATCGAACAGTGTCCGCGGTGGATCCGCCGAGGGATCGAGCAGCGACTGGAGGGATCGGGAAGTCAGCGAGAGAAGCAGCGTCATGAGTGGGTTGCGGGCGGCGAGGATATCCGATGGGCACCGGCCCCGTGATACCATCCCGCCTCGTTCGGCCCCCGCCACGCCGGGGCCCCACCGCAGCGAATCAGGCCCCCGGAGACCCCCGATGCCCAGCCCAGCCGATTGCCGCTACTCGGACAGTCACGAATGGTTCCGCCACGAAGGTGACACCGTCACCATGGGCATCACGCCGCACGCAGCTTCGGAACTCACCGACATCACCTACGTCGAACTGAGGCCGACTGGTACCGCCATCGACGCTGGCGATGCCGTCGGAGAGGTCGAGTCGGTCAAGACCACCAGCGATGTGTACTCGGTGGTCGCCGGTGAGATTGTCGCAATCAACGACGCGGCCGTAGACGATCCGGCCCTGCTCAACAGCGACCCGCAAGGCGTTGGCTGGCTGGTCAAGGTGCGAACCGAGGACGCGGCGCCGCTTGAGACGCTGATGGATTCGATCGCGTATGACGAGAAGTATGGAGCGTAAGTCGGGACTCGGGATTCGGCAGTCGAGGGGTACGCCGTTTCGGATTGAGGCGGAGTTTGAGCCGACCGGGGACCAACCAAAGGCGATTGGGCGGTTGCTTGATGGCCTGGACAACGGACGGACCTCGCAAACACTGATGGGAGCAACGGGAACCGGCAAGACCTTCACGATGGCCAATGTCATTGCGGGTTCTGGACGTCCCACGCTGGTCATCAGCCACAACAAGACGCTTGCGGCGCAGTTATATGAAGAGTTTCGGGCACTCTTCCCGGACAACGCCGTCTGTTACTTCGTCAGTTATTACGACTACTACCAGCCGGAAGCCTATATCCCGCAGCGGGACATCTACATCGAGAAGGATGCCTCCCGCAATGATGATCTCGACCGATTGCGACTCTCGGCGACGAGCCACCTGCTCTCACGCGATGACGTCATCGTCGTGGCGAGCGTCTCGTGCATCTACGGACTCGGCTCGCCCGAGGCTTGGCAGAATCGACTCGTTCCGCTTCGGGTCGGACAGACCATCGATCGGCGTGAACTGCTGCTCAACCTGACCGACATGCACTATGGCCGGACGGAGATTGAATTCCAGCGAGGAAAGTTCCGTGTTCGTGGCGATGTAATTGAGATCTTCCCAGCCTACGAGCAGTATGCCGTGCGGGTGGAGTGCTTCGGCGATGAAATCGAACGCATCTCGCTGATCCATCCGGTGTCCGGTGAGACGCTCGCCGAGGAGACCGAGTTCTTCGTGTTCCCGGCGGTGCATTACGTGCTGCCCGATGATCGGCTTCAGGAGGCCATGAAGAACATCCGCGAAGAATGTGCCGAGCAGGTTGCCCAGCTCAAGCGGCAAGGCAAACTGCTTGAGGCGCAGCGGCTCATGTCACGCACCCGCTATGACCTTGAGATGCTCGGCGAAATCGGCTACTGCTCGGGTGTCGAAAACTATGCGCGGCATCTGGAGGGGCGACCACCTGGATCTCGGCCCTCGACGCTGCTGGACTACTTCAACCACGTACCAGGGCGCGAGCCGGGCGACTGGCTGGTCTTCGTCGACGAGTCGCATGTCACGCTTCCGCAGGTTCGGGCGATGTACAACGGCGATCAGGCCCGCAAACGAGTGTTGGTGGATCATGGATTCCGACTGCCATCAGCGCTGGACAACAGGCCGCTGACCTTCGACGAGTTCGACAGACTGGTGCCCAGTGTCATCTACGTCTCGGCAACGCCGAGCCCGTGGGAACTTGAGCGAACCGGCGGCGTCTCGGCCGAACAGGTCATCCGCCCCACGGGGCTGCTCGATCCGAAGATCGAGGTTCGACCCGCCGACGGGCAGGTACCGGACTTCATCGAGGCATGTAAGGAAGTCGCCGCCCGCGATCAACGTGTGATCGCCACGGTGCTGACCAAACGCATGGCCGAAGACCTGAGCACCTACCTCGACGAACAGGGCCTCAATGTGCGGTATCTGCACAGCGACATCGACACGCTGGACCGTCTGGAGATCCTGAAGGATCTTCGGGAAGGGGACTTCGATGTGCTTGTCGGCGTCAACCTGCTGCGAGAAGGGCTCGATCTGCCGGAAGTTTCGCTGGTGTGCATTCTCGATGCGGACAAGGAGGGATTCCTGCGAAGCCGCACCAGTCTCATCCAGACGATCGGCCGCGCTGCTCGCAACGTGGATGCCACCTGCATCATGTATGCCGACACCATCACCGATTCGATGCAGTCGGCCATCGACGAAACGACGCGACGGCGAGCCGTTCAGGAAGCCTTCAACGAAGCGAACGGCATCACGCCAACCACCATCGTCAGGGCGGTGCGCCGCGGCATCGACCGCGAATTGCAGGCCCGCCGACTCGCCCGAAATGCCATCGTCCCGGACGGCAGCGAATCGGATCTTGAGCGGGACGAACTGCTTGAGTCGCTCGGGCAGGAGATGATGGAGGCCGCGGATCAACTTGAATTCGAGCGGGCCGCCGCCCTGCGGGACCGGCTCGCCGCAATCAGAAGCGGTCAGGGAGACCCACGACACAAAGACAAGCAGCCGGCCCCAGGCACTCCCCGCGGCCGGAAACGCCGGAGAGGGAAGCGTTCGTAACGGCTGCGGCGCGGCGATCGGCGAGATGTCCCCTCAGCCGGCCGAGCCGATTGAAGGGAACGCCCCCCGCCTGCTGCGCTGTTGCTCAACTGTTCTACGGCTCTGATGGCGACAAAGTCGCCGCCCGCCGCTACGCTGCCCGGAATGGCAACCCCCCCACCCAATTGTCCACGCGCCTGCAACATCCTGCTCATCGGCGGCGGTGGCCGCGAACACGCGCTCGCATGGAAACTGCGCCAGTCCGAGCGATGCGGCACGCTGTGGTTGACCGACCCGGGCAATGCCGGCCTTTCGAAACTCGGCAAGCCGTGCCCGCACAAGTGGGATCCGAACAACACGTTTCCATTGACGAACTGGTGTGACAAACAGGGCATCAATCTGATCGTTGTCGGGCCGGAGGTTCCCCTTGCCGAAGGCATCGTCGATGCGCTGCGAACCGATCGCAGACAGGTTTTTGGGCCAAGCAAGGCGGGCTCGCAACTGGAGGCCGACAAGGCCTTCGCCAAGGACCTCATGAAGCAAGCGGCCATTCCAACGGCGGAGAGCCGTACGCTCGATACCGCCAACACCGCTCGCCGCTGGATCCTCCGCGGACTGGAGGCGGAACTCGCAGGGACCGAACCGGTGGAGGGCCTTCGGGCCATCGTGGACTGGCTCGGTACGAGCGATGACCGCGGCGAGCAGAAGATGCCACCACTGAGCGATGCGATTCGCGACTGGCTCGCCTCACGCGATGAGCCGGTCGTCATCAAGGCTGCCGGGCTCGCGGCCGGCAAGGGTGTCATCGTGTGCAAGCACACCATGGAAGCGCTCGATGCCATCGAATCGATCATGGTGAACCGCGCCTACGGTGACGCGGGCGATCGAGTGGTCATCGAGGAGTTTCTGCAAGGACAGGAAGTCAGCATTCTCGCGTTGGTGGACGGCAAAACGATGTGGGTACTCGACCCGTGTCAGGATCACAAGCAAGTTGGTGAAGGGGATGTCGGGCCGAACACGGGCGGCATGGGCGCGTATTGCCCGGCGCCGCTGATTGACGAGACGCTGCTGGCCGAAATCGAGAAGACCATCCTCTTGCCGATGCTCGATGCGATGCGTCGACGCGACATCGACTACCGCGGCGTGCTGTACGCCGGTCTCATGCTCACACCGGGCGGTCCGAAGGTGCTGGAGTTCAACTGCCGCTTCGGCGATCCGGAGTGCCAGCCGCTGATGGCGAGATTGCAGGGCGACCTCGTGGACATCCTGTGGCGCACGGCGGTCGGCACGCTGATGAATGCCACAATCGACTTCGATCCACGCCCGGCCTGCTGCGTCGTACTCTGCAGCGAGGGGTATCCGGGTGCCTATGAGAAGGGCCGCCCCATTGACGGGCTCGATGGCATCGACACCGATGACCTCACCATCTTCCACGCAGGTACGACGATCAACCACAAGGGCATGCTCGTCACGACCGGGGGAAGGGTGCTGGGAATGACGGCTGTTGCCGACACGCTCTCGGAAGCACGCGAGCGGGCCAACGCGGCGTGTGAAGCGGTTGAGTTGGAGGGTGGTTTCTTCCGATCTGACATCGGATGTCGGGACGAACTCATACCCGCATCGCGATAACGAGCATGAACGCTGCGTAGATCGCCACGATGATCGGCACGGCGGTCAGCAGTGTGCCGGCAAGCAGGTTCAACGCCATCGACATGGCGAGTTTCCCACCATCGAGTGCGGGCCCTGCGAACCGATACGCCCATCGAGCGGCAGCCCATCCCATCAGAACGCACACCAACCATGTCAAGGGCCAAATCCAGAGCATGATGAGCAATCCGGGGGCCTCGCCGCCTCGTGACAACGACCACCATGCCAAATACAGCATCAACTCCCCCATCACCGCTGCAACAATGCCGATCCTCGCACTGCCAACACGTGCGGAATGTGCCATCACTCCCACAGTGTCAGCAGGATGAGCAGATCGCGAACGTCAACATGGCCACTATCGTCGAAGTCGGCATTCGAAGAGGGCTGTCCCCACTGCTCGATCAACGGGATCAGATCAGGCAGCCCACCCACGCGGCCATCACCGTTGACATCGCCCAAGAGTACAACCGGTACGCCGCCAAACATGGTGCAGGTCGCATCATCAAATGTGAACGCTACCCCAATAGCAGTATCCAAGCAATCTACGGGCTCACAGGCATCGGACGGGAATACACTAGGATCCGAAGGATCGCCGTTGCAGAGCCCAAGGTTACCAAGCCAACGTCCACCACCAAGCAAACAGTCGGGCTTATTGATGTTCTGGAGACCTGGCGTTGTCGCATCGACACACTCATACTCGAAACAACAAGCGCCGCTGGCGGGGTTACTCGTAGAACCATAGCACGGAAGCCCCTCGCGGCACGATGTGAACTGTGAATGCCACGTGCCACCGGCGTTCGTGCACCGAGGATCGGTGAGATCGGTTGTGCAAGCCAGCCCGAACAGACAACAGACACCGGGCTGGACGGTTCGGGAGACGCAGTCAGAGCAATCCGAGTTCAAACCAAGCCACGTGCCCCCGAATAAATT
>MPMA02283994.1_pt1 | contig 40849 bp, 40 predicted proteins | sample 1617361 | NCBI WGS metagenome assembly MPMA02 (sample SAMN05944807, study PRJNA350692) | marine metagenome | biome: marine; feature: ODZ; material: water; isolation source: 180 m water sample filtered on 0.2 um supor filter | place: Pacific Ocean | collected 2012-04-08 | depth 180m m | reverse complement strand
GTATCTACGGCCTCGGTGACCCGGAGTCCTATTTCAGCCTGGTGGCCCGGCTTCGGGTTGGTGACATTCGAAACCGCCGGCAGCTGGTGCGCCAGCTGGTCGACATGCAGTACGAACGAAACGACATGGATCTATCCCGGGGTAAGTTCCGAATACGCGGTGACACCGTGGAGATTATCCCCGCCTACGAAGAAGCGGCCGTGCGCATCCAGTTCTTTGGCGATGAAGTGGAGCGAATCGTGCAACTGGACCCGCTGACGGGAGAACTGCTGGCCGAGCAGGAAGAGATGTTCATCTTCCCGGCGAAGCACTTCGTGACCTCCAAAGAGAAGATGGAGTTGGCCGTCGTCGACATCGAGGTAGAGCTGGGGGAGCGGCTCCAGGAGTTTCGGAACCAGGGCAAAGTGCTGGAGGCGGCCCGGCTGGAAAGCCGGACCCATTACGACCTGGAGATGCTCCAAGAAACGGGCTTTTGCTCCGGTGTTGAGAACTACGCCCGCCATCTATCCCGGCGCGCGCCAGGAAGCGCTCCGTGGACGTTGCTGGACTACTTCCCGGAAGATTTCCTGATGTTCGTCGACGAGTCCCACATGACTTTGCCCCAGGTCAGGGGCATGTATCACGGTGACCGTTCTCGGAAAGAGACCTTGGTGGAGTACGGCTTCCGCCTGCCCTCAGCCCTCGATAACCGGCCCCTGAACTTCGAGGAGTACGCGTCGCATATCAACCAGGTTGTCTTCGTTTCGGCCACCCCTGGCCCCTACGAATTGGACCACAGCACCGCCGTGGTGGAGCAGGTGATCCGGCCCACGGGGCTCCTGGATCCCACGGTGGAAGTGAAGCCCACCGATGGCCAGATCGACGACCTGTTGCACGAGATAAAAGGGAGGGTCGACAAGGCCGAGCGTTGCCTGGTGACCACGCTGACCAAGCGAATGGCCGAGGAGCTGGCGGACTTTCTCTCCGAAATGGGTATCCGCAACCACTACCTGCACTCCGACATTCAGACCCTGGAGCGCATCGAGATTCTCCGCGACCTGCGGTTGGGGGTATACGACGTCATCGTGGGCATCAACCTCCTGCGGGAGGGCTTGGACCTACCCGAGGTGAGCTTGGTGGCCATCCTGGACGCCGATAAAGAAGGGTATCTGAGGTCGGGCACCTCCCTGATCCAGACCATCGGCCGGGCAGCCCGCCATGCCAGCGGCCACGTTATCATGTACGCCGACCGGATCACCGATTCGATGAAACGGGCCATCGACGAGACCTACCGGAGGCGCGGCATCCAGCACGAGCATAACCAGGAGCACGGAATTCAGCCCCAGAGCATCCAAAAAGAGGTCCACGACATCACCGAAGGAATCAAGGGCATCTCCGACAACCGGGCCCGCTACCGAGTGGTGCGCCAGGAGATGTCCCGCACCGACATGTACCGGGTGGTCAAGGACCTGGAAGTTCAGATGAAAGAGGCGGCCCGGAGCCTCGAGTTCGAGAAGGCCGCCCAATTCCGCGACGAGATATTCGAGCTGCGCAGGCTGCTTGCCCTGGAAGAGAAAACCCTGGCCCCGGCGGAGTGACGGACCCCCCAGCACTCCCCACTTCGTATGGGGGAGGGGATCAAGCCCCCTCCGCCACCGCCCGGTGCAACTGCTCCAGCACTTCACTGTTTACCTCGAGGCTGAAGTTGTCCACGGTGGGGATCGCTTCCCCGGTGGTGCCATCCACCACGCCGATCTCCACCATGCGCTTGATCAGCCGCGTCTCGTGGTCCACAGTCGGGAGCAGGTTCTTCCCCGCCAGGCGTGAAAGCGCGGCCACCAGGCCGTAGCCGCCCCAGTTGGAAACGCTGGTGATAACCAGCCGGTCCACCTTGGTCACCGCCGGGCTGTTGGGCAGGCTGTCCACGGTGGGTATTATCTCCACCAGGTTCCCCATGCCGATCTCGTTGCCGCCGTCGCCGATCCCCACGGAGGGGACCCCTGCTTCGAACAGGTAGTCCACCCGGGCGGTGTAGGGCGAAATGTCGATGTCCCGCATGTTGGTGTAGATGTCGTCCTTGGTGCGGCTGCTGCGCTCGATGGAAATCAGGAGGCCCGGTTTGAGCCGGGCCAGCGTCTCGGAGGCCACTTGCTGGCTGGTGGGAACGTCGGCGATGGGAAACTCTTCCACCTCGGCCTCAGGGCCCAGCCAGTCCCGCAGCACCGGCGCTGTGTGCAAGTCGGTGACGTAGGTGACCCGGCGTCCCAGGGCCTGTAAGGCATTGCCGATGGCGATGGCTCCGGGCGGGCCGTCGGTCTCGGGCTTGTGCGACATCAAGGCGTAGTATCCGGTGACGATGATCGCGCCCCCGGGATGGTCCATGATGTAGCCCGCCGCTTGGGAGCAAAAGTCTGCCGGAAGGTGGGGGCGTAGCGCCGACATGCCCCGTTTGTCCTGTTGCAGGATGATGTCCTCTATCGTCTCGCTCATTCCTTTCCCCCAACGCTGACTGCTGATAGCTGACAGCTAAAGTATCGCGTAGTCGGCGTCCCGCCGGTCCGTGATGAACATCAAACCGGGGCCGTGGGCGATCAGAAGCGGAGGCTTGCAATTGAGGGCCACCGCTTGGGGCGTGACGCCGCAGGCCCAGAACATCGGCTCCTCGCCGGGCATCAAGTCGACCGGGTCGCCGAAATCGGGATGGGCCAGGTCCCGGATGCCGATGGCCGCCGGGTCGCCGATGTGGACCGGCGCGCCGTGGGTCGCGGGAAACCTGGAGGTGACCTGAATCGCCCGCACGACCTGCTCTCGCTTGACGGGCCGCATGCTGACCACCATGGGCCCAGAGAAGACCCCCGCGGGGGTGGTGGCGATGTTGGTGATGTACATGGAGACGTTGCACCCCATTTCCTGGTTTCGCAACGGTATACCGGCATCGACCATGGCCGCCTCGAAAGAAAAACTGCAGCCCAGCAGGAAAGAGACCAGATCGTCGCGCCAATAGGGCAGCAGCGACTCCGGTTCGGCCGTGAGTTGGCCGTTTTCGTAGACCATGTAGCCGGGGACATCGGTGCGGATGTCCGCGCCCGGTGCGGTCACCTTCGGCTCGGTCTGGCCGGCCTCGATCACCTCCAGCAACGGACAGGGCTTGGGGTTGCGCTGGCAAAAAAGGAGGAAGTCTAAGGCAAGGTCCTGGGGCAGGATGGCCAGGTTGGCCTGCACGTATCCCGGGGCGACCCCGGAGGTCACGCCGCGCCACCGGCCGGAGCGAATCAACTCCCGCACCTCGCGAGCGGTCTTGGGCATGGTTTCCGTGCTCATTGGCGTACCTCCTCGGGGCCGGCTTTGATCCCGGTTTTGAAAAATGTTCCAGGGCGGGCCGGAGCCCGGCCACGGCGTGCCGATCCGACACCGTCCGGCCCGTCGCTGATACAATAGCAGACGGGCGCCGCCGCGGCAAAGGGAGAGCCTTGTTTTCGCTCGAAGAAAGACGCGGTTAGAGTACGAATCGGTCAGAAAATGATGCTCAACGCGCCGTGGGCTTGCAGCGCCTCCATATCCAGGACAGCCCGCCGGCGCCGGATCCTCAAATCTCCATCGACCCGTTTTAGACGGAACTCGTAGTGCCCAACGTAAGGTGCTTCCTCTCCCATGCGGAAGCGATACACCAGGCAGGAAGCCCTCACCGCGAGTTCATCCCCCACCGCCTCCACAATCATCACGTTGGTGATCAGCCTCCGGGTCGTGGACCAGGGGTACTCCCGGTGGGCGTGGCGGCTTTTCAACCGGTTGACCCGGCCTTGCAAACGCAGTCTATCGTCATCGATGAACACCAGGTCTTGCCGGGGATCGCCCTCCGGCAGGTCGGTGGTGGGCACCACATATCTTGCGTCGTCCGTGAAAAAGGTCAGCCACTCGTCCAGCCGCCATTCATCCAGCAGGGCCGCTTCGTGGTAGAGGAACTGCTCCACTTCATGGTGCAGCAGGAAGGCTTCCAGTTTTGTCTTGCTCCCATCAGTATCTTGGTTCATGCCTGACTCCACGCTTGGGTAAAGACGGCTTGTTGCTCTGCCATGGCCTGGCCTTCCTCCGGCTGTTCCGCCTCAGGGAGGCCGGTGAGCATGGCATGCCAGTGTCGCCAGAAGGCCCGCATCTGCAACTCGTCCGTCCCCTGGGGAGGGCGGTGCATGCCCCGTGAGATGTCCGACCACTCAACCCCGCTCGCTCTGAAGCCAAGCTGGCAAGACTCCAGGGCTTCGGTATCGTCCGGGGTGGCGAAGCCGCCGGGTCCAAGGAAGGTGAGGAAGTTATCCAGGCGTCTCGCCAGCAGGTGCCCCGTCTCCTCGCCGGTGGCAGCCTCCCACGCGGTCACCTCCATGTGGTCCGGGGCCGTTGGCCAGAACAGCCTGATCGTGATGGAGGTGGTGTCGTTGATGACCAGATTGGGGAAGATCAACAGGTTTCGGCTCTTGTCGGCCATCCGGGCCGCCCGTTCCTCGCCGTACTTTTCCACCAGCTTGGCCCGGATTTGATCTATCTCCTCCTTGGCATCCTCGCCAAAAATGGGGTTCCAGAAGGCAATGGGCCGGCCATAGACCGAATCGTTTTCCATCACCGCGTGCCCGTTGCCCAAGGCCCTCCCAATTCCCTTGCGCTCCTTGGGAACCTGTAGCCCCGCCAGCGCCATGTAATCCCAGTAGGTCTGGTGGGTGGGAAAGACGTGGTATCCGTCGAGACTGTTCTCCACCAGAAGCTTCCAGTTGGCCTTGATGTGATACTTGTTCGAGCCGCGGACCACCTTGAGGCCCACCTCGGTCTGGTCGACAATCAGGTCCAGGTACTCCTTGGCTCCCGCCAGATAGCCGGCCAGGTCCTCAATCTGGGGATTGAAGCTGATGAAGTAGAAACCCCGGTAGCTATCCACCCGGGGCGGTGACAGCAGTCCCAGCGCCCCTTTGTCGAACCCGCTGCCATAGCCCGCTTCATCGGGCACCCCAACCAGCTCGCCCTTGATGTTGAAACTCCAGGCGTGATAGAAGCATTGGAAGACCTGGGCATTGCCTTCGTCGCGGCGGCAGATCAAAGCCCCCCGATGGGGGCAGGTATTCAAGAAGACCTGTATCTGTCCGTCCCGGTCCCTGTTGAAGAAGACGGGACGGCCCGCCACGGTGCGCCTCCGGTAATCGCCGGGGTTTGCCACCTCCGATTCATGACCCAGGTACAGCCAACATTGGTCAAAGACGCGGTCCCGTTCTAGCTCGAATATCTGCTGAGAAGTCATGCTGGAGCGATGTACTCGGAATACCCCTTCTCTGGGCCGGTCGATAATCAGGCCGTTAACGTCTATCAACGCTCTATCCTCCTTAACGAGGGAGTTCGCCCGTCAGCCGAAGTATCCGATACCAACCAGCCCGCGGCCAAATCAGGCGTCGACGGACGATAGCCGGTATTCCAATCCACACAGGCTTGTCCTCTGGTTCTATCTTATCAAATAATGATGCAATATCATCTATAATGCGCTCCCAACGTGGCCCCGCCGTCGGCGGCCAACTGGGGCGCGACGCAGCTTTTCAACACCCGTCGCCGCCGAAGCCGGCCCGCACCGCACCGAGCATGACGAGGAACCGGGCAACCGGCGGCCGCGCATTCGGCCGCCCATTCGATTGGAGGTCCTAGATGGTATACTTCCAGCAACTGAGATTGACTCTGCATCCGGAGGCCTCGCGACCGGCTGGTGTATAACGTTTTCCTGCTGGCGAACCAAAACAATGGGGAGAGTCCCCTGGCCGACGCTATCAGCCGGGCCGGGCTATCCTGCCAGGTCGGGCCAGACCTGGCGCCGGTTGAGGAATCGGAGGCCTCCTCGCAACCGGACGTGGTCCTCTTGGACCTGGCCACGGTGGGCTGGGGCCAGGCAAGAGGGCTCGTTGACCGGTGCAAGAAGCTCCGGCTACCGGTGGTGGCGGTGCTGCCAAGGGAAGGCGTGGCCGAGTACGACCCCTCACTGAACCCCGACGAACTAGTCTTGTGCCCGATCTTGGACGGCGAGCTGCTGGTCAGGATCAAGCAAGCCGTCTACCGGGTCATCGGCCCTTCTGGGTCCCAACTCCTGAGAGTTGGCGACCTGACCATCGATTTGGAACGCTACGACGTCACGGTGAAGGGGCGCCGGGTATCTTTGACCTACAAAGAGTTCCAGCTCCTCGTGCTGCTGGCGTCCAATCCCGGCCGGGTATATTCGCGGGAATCACTGCTGAGCCAGGTATGGGGATACGACTACTTGGGGGGCACCAGGACGGTCGATGTGCATGTACGTCGGTTGCGTTCCAAGATAGAAGCCCCGGGGCGCACCTTCGTCGAGACCGTCTATCTGGTGGGCTATCGCTTCAAGATGCCTGCTTGAAGGGGGTTGAGGGTTCTGGGACCGGGCACTGCCGCTCTAGCTGGCCTCGGTGCTTACAGTGTCCAGGAACCGCGCAACCTGGGCGGCCAGCGCCGCGTGTTTCTTGGATTTAAGCTCCGGGTCCCGCTTCATCAGCCGCGACGCCTCATCCCGGGCCGACTCGAGCAGTTGCCGGTCCGAGAGGTGAGCCATCCGCAGGTTGGGCAGGCCGCTTTGCCGGGTGCCGAAGAAGTCCCCCGGTCCCCTCAGTTCCAGGTCCGCCTCCGCCAACCTGAATCCATCGTGAATCTGCACCATGGCCGACAGACGCTCGTTGGGCACCTCCGAATTGCGCTCCGAAACCAGGATGCAGTAGCTCTTGTGTTCCCCTCGGCCGACGCGGCCCCGGAATTGGTGCAGTTGAGACAGGCCGAACCGCTCGGCCCCCTCGATCATCATCACGGTGGCGTTGGCCACGTCGATCCCCACTTCCACCACCGCGGTGGATACCAGGATATCCAGCTCCCCATCCCGGAACCGGCGCATCACCCGGTCCTTGTCCTTAGATGACATCCGGCCGTGGAGAAGCCCCAGTTTCAAGTCCGGGAACACCTCCTGGGACAGCATCTCATACTCCTCGGTGGCCGCCTTGGCTTCGATGACCTCGGACTCCTCCACCAGCGGGCAGATCACGAATGCCTGGCGTCCGTCTTCGACCTGCTTGCGGATAAAGCCGAAGGCTGCGGGGCGCCGGTCCGGTGTGAGGGTTCCGGTCGAGACCTGCTGGCGCCCCGCCGGCAGCTCGTCAAGGGTCGAAATGTCCAGGTCACCGTAGAGGGTCAGGGTGAGGGTCCGGGGTATCGGCGTGGCGGACATGATCAGAGTGTGGGGTGTCCCGGTCCCCCTCTCCCGCAGGGCGGAGCGCTGCATCACGCCGAACCGGTGCTGCTCGTCGGCGACGGCCAGCGCCAGCTTGGGAAGGGAAACACCTGACTGGATCAGGGCATGGGTGCCGATCACCAGGTCCAACGACCCATCGCCGGCCATCTTGGTCAACTCCCTCTTCCGGGCCGTGCGGGTACTGCCGGTGAGCAGACCCAGCGACACCACTCTGCCCATGGACTCCAGGAACACCGACACCAGGCTGTCGTCGGCTTGGACCGGGCTGCCCATGCTGCTCAACAGGGCGCTCACGGTATGAAAATGTTGCTCCGCCAGCACCTCCGTGGGCACCATGACTGCCCCCTGGTAGCCGGTGGCGGCCACCGCCAGCAGGGCGGCCAGAGCGACCACCGTCTTGCCGCTGCCCACCTCGCCCTGGAGTAACCGGTTCATCGGCGGCGTGCCCCGCTCCAGGTCGGCGATGATCTCGTCGATGCTCCGCTGCTGGGCGGTGGTTAGCCGGAAGGGCAACGACTCGATGAACCCGTCCAGGACCTCTTTTTGGGCTACGACAGGTATCCCCTGGACATCCCGCTGCTGGTGCTGCCGGCGGCGTAGGACCGCCAGCTGCAATGCAAAAAGCTCGTCGAAAGCCAAGCGGCGCCGGGCCGCCTCCCAGGAACCCAGGTTGTCAGGGTAGTGGGCCTGCCGGATGGCGTCCCGCAGGGGCATGAACCCGGTTCGATCCAACAGATCTTCCGGCAGCAGCTCGTCGACACCGTTCAGCCATTGCCCCAACACCTGCCAGGTGAGGCGTCGCAGGCTGCGACCCGATAGCCCCCCGGTCAGCGAGTAGACGGGCACCAGCCGGCCGGTGTGTATCGGTGCCTGGCCGGCATCCAGGAGTTCGTACTCCGGGGACACGAACACGAGCTGACCCCGGAAAGCCTCTACTTTGCCGCTGACGGCTATCCGCGCGTTGGGCTTCAGGGTGCGGGCCAGGTAGCGCTGTCCGAACCAGATGACCTTGATGTTCCCGGTTTCGTCGCTCAGGACCGCCTCGGTATCCTTGCGCTGGCCCTGTTGTCCCCCGATCACTTCCCGGGCATCCCAGATCGTGGCCATCAACGTATATTCCTGGCCCGGGGACAGCTCCGAAACCCTGGCGAACTTCGAGTAGTCCAGGTGGCGTCTGGGGAACAGGTAGATCAGATCGCGCACCGTTCGAACATCCAGGCGTTCCAGCCGGCCCGACAGCTTGGTGTCGACTCCCCGCAGGCGGTCGACGGGAACGTCGACGGAATGGCTTTCCGGCAGGGAAGGGGGGCCCTTGCCGGGTTTTGCCGCCCTGGCAGGCTTCGAGGAGCGGCTGGGGGCCGGGGCCGGAGGCGCAGCGCCGGGGCGTTTTGGCGGCGGGTCGGGGCGGCGGGTGGCGGCAGTCTGGCCCAGGCCCGCGTTTAGCGCGGCGCCCCACCGGCCGGCCCAGCGGCGGCGTTCCTCCGGGGACATGCCGGCGTAGGGAGTTTCCGCGACCTGCCGGAGCAGCTCAGGCCCCCTCGCTTGGGCGGCCATCGCCTCGGCCCAAATCTCGATAAACTTGTCAAGACCGCCCAGCACGGCGGTGTCGTCGAAACCCGTGGACTCTTCCATCCGCAGGATGCTCCGAAAGGGGCCCAGCCAGGAAGGAGGGGGTGGCTCTGGGGTTGCCATCAGGTGGTCGGCGCACCACCGGCGCGAATTAGGCCCACGCCCAGGGCTCCGGGACCCACGTAGGTCCCCAGAGTCGGCCCGAAGCGGGAGATAATGATGTCGTTTTGGGGCGCCAGGCCGGACAGCCTGGCCCTCAGGTCCTCGGCCCGCTCCGGCTCGGTGCTGTAGATCACCGCCAGATGCCGGAGGGGAGCCTGTTGCTCGGTCAACTCCACCAGGCGGCGAAGGGCCCGGTCCCGGTTGCGCGGGCGCTCCATCGGGTGAGCCTCGCCGTCCTGTATCGTGAGAATCGGCTTGACTCCCAGGACCGAACCCAGAAAGGCGTGGGCTTTGCCGATACGCCCGCCTCGCTGAAGATACTCCAGGGTGTCCAGAAGAAAGAAGCAGTGGGTCAAAGGTAAATCACCGCGCACCTGCTCGGCCACCTGCTGGTGGGAGGCCCCATCCGGGGCCAGTTGGGCCGCCGCCATCACCAGCAACCCCAAGGGAACGGACGCGAGCTGAGAGTCGACTATCTCGATGGACTCGCCCGCTTCAGCCCCCAATGAAGCTCTGGCCTGCTCCGCCGAATTCAGCGTGCCGCTCAGCTTTCTCGACAGGTGGATGGAAACGATCTGGTGGCCCTGAGCCAGCAGGTCCCGGTACACCGACTGGAAGTCGGCCGCCGATGGCTGGGCCGTGGTGGGCAGCCGGGGGTTCGAAACCAACTGCTCGTAAAACTGGTCGGGTAAGATGTCCACGCCGTCCCGGTAGGTAACGTCGTCGGATATGACGTAGCAGGGAACGACGGTGATGTTCCGTTGCTGGGACATCTCTGGCGGCAGGTCGGCCGCGCTGTCGGTCACTATTCGTATCGCCAATTTCACCCCCTTGGTTTACAGGCGAAATCCGGACCTCCGTGCCCCTGTGTCTCTTTGGCGAATACCGTCTCACTCCACCGAGGCCAGATAGTGATAGTGGGGCTGGCCGCCGGGAACCAGGTCCACCTGAATGCCCGGGGTCTGCGCCTCCAACTGGCGGCGCAGCTCATCGGCGCCGGCCGGAGAAGCATCCGCCCCCTGATACAAGGTGATGATCTGGTCTTCGGAGTGAACTATCCGGTCCAGAGCGGCCTTGAGGGCCGTCTCCGGGGATTCGCCCGAGGTGGCCAGCTTGCCCTCCAGGAGGCCGATGTAGCGGCCGGCCTCGACCACATTGCCGTCGACGGTGGCGGCCCGCACCGCCTGGGTCACCTCGACGGTGACCACGGTCTCCAGGGCGCGGCACATCTTCTCCAGGTTGCGTTCCAGTGGGTCCTCCGGGTTGAACGCCAGCATTGCGGCGACGCCCTGGGGCACTGTGCGAGAAGGGACCACGTGAACCCGCGGATTGGCGCCAGCCGACTGCTCCGCGGTTGCCACGACGTTGGAGTTGTTGGGAAGGACTATGGTCTCCTCGCTTCCGGAAGCGCCGGCGGCATGAAGTAACTCCTCTACGCTGGGGTTCATAGTCTGGCCGCCGTCGATGATCGCGGCGCAACCGTGGTCCCGGAACAGGTGGGCCAGACCCTCGCCTTGGGCCACGGCCACCACGGCGATGCTGCCCGGCGCCGGCGCCTTAGAGCGATGCCCGGCAATAAACTCCACGGTTTGCGCGTTCATGTTTTCGATCTTGATCTGGTGCAAGCTGCCCAGGGAGGCGCCGTAGCTGAGAGGAGGCCCGGGGTCGGCGGCATGGACGTGGACCCTGGCGTAGCGGCCATCCCCCACCACCACCGCCGAGTCGGAGACTTCCTTCCCCAACCTCTCTCGAATCTGCTCCAGGGCGAGCCCCTCCTCTTCCCGGTCACTCTCAATGAGGAACTGGATGCAGTAACCCCATTGAGCGTCCGGCATGGCGTCCAGGAAGTCGCTTTCGATTTTCGTGCCGGAGCCGGCGACCGGAACGGGCTCAACGCAAGCCTCCGCCAAAGCCCGGTCCACCAGGTCCCGGTCACGGCCTGTCAGAAAGCAGAGTATCCCTCCGATGATCGCCACGATACCCATGGCGCCGGCATCCACCACTCCCGCCTCTTTGAGCACCGGCAGCTGGGAGGGCGTCCGGTACAGGGCCGCCACGGCGGCATGAAACGCGGTGTCCCAGAGGGCCGGGGTGTCTGGGTCCTCTCCTCGGTCCAGCTCTTCTTGCACCGCTATGGCCGTGGACCGGATGACGGTGAGCATGGTGCCCTCCACGGGATGGCCCACCGACCGGTAGGCGGCGTCCGCGGCCAGGTTCAAGGCTTGGGCCAGGCCGGGCCCGTCGCAGACCTCTTCACCGATGAGCGCCTCGGCGAATCCCCGGTAGAACTGGGATAGGATCACGCCGCTGTTGCCCCGAGCCCCCCAGAACGCGCCGTCGGCCAAGCCGGCCGTTACCTCGGCCGCCGATGCATCGGAGCTATCGGGACACCGCTCCATCGCCGAGCGCATCGTCAAGAGCATGTTGGTGCCGGTGTCGCCGTCGGGCACCGGAAAGACGTTCAGGGCGTTGATGGCGTCCCGGTAGTGCTCCAGACAGCGGGTCGCCGCGTCGAATGCCTGCCTGAAGTCGTTACCCCGGAGAACCGTCATGAAAAGGACCACCTGCCCGTTCCTAGGTCACACGTCGCAGCCCATTATACCTTACGGCTCCACCGTCCCCTGTCACGAGACGGCACGTGGTGAGACCGCCGGCGGGCCCGGTTCTTTCCGGTCAACACCAACCCGCGCCGTTGCACCCGGGGCATTCAGGGCCTTCAGGTAAGCCGTCTCCCTTCGCGAGGGTCACACTTTCTTGGTCGTTAAGTGGTATCATTCACTCCGGTCCACACGAAATCTTCTTGACAGTGCGAGGGCCCTGTCTTACCATGGAATGTCGGGGGCACAAATGGAATACGCAATCTTTAAGACCGGGGGAAAACAGTACCGTGTCAAGCCCGGTGACACACTGGACGTGGAACTGCTTACCCAGGAAGTAAACGGGGTAGCTGAATTCGGCGAGGTTCTCGCGGTTTCCGACGGCGGCGAGGTGACTTTCGGGTTTCCATTCATACCCGGCGCCAGGGTACTGGCCCAGGTTCAGTCGCACTACAAGGACCGGAAGATAATCGTCTACAAGTACAAGGCGAAGACTCGTTACCGGCGCAAGAAGAGCCATCGTCAGACCTACACTCGTTTGCTGATTCAGGATATCCAGCTTAAAGCCGCAACCGCTTCGGCGGCTCGGAAACGAAGCAGGAAGAAACCCGCGGCGGCAAGCAAGGATAAGGAGTGACGAGTAATGGCTCATAAGAAAGCCGGCGGCAGCAGTTCAAACGGTCGTGATAGCAACGCCAAACGCCTTGGAGTCAAGCGGTACGGGGGCGAGCGGGTTACCAGCGGCTGCATCATCGTCCGGCAGCGGGGCACTAGGATTCACCCAGGGACCAACGTTGGGCTGGGCCGAGATTTCACCCTGTTCGCCAAGTCGGACGGCCTGGTCACATTCGAGTGGGCGGCCAAGGGCAGACGGCGAGTCAGCGTGTACCCGGCGCCGGAGTCTTCCCCGGCTGCCGCCTGAAGGCAGTCCTCCGTGCCCTTCTGGGGCGCTTCTCCGATGAATCGCTAAACAAGAAGAAATGGATAACCTACAGTTATGAAAGCCAACATTCATCCCCAATTCTCCCGGTCCGTGGTAACGTGCTCTTGCGGCAACGTGTTCAATACCGGGGGCACCAAACCAACCGTCAGGATCGAAGTCTGCAGCAAGTGTCATCCGTTCTACACCGGCGAGCAGCGGATCGTGGACACCCAGGGCCGCATCGAGCGGCTGCGGCGTCGCTTTAACTTGGAGTAGGCTGAACAACTGTGAGCCGCGGGCCTCTGGCCTCGGCTCACAGTTGTGGAAGACGCCTTCGAGGGTGCGGCCGTTGCGGGTGCCTCGGAATCTCTTGGATTCGAGCCACCCCACAGACGTGAGCTAGGCCAAACGGCCGCATGTTCCTCCCAAAGTCTTGCGGGTCCTACAGAACGTAGGACCCGCGTCGCGTGAGCAATCAAGGAGGAGGCGGTGCCCGAAGTACCCAGGTTCTCTTACGGCGGCCAGGCCGTTATCGAAGGCGTGATGATCCGAGGCCGGAGTCACTACAGCCTCGCGGTCCGCCGCCAAGACGGCACCATCAATCACCAGTCCCAGCGGCTGAGTGAAATCTTTACCGGGCGGGCGCGGCGGGTTCCTCTGGTGCGAGGCGTGGTGGCCCTGCTCGAAACCCTAGTGCTCGGGTCCCGGGCTCTCCACCTGTCGGCCAACATGGCGATACAAAGCCAAGATTCCGGCGACGCGGAGGAGATTCCCGGCTGGATGCTGGGTGCGACCCTGGCGGTAGCCCTCGTCTTTGGCATCGGGTTCTTCTTCCTTCTGCCCCAGCTGATCGTCTGGCTGCTGGACTCCGCGATCCCTTCGACCCTTCTCCGCGAAATCATTGATGGCGCGCTTCGTCTGGCCTTTCTGCTGGCCTATATCTGGGGGATCAGCCTAATCCGCGATGTCAAACGGGTGTTCGCCTACCATGGGGCGGAGCACATGGCGGTACATGCCTACGAAGCCGGTCTGACCCTCGACGTGGCCAACGTGCGAAAGTTCGGCACGCCCCATCCCCGCTGCGGTACCGCCTTCCTGCTGACCGTGATGCTCGTTTCGGTTGTCGTTTTTGCCGCCTTTGCTGGCCTGTCGGTGGAGTGGCGGATTCTTTCCAGGATCGTGCTGATCCCGGTGATCGCCTCCGTGAGCTACGAGATCATCCGGTTTAGCGGCGCCCACCAAGATTCGTGGATCGGGCATCTGCTGGCGCGCCCCGGCCTCCTCCTCCAGCGTCTCACCACCCGCGTGCCTGACGACAGCCAAATCGAAGTCGCCATCTGCGCCATGGAAACGGCCATGGCCGCCGATGCCGGGCGGGAGTACACCCTGGCCTACGGCCAAGCGACGGCCGGGCAAGCCATCCCGGCGCCGGTGGATGAGGAAACCCGTTGAACCGCGGCGGCAGGTGCCGGTAGACTCTTAACGGTAGAGTCTTTAGAAGTTACCGTCCAGGCTCAGCAGCCGTCGAGCGCCATCGTCGGGATCGAGAAAATGGAAGCCGGCCTGGCCCGACACGTACCGGTCAATCGCGGAGTCCCCGATATGATAGTATTCCTCAGCCTGAAACCGTGCCTTTAGGTCGGCCAGTTTCTGCTTCAATACGGTAAATGCCACGACAATTCCGTGCTCTTTCCAGATCCTCTCCTGGTTGCTGATGGTGCGGTCGGAGCAGCTGCCGATCAGGTAGCCGGCGCTCTGGGCATTTCGCACCATGTCCATCGTAACGGCGCCCGGCGGGTCGCCCACTTCCAGGGTGCCGTCAATGTCAAAGCTGATGAGTTTCGCCAAATAAGTGCCTCGCTCTAAGTTTGATACCGCCACAGTTGACCCTGTGGCGCTTCCCCGGATAGCTTGAACTGGGGCAGGAAGAAACCATCCTCCCCTTCCATGAAAACCACTTCCACCCGGCTGCCGATGGCCACGTTCTCCTCTTTCTCCGGGCTCAGGTGCTCGTCCAAAAGGTTTGCGGTGATGCGCAGCCCGTCTCCGGGGTTGGGCTTCCCGCTCTGCTCGTCCAGCTCCACCAGCACGATGGGAAAGGGGGCCCAGTCCCGGAACCCCGGGAGCACGGTATGGGCCACGACCTGGTAGCTGTAGATGGTTCCCTTTCCGCTCACCTGGCGCCATTCCCACTTTAGAGAGGTGCACCAGGGGCAGCCGGGCCCCGGCTCGCCCCGGAGCAGGCCGCAGTCCACGCACCGTTTCACCACCAGGCGTTGGTCCCTGGCGGCTTCGAAGTACCCCTTGTACTCGGTGTCATCGTCGGAAATGCTGATTCGTTGCCCGCGATATTCGTACACCGGCATTGGTCTACCTCCGCATGATGAGGGCGCTGCCGACGGCCGGAGTGCCCCAACCCATATTCATGCTGATCTCGGCGTCCTTCACCTGGCGGCATTTGCCTTCGGAGTAGTCGTAGGTGTGTACTCCGTCCTGACTCTGGAGGCAGTAGTCGTCCACCGTTCCCCGGAGTTGGCGGACGTTCTCAATGACCATGTTCATCCCGTGGGTGTATCCCTCGCAAAGGTGGCCGCCGCTGGTGTTGTTGGGCCGCTTGCCGCCCAAGTTGATGACGCCGCTGGAAACGAACTCGCCACCCTCTCCCTTCTTGCACCAGCCGTAGTCCTCGAACTGAAGCAAGGCGGTGTAGGTGAAGGCGTCGTAGCAGCCGGTCACGTCCACGTCGTCGTGGGTGATCCCGGCCAGCTCGAAGACCCGGGGGCCGACGTAGTAGCCCGCCACTCTGCTGATGGGGCCGTGCTGGTAATGGAAGTCGCCTCCCGGCTTGGTGCCCCGGCCCTGAACGCCCAGGATGTGAACAGGCCGCTTGCGGAGGTCCTTGGCCCGGTCCGCCGACGTGACGATGATGCAGGTGGCGTTGTCGGTCTCCAGGCAGCAGTCCAGCAGGTGGGCGCAGGGCCGGATGATCCAGCGGGAGTTGAGCACGTCTTCGACGGTCACCCGCTGCTTCATGATCGCCTTGGGGTTGTTGCTGGCGTGGTTGCTGTGGGCCGCCTTGATGTGGGCCAGTTGCTCGCCGGTAATGCCGTACTCCATCATGTGCCGGACGAAGGTAAAGCCGAAACGCTGGACCGGGCTGATCATGCCGTAGGGGCGGATCTCGACGTCGGACCCGCTGACCGGTGCCGCCGCCCGTGACCCGGTGCCGCCGACGCGGACTTGGGAGTAGCCGTTCATCGACCGGAAGATGGCCACGGTCTGGCACATCCCCACCTCGATGGCGCCCATGGCCAGGCCGATCAGCGCCTCGGAGCTGGAGCCGCCGCCCGAGCAATCCATGTAGAAGTTGAGGCGAAGCCCCAGGTCGTACATCACCGAGGTGCTGGGGATCGAGTCCCCGCTGTGGTAGCTCAGCATCCCGTCAACGTCCTGGGGCGAGAGCCCGGCGTCGTTCATGGCGTTGCGGATGGCTTCCGTGGCCATGGCCCGCGTGGTGCGCCCTGAGCCGCGGCTGTACTCGGTCTCGCCGACGCCGACGATGCAGTACTTGCGTCTCATATCGCTCAACGAATCCCCTCCTCAGCTCCCAGTTCCTCACCTGCCGCCGGTACATGGACAGCTTGGCCTTGGTTAACCGGGCGGCACGTATCTACCGCAATGTCGCGATTCTCGACCCCGGTTCGCCTGCGCCGGGTTTTGCTTTCCTGGTAAGTGAGCTAGATTCCCCATGACCCGAGCAGCCGGATTGGAGAACTCGGTCCGTTGTCAAAGCCACACCGGCTAAATCACGTTCCACCGGGGGTGGTGAGCCGCCTCGGCCTTGAGGTGGTCGACGATCCAGTCCCGCACCGGCTCCGCCAGGTAGAAAGTGGGCCGCAGCAAATCTCCTTCATCGGAGATCAGTCCCTCTTCCTGGGCCTGGGCTGCTATCAGGGAGCCGGGCAGCATGCGGACCCCAACCCTCAGGTTGGCGACCGCCGGGTTAACGGACCGCAAAAAAGCCAACTTCTCCTCCACGGTTTCTCGGGTCTCTCCTGGTTCGCCGAAAATCTGGGCCATGGTGTAGTGAAGGTTCCCTTCCTCGCAGGTGTGGCAGACTTCCCGAAGGAGGTTCAGGTGCTTGCCCATTGCGGCCCCTTCGTGGCTGTCGCCGCCGGTCCCTCCCATGACCACCAGGGCGCAACCAGCCTGTTTCATCAGACCTATCAACTCCGAATCGCAGGTGTGAGGGGCAAAGCCCGTGTTCCAGTGGAGCTTCAGGCCGGCCTCGATGAGGGCATGGCAGAAAGATTTGGCGTGGGCCAAGGGGAGGTTGAACCCGTTGTCGATGAAGAAAATCTTGCGCAGCCCCAGGCGTTGCTCCAGATCTTTGACTTCCGCCACCACTTCGCTGATGGGTCGGATAACCCGCCAGGCGCCCTTCTCCTGGGCCGCCGGGGTGCCTGCGGAATTGTAATGGCCCAGCTTGGTCAGCACCCCGATGCCAAACCCGGCTTGGCGGTACTTGGCCAGGTCCAGGTCTTCTAGGCGCGGGGGCTTGCTGAAACCGGAAGAGGAGCGCACGCCGTTGAAGGTGATCTCTCCGTTTTCCCGGTAGACCAGGCCGGGCAGGTCCTGGTAGGCTTCCGAGGCCTCCAGCCGGCCGGCCAACTCGGCGAAAGTCTCCCCGGCGTCGCCGACGATGCCCAGGTCCGGCTCAATGAAAGCGAAGCACTCCTTGGGCAGCACGCTGAATGCTGGGCCGCCGCAGATAATCGTCGCCTGGGTGACGGTCCGAATCCGTTCGGTGACCTCTTTGGCCACCGGCAGAATCCATTGGGGGTCCAGATAGCTTCCGTTGTCCAGGTTGCGAATCGAGAGCCCCACCACGTCAGGCTGGAACTCTTTCACCGTGGCCTCCACGTCGGCCAGATAGTTGTCGGAGAACATCAGGTCCAGCACCCTGGTGGAATGGCGGTCGGGGTCCAGGTGGCCGGCCACGTACGCCAGGCCGATGGGAAGTGGTCTCGCTTCCAGGCGGCTCATATACCGGCCGTGCCGGTTGGTTGCGATCAGCAGGACTCGCATATCCCTCACCGATTAGAGGCTGGAGCCAAAACGCCATCATTATCGCCGATGGTTGGATATTTGACAAACGGGGCGCGTGCCCCTCACCCTCGTTCCCTCTCCCTCGGGAGAGGGATGCCCTGGCGCAGCCGGGGCTGGGTGAGGGCCGCGTGCCTGCCAGCCGGCCGAGCTAAGAAACCCTGCCCCGGGCCCACGGAATTGTTGACATCCGGCAATGCCGGGCTTACAGTGTCACTTGCCCGCTTCGAGCGCCCAGGGCGATGCCGCCAGTCTCGATTGCACTCTCTCGTGGCTTCTCATGCGGGAGTCCCCGGTCCCATAAACAGAATCCAGTTCCAGCGCCGCTTAGCCTGCTTCCCGGATCTTGGGCGCTTGAGACCCAGCAACGGAAGAGCGAGAGAGCGTTAAAGGGTATCCGGCGAGCAACAGAGTAGGGCGCTATTCACCTGAGCCGTGGAGCGCGATGAGTGATGTTTCCCAAGAGCGAGAGGCGAAGGCTGAGCCCGAGGCGATGGGAAAGCCCCGCCCCCTGAACGGCATTAGGGTCATTGACTTTACCTGGGTCCGGGCCGGCCCCTGGGCAACCCGGTGGCTTGCCTCCATGGGCGCGGACGTGATCAAGGTCGAGTGGCCCAAGAACCTGGACATCCTGCGCCAAAACCGTTTCACCGTCCCCCGCGGGGTCGAACCCGGCCCCAACTCCACCGGCCAGTTCGCCGATACCAACGTCAACAAACGCGGCATCACCATCAACGTGCGCTCCCCCAAGGGACTGGAGTTGATCCAGCGCCTCATCTCCGTCTCCGACATCGTGATAGAGAATTTTAGCTCCCGGATCATGCAGCGATTTGGCCTGGGCTACGAGGAATTGAAGAAGCTCAAACCGGATATTGTCTACGTGTCCATGGCCGGCTTCGGCCAGACGGGCCCGCAGCACGGTTACGGCACCATGGGACCCTCGGCCCAAGCACTCTCGGGTTTGACCTTTCTCTCCGGGCTGCCCGGCAAGCCGCCGGCGGGTTGGGGCTGGTCCTACCTCGACGATACGGGCGGCATGTACGGCGCCATGTGCGCCCTCACCGCCCTGAGGCACCGCAACGCCACGGGCCAGGGCCAGCACGTGGACCTGGCTCAGATGATAGTCGGGGTTACCCTGACCGGGTCCGCCTTCCTGGACCGCACGGTTAACGGCCGAGAATCCAGACGGAAAGGGTATCCTCCCGGCAACCGGACCGTCTGGCCGGGCGCGTCTAGCGTCAACAACTACCGCGGCCCCACCGTGGCGCCCCACAACGCCTACCGCACCAAGGGTGGCGGCTACAACGACTGGTGCGCTATCGTTTGCGGCTCCGACCAGGAATGGCAGAGCCTGGTCCGGGTGATGGGTAGTCCCGGCTGGGCCACCGATGCGAAGCTTGACGAATTACCGGGGCGCATCGAACACCAGGAAGAGATGGACCAGGCCATCGAGAGGTGGACCCAAACCCTCGAGAAGTACGAGCTGATGGAAAAATGCCAGGCGGCGGGGGTCCGGGCCATGCCGGTGCAAAGCTCCGAAGACCGGGTGGAGCATGACCCCCAGCTTCGGGCTCGCCACGCTTACACGAAGATGGACCACCCTACCCTGGGACCCTGGAAATTTCAGAACGCCCCCTTCGACCTCTCCAAGTCACCGGCGGAAGTGTTCCGCCCGCCGCCGCTTATCGGCCAGCACAACCGGGAAGTATTCGAAGGGTTGCTGGGGCTCTCCCTCGAGGAAGTGCGGGAGGCCTACGACGACGGCACCTTCTGGCCCTCGGATATGCCAACGTACCCCTATGTTCAGAAGGCACTGCGGTGACCGGCGGTACTCAGGCGGACCCCGGCGTCACTGCTGCCGGCCCCCTTTCCGGCTTGCGGGTGCTGGAGTTGGCCGACGAGAAGGGTCAGTTCTGCGGCAAGCTGATGGCCGACCTGGGGGCAGACGTGATCAAGGTCGAGCCTCCCGGCGGGCAGCACACCCGGTCGGTCGGTCCCTTCCTGGACGACATACCGCACCGGGAGCGCAGTCTCTCCTTCTGGCACTACAACACCTCCAAACGGGGCATCACCCTGGACCTGGAAAGCCCCGGCGGCAGGAGCATTTTCCGCCGCTTGGTTCCCAGCATTGACATAATACTGGAGACGCATCCGCCGGGGTACCTTCCATCTTTGGGGCTCGGCTACGATGAGTTGGCATCCCTGAACCCCGGCCTCATCATGTGCTCCCTGACGCCCTTTGGGCAGGGGGGGCCGTGGCGGGACTACGCCACCTCCGACTTGCTCCACCTGGCGGCGGGAGGCCAGATGGCGTCTTGTGGTTATGACCAGGAGGACGTGGCCGACGCTCCTCCCCTCGGGCCGGGAGGCGGCAACGCCTGGCACATCGCCAGCCACTACGCCTACATGGGTATCCTGGCGGCCCTCTACTACCGGGACATGTCCGGAGAAGGGCAGTATATCGACGCGTCGGTCCACGAGGCCTGCGCCTTGACCACCGAGGGAGCTATCGCCATCTACATCTCCACCGGCGAGGTGGTGCAGCGTCACACGGGGCGGGCCGCGGCGCCCGGTAAAACGCCCGCCACCCAGTTGCCGACGGGAGACGGGGGATGGGTCAACACCACCCGCTCGGGGAGTACGCCGCCCCGGCTGCGCCAGATGGCAGAGTGGATGGACGGCTATGGCCTGGCTCAGGACCTGCTGGACGAGACGTACCGGACCGTCCAGGGAATCGAGGACAACGCCGCCCATGTCAGCCAGGTGACGGCTGAGTTCTTCGCTCAACTCACTCAGGAGGAGCTGTGGCACGGGGGGCAGCAGCGAGACCTGCCCTGGGGCGCGATTCGGACCATGGACGAGATCGTGGACGACCCCCACCTGGCGGACCGGGGGTTTTTCGTGGACGTGGAGCACCCGGAGCTAGAGCGGAGCTTCGTCTACCCAGGTTCGGCGGCCATCTACAACGGATCGCCCTGGCGAATCTCGCGCCGGGCGCCGCTGATCGGTGAACATAACCTGGAGGTCCTTTGCGGCGAACTGGGTATGAGCCGGGAGGAGTTGACGCTGCTGGCTGAATCGGGAATAATCTAGGCGTCGAGAGGCCGGGTCAATCGGCGGGTCGACAGCACCTTTCCAAACTCGTCGAAGGAGTTACCGCGAGCCGGTGAACGGTCTTCGTCACGGCGGCTGGGCTGGCCAGTCCAGCGGGCCGGCCATGGGGCGCCCCGGAATTGGGGTTGGCCCACCGAAGAACGGGTTTCGCTGGAGCGCGGCCTTTGAGATAGTTACTAATCAACAAGGAGGTGTCCTTTTATGAGCTTGAGAGCCAAAGCAGCCATAGTGGGCTTCGGCGAGGTGCCTACCCGGAGGACCTATCCGGGCAGATCCACCAACTCCCTTCTAGCCGAGTCGATCCGAATGGCAATAGCCGACGCCGGGCTGGTCAAGGGGCAGATCGACGGTCTGATCACCCGGGGGACCGACGTCAGTGAGGTGGACCTGGCCGAGTACATGGGTCTGCCGGTGGAATTTTGCATGGGCATTACCCAGCACGGCGCCAGCGGCGCCCACGCGGTGGCCATGGCCGCGTCGGCCGTCGCCTCCGGGCTGGCCAACACCATCGTGTGTGTTTTCGGCGGCACCAGGGACCCAGACCTGGGCGGGTTGGCCCCAGGATCCTACCATTCAGCGCCGGCGGCTACCAAGACCAGCGAGTGGGAGACTCCCTTCGGGATGGCTCCCGGCGCCTGCACGGGCTACGGCCTGATGATGCGGCGCCACATGTACGAGTTTGGCACCACGGCGGAGCAGTTTGCCCAAATGGCGGTGAACCAGCGCTTCAACGCGCTGAAAAACCCCAACGCGGCCTTCGCCGGGCAGGCTATCACGGTGCAGGATGTCCTCAACTCCAGATTCGTCAACGACCCGCTGCACCTGTTCGAGTGCGTCATGCCCTGTGCTGGAGCGGCGGCCTGTATCGTCACCTCGGCCGAGCGGGCCAGGTCGCTGCCCAATCCCCCGGTTTACATTCTGGGGGCGGCGGCGAGCGCCAGCGACCACGACCTGATCTGGCAGGCAGAAAGGATTACCACCACTTCGGTGGCCCTCTCCTCTCGGCGCGCCTTCGAAATGGCGGGATACGGCCCCAAGGATATTGAGTTCGCCGAATTCTATGATTGATACACGATCCTTGAGGCCGTGTGCCTCGAAGACGCGGGCTTTTGTGAAAAGGGGGAAATCGGTCCCTTCTTTGAGTCGGTGGATACAACGTACAAAGGGAGCTTCCCCATCAATACCGACGGCGGCCAGCTATCTGCCGGACAACCGGTGGGAGGCGGCGGAGGCTTCAGGCACGTCATCGAGTCTGTCCGCCAGCTGATGGGCCGGGGTGACGAGAGGCAGGTGGCCAAGCACGACCTCTCCATGGTGAATGGTTGAGGCGGCACCGCGAGCGTGATGTGCACGCTCATACTCGGCACTGAAGCTGCGAAGTAGGGAAGCTGAAAATGACTACAGAATACAAAAAACCTCTACCGAGGCCAATCCACGCGAAGCTCACCGCACCGTTCTGGGAGGGAGCCAAGCGGCATGAACTGATGATGCCCCGCTGCACCAATTGCGACAAGTTCCACTTCTATCCCAGGGAGGAATGTCCCCGGTGTTTCTCCCAGAAGATCGAATGGGCGAAGGTCAGCGGCCGGGGCAGGCTGCACTCGTACACCATCATCCACCAGACGGCCCAGCGTGTCTTCCAAGACGATGCTCCCCACGTGTATGCCATTGTCCAGCTGGATGAAGGCCCCAGGATGATCTCCAACGTGGTGGATTCCAACATGAAGCCCATGCTGGAGGGGCTGGAGATGGACATGCCGGTGGTGGCGGTGTACGACGACGTCACTCCTGAAGTCACCCTCGTCAAGTTCGTAAAGGCCTAGGCCCTAGCCCAGTACTTGAATCGAAAATTGCCGTCATGAACACCCTTTAACCGTGAGCTTGCCGAAGGGCGCGAGGTCGGTGGTTCGACAAGCTCACCACGAACGGTGCTTGTAACGCCGATTATCGAAAGTAAGTCTGGTTACCCGTGGCCGTGGTACGGCGGGCTGGACCTGAGGTTAACTGAACAGGTCCGGCTTCGTCGCGGCTCGGCTTCGAGCGCCGGGGTCTGGGTTGGAGCACGTCCCGGGTCGCTGGCCGACAAGTTGCTGGAAGTTCCCCCTGATGCCCCTTCGCGATAAAAGGGTGAAGGGGGATTTCTGCCCGGTAACCTGTTGTTTTCGCGATACGGGAGCTAGGCCCGGGCGTCAACTATCCAATACCGGAGCCCCATTAGAAGGAGATTATCATGCCCTACGATGAACTTGCGGGACTGCTGGAGAGGCGGCTGCAACTGCAGTTTCAGCCCATTGCCATGACCTTTGTGCAGGAGCAGCCCCCGGAGATACCCAGAACGGGGATGGTGCTACCGTCTAGCTGTTCCTTCTGGCGGCAGGCGGAAACCGAGGTTTTCTTTGCCGCGGCAGAGGACCACTACCGCTGTCCCCTGGGCGCCATGGTCATGGGGTTTCCCTTGCCCGAGCAGCAGATGAAGGAGCTGATGGAAGAGGTGGGGCAGATGTGCGCCGCTTCCTATGTCCGGGAAGAGGAGGTGGAGCACGTTCCCAAGAACGAAAATCCTTCCGCCGGCATCGTCTACGGGCCTTTGGGGCGCTTCCCTCTGGAGCCCGACGCCGTCCTCCTCTGGCTCACACCGCAGCAGGCAATGGTCATGAACGAGGCCTGTGGACTCACTAACTGGGCCGAGCAAGCCGATGGTGTGTTTGGCCGCCCCGGCTGTTCCGCCATTCCCCTAGCCCTGTCCAAGGGGAAGCCCTCCCAATCCTGGGGGTGTGTTGGTATGCGCCTCAACACCGACATCCCCGGCGAGGTGTTCCTCATGGCGATTCCCGGGACCCGGCTGCAGAGCCTGGAAGTGGACCTGATATTCACCACGGAAGTGCACCAGAGGATGAAGGATTACTACTTGGCCCGGACCGGGTAGGGCGGCTTATCCAGGATAGCTCGATCCCAAGTGGGGCCGTGGCGGATGCCGGCGGACTGATGCCCCGCAGAGTTGGCGAGGTGGTGGCTACCGCGTCCACATCCTTTGTTGCCCAGTGTTATCGGCTAGACGGCGCGCCGCCTCTGGGAAGCTTCGTCCGGACCGGCTCCTCCTGGGTCTACGGGGTTGTCTGCCGGGTTAGCACCGAGCCTCTGGACCCCAGCCGCCCGGTGCTGGCCCGGGGGGAGAGCGCCTCCTCCGAGGAGGAGGTGTTTCGCGACAATCCTCAGCTGGCCAGGCTGCTGACCACCCGGTTCGACGCACTCATCGCCGGACACCGGACGGGGGATGAGTGCCGGCATTTCCTGCCGCCCCTGCCGCCTCCGGTCCACTCATTCGTCTACGCCTGCTCCCCCGCCGAAACGGCCCAGTTCACCAACCGGCTGGATTTCATCCACTTGCTGCTCAACTCCGGAATACCCGTCGTCGACGAGGTCGTCGGGGCTTGTTTGCGGGCCGCCGCTGGGGCCCAGCCGGACGGGGCAGGGTTCCTGGTCCGTGCCGGCAGGGCTTTGGCCTCCGAGTTGGCGGGCGACGTTCCCAGACTGAACTCGATTTTGCGGAGGGTGGCGCCGTGACCGGCGGCTCCCAGGGCAGGTTTCTGGGGGTGGTGGTGGATGGGTCCCTGGCCCACGGTGTCGAGGTCCGGCTGGACGCGGGCACCTCGGTCGAGGAGGTCAAGGCCGGCGCCTTCGTCACCATTCAGGGGAGCGGCCATCGATTTTTCGGCGTGGTCACCGACATCGCCCTGGGCAGCACCGATCCCCGGCTGAAACACGCGCCGCCCGGCATGGACGACCCATTCATCACCCAGGTGTTGCAGGGCACCGTGGCCTATGGCACGGTATCCGTCCTGCCCAACCTGGTCATGCCGGTAGCCCTGGGCGACGCCGTGGAGACCCCGGTGGCGGCCAAGACCATCCCTCCCCACTTCGCCCGGACCCACGCGGCCTCGGAGCGGGACGTGGCTGCGGTTTTCGGCAACGAGGACGAGCGCCACTTCTGGATCGGGAACCCCCTGGATATGGAAGCCAAGGTCTGCCTGGACTTGGACGAGTTGGTGAAGCGGTCCATCGGTGTGTTCGGCAAGAGCGGAACCGGCAAGACGTTCCTGACCCGGTTGCTCCTGGTCGGCATACTGCAGGGGGGCCAGGCCTCTTCCCTCATATTCGACATGCACAGCGAGTACGGCTGGGGCGCCCACGATTCCGACGGCAAGAGGTTCGCCAAGGGCCTGAAGCAATTGTTCCCGTCCCGGTTGTCGACCTTCACCCTGGACGAGGAGAGTTCCCGGCGGCGCGGCTCTTCAACCGACGACGTGGTCAGGATCGGCTATGGAGACATCGAGCCGGAGGATGTGGAGATGCTGCGGGAGACCCTGAACATGTCGGAGGTGGCTGCCTCCGCCGCTTTCAACTTGCAGCAGAAATTCGGCCAGCGGCATTGGATGAGCCAGTTCCTGAACATGGAAGGACGGGATGCGATCTTCGATCTGGCGGCTCAAATCCAGGTGCAGCCCCATGCCCTCGGTGCGCTGTACAACCGGCTGACCCGGCTCAAGCGGTTCGAGTTCCTGGCGGAAAAATCCGAGCGCAACGCGGCGGACCGAATCATCGAGCACCTGGAGCGCGGCCAGCACGTGGTCTTGGAGTTCGGGCGGTACGGCCGCAACCTGACCGCCTACATGCTGGTCACGAACCTGCTGTCCCGGCGTATCCACGGCCGGTACGTGGAGCGGAAGGAGCAGGCGGAAGGCGGGCAGGGCCGCGATCCCAGGCCCCTGGTCATCGTCATCGAGGAGGCCCACAAGTTCCTCAGCCCGGCCATCGCGCCCCAGACCATCTTCGGGACCATCGCCCGGGAGATGAGGAAGTACAATGTAACCCTGATGGTCATCGACCAGCGGCCCAGCGGCATCGACTCAGAGGTCATGAGCCAGTTGGGGACCCGGCTGACCTGCCTGCTGGACAACGAGCGTGACATCGAGGCGGTGCTGTCGGGGACACCCGGCGGCCGCCAGCTAAGGGGAGTGCTGGCCCGGCTGGAGTCCAAACAGCAGGCGCTGATCTTCGGCCATGCATTACCCATGCCGGTGGTCATCCATACCAGGGAGTACGGCTCTCCGGAGTCCTACGCCCAACTGGTCAAACGAGCGCCGGGACGCCAGCCCCATCAAGGGACGGAAACCCCAGAGGAGCGGCTGGAGCGGGAGATAGCCGAGCTGTTCTGAGCTACGGCAGGTCCCCACCGCCGACCATTCCTTCCTGCCCCTCCGCCTCCGAAACCCACCGGCCCATCCACGACTTCTCAATCCCTGCGACGAGCCAATACCTCTCAGTCCCCCTTTGGTAAAGGGGGATTAGGGGGATTTCGACCCGCCAATGCCCCAGATAGGCTCCGATCCTCGCCCTCGTGATAGCCCAGCGGCTCCGATTTTGACATCTCACGGCGCATGGCTATAATTGCGTGGTGCGCCAAGGGCTTCGTTCGGCGAGTTCCCGGTAGGTCTGGCCTGTTTGAGAAAAAGTTCTGAGGAGGACGGGCCGGGACCCGCTCCAACGCCACTGGTGAACGAAGCAATGGGCCGCAGAAATAAAACAAGAGGTGTGGAATGGCCACGACTAAAATTGCTCTCCTGGCGGTAGCCAAGAAGCGGGCGGAGTACATCATAAGCCAGGCGCCACCGGGCTGGGAAGTGACCTTCGTGGACAATAGAATGTCCGCCGAGGAGAAAATCCCACTGTGCAAGGACGCCAACGCAATCATCGTCTTCCCCACCGACGTATCGGTGGACCTGCTCAAGCATTGCCCCAACGTGAAGCTGATACAGACCCTAAGCGCCGGGTACGACCGGCTGGACATGGAGGCCATCGGCGAGATGGGTGTCCCCGTGGCCAACAACGGCGGCGCCAACGCCATCGCCGTGTCCGAGCACACCATCGGCCTGATGATCTCCGTGGGCAAACGGCTGATGACCCAGTGGGACACGGCAACACACCGGAAGAAGTGGCGGGACAGCCTGGAGCCGCTGGAGTTGTCCGAGATTACCGACAAGACGGTGGGTATCATCGGCCTGGGCCGCATCGGAAAGAACGTGGCCAAACGGCTGACGGGCTTCGACACCCGGACCATCTACTACGATGTCGTGGAGATCCCCGAGGACGTGCAAAAGGACCTCAAGGCCGAGCCCGTCTCCCTTGACTACCTGCTGCGGGAGTCGGACATCGTCACGCTTCACGTCCCCCTGAGCCGCCAGACCCGGGCCATGATCTCCGACCATGAGTTGGAGATCATGAAGCCGAGCGCGCTGTTGATCAACGCCTGCCGCGGCCCCGTAGTGGACGAAAAGGCCCTATACCGGGCGCTGACCAGCGGGCAAATCTTCGCGGCCGGCCTTGACGTGCTCGAAAAGGAGCCCACCCCCGAGGACAACCCGTTGTTCGGCTTGGACAACGTGGTGATTACCCCTCACATGGCGGGCAGCAGCGAGGAGACCAACGAGCGGGCATCCGCCTTCGCCTACGCCAACATCGGCCGCGCAATTGCGGGCGAGGAGTTGGAATCGCTGGTGTTCCCCGAGTAGAGGGAAACTGAGAACGGTGGGGTCGGCGTCTCACGGAACCATGTCTCGTTGAAGGCCGCCTCCCGTCCCTATCCCCCGATGACCTCCGTCGCCCGCTGGGTGGCGGACCAGGGAGACAGCCAGGAGGAGTGGCTTCCATCCCCTCCGGCCACCACCACCAGGTAGTGGTCAGGCGTAGCCGCCAGCGGCACCAGGAAGCCCTCGTCCTGGTCCTCGAACTCATCCGGCCAGGACCGGCCCCCAAAGTGGTACCGGTTCCTCAACCGGCCCGCGGGTATCCGGACGTGCTCGAAGAGATGGTTGATTACGTCGGCCCTGCTGAACCCGGAGGCGGCGATTTGCGCGGCGTGCTCCGGCCCCAGCACCACGACGGTGGTGGGTTGCCGCGCCTGAAAGTAGTAGCCGGATATGCCGCCGGCGGTCATCGAGCCGACCAGGGTCTCTAGCACGCCCTCGCCGGTTTCCACGGTCCCTTCCACCATGGTATGGATGCCCCTGGCGGCCACCACGGTGACGGTGCTGACCTCGGGCGGATAGCCCATTGCCACGTGTAGCGGCTCCCAGGGGTTGCGCTCCTGGTTCTCGGTGAAGCACATGGTGTACTTGCCAGGCCAGCCGTGGGTAGACTTCTCCATTGTTTCGGCGGTGGCCCCTCCGAGGTTTCGCATGGTCAGGCGAAGGGCCCGGCCGATGGTGGCGTTGGCCCGGTGGCCCGAGCCGAAGACGGCGGTGCCGCCGTGGATCCCCAGCTTCTGGGCAATGGGGCCGCTGACGATCACCGCCGGGGCCGCTCCCCCGGTAGTGGTGGTGATGGACCCCGCGTTGAACTGGGGCTGGAGCACGGCTTTCACCGCAGCCAGCACCACCGGGAAGTAGTCGGGCTTGCTGCCGGCCATCACGGCGTTGATGGCCACCTTCTCCACGGTGACCATGCCGTTCAGCGGCGGTATCCGGCCCAGCACCTGCTTTCCGGGCAGCGGGCACGCCTCCAGCATTTCCAGCACCAGGTCCTCGGTGGGTGGAATGACCGGCAGACCATCGGTCCAGCCTTTGTCGTAGAAGTAGTCGTTGATCTGGCTGACCGAGCCCTCCACCTGCAAGCGGGTGGACTCCTGGCCCAACTCCGGCGCACCGGGATTCCCGTCGACGCTCCGAGGGCCCTGGGAGCGGCTGGAAGAGCTAGCCATTCTGGCGCTCCCAGGCTGGCAGTAGCAGGCTCTCGGTGATGCCCTCGATGCTGGTCTCGGCGATCTCCAGCATCTGGTCCGGTCTCATGCTGCCGGGAGTGCAGTTTAGCACCGCCACCGGGTGTTCCGGTAGGCCGAGGGCCCGGCCACGGAGTTCCGCTGCCTTGCTGAACACCTTGGTGATAACCGTAACCGCGGGCTTGCTTCGCTTTTCCGTTTCAATTCCGTCGTGGAGACCCCACGTTATGCAGGACCCTCAAAAAGCGATGGCGTGGATGATGGCGTCGCAGCTGGACGACATCTCATCCAATACCTCAGGGGGAGTGGGCAAACTCTGGCTGGCCTTTCGGTAGGTGACCAGCTTGGCCACACCGTAATCCTCCTGGAGCAGGCGGCCCAGCTCCATCAGGTAGGCGTCGACGTTCCGTTTCCGGTTGTCGATCAGGCCTATGGTCGAGCCTCGAAGCCCGGATAAGCGCGGCGCCAAACTGAGCTGCCGGGGTGCGCCTTCCGCCGCCGGGTGGAGTACCGTGGTCAGTTGTGTCGCCACCATCGTGCCTCACTCCTTTCTGGCCGTGGTCCGGCCATAGAAGGATTTGGTTTCCTGCCTTCGAGAGGCGAGTGTACCAACTGGGTAAGATGGGCGTCAATGGCGCCCAACCACTGGTATCGCGACTGGGGGCAACGGTGCGGGGGACACCGCGCGGCGTCAGGCTGCTCTGCATGGGGACCGCGCCCAGCCTGAGGTTTTTCCTGAGGTTCTTTAGGAGGGGTTCCCCTGACGCTTCGCCAAGAACTCCCCACGACACTTGAGAGGATATTCAACCCCATTGCTACGCCGGATCGGTTGTGGCAGGAAGCGGCTCAGGGGCGGCATCTTCTTGTGGGAGCTTTCCAAAGAGGTCCATCTGGCCCGTGGCGGCTTCCGCCGGCGGCGGGGTTTGCGCCGGCGGCTGCGTGACCGCGACCGGCAACTCGCCCTGGTCAACCAGGGGCCGGAAATGTTTGCTCAAGATCAACCCGCGGCCCTGGTACGATGATCCTCTCGACGTGCCGTACATCTTCTTGGGGGTCTCCAACATTCTCTCGAACGTGAGGGTGCAGATGGTCTGGCCGTGCTCGATCATGAACGGGACATCGTGGGCCCGGACTTCCATCACCGGTTGGACCCCGCGGGTGGCGCCGGTACCCACGAGTCCAAAGCCCGGGTCAAAGAAGCCCGCATAGTGGGTTCTCAATTCGCCGCTTGAAGGATCGATGGCAGTGAGTTCGGCCGCGTACTGGGGAGGAATGTTGATCCCTTCGGCGGAGGTTAGCAGGTAGAACTCTTCAGGCTCCAGTATCAAGCTACGAGTCGCGTCGGTGTGCACCGGCTCCCAATATTCACCGTGGTCATAATAGTGTTCCTGAGACAGATCCAGCAGGCTGCTGTTCTTCTTGGCCCGGTAACCGATGACGCCGTTGTGTCCCACAAGGTCCACGCCAAGGCTGACGGTGTTATCCATTCTCGGTTCACGGGGTTCCCCGGCGTGATCCGCATGGTGGAACAGAATGGGGTCCATGCGGTGCTTCCCAAGCAGCTCCCCACTTTCGCAGGCTGAATCGCCTTTGAATAACCGCAACTGATTCAGCGACAATTCCGACCGAACCTTGATGGTAAAGGACCGCGACACGACCTCCAGATACAGCCGCCCGCTGTACCCCTCGGCGATGTCATCAAACCTATGGCTTCGGTCGGTAATCACGCGGGTGAATATGTCCAGCCGGCCCGTGGAGCTTTTGGGGTTGGCTTTGGCTCGAATCCCCTTCGGAAGATTCAGTTCTTCGAGGAGAGGAATGAGGTACGGGCGGTTCTTCTCCAGAATGGCCCCATCGCGCAAGTCCAATGTTCCCATTTCGAGGCCGGGGAGCTTGTCTTCCACGCTCGCATCCGGGAGAAAACTACAACGCAAACGGTGTGCCGTCTCGCCCAACCTGAGGTCGAGGCTCGCCGGTTGGAAATTCGTGTCGGGGATCTTGAAGCGCTCCGTATAGATCCAATCAGCGCCGACGGCTTGTCTAAGCAGCCGGTCGGACAATATCCCATCACGGGGGATCTTGTTTGTCTGGGCCATAAGCGCCTCAATTGGACTGTGGTCTGCCAGGGTGGATAATGCGCGGCCCGAAGGTCGCGCGGCACCACCGGCTCTCTGATATTCAGAAGGTCTTCTGCCATAGGGCTAATCGGGCCCCGAGGATGGTGACGGCACAAGGGGCAATAACAAGAGGGGCCGTAGAATGAAAAGACCCCGTCGCCGCAGGGCAAACGGGTTCTCTTGGTCCGGCAATGGCCGCCTCCCCGATTTAGTGGAAATCGTACAGCCAAGGCCAGGCACTGTCAAGGGCGGGTTGTCGGCGACTGCCCGCCTCCGGTTTGGTGACCGGTTCACGGCCGGTAGCGGTGATCTCGATCCGTCCCGGTCAAGGCAGCGTGTATCTGAAACGCTACCGGACAATGACCAGTTGCTTGCCGAGGAGCCGCCTACTTCTCCCTGGCTAGATACACTTCCAGCCCCTTGCGTACGAGGATGCGGCCCCGGTGGAGCCGGGACTTGAAGGCGGTTATCGAAAGCCCCAGTGTCTCCGCCGATTCCTCGGTGCTCAGACCTTGGACATCCCGCATCACCACGGTGGCGCGCAGCTCGGGAGTGAGCTTGGCTAGCTCCGACTCCACGACATCCCGCAGCTCCCCGCTGATCGCTGCCTGCTCCGGGTCGGCGGTCCAATCGTGGGCAATGTCGTCGTTGTAGCCCGTCTGGATCATGTACTTGGCTCGGGATTTTTCCTTGCGTATCTTCATCAAGCAGGAGTTGACCACGATGCGGTAGAGCCAGGTCGAGACTTTGGACTCACCTTTGAAACGTGGAAATGCGCGATAGGCGGAGATAAAGGCCTCTTGCACCGCGTCTTCAGCATCCTCGACGTTGTGGAGCATGCGGTAGGCCACGTTGTAGGCGAAGTCCGCGTAATCCTCCACCACCCGGGAGAAAGCGCTTTCCATTGCGCTCCGGTCCTGATCCAGCCGCGCGGCCACCTTAGATGGGCCCCAGGAAACGAGTGGGAGTGCCGTTGGTGCTATCGAACTCAACATCGTTGTTGACTCCTTGTGAAACTGTGCCAGCCTTTGGTGGGTGGGTGGGGTTTGGATAGCCGCGGCCAAAGTCAGCCGGCCGCTGGCATGCTTGAAGCCGATGGACGCGAGGCGATGCGCCGGATCTCGGCAAATAGCGTCATTGGCTCGCAGTCTTTGCACAGGTAGCCGTCGGACCCGGCGACTACGCCCGCCTCCAGGTACTCGGTGAACACGCTGAAAAACAGGACGCCGGCGTGGGGGTAGGCCTCTTTGAGAAGCCTGGTAGCCTCCACTCCGTCGAGCCGTGGCATCTGGGCATCCATGATAACCACGTCGGGATGAAGCTCCAATGCCCTCTCCAGCGCCTCCTGGCCGTCCTTGGCAGTGCCAACCAAGTCAAAGTCGGATTGGGTCCGGATAAGACACGACAGGCCATCCATGACGTGGGGGCAATCTTCTGCGATTAGAACTCGGATCATATGATTTCCTTCCTCGGAACCCGGGCCTCGGAACCCCGTTGGTTGATCTCTACTATTCGATGTTACCTTCTCGCCCTTGGCCGGACATCCACCAGCCCATTGAATCCAAACAGAAAAGAGGTTGATACATCGATCAACCTCTTGGTGGACAAAGCGTCGTCTCGGCGGCCGGTTACAACTCGATTATCTTCCTCTTCGCTCCTTCAGCCACCGCTTCCGTCCGGCCGCTGACTCCCGGTTTGTTGAAGATGCGGACGATGTGGGTCTTGACGGTGCTCTGCCCGATGTTGAGACGGCTGGCTATCTCTTTGTTGGCGGCCCCGGTAGCCATTATCTGGAGTACTTCCACCTCGCGCGCCGAGAGGGACCCCTCCGAGGGAGCGGCGTTGCGGGAGAGCTGGCTCAGCCGGTCCAGGAGCCTGCTGGCCACCCGGGGCTGGATCAGCGACTCCCCCTGGTAAACCGCCCTGATGGCTTTTAGCACCTCTTCGGGAGGCGAGTCCTTGAGAAGATAGCCCCTGGCGCCGGCCTCGATGCCGCGGAAGATGTAGTCATCCGTGTCGTAGGTCGTCAGGATGATGATGCCGGTTTCCAGGGCTGCATTCTTGATCTCGATAATGGCGGCGACGCCGTCCATCTCGGGCATCTGCAAGTCCATCAAGATAACGTCGGGCAAAAGTTCGAAGGCCTTGGCAACCGCTTCCCGGCCGTTGGCGGCCTGAGCGACTACTTCCAGGTCGGCTTCCTGGTCCAAGACGGCCGCCAGTCCCTGCCGAACGATGGGGTGGTCGTCCGCGATTAAGATTCTGATGGGCTTTTCCCCAGTTGATTGATTCGTCATCACTCGCTATTTCAGCGGCAATTCCGCCCTCACCACGGTGCCCCGGCCGATGGCACTCTCCACTGTCAGTTCTCCCCCCAGCAGCTGGGCCCTCTCTCGCATGCTGACCAGCCCAAAGCCGCCGCTTTCCCGGTCCCACCGCTTCGGGATAACCGGATCGAAGCCGACACCGTCGTCCTCCACTTTCAAATGCGCTCTGGCGTCAGCGAACCCAATTGTCATCGCCACCCGGCCGGCGTTGGCATGTTTGAGGATGTTGGCCAGTGCCTCCTGACAGATGCGGAGGAGGGATGCCTCCACCCCGCCGGGCAGTACCCGGCTCTTCCCCTCCACGTTGAAAGAGGTCTGGATACGGTCGCCGGCGGCCTTGTCGGTCTCCTGCCGGAGCGCTCCGACCAGGGACTGGCCCTTCAACGGGCCGCTTCGCAGGTCATACACCGACCGGCGGGCCTCCTGCAAGCTATCTCTGGCCAGGTCGCGGATTCGTTTCAAGCTCTCCAATGCTTGTTCCCCGCCGGCCTCGGCCTGTCCTTCCGCGGCGTTGAGCTGCCAGATTATCGCCGTGAGCCCCTGGGCCAGGGAATCGTGAATCTCGCGGACCAGACGGTTCCGTTCCTCCACCACCGCTAGCTGTCGCTGCGCCTGCTCCGCTTGCCTCCGTTCCGTGATGTCCTGGATCATGGCGATGATCCGCGTCTGTCCGGCAACTTCGATTGTCGAGGCGGAGATCTCCGAGGGCACCAGGTGCCCTCCCTTGGCAAGGCAGCTAAGCTCGTTGGTCCACCCACTCCCGTCCCGGAAAACCGACTCGGCGAAGGTCTGGAGTTTGGGCATTTCGTGGGGGTGAATCGCCGAAATGGCTAGGGACAGCAGTTCCTCTCTGGAATAACCCAGCATGGCGCAAGCCCTGGGATTCGCGTCGACGATAGAGTCCCGCACCGGGTCCATTACGAATATCGCGTCATTCGAGTGTTCGAAAATCTTGCGGTAGAGTTCTTCGGCCGGCCCGGGGGAATTTTCAGGCGCCTTCACCACCCGATTGGTTTTGCCCTCATTCGGGTCGGCCCGGCGCATCGGTGTAATTTGCTTCATGGGCCTCTCGCGGATCCTTGTCCAGGTTGCGGTTTCGGGCCGGCGCCCAGCCGTCGTCATGGCTCCACCGGCTTGCAGGGCGCCCGCGCCAGCATGACCCGGCGTGTCCAACGGAAACATCCGGTGGGAATCGATATTGAATACAATATTATAGTTGACTTAGGGACAGGAAACAACGAACCATGTCCGATGGCGTCCGAGGCCCGTGCTTTGCTCCGGCCTTCCCGTGAAGGACCCGCTGCAGCGCCCCGTCCAGGCCATGTTTATTGGGCCGTGGTGCCCCCGTCGATTACCAACTCGGCGCCGGTGACGAACGACGACTCGTCGGAGGCCAGATAGAGGACCCCGTAGGCGATGTCTTCGGGCGTCCCCACCCTGCCCATGGGCAACCGCCGCATCCGTTGTTCCAATTTTTCAGGATCGTTAATGGTGTCCCGAATCATGGGCGTGTCGATCGGCCCGGGATGGACGGAGTTGCACCTGATGTTGTCTTTGGCGTGCTGTATAGCAGTGGACTTGGTGAAGAGGCGGACCGCCCCCTTAGTGGCGGTGTAGCCGGCGCCGCCCTGGGGGCTGGCCACCAGCCCCGCGGTGGAAGAGATGTTGACGATGGAGCCCCCGCCGGCCTGTCGCATGGCGGGGATGGCTTCTTTGGTGCCCAGGAACACCCCCTTGGCGTTTACGGCCATAATGCGGTCCCATTCCTCTTCGGTGGTGTCCTCGATGCTCTTGCGGATGAGAATCCCGGCGTTGTTCACCAGGATATTCAGCTTGCCGTAGCGGCCGATCGCGGTTTCGACGGCCGCCCGCCAGTCGGCCGCACGGGTCACGTCCAGGTGAACGTAGATGGCTTCGTTGCCCGCCTCCAGAATCTCCGCCTCCACCCTCTTGCCTTCGTCGTCCAGCAAGTCTCCGAAGACCACCTTGGCGCCCTCTTTGGCCATCATCTTGGCTTCGACGGCCCCCTGCCCCCTGGCCCCGCCGCTGATCAGCACTACCTTTCCTTCCAGTCTGCCCATTCGTACCTCCGTCTCCGTGCGCCCCATCCACGTGGACGTGCCGCGCTACTTCCACACGTGTTACCGCCATTCCAGTTGGGAAAGGCGGATCGGTGCCCTGTCTACCCGACGGGGTTTGCCTTGCTCGCCCGGCCGGAGTGATTCTCCAAATGTTTCCAGCGTGGATAGGCTGGCGACGGTAGGCTTGCTATCGACAGCCGGCCGGACCGGCCTTTACCGGCAAGGTCCGATATATACAAGGGCCGCCGCCGGTCACCACCGCGTAGACCGGCCCGGCTAGCCCGATGCCGCGGTCCCTCCAGTCTGTTGGCCGCCGAACCGGCGGCGATGCACCCGGAGGGTTCAATCGTCCATGACCACCGGGATGCCGGCCCGCTCGGCTTTGGCCGCCCCTTCGTGATCGATGACGCCGTCTTGCAGCCAGATGTACTTGACGCCCACCTCAATGGCCTCGTCAATCACCGGGGGCACAAGTTCGGACCGCCGGAAAACATCTACCATGTCGATGGGCACCGGGACCGATTTCAGGTCCGGGTAGCTCTTCTCACCGAGGGCCTCCTCGATCATGGGGTTCACCGGGATGATGCGGTACCCCTGGTCCTGCATGTACTTGGACACCCGGTAGCTGGTCCGCTCCGGGTTGCCGGACAGGCCCACGACGGCGATGGTCTTGCTGTTGCGCAGCTGTTCCTCGACCAGATCCATGGCTACCTCCCTCTCAATGTGGTTTCCAGCGGCGTTCGCCGGCCGCCGGCATAGGGACTCCTGGCTAGCCGGTAACCGAGATGCCACCGAAATTCAAGGTTCCGGTGATGGTGAGCACACCCGTGGCTTCTCCCGGAGCGGGTTGTTGGCGCTTGAGCAGCGCCTCTCCAGCCACCGGGGACACTTCAAGGTTGACGGTCCAGCCGGGGGGCACTCGTATATCAAGTCCGCCGAAGAAAACGGTCACCTCGAGGGTCGCCTTATCCCCCGCGAGCCTGGCTCCGGTTAAGTCCAACTCGACACCGCCGAAAATGGCCGTTGCCTGTAGGAACTTGAACTCTTGGGACGTGACGCGCTCTTCGGCGCCCGAGAAGAAGGCCCTCACCGCATTATCCCCGGAACCATGGCTCCGGGCCCGTCGGCCCTCTGAAATGAGATTCGAGATTCTTCGGACGCCGGTTCTCCGGCGCCACCCGCGGCGTCCGCCGGTGAACCCGCGGAGCAGCAATACCGCGCCCGGCACTATCACGAAGACGGGCCAAAACTCTCCAACACTCCAGGAAACGGCGTCTAGCTCTATGAGCAAGAACAAGATTCCGAGGGTCAGGACGATCAGTGGCATTAGCCTGAACTGGAAGCCACGAGCGCCCAGCCGCCACAGCCCCGCCGCAATGAGCAGCACCGGCCAGTAGGTCCCGAAAACGGAGGTATCTTCACCCAGGGCGTCGGTGGTATCCATCAGGAGCATAACGCCGATGCTGAGCAGCATCAGGCCGATGAAGGCCCTACTGGAAAGCCATGGGTAGCTCATTTCGGCACCCCCTGGGCACCCGCTGCCTCCCGGAGGGATGGCTTGCGGCGGGTTAAAGGCTCTCTTCTATTCTCTACCAGTCCCGGCCCTTGATGTATTTGAATGCGGCGGTGGCGGCGGTGGCGCCGTCTCCGGCCGAAGACGCCAGCTTGGCTGCCGAGTACTGGCGGATGTCGCCGGCCGCGTATAACCCTGGCACCTCGGTCTCCATGGAGATGTTGACGGGGATGTGGCCGGCCCCGTCAACCCGGAGCAGGCCCTTGACCAGCTGCGAATTGGGCTCCAACCCCACGTAGACGAAGAGGCCCGTCACCTCCACCAGGTTCTCCAGGTTGGTCACCACGTTGCGGACCTTGACCCCGGAAACCACGTCTCCTCCTTGCACTTCCTCGATCTGGGTATTCCAGACCACCTCAATCTTGCGGTTGGCTCTTACCCGGTCCTGCAAGACCTTCTGCGCCCGCAGCTGGTCTCGCCGGTGGAAGAGCAGCACCCGGTCGACGTATTCGGTGAGAGTCAGGGCCTCGTCGGCCGCCGCGTCGCCGCCGCCGGCGACGCCGACGACCTGGCCCATGTACATTGGACCATCGCAGGTCGCGCAGTGGGACACCCCGCGGCCGTAGTACTCGTCCTCGCCCGGTATTCCCAGTTTGCGCGCGGTGGAGCCGGCGGCGACGATTACCGCCTTAGCCCGGTAGTCGCCCGAATCGGTGGAGACCACCTTGTACTGGCCGTCCATCGAGACTCCGGAGGCCTCGCTCATAATCAACTCGGCGCCGGCGTCCATTGCCTGGACCTGAACCGTGGGACCCAACTCGGAACCGGAAATCCCATCTGGGAAACCGGGGAAGTTTTCGATCTTCTCGATGTTGATGATCTGCGCACCACCCATCATCTGCTCAATCAACCCTGTGGACAGTCCGTACCGGGCGCCGAACATCGCCGCGGTCATTCCGGCCAGGCCGCCGCCGATCACCAGAACGTCGTAGTCTTTAGCCAAGATGGGGACCTCCTTGATACTGCCGATTCTTGCCAATTCTACAGGGTTACTATATCGGCGGCCAGTTTTGAGTGTCAACCGGGCGTTGGGCGTTGCGCCTACGGTGGCAGGAGCCTAAAATGGTATCCAAATGGCCCGTGCATGTCTTTCACCCACTGTGGGCCCTGTGGTGATTCGTAACGCTGTCTGGAAGGTTAGCTGATGCGCCAAGGAGAGCCTGCTCCTGCGGGGGCTTACCAGGTCTACAGCGAACACAACACCATGGTGGCCATGCGCGACGAGGTACACCTGGCGGCGGACATTCACCGTCCTGCTCTGGACGGCCGGCCTCAGGACGGCCCTTTCCCCGTCCTGCTCTGCCGCACCCCCTACAACAAGTCGGCTGAGGTCAGGGCCCTGGAGGCCGGCTTCTTCACGGTCCGAGGATACGTTACCGTGCTCCAGGACTGCCGGGGAAGGTACGCATCAGGAGGGGGCTTCACCAAGTACGTGGACGAAGCCCGCGATGGCTTCGACACGCTGGATTGGCTGGCCCGGCAACCCTGGTGCAACGGCAAGATCGGCACCTACGGCCTTTCCTACAGCGCTCACACTCAGGCGGCGCTGGCCTGCCTGAATCCGCCGAACTTGACCTGCATGTGGCTGGAGTCAGGCGGGTTCTCGAACGCGTTCCTCAGCGGTTGCCGTTATGGCGGCGCCTTCGAGTTGAGACAGGTCACCTGGGCGTTCCGGGAAGCCAAGGAAAGCCAGGGGGTCCACGCCCACCCGCTGGTGGCCAAGGCCGCGATTGAAAACCAGAACATCCACGATTGGTTCCGGCGACTGCCCTGGAAAAAGGGCCATTCCCCCTTGCGCTGGACGCCGGATTACGAGAACTACCTGATGGAAATCTGGAGCCGGGAGACCTTCGACGACTTCTGGCGGCAGACCGGCCTCTGCGCCGAAACGCATTACGCCGAGTTCGCCGGCGTGCCCCAAGTGCACATGGGAAGCTGGTACGACCCCTACGCCCGCAGTACCACTGACAACTACCTGGCCCTTTCTCGGGAAAAGCCGGGCCCGGTGAGCCTGATCATGGGACCCTGGACCCATGGCGCCCGGTCCGTGACCCACGCCGGCGATGCCGACCTGGGTCCGCTGTCAATCCTGGACAACAACCTGGGCCGGGACTACAACCACCTGCGCCTCCGCTTCTTCGACCACTGGCTCAAGGACATCGAAAATGGTTGGGAAGATGAGCCTCGCGTGAGAATCTTCGTTATGGGCGGCGGGTCCGGGCGGCGCAACTCCCACCGGCGGCTCGACCACGGGGGCAGCTGGCGGGCCGAACGGGAATGGCCCCTGGCCCGGGCCATAAACACCGCTTTCTACCTTCAGCCGGGTGGGGGTTTGTCCACCGAGTCCGCCCCAGGGTCTCATCCCCCCAGCAGGTACCTCTTTGACCCGGATCGGCCCGTGCCCACTATCGGAGGAAACATCTCTTCGGGCACGCCGATCATGGAACCAGGCGGTTTCGACCAGAGGGAGGCGCCCGAGTTTCACGGCTGCAGTCCTCCGTACCTGCCGCTTGCGGCGCGTTCGGACGTGCTGCCGTTCCAGACCGATCTCCTGCCCGAAGACCTGGAGATTACCGGCCCCATCTCGGTGCATCTGTGGATCGAGTCTTCAGCGGTGGACACCGACTTTACCGCCAAGCTGGTGGACGTTTACCCTCCGTCCTCCGACTACCCCGAGGGCTACGCTCTGAACCTGTGCGACGGCATCCTGCGGACCAAGTTCCGGAACTCCTGGGAGAACCCCGATCTGATGGAGCCCGGAACGGTTTACCCGGTCACGGTACAGCTACTGCCCGTCAGCAACCTTTTTGTCCGGGGGCACCGCATCCGGGTGGACATTTCCTCCAGCAACTTTCCCCGCTTCGACGTCAACGGAAACACCGGGGAGAACCCGGCCACCTCTCCGGTCAGAATCCCTGCCCTGAACAGCGTGTACCACGATGCCGAACACCCCTCCCACGCTCTCTTGCCGGTGGTTCCGGCGGGCGGATCGCGGTAGCGTTTGCCGGCGTTTCGGCCCTCATCCACGGCGCAGCATCATCATGTACTGGTCGCCGTTCAGGTCGCGCCATCCTCGTGATCTGAAGCCCGCTTCGGCAGCCAGAGCTTCCAGGTCCGCCGGGTCTATCCGGCGTTCCAGAGGCGGTCCGTCTCCGGTTTCCTTGCGGTACCACTCCAAGATGGTGCACCAACCCCGGGGATGAAGCAGTTCTCGCACGGCGCCCAGCAGCCGGGCCTGGTCCGGGCTGTGGTGGACCATGAAGGCCAGGAAGGCCCCATCCAAGGAGCCCTTCTCCAGCGGGAATTCAAACTCATCGCACTTTACTACCTCAACGTTGCCCAGTCGGGCCAGGGCTACGGTCTCCTGGCAAGCGGCCACCATTTCCTCGTCGATATCCAGCGCATAGAGCTTGCCGTTGACCAGGTACTTGGCCAGAGGCACCGTGAAGAAACCGGGCCCACAGCCGATGTCTGCTACCGTGTCGTGGAGGTTGATTCCGCTGAAGCTCAGAATGGGGAAGGGGTCCAGCCGTTCGCTTCGCTCCGGCGCCATAAGAGCACGGATGAACTCCTGAGTGGTCATGTGCTTGGACTCAAACTCGGACGACATCGCTTCACCCCTCCTACTGATATTAATTTACATTAGGTGGTGCGGCGGCGCAATCGGCACAAGCCGCGAGGTTACGACGGCCTCAGGTCCGGCGATGCTAGACGCCACGGCATGGCGCCCCGATGGGCCTGGAATTTTGGCCGGAGGGCCGTGGCGGTAAAGGCCGCGGCGGGTACTGCTGGACTCCCGGTGGATGTGGGTTCCGCCCGGTGAAAGACCTTGGCCACAGGAGGAAATAGGGGTGCCCGCCCTACCTCTCAGAGGGTTGGAGCAGTGACAATTAGAGAAGACTTGCAAAGGCAAACCGAGAGGAGGCCGGGGGCCTGCATATGCAGAAGGCTGCAATCCTCATTGTAATCTTTATGGCGGTCGGGGCCGTAGGTCTGGCCACGATTATCTGGACCTCGTTCAACGGACGAGAAAACGCGACCGTATCGAGGGATATACTGGCAACCAAGACCGCTGAGCTACGGGACCCGTCGAGCTTCAGCCAATATCCCGATTCTAGCAGCACCGAGCTGGAGAGCGCTTCGTCGGTTACCCCGACTTCAACGCCGGAGTAGCAGAAACGGGGACGGGCCAGCTGGGTTTGCCGTGAACAATTAGATCGTGAAACCCGGAAGAGCGGGACGTGGC